>Ga0335081_10010694_pt1 | contig 14849 bp, 10 predicted proteins | sample Lox_Sample_35_FD_206713 | JGI IMG/M metagenome (GOLD analysis project Ga0335081, IMG submission 206713) | Soil microbial communities from Loxahatchee National Wildlife Refuge, Florida, United States - Lox_Sample_3.5 | ecosystem: Environmental > Terrestrial > Soil > Wetlands | place: USA... | reverse complement strand
CTGAGTGTGTGCGCGTGCTCGACGGACAGGTCTGCCAGGATCTGGTCGTAGTCCGCTGTCGGGTAGCCCCGATCCCTCATCGCGGCAGCGATCAGGCCGGTCGCGGCCTTGAGCGCTTCCTGCGGCCTGTCCACGAATCCTTCCTGGATCACGGCCCACTCGGCGCCATACCTGGCCCGTGCTGCCGGGCTCAGCGGGCTCAGGTGCAGATCAGCCACGCGGCGCTCGCGCTCTGCCAGTTCGGCCTCGGCCTTGCGCCTGCTATGGTGCGCATCGGTGAGCCGCTCGTATTCGGGGCCGAAGCGCTGTCGCAAGCCCGAGCGCTGCCGCCGCCGCATTATCATCGCGAACCACGCCACCGCCGCTGCCACGACGATGACAGCGACCACGATGGCTATGACAATGGTCATGTTTGCCTCCCTCGTTGGCGTTGGGCACCGTTTGCCCCTGAAGCGCCGGACCAAACCGGATCGGTTACCTTCGCCAAGCTGCATGGGGCGGCTCCCGACCGATCGGTGGGGTATGCCGGCCGGGCGGCTCGCGCCGCACGCGCCCGAGCGGAGTAACGTGGCGGGCGTGCGGTTGACGGCCTTCTGGGAACGGATGAACGCGCAGTTCGGTGCGGGCTACGCGGAAAGCCTGGCCAAGGACTACGTGTTCGCGAATCTTCGCGGGCGGACCATCACCGAGGCACTCGCTGAAGGCGAAGACGCGAAGACCGTCTGGCGCGCGGTGTGTGAAACGTTCCAAGTTCCCGAACGGCTGCGCTGAGTTCCCTCTTCCGCCGCTGACACAGTGCCTTCCCGCGCGATGTGCCCTGCCACCGCGTGCGCAGGGCGGCGAGGCTAGGGCACGCCCTAGCCACGTGCTTATAGCAGGAGGGGCGGCGACGCGTGCTCGAACTCGTGACGGTGACGAGGTATGTGACCCCGCTGCGCGAGGGTGGGTCACTGCCTGCCATCGTGGAGGCCGACAATCTCGGCACATACGTGATGAAGTTCCGCGGCGCTGGGCACGGGCCGAAGGCGCTTGTCGCGGAGATCATCGGCGGCGAACTTGCCCGCCGGCTCGGCCTGCGTACGCCTGAACTGGTGCTCGGCGACCTGGACCCCCGCATTCCACGCAGTGAACCCGATCCCGAGATCCATGACCTCCTCAACGCGAGCGAAGGGCTCAATCTCGGCGTGGACTTCCTCCCGGGTTCCGTCGGCTTCGACCCACTCGGGTGGACCGCCGACCCGTCATTCGCGAGTCAGGTGCTATGGCTCGACGCGCTGATCCAGAACGTGGACCGGACCTGGCGCAACACCAATCTGCTCGTGTGGCACCGTAATATCTGGCTCATCGATCACGGCGCGGCGCTCTACTTCCATTACAACTGGCCGACCGCGGACCCGGCGAAGCCGTTCGACGCACGTGAGCATGTGCTGCGCGACCGTGCGGTTTCGCTGGCCGGGGCGCATGAGGTGCTCGCGCCGCAGATCACCGAGGAGTTGCTCGCTGAGGTCACCGGCTTGGTACCCGGGGAGTGGTACGGGGAAGGCGGCGCCGTGCCGTATGTGACTCACCTCATGGAGCGCGCGCCACGCGTGCCGGGGCTGATCCGGTTATGAGCGAGGTGTTCGAGTATGCGCTCATCCGTGTGGTCCCCCGCGTCGAGCGAGGCGAGGCGATCAATGTTGGAGTGATCCTCTACTCGCGGGATCACGAGTACCTGCGCGCGCGGATTCACCTCGATGACCATCGTCTGCGGGCGCTGGACCCGGCGGCCGACCTGCCAGCCGTGCGTGCCGCGCTCGGCGTTTTCGTCAGTGCCTGCAGCGAGGGGCCACTGGCCGAGCAGCCACTCGGAGCACGATTTCGCTGGCTCACCGCGCCGCGGAGCACGATTGTCCAGCCCAGCCCCGTACACAGTGGACTCACCAGCGACCCGGAGGCCGAACTGGAGCACCTTTTCGACGCCCTGGTGCGCTGAGCTGCTGCGCAGCGCTTTCCGTGCCGTGGCTGCGCCCGATGATTTCGGCTCTGGCTCCGCGCCCGCGTCGGCGTGTCGCGTTCATGATCGAACAATTGTTCGCATAGTCTGCTCACATGGACCGCATCCTTGCCCGGACTGGCAGTGGCAGGGCACCGCTTCCCGGCTGGCCTGAGGCTGCGCTTGCCGGCTGGCGCAAATTGTCGGCAGGGGCGCGTAGCGTCTGTGCCGACAAGCCGGATGGCATACAGGACAGCCCAACTTGACAGCACCGCCGAACGGCATATCGGGCAGTATCTCACCACGACGGATCCCAACCACGACGATCATCTGGGCGGTACGGCGAAGGCAACATCATCGCGCCCGTAACCCCCACAGGGAGTTCTCATGGCAGCTAGCGACAGGCAGGGGATTGACCGGTCCGGCGACCGGGACAAGGCTCTCGAGGCCGCGCTGGTCCAGATCGAGCGGCAGTTCGGCAAGGGCTCGGTCATGCGCCTTGGCGACGACGCCCGTGCCCCGGTCGAGGTGATCCCGACCGGTTCGATCGCGCTTGACGTCGCGCTCGGCATCGGCGGCCTGCCCCGCGGCCGTGTCGTCGAAATATACGGACCGGAGAGTAGCGGGAAAACTACGGTCGCGCTGCATGCTGTCGCTAATGCGCAGAAAGTAGGTGGGATCGCCGCTTTCATCGACGCCGAGCATGCGCTTGACCCCGAATATGCGAAAAGACTAGGCGTCGACACCGACGCACTGCTCGTCTCCCAACCAGATACAGGCGAGCAGGCGCTGGAAATCACCGATATGCTGATCCGTTCAGGTGCCCTCGACATCGTCGTCATCGACTCCGTCGCCGCTTTGGTACCGAGGGCCGAGATAGAGGGCGAGATGGGGGACAGTCACGTCGGCCTGCAGGCCAGGCTCATGTCCCAGGCTCTGCGCAAGCTCACCGGTGCGATAAGCCAGACAAAGACCACGGCAGTTTTCATTAACCAGCTGCGAGAAAAGGTCGGTGTGATGTTCGGCTGCATGTCGGCGAACACGCAGGTTACGCTAGCTGACGGCACTCAGGAGAAGATCGGAAAAATTGTCAGCCAGCGGATGAACGCCGAGGTCTTCTCCTATGATCCAAAAACTGGCCGTGTCGTTCCGCGGAAAATAGTTAACTGGTTCAATAATGGCCCTGCTGGGCGATTCCTTCAGTTCACCGTCGCTAAGTCGGGTGGAAACGGACGGGCACAATTCACGGCTACGGGGAATCATCTTGTCGGTACTCCTGGTGGGTGGCGACCGGCGGGTGAACTGGTGCCCGGGGATCGAGTAATGATCGCAGAACCGCGCCGATTGAGCGAGTTGCAGCGGCAAATGGTGCTCGGGTCGATCATGGGGGACGGGTGCCTGGCGCCCAATGTCCGGGATCGGTCCGGAGCGCGCTTCCGCATGGGACATGGTGCGAATCAGGTCACTTACTTGGATTGGAAGGTATCGCTGCTCGCGAATGTCCCACATTCTCGGACAACCAATCCCGAAGGTGCTGCTTTCGCGGACTTCACGCCTCTGGCGGAGCTAGGGGAGTTGCGCGAGGCCGTCTACTTCGGCGATGGAAAGAAGCATCTGACCTGGGAATTTCTCAAAGCGCTCACGCCGTTCGCGCTCGCGATCTGGTACCTGGATGACGGTTGCTTCACGGTTGACTCGAAGGGTGTACAAGAGCGTACTCGCGGTGGCGCAGGCCGGATCGATATCTGTGTGGAGGCGATGAGCGGCGGGTCACGGGAACGGCTCGTGCGGTTCCTGCGGGACACTTATGGCCTCGATGTGAAGCTCACCGGGCGCGGCGTGAGGAAGGGCGTCCTGCAGTTCACTACGGCGGCTACTGAGAAGTTCCAGAAGCTCGTGGCTCCTCACGTTCATCCGTCAATGGAGCACAAGCTCCTGCCGCGGTTCCAGGGCCAGTTCGATGTTCAGCCACAATTCGTTGTCCCCGAGCAGGAACTGGTGCCCGCACGGATCCTCGATATCCACGTCAAGCCGAAGACTCGCTCGATGAACCGTTTTGACATCGAGGTTGAGGGATCGCACAGTTACCTGGTCGATGGCGTGATGGTACACAATAGCCCCGAGACCACGACGGGCGGGCGGGCGCTCAAGTTCTATTCATCGGTCCGGCTTGATGTACGGCGCATCGAGACACTCAAGGATGGTACCGAGCCGGTCGGCAGCCGCACCCGGATAAAGGTCGTGAAGAACAAGATGGCCTCGCCGTTCAAGCAGGCCGAGATGGATATCTTGTATGGCTTCGGGATCAGCAGGGAAGGTGGCCTGATCGACCTGGGGGTGGAGCAGGGCATCGTACGCAAGTCCGGTGCCTGGTACACCTACGAGGGCGACCAACTCGGGCAGGGCAAGGAGAACGCGCGGAACTTCCTGCGGAGTAACCCCGACCTATCCGACGAGATCGAGAAGAAGATCAAAGAAAAGCTCGGTGTGGGACCCCAGCTTGACGCCACCGCGGAGGGCGCGGGTGCTGGCGGTCCGGTTGTGCCGTCGGCGGGCGGTCCGCCAGCGGCGCCCGGAGGGCCTGCTGTACGCGGCCGGACGGCTGGTCCAGGGGGGCCCGGCGCGGCGCCGAGACCAGGAGCGGTGCTGAGACCAGGAGCGGTGCCGAGACCAGGAGCCGAGTAACGGCCCGTCGGGGCCGGTGATATTGCACCGAGGACGAGAGGCGAGCAGGTGGCCACACGTCGGCGCCGCGGGGCGCGCGGGAATCCGGCCGGTCGCGCGCTCGAAGAAGCGGCTGCTACTGAGCAGGGAACAGGGGATGTGACTGCATCGCCGGGGCCTGGGCCCGCGAAGACGCCAGCGCATGCGGGAGACCACGCGCCCGGGCCTCGGATCCGAGGGATGGTGCCGCCTCGCACTGGTCGCACGCCGGGGCGCGCATCGGGGCGGACAGTGGCGGGTGCGACCAGTGACACGCCTGAGCGCGCGACTGACCAGACGGGGTGGCGCGCAACAAACCGGACGGATGGACAGCCGGAAGGAAGGACGCGAGATCCCCAGGCATCCGCGAGAGAGCTCTGCCTGCGACTGCTGACCACCGCTCCGCGGACGAGAGCACAGCTCGCGACCGCCCTGCGCAGCCGGGGTATCCCGGACAGCGCGGCCGACGAAGTTCTCGGCCGGTTCGCCGAGACCGGGCTCATTGACGACGCGGCGTTCGCGAGTGCCTGGGTGGAGTCGCGTCACTACAGCCGCGGACTCTCACGCCGCTTGCTCATGGCTGAACTGCGCCAGCGTGGCGTCGGCGACGATGATGTCCGTCACGCCATCGGCGGTCTTGATCCGCAGCAGGAGGCGGTGACCGCCCGGCGGTTGGTCGACTCCAAACTCGCGGCTACGCGTGGCCAGCCGCCGCGGGCTCGAACCCGCCGCCTCGCGGGGATGCTGGCCCGGAAGGGTTACCCGGCAGCACTGGTCTTCCGCGTCGTGCGTGAGGCGCTTGCGGAGGAAGGAATCGACGCGGCCAACGCCGGGCTGGACGAATCGGAGGAGGCGGCCTTCGAGGCCGCCGACACATGGCCGGACGGCGGTGGCGGCTGGTGACATGGACCCGAGCGCCGGGCCTTGAGGTCGGCGCCCGCCCGCGAGGGAACATGCACGATCCGGTTAACGCCGGCGTCGGCGGTGGAGATCGCGCTCCCGGATGGCACGGGGTGGTCCTCGTGACCTGGGAAGGTGCCCAAAAAGCACTATCGCTTGAGGTGCACCGATGTTCATGGGTTCCTACCCGTGCAGGAACCCTGGACGGCAACAATAGGAAACACAACGATCATGGAGCAAACTTTCTAGCCCCTGCATTGGCCCGATGCGGACTGGAAGAAGGGCGACTGGTTCCCCGGCCGATGGCGAGCAGCGCCGGACCTTCCTCCTGGAGGCCGAGGTCCGGCAAACGCTTGCGGCCAGGCAGGACACCTGTGAGTTTACCGCAGGTAAAGTCCAGTAAAAAGCGGCCGACTGAATAGCGGGCATGCGGTGAAAGAGAGGTCCTATTAGACACCTGATAAGGGACGGGCAATAGCTCCCGTGTCACCCGAATACTGCCGGTCGGTGTAAAGTCGGTCACAACGGCGACGGTAAAGAAGCGGAGGAGCAGCCATGACGGACTACGAGGGCCCGGGTGCGATGGTGCGCCGCGTCGGCCTGCTGCTCCTCGACGCGACCGGAGCCGAGCACGACGAGATCCTCCGCGCGCTCCGGAGCTACCTGAGCCATACTGAGATCGCCGCAGCGCTGGCGGTCGCCAAAGATGAGCTGGACGGGTCGCTGTTGTACCAGGGTGTTCCGACACACAAGATCCTCGGCCTGAGCAGGGAGGACCAGCAGCGGTTGGTGTCCGGTGAGAAGCTCGGGCTGCTGACGTCTGACGGCCGGATCGAGTTCATCAGTTGGGCCGAGATGACACCCACCCAGAGGAATCAGATGATCGGGCAGGGTGTCATCATCAAACCGAGTGATCAGCGTCTTGCCCGGAGCTGACCGACGCTGCCACGCCTGGCCTCTGGTAGATGACCTCCCCTGGATCTGACACCCCTGGATCTGACACCCCTGGATCTGACACCCCCTGGATCTGACACCCCCTGGATCTGACACCCCCTGGATCTGACACCCCCTGGATCTGACACTGTTCCCGGGGCCTCCTGGGCACGCAAGGGGCGGCGTAGACCGGCCGCCGCAGCTCTTGGCCGACCCAAAGAAGAGGGCGGCCCAGGTCTTCACCGGTACTGCCAGCGCTTCTTCCGGGCCAGCCAGCGCCATCGGTAGCGGGGGCAGCGGCACAGGGCGCAGTCGGTACCCCGCCGGTAGTGGTCGTGCGCCTCTTTCAGGTGGCCGCAGCAGCAGATCCTCATTAGAGCCCCCTCATCTGCCTGTGCCGGCGCCAGAAGTACCGCTCGCAGGATCGGTGGCCGCACTCGCGGCGGCTGGCTCACTGGTATTGGGTGGCGGACCTGCCTGCATGAGGACAGCCACTTCACCCGGCACCGATCTCACCTCCAGCCTTTCCCAAATAATGTCAGTGGAGAATCAGGAGACGTGGCAGTCGAGGCAATCGGGCCATCTATCGAAGGCCATGCCGCCGGAAGTTCATGCAATTCGGCAGAATATCGGCATGGCTTCAGCCAGGTTGAGCCATAAAGTCTGGTTGCTGACTTGCGTGCCCTGGGCGGCCCGCTACCGAACCAGCTAAATCGATGCGACCCGTGCGGACATTATGGTCACCTTCATCATTGGGCCTCATTTCGGACCGCAAAAAACCCGGCACTAATCGGGAGCTGGGCTGCTATTGCCTGCCGGATAACTCGTCTCATCCGGTGAGCGGCGAACTCAAGATGCGCTTGGCCGCGGCATCTGCCTCGGCGACTGCTTGCCGGCAGCGTTGCCCGGGCGATCTGATCTCGATGCTGAACGTGACGATCTGCCACGGCCCAGTACTGCCCTTGAACAGTGTCGCGTGGAGGTTGCGCACGACGACAAGGATCGAGCCCAGGGCAAGGAGGAAGCCGACGAGAAGCGCGGGCGCGGGTACAGCCGTACACTCCGCGGTCTCCCGCACGCCACGACCTGGGTTGGCAGACCTCCCGGACCTGCGGTGAGGAGTGCCAGGTTGCCCGGACCGTACGGTCGTGTCGTCTGCGTGACGAAGGGTCACCAGATGGGCTATGCTCGGGTAGCCGCTAAGAGGACTCGTGCCATGCTGCTCGACGGACCCACACACTGACCCTACGGTTCGGCTGGCAGGCTCGCAGCGTGGGCGTCAAGAGCCGCATGGCCCCGTTCCCCGGCCAGCCTGGCCCGTCTGACCCGCGCGAGGACGGGCTGCAAGCCTGCCGGTTGGACCAGGTTCGCAAACCCGAACGCGTTATCCCTGACGATGCGGTATTTCGTCAAATAGACATCTAAATCGGGTATCTGTCCTGGTCACAGGCTCGGGATGACGTTCGGGCGGCCGCTCGGCATCGAGGTTTGCTTGCCCCCGACGTTATCGCAGCTTAACCTCACGGCAGCGAGGTGTTACTCCGCAGCGTGCGGATTGACATAGACAGGCCAGACGATGCACAGACGACAAGCAGCCCGCAGGACCTGCGGCGCCCGCCACTTGCCGGTCCGGCACCGGCACGCCAGGAGCCCTGGCGTAATACCTGGCCGCACACCCGATGGCCAGGTGGGCTGTCACGGCATGGGCCGCCGGGCTCATGCCGCGCGGCGTGTTTGCGCTCAGGGCGGCTGCCAGGTGCCGGGATCCGCCCAGGGTTGCTGCTGGGTGCCCCGGGTCCGCTCGATCGGGCTGCCCAGCGGTGGTGGCGCCGGACCCGGCCGCGGGTCCAGGCGATGGCAACGGCGGTGCGCATGAGTATCTCGATGCGGGCCGGTGTGGCTAGCGGCGTCGCGGTCCCGTACGCCACCGCGGGCCATGCCGTGGCCCGCCGCGTTGTTGTGTACGGCGCACGTGATGGCACCGGCGGCGACGTCTGTGCAGGTGACGTTACCTGCGACGGCACGCGCTCGTAACCCCTCGCGCCAGGGTACGGCCGTGGTACGGCATCACGGGCGGCTTGCGAGCAGAAAGGGGTACGCCGTGGGCAGCGCACTACTTGCGTTCATCGGGCTCGGGCTCGGACTGCTTGCCAGCTTGTTCGCAATCTTCGTCATATTGCGCCGCCAGGCCACACCCGCATCAGTTCGCGATGACCACCCAGGGGACGCGGTGCAGCCGCTCCTCGACCAGGTCAGCAGCGAAGCAGAACAGATCTTGTCTCGCGCGCAGGCGGACGCGGCCCAGGTGGTGGAGCGCGCTGTGGCGTCGGTCGAGCAGGCCGAGAAGACCCGCAACGAGGTCGAGGACGAGGCGCGAACGGTCAAGGGGGAGCTACGTGAGCTGCGCACCGATCTGGAACGGCGCGAGAACAGGCTCTCCGACCGCGAGCAGCGGCTTGACGATGAGGAGAGAAAGCTGGAGGAGCGCTCCTCAGCGCTCAGCAAGATCGAACGCGAGCATGACCAGCGCCGGCTTGAACTCGACCGGCTCGACGCACATCGCCGCGAGGTGCTTGAGCGCGTCGCCGGGCTCACGTCTGACCAGGCCAAAGCCGAGCTGGTGGCTGGTATCGAAAACCAGGCCAAGCGCGAAGCGGCCCGCACCGTCAGGGACGTCGAGAGGCAGGCGCGCGCCGACGGTGAGGAACGCGCCCGCCGGATCGTGACGCTGGCAATCCAGCGGGTCGCCACCGAGCAGACCACAGAGTCAGTCGTGTCTGTCTTGCATCTTCCAGGCGACGACATGAAGGGCCGGATCATCGGCCGTGAGGGCCGGAACATCCGCGCGTTCGAGTCCGTGACCGGCGTCAACCTCATCATTGATGACACGCCAGAGGCCGTTCTGCTGTCCTGTTTTGATCCCGTCCGCCGCGAGGTCGGCAGGCTCACGCTCGAACGGCTCGTGCTCGACGGGCGTATCCACCCGCAGCGCATCGAGGAGGCACACGAGCGCAGCAAGGCCGAGGTCGCGCAGTTGTGCGTCCGGGCGGGCGAGGACGCGCTCATCGAGCTTGGCATCACGGACATGCACGCTGAGCTGGTAACGCTGCTCGGACGGCTGCAGTACCGCACCTCCTACGGGCAGAACGTGCTGAAGCACTTGATCGAGTCGGCGCACATCGCCGGCATGATGGCAAGCGAACTGCGCCTGAGCGCTCCGTTGCTGAAGCGCTGCACTGTGCTGCACGACATCGGCAAGGCCCTCACGCATGAGGTCGAGGGCAGCCACGCCCTTGTCGGAGCCGAGATCGCTCGCAGGTACGGTGAGCCCGAGGACGTGGTGCATGCCATCGAGGCACACCATAACGAGGTCGAGGTACGCACGGTCGAGGCGGTACTCACCCAGGCAGCCGACGCGATCAGCGGTGGAAGGCCGGGCGCCCGCCGTGAGTCGCTCGAAGCGTACGTCAAGCGGCTCGAGCGGCTGGAGCAGATCGCTGCCGCCCACGAGGGCGTAGAGAAGGTCTTCGCGATGCAGGCTGGCCGCGAGATCCGGGTGATGGTCAAGCCCGACCGCGTGGACGACATCCAGGCCCAGGTAATTGCGCGGGACGTGGCAAAGGAGATCGAGGAGGAGCTGACCTACCCGGGGCAGATCCGGATCATCGTCGTGCGCGAGTCGCGCGCCACCGAGTTCGCCCGCTAGCCTTCCAGCTTGAGTACCGAGATACCGGGCGGGGTGAAGCCCAGAATCTGGCCGTAGAACGACAGCTCCGCATCCAGCGCGGCGATCACGCTTTCGGCCCTGCGGAAGCCGTGCGACTCTCCCCCGAATGCGAGGTAGGCATGGTCGATGCCGTGCTCCGCCAGCTCACGAACGATGGCCTCGGACTGCTTCGGCGGCACGATCGGGTCATCCAGTCCCTGCAGCACCAGAACCGGGCTGGTGGCCGCAGTCACGTGACCAGCGGGTGAGCGTTCACGGTAGGTGGCCGCAAATCCGGGCAGCGGGCCGACGAGGCCGTCCAGGTACCGGGATTCGAAGTCGTGGGTCTGGTGCGCAAACTGCTCCAGATCGACAGGGCCGCAGTAAGACGTAGCGGCGCCGAAGATCTTGCCATGAGCGGCGGCGCCGGTCGTCACCGCGCAGAGCGCGGTCCAGCCACCTGCCGATCCGCCCCTGATCGCCAGCCGCTGCGGGTCTGCGACGCCGCGAGCGGCCAGCCCACGCGCCGCCGCTATCGCGTCTTCGACATCCACGATCCCCCACTGGCGGCGCAGCCGCTCACGGTAACCCCGGCCATGCCCGGTTGAGCCACCGTAGTTGACATCGATGATCCCGATGCCCCGGCTCGTGAAGTACACCTTCTCCTGGTCAAGAATGCTTGTCACGTGGCTTGTGGGCCCGCCGTGCACCCACACCACATAGGGCGGCAGCTCCTCATCTGGCGCGGTGGCCGCCGGGTTCGACGGCGGATAGACGAGCGCGTGCACCACGCGGCCGAACGGTCCCTCGATCTCGACCGCCTCGGGGACCGGCAGGTAGGCGGCGTCGGGAACCTCGTCGAGCTCGCGGCGCAGGGCCTCGGTGCGGCCGGTGATGGCGTCGACCCGGACAATGCCCTGCGGCGTCGCAGGGCCGCCGGCGACCGCTACGACGACGGCCCCGTCCGCGGAAACCGAGGTCCCGAAGGCGGTATAAGGAATGTCGAGGTCGGTCAGCTCGCCGCGCTCAGGGTCGAGCACGCCGAGCCGCAGATCCCCCTGACCGTGCACGACGGCGAGCCTGCCGTCACCAAGTACCGCGAACGGCCGCTCGCCGAGCTGCCAGAGCGCTCCGGCGAAGTCCTCCTCGGCCGGGTAGAGCGCCTCTGGCGGCTCGCCGTGCAACCCGACCTGGTAGATGTTCCACCAGCCGGACCAGTCGGAGACCACGTACAGGCTGGCCTCGTCGCGCCAGCAGGGCGCGAGCACGGACTCCGTCGGTCCGCCCTTGATCAGGGTTCCCCTGCCGGGAACGCCTCCCGCCATGACCGCTACCCGAAGTTCGCTGCCGTCCCATGGCATGCGCGGGTGATTCCAGCAGATCCAGGCGAGGCGTGTGCCGTCGGGCGATGGGGTCGGGAACGCGTAGAAGTCGGCTCCGCTGACGAGTTCCCGCACCGCCGCGGGATCGTCGGCGGCCGAGCCGTCCAGCGGCACAGCGACGATCGCGCGCCTGACCTGGTCCTGCTCGTACTGCTCGCGGACACACCAGATCTCGCTGCGGTCGGGCGACAGGACGAAGTCGGCGTAGCGCAGCGCACCAGGCTCGGCCGGCCCGGGCGTCAGGGCCCGCGGCACAAGCCGGTCTGGGGGCCCCGGCGCGGAGTCCTTCCGTTTCGCGGCCGCGGCACCTGCACCTCGGTAGAGCCGCTGGTCCGCATAGTTCGCGAACACGATGTCCCAGCCCGCGGCTTCCGCGGGTACCGGCAGGTAGGAACGGCCCCCGTACTCGTGCACCCGGGTGCGGGCGTTCCATGGCGCCCCGATTAGCTCGGACCGATGCCCGTCCGCCGCGCGGTGGACGACCGTGGTCCGGCCGCCTTCCCCCGGCCGGACCTCCTGCCACCAGACCTGTTCCGCCATGCCGGTAGGGAAGGACAGGCGGATCCTCGCATGGGCGACATCTGCTGCGGCGACGGGGGAGGGCCAGGCACCGTAAGGCGCCGTCAGGCATTCGGTCATAACGGCATCGTGCCCTATGCGGAGGGACGTCGGGGCGCAGACCCGGCAGCTTGGTCCGCCCGACATTGCGGCTTGGCCCGTGACTGTGCGGCTTGGCCCGTGACTGTGCGGCTTGGCCCGTGACTGTGCGGCTTGGCGGTGACTATGCCGGCCCGGCACTGTCCGGCGTTGGCCCGTGACTGTGCGGCTTGGCCGTGACTATGCCCGGCCCGGCACTGTCCGGCTTGGCCCGTGACTGTGCAACTTTGGCCCGTGACTGTGCAACTTTGCCCGTGACTGCGCGGCTTGGCCGTGACTGCGCGCCGGGCCCGCGACGGCCGGCGACGGCCGGCGCGCATGGGGCCCGCAAGTCCCATCGGCGCGCCTGGCCGCGTACCCTCTATTCCTGAGATGAGCGTCATCGATCCCGCTACCGGCCGCACTTATCAGATCCGCACCTACGGGTGCCAGATGAATGTGCACGATTCCGAGCGCCTGGCCGGCCTCCTCGAGGAAGCCGGCTACCGTCGCGCCGCGCCTGATGTCACCGCCGACGTGGTGGTGTTCAACACCTGCGCGGTGAGGGAGAACGCGGACAACCGGCTCTACGGGAACCTTGGTCACCTCCGCCCGGCGAAGGCCCGACGCCCCGGTATGCAGATCGCGGTCGGCGGCTGCCTGGCGCAGAAGGACAGGGGCGAGATCGTTCGCCGTGCCCCCTGGGTGGATGTCGTCTTCGGGACGCACAACCTCGGCTCGCTGCCTGCGCTGCTCGAACGTGCCCGCGTGCTGGATGAGGCGCAGGTGGAGATCGAAGAGGCGCTGCAGCGGTTCCCCTCCGGGCTGCCCGCGCGCCGGGAATCGGCCTATTCCGCCTGGGTCGCCATCTCAGTCGGGTGCAACAACACGTGCTCGTTCTGCATCGTGCCCAGCCTTCGCGGCCGCGAGCAGGACCGGCGCCCCGGCGACATCCTCGCTGAGATTCGTGCCCTGGTCAGCGAGGGCGTGCTCGAAGTGACGCTACTCGGCCAGAACGTCAACTCCTACGGGGCGGCGTTCGGTGACCGCCAGGCGTTCGGGAAACTGCTTCGCGCTTGCGGCGAGATCGAGGGGCTGGAGCGGGTGCGGTTCACATCGCCCCATCCGCGCGACTTCACCGCTGATGTGATCGCGGCCATGGCGCAGACCCCGAACGTGATGCCGCAGTTGCACATGCCGCTCCAGTCCGGCTCGGACGCCGTGCTGCGCGCGATGCGCCGCGCCTACCGCCGCGACAGGTACCTGCGGATCATCGATCAGGTCCGCGCGGAGATCCCCGACGCGGCCATTACCACCGACATAATCGTGGGTTTCCCTGGCGAGACTGAACGCGATTTCGAGGACACGCTCGACGTCGCCCGCCGGGCGCGGTTCGCGGGCGCCTTCACCTTCCAATACTCCAAGCGCCCGGGGACCGCGGCCGCCGATATGCCCGGCCAGGTGCCCGCCGATGTCGTTGCGGAAAGGTACCAGCGGCTGGCGGCGCTCGTCGAGGAGATCACCTGGGCAGGGAACCGCCTGCTGCTCGGCCGTGAACTCGAGGTTCTCGTCGCTGAAGGGGAGGGGCGCAAGGACGCCGCGACGCACCGGCTGTCCGGCCGGGCACCGGACGGCAGGCTGGTGCATTTCGCGCCGGGCGACGTGACGCCGCGTCCCGGCGACGTGGTGACGGTCATCGTCACGCATGCTGCGCCGCACCATCTGATCGCCGACCTGCCACCGCTGGCCATGCGCCGGACGCGCGGGGCCGACGCGTGGGAAGTACGGCAGGCTGGACAGCGCCCTGGGCCGTCCGGGGTGCCGGTGGGTGCGCGACTGCCGGGTCCGGTGGCCCGCCGGGCAGTTCAGCACAACGGCCGCGCGGCCTGCGACGAGCCGGTCGGCTGCGGCGCACCCGGTGGACAGTCAGCCGAGGCACGGCGCACTCCCGCCCTGCTGCTTGGCATGCCGTCGGTCGGACCGCCAGCGGTTCAGTGACCGTCATCGCTTCTCCGCATATCGGGCGGGAAATCCACGGGCAGTACGATTTGGATCTGCCGCGGTGCTTATCGCCGCAGCCGTATGCCCGCATCCGCCGCTGCTTGTGCCAGCAGCAGCCGGCACCGCCGCGGCGGAACTCGACCACGTGCGCACGGCGTGTGACGCGGTTGTGAGCGTTCTGGCGAAGGCGCGGCCTGATCTAGTCGTCGCGGTCGGCGGGGCGGCCGAGGCCGCGGAGTTTGACGGGAACGCCGCCGGGAGCCTAACGGCCTACGGCGTCGGATGGCGAACGGGCGATGGCACGCCCGTGCTGCCGCTATCACTGACGATCGGGCGCTGGCTGCTTGAGCGTGCGGGTCTGCTGGGCGCGGACCGTGGGGAGCAGGCCGCCGTTGCGGGCGCGCGCGCCCCTGAGCGGCCGACAGCAACCCGGGTGGTGCCCGGGGCCGGCGCTGTCGGCCTCGTCCCACGCGTCCGGCTGTGCGCCACGCCATTCGGGGCGCCGACCGCTGCCTGCTTGCGCCTCGGAGCTGAGATCGCGGGCCGGGCCGCCCGTGTCGCGCTGCTAGCGATGGGCGATGGATCGGCCTGCCTATCCCCGCAGGCGCCGGGC
>Ga0335081_10010693_pt1 | contig 14849 bp, 18 predicted proteins | sample Lox_Sample_35_FD_206713 | JGI IMG/M metagenome (GOLD analysis project Ga0335081, IMG submission 206713) | Soil microbial communities from Loxahatchee National Wildlife Refuge, Florida, United States - Lox_Sample_3.5 | ecosystem: Environmental > Terrestrial > Soil > Wetlands | place: USA... | reverse complement strand
GACCAGTACGAACGAGGTGATGTCGGCCCACAAAGATCGGCCGGTCCCTAGAGCCCCGGTGCAGGTGTAAAGACGGCGGCGATGGCCAGCCCGCGCTCCACCCCTCAGCGTCGCATGATCCGATGTGTCCCGCATCGCCGGCCCGGGCTGCCTTGCTGCCTGCAACGGCACGTGGACGCTGGCCGTGTCCTTCTTGGCCTTGGCCCGGGACCTAGCGGCTATCCTGCGGTTATTCCTTGACGGGTTACACAACCTCGTTCCGGCGGAGGAACCATGGCGTCCAGGGCGGGTTGAAGCGGGCATAACGTACCGGTCCGGCCGGGCGGAGGCCTGCCGCGACGACGGCCTGGCGGAGCGCCGCCACGCGTTCCTCGAACCCGTTACGTGTCCGCCGGCCGGAGAACCGCACCGCTGCCGCCAGCTGCCGCGGGATCTCCCGGGTCCGTACCCGGGCATCGTCGGGCGCCGGCAGTGTCTGGGTGGTGAAGTGCGATGGCATCACAAACTGCACCAGGTAGCTGCCGGGCCGGCCGGTGGCCTGCTGCATCACCGGGGCCGTCATTGCGATCGTTTCCGGGCCGGCCTCCTGCCGGGCGACCGGCGCGGTTATCGCGATCTGGCGGCGCGTCCGGTTGGCGCCGTTGATGAACCCCGCCAGCGGGCCGAACGCGCGGTCGGGTGCCTCATCGAACGAGCCGCCCACCTCGATTTCGCCCACCAGGTGCGCCGGGTAGCGGCGTAGTTCGAACCCGTCCCGGCGCTCCGCCACCTCATACGGCTGCTGCCCGGTCATCGTTGTCCCTGCGCAGGGATGTCATGCTCAACAGCCACGGTGTCCCGCCCTGCCTGCGCCAGCTTCGGGTGAGTCCGTGGCGGTCGCCGCGGCCAGATGGTCCCAGAGCTTGCGTGCGGCACCGGGGTCTTTCTCGCGCGTCCACGGCAGCGGGTGTTCGGGCCGGGCGCGCCGGTCGTGCCAGAACCGGCCGCTGCCCAGCCGCGTGTGAGGCGCGGTGGCCAGCCAGACGATCGTGTCGGCTCCCTGCTCGGGTGAGAGCAGGATCGGCCGGGTGATGCGGCGGAAACCCGGGAGCGCGGCGGCGACCCCGGGGGTGTCCACCCAGCCGGGGTGCATGGCGTGGAAGGCGACGCCGGTTCCGGCGAGCCGCCGCGCCCACTCCCGGCTCAGCGCCACCTGGGCCCGCTTGGCCCGCGCGTACGCCGTGACGCCCTGGTAATGCGAGGCGGGTAGCTGCAGGGTGCCGGGATCGAGCCGCTGGGTGTACATCCCGCCCGAGGAGACGGTGATCACCCGGGACGGGGCGGCGGCAAGCAGCGCGGGCATGAGCAGGGTCGTCAGCAGGAACGGCGCGACTACCTGCCCCAGGATCGTCAGCTCGGTCCCGGCTCCATCAGTGCGGAACTCCGGGTGGATGACGCCCGCGTTGTGGATGAGCACGTCGAGCCGGTCATGGGTGGCGCGGAACCCGCGGGCGAAGGCGCGGACCGCATCGAGGTTCTCCAGATCGGCCAGGCCGTAGCTGACGCTCGCGCTGCCGGACGCTGCCGCGATCGCATCCCGGGCACGCTCCGCCCGGCCATGATCGCGGGCCAGGAAATGGACCGCCGCGCCCCGCCTTGCGAGCGCCACGGCCGCCGCATGGCCGATCCCGGACGTCGCGCCAGTGATGACGACGGTCCGCCCGTCGGCCAAGGGGTGGTCATCCGCGGTGAACTCGGGCAGCAGAGCGGACCGGACGGCCAGGCCGATCCGGGAGAAACCCGGGACCACGCAGGCCTCCAGGGCGGCGTCCACCGCCGGCCCGAAGCGGGTCACCGAGCGCCCCCCGGCCGCGGCGCCGTCCCGCCGGACCGAACCGGTGTGCCCGGTGGCGCCGTGGTCCCAGGACCCGGCGGGCGCCCGGACAGGGCCTGGGCAAGCCCGGCGGCCGCGCGCACTGCCACGGCGCGGAAACCCGGCCGCGGGACGGGGTCGAGCACCCGCAGTGTGCCCCGCAGCCGCCCGTCGGTGTCATAACTGACCGTCGAGCCGTCCGCGGTGCCCGTTACCACGATCCGGTCCGTGGCTTGCAGCACGCCATTGGCGGCGTGCAGGAGCACCTCCCGGTCCGGCACGAACCTGATGACCTCATAGGTCAGGGACATGCGCACCCCCACGAACGGCACCACCAACCGGAAGCGGGCTGCCGCCCCCGGCCGGGCCGGGATCTAGCTGCTCCCCGGCAAGCACTCCGCGATCCCAATCCGCCGCATTGCTGAAGATCGCCAGGTACCCGAACGTCTCCGTAGCCGAGCGCCGCGACTCCACGGCCGCGTGGTAGCGGCCCATCTCTGAACCCCTCTTCTCTCTCCTGGTCAAACGCGCTCCTGACCTCCGCACGCTTCGATCCGGGGAAGCGGTGACGGTCACGGTTTCCTCCCGGGCCTGGCAAGGAGTGCGCCACCGTGCAGGCCGGCGGCGGGCTGGCGCTGTGCGAACCCAGGTCGCGATCCGCAACACCAGCCCGCCACGATCCGAATGGGAGGCGCTAGAACCGCAGAAGCGTGCTTGCGGTGCCCAGGTTGAGCCCGGCGGAGAACAGCTTGGTTCCCAGCGCGGCGTTGAGCGCCCTGGCTGCGGCCGAGGTGAGCTTGAGCCCGATTCCCCTGGCGGTGACGATATGCTTGCCTGCCGCGAGCCTGGCGTGCGACAGGTCAACGCGGAACAGCGGCACGCGTGCCCGGGGGTTGCCATTCACGATCCCGGTCAGGTCAGCGTGGCCCAGGTCGATGGTGAACCGGCTGACCTCGATCTTCTTGCCGTTCTTGGCGTTGAGGAACAGGATCCCGCCGCGGTGATCGATCGCGCCGCCGAGCGGGCTCAGGGTGACCCGGCCCCCCGTCACCGGGAACGTGAACCGCACTGCCGGGCCGCTGGCGGGAGACTGCACCGACTGGCTGCCCGGCCAGGTCGCGAGCGGCACGATGCCGTTGGCCAGCAGCGCCGCCGCGACGCCGGGTGCGGTGGTGACCGCGGTGGCTCCGCTCCTCAGGTGCACAGCCGCAGCGGCCTGAGCCCTCGCGGGCTGAGACGTCGCCGCTGACGCCGCCGTCGCCGAGCCTGCCAGCAGGCCCGTGATGGCCATCGCTGCCGCCAGATACTTAAACCTTCGCATGTCTTCTTCCTCCGGCCCCGCTTGCACGTGGCCTCGTCTAGGTTCCGTCGAGAGTTCGTTCAGAGATAAGCTAAGCCCGCCGTGAAGGGATTGTCAACCTTCTGTCGAGAGACAGTACAGTGTTGTCCTGGAGTTTCCCGGGGATTCCCCCTGCTGCGCATCGGTGAGCTGAGCCGGCGCCTGGGGGTCAGCGACCATGTGCTCCGGGCCGGGGAGAATCGCTACGGCCTGCTGCAGCCGGTGCGCTCACCAGGCGGCTTCCGGCTGTACTCCGAGGCGGCACGCGCCACGCTCGGCGGCGATGCGAGTACCTCCCTTGGCTATCTCGCCGGGCCGCGCCTCACTGCGTCCGCAGGGAGCGAGCCCTTCGCCAGGCTCCGGCAAGCCATGGACGCTTTCGATGAGCCGGCCGCGCAGGCCGTGCTGGTGGACCGGCTCCTGGCCGATCTGTCCCTGCCGGCCGTCCTGAGGGATGTCGTGCTGCCCTACCTCGCTGACCTCGGCGAGCGCTGGCAAGGCAGGGCGGCCAGCGTGCCATGACTTCCCTTCTACACCCATACTGCGCACCGGACTCCAGGTGGCGCGGCACCGGCACGACACGGCGGTTCAGCCGCTACCGGCCGCCGGACAGCGCAGCCGGGCGCTGGCAAGCCTCACTCAGCGGTTCACCGCCGCCACAGCGCTGCCAGACGAGGTCCTGCGTGCCATCGTCAGACACCAGATCCAGGAGATCGCCGGTCCTGCCCGCGCAGATAAAGCGCCACGTACCGGCCATGCCGGGTACCCGGACAGCACGTCACCGGCATCAGCAGCCCGGACCACATGATGGCCAGCTCGCGTCCGCCATCTCCCGCCGCCGCAGTCCGGCCGTACTGCCTGCGCCGCCCAGCCGAAGGTCCCGTACGCAGGGACGTTGGTCCGTGGCGCGGGCTCCCGTGACGGGGTGGACTGTCGGTGACAGAGGACCCCAGGCAGACGCGGAGGAACGGACCAGATCCGTGCACCGCGCAATCGAGATCCGCGAGAAGCGGAGGAGGGTCCTCTCGTCGCGTCTCGTCCGGATTACCTTGCGCTGCAGCCGACGTTGAGCGTGAGCAGCGCGCCGGCCGCCGTGCACGCCATCGGCCAGTGAACGCGCAGAACGCCCCGTCCGGCACGGCATCGATAATCATGAGCCCGGCCGACCACAACATACCGATCCTCCACTAAGGCGGATACGGTTCGTGAGCTTGGGGAGAGGTGCCGACGCAGCGTGAGAAGCGCTCGCGCGCCTCCTGCTCGGCTGCGGCCTCGCGGGTGGCCGATCGTGCGGCCTTCCCCGCGCGGATGCAGGCGCAGGCCCGGCTCTCATTAGGATGGCTGTGATGGGAGCACCGCTGAGAATGCGGGCGCCGATCCAGATCCAGCGTTTGCACCGACGCTGACTGACGGCCGCACGCTCATGTGCCGCACGCTCAGACACCCGCATCGGCACAGGTCATGGCCGCTAGCGGAATAAGTCATGACGGCTCCGTAAGCAGTGAAATGGCGCGTGGCGTCAGCTGGCCGCCTGGTCGGCCGGGCGGGCTTGCTGTAAGCAACCTGCGGCGGCGGCATGCGTGCATGAGGTTGCGAATCTGCGATGCGCTGAGGTTGTGCCGTGTGGCCAGGTCGGCGACCGGTCGCGCGGATCTGGTCAGCGCATCGGTGTAGGCGGCGGCCCAGCGGGCGTAGTACAGGTCGTCCCGGCCGCGGCGGCCGACCCGGGTGTTCACTGACAGATCCGGCGATTCGCCGAAGTAGCGCGCCGATTGCCGGGACGCGGCGCGCAGTGCGGCGATGAGGTCGCCGGTCCGCAGCTGCCGCAGCATCCGCGTCGTTATCCCAGCGGGCGGCACGGGCCCGGACGGTTCGATGACCAGCCTGCGTAGCAGGAGGCCCGCTTCGGTCACGTCGACTTCGGGCAGGATCCGCCAGCCGGGGTAGCCGTCGAGCTCGCAGACGATGCGGTCGAACCGGCGCTCGTCCATGTCGTAAGACCAGTCCAGCAGGTAGAGCGTCCGGTGTTCAGTCTTTGGTGTCACCACGCGACAAACAGTAGATGGCGCGCGCACCATCGTCAATAAGCGCTTCCTAGGAAAGGCAGGATCGATGCTCTCATCCCCCGCTGGCAATTCCAGCCGGACCAACGGCCGCCGTTGGCGCGTCCGCGACCCCAAGCCCTGGCTTGAACTGGTAAGCATGCTGCTCAAGGCGCTGGTAGCGATCGTCAGGGCCGTCATGGACGGGCACGGTCTCAGGTAGCCAAGAGACACAGGACGGCCGGAAGCTAAGGTCCGGCCGTCCTGTTAGCTGGCCACCGCCGGCGCCACCGTTGGGCCAGTTCGTCCGGGTCGGACTGGTTACTCGTCGGCCCATTGCCCGGTCGCGCGGATCGACTGGGCTACTTCTTCCTTCATCTCGTTGTGCGCACCGAGCGGTGGCAATGTGCGCCTCGACGACCCATCCATGGTGAACACGCTGAGTGACACCTTCTGGAGGTGCACATCACCTATCAGCAGCGCCGGATCGCCGAATCGGCGCGTCAGTTGACGGTGAGATTCACCCTAACCGCGCGGCGCAGAACTGCCAGTTCTGGGCGACCGGGCGTGGGCGCGCGGCCGGGCTGCTGGCCGGCCATCGCCTGGCCTGTCCTTAGCCGTGGCTGGCTGGGCGGGGTTTAGTGGTTGGGATGAGGACCCGGCTGAGCCGCCAGGGGCCAGGACGAGAGCGCGCCCGGGATGGCTGACGGGCTCGGTTGACGACGGTCGGCATGCAGGCGGAAGTGCGGGTGTCCTCTGCCGAACCCGCCGGAGGAGAATCTATGGCGGCGTGCCGCCAGGGCACGTGTTGTGCCGATTGCCCGCGGCGACGGACTTGTCGTGCTACCGTTCACGATGCGTCAATGGCCCGGGCAGGTGCCTTCGCGGCGGGTCATTGCGCGCCCTGCCCGTGCCGCGGCGGCCGCTGCCACAGCATGTTCCGAACCGGGCGGAGAACCCGGGAAAGTGGCGGGAAGCCCCATGAAGCTCGTGTCAACGGGTGAGCCGGAGTGAGAGCGCGGCCGCGCCCGCCGGCAGGGCATGCCGCGATGGCCGCGGCGGTCGTGTGGCTGCTTCTGTGCGGCGTGCTCCAGGCGTTGACGGGCATTGTCGTGCCTCCGTTGTTTAGCGTTGCGCCGCTGATCGTGGCCACTGTCGCTGGCGAACGCCGTACGGCCATAGTCGCGGGCGCCGCGGTGGCGCTGGCCATCGCGGCTGTGTGGTGGCACGGTCTGCTCGGGGACGGGGCCTACTGGACCCGGATCGCGGCGGCCTGCGTGATCAGCGCGATGGCCGTCGTGGTGGCGGGCATCCGCTGCCGGCGCGAGGAGCGGCTGGCGCGGATGACCGCAATCGCGAAGGCCTCCCAGCTCGCGCTGCTCCCGCCGCTGCCCCCGGAGATGACCGGGATCAGCATCGCGGCCCGCTACCGCTCGGCGACCCGCGACGCGTCGGTCGGCGGTGACCTGTATGAGATCATCCCCACCGGGCACGGGATCCGGGCCATCATCGGTGACGTCTGCGGCAACGGCCTGGACGCCGTCCTGCTCGCCCGCCACGTGCTGAGCGCTTTTCGGCGCAGCGCGGTCGCCGCGCCCGCGCTGGAGCACGTGGCGGGCGAAGTCAGCCGGGCCATCGGCCCGCACCTGGGCGAGGAGGACTTCGTCACCGCGGTACTGGCCCAGATCGCCCCCGGCGGCGAGCTGACCATCGTCAGCTGCGGCCACCACCCGCCGCTGCTGCGCCACGGCGGCGTCCTGCAGCCGCTGACCGGCGGGACGGCCGTCCTGCCGCTGGGCCTGGACGAGGACTTCACCGCGTTCACCGCGAGCTGGTCGCCCGGCGACCGGCTCCTGCTGTACACCGACGGGCTGGTCGAAAGCCGCGATGAGCACGGCGACTTCCTCCCCGAAGAGGTGATCGCCACGGCGCTGGCCGCCGCTGACTGCGAGCAGGCGCTGGACACGCTGATGACGGCCGTGCACCGGCACACTGGCGGTCACGGCCACGACGACATGGCGCTCCTCCTGCTAGAACATGGCACGCTTTCGCGCAGCAGCGCCAATGGACACCCAGCGGCCCAGGCTGCCGTCACGAGGGTGACCGGCCGCCGGCATGCAGCCACACGCCAATGACAGGCATACCACCAGGACCGAGCAAGCGAACGCCCCGGACGGAAGCTGGCCCACATGATCGCCGGAATCACCGGCCGGGTCAGTGCGCTGTTGGCCAGAGAAGTTCCTGCACCGGGTAGAGATTGGCGATTGCTGCGCCGGCGTCTGGGTGGTGGCTGGCCACTGTTTCGGCTGTCAGTGCGCGGATCGTGCGCTGGCCGGTGTCGGGGAAGGCCGTGCGGAGTTCAGCGTACCGGCGCCAGCTGCTGGCGTGCTGCGTGGGCGCGCAGACGGCGAATATGACGCGGTCTGCTTCGCCTTCGGCGAGAAGCAGGTGGGCCAGGGCCAAGTTCCGCATGGGCTGGCTGAGTGCCTGCCGTACCAGGCAGCCCCCTGGGTCAGTGGCGCGGGCCGGCAGCTGAACCGGCACGCCGTCCAGGTAGGTGTCGTAGAGGCGGTGCCCCGCGCCGTGGTTGGAGAGCTGGAAGCACCGGCCGGGCTGCCCGCCGAAAAGGCCCGCCGAGCGGCATGCGTCGCGGGCAGGGTTGGCGGGATTCTCATACGCGCTGCAGGTGCCGAACTCTTCGGTGAATTTCACTTCGACGAGCGCGATGAGCCGGGCACCGTCGGCCCGGCTGCCGCGAAGAACGACGTCGACTTGCGTCTGGTGAAGGCTGTGCGGCCGTGCTTCCTGCAGCCGGTCAGCGGGATCGCGGTACTCGAACTCGACCGGAGCGGCAGCCTGGACGTCTGCGTCAAGCTCCCGGAAGACCGCCTTGACGCCTGCCGGGCTGAGCGGTGCGAAGAGGTTGAGCGCGAGCGCTTGCGATGAGCGGGTGCTGAGCACCCACCGGTGGTCAAGACCCCGCTCGGTCAGATCGGCGAGCACCGGGCGCGCGGCCGGCAGCAGCGCCGGCTCCGCCGTCGGATGCACGGCCGGCGATCCTCCGCGCCGAAGGCCTGCCTGCACCCGCCCCGGCCAGCGTGGCCGCTGGACCCGTTCCTGGACCAGCGGGCTGTCCGGCAGGGCACGCGATACCGGGCCGATCAGGTCCGGCGGGTCTGCCAGCGGATCCGGCACCAGCCAGATCCGCCAGCAGATTGCCGGGGCCAGCACTTCGAGCTGACCGGCGAGGTACCGCCCGATGGCGTGACCATGCGGACCAGCTTTGCCCGCGTGCTTGCGCGCGGGCGGGGCGCAGATCAAGTCGATGACGACGCGCTCGGCGGCGGGAGCCTTCGCCCATCCCCGCTCATCCCGGATGGCCGACTGTGCACCCGGGCCTTGCCCTGCACCCTGGGGCCCAGGATCCAGTTGGGCACGTTGGAGCTGTCGACGATGTCCGGCTAGATGTGGCTGGCGATCAGCACCGGGGACGCCGAGCCGCGGAAGATGCCGCCGGTCCCGCCCGCTTTCTCACTCGCGCACCAGACGAAGTGGGTCCGGTTCCGCAGCCCGCTGATCGAGGCGATGTAGCCCAGGTCGGTGAGCAGCTCCCAGTCGCAGAAGCCGATCAGGATGCCGCCGCGCATCAGCGCCCGGGAGCTGGCCAGCATCGCGCGGTGCATGAACTCGAACGGCCCGTAGACCGATCCGCCCATGCCGTCCCACTTGCCCCGGGGCGGCTTGTTCCTCGAATAGGGCGGGTCGAAGCAAACGACGCGGGCGGCGCCCTCGGGCTGCCGGGCCAACCACTCCAGGGCATCCGCGTGCTCGATGCGGTCGCTGCGGCCGACGCCCTCGGTCAGGCTCATGCCTGCCTCCTGCGCCGGGCGTCGAGGGAGTAGACCTTGGCCTTGGGTGTCCGTCTATTGTCGGTCTGCTCTTCTGATGGTCCGACGATAGACCGACGGGTCGGGGTCATCTTGTCGCGCAAGTAGTAACTGACCGTGCTCGGATGGATACCCAAGCTCCGGGCGATCTGCCGCACGCCCTGTCCCCGGCCGCGCATCCGCCAGATGGTCGCCCGGCGCTGGGCCGAGACGTCGGCCTTGGACCGGCCGCCCTGCTTCCCTCCCGCGCTCATGGCTCCTCGTCCTCATCCTCGTCCTCGCCGCCGTAGGCCTTGGATTCCCGCAGCTTCTGGCACTGCTCGGGGAAGTCCCAGTCGCTGCTGACCAGGGTCGTGCCAAGCCCGCTGGGCAAGGCATCCCCGATTGGCACGCCGGGTTCCGGCGGCTCGAACTCCGGCAGGTCATCTGGCTCGGCGCTGGTCTCGAAGGACTCGTTGACCTCATCGATCAGGGTCCTGGCCTGGCCGAGCTTGTCCCGGGCAGCGGTCATGATCTCCTCGCGGTCGCCGTCCAGGCCGTCATCGATGACCTCCCGGGCCTCGTCCTCCCACTCCTGGCGGGCCTGCTCGAAGCGGTCGGCCAGGGTGGCGTCGAAGAACGGGCTGATCGCCGCGCGGGCGATGCGGGTCAGGTCATCCGGGCGCAGCGCGATGGCCGCGTCGATCTCGGTCTGCATCGTGCCGGTACGCGCCTCCCACTTGGCCCGGCGCTTCTCGGTATCCTTCAGCGGGCTCGGCTTCAGGTTCAGCTCACGCACCTGATCCGGGGTCAGGGCGACCCGGTGCACCTCGAACTCGAAGGGGCCCAGCAGCTCGCTGAGCGCCTGGAGCTTGCGCGCGACCGAGATGCCCATCTGCCAGCCGGACGGGTCGCAGTCGGCGAAGTTGAAGACGATCAGGGGCCGCTCCTCGGCCGCCGTCAGGCTGGCCATCTGGTGCAGGATCGTGTCGCTGATCTCGCCGGTCGGCAGGTACAGGTCGGCGCCGAACTCCTCGGCGACCGGGCCGAGCACGGGCTCCAGCGAGCTTTTCTCGCCGATGATGGCCAGCCGGTATGCCTGGACGCCAGCTGCGCCCTCCACGTGAGCCTGCGGGGCGAAGTCCTCCGCGTCCGGCACCAGCCGCTCGCCGCTGAACCCGATGAGGATCTGCGCCTCGGCCGCAGCCGGGACGACGCGGATCACCGGCTCGGCGTTGCGCTGGTCGATGATCTGGGTGAACGGGACGTAATTGAGCCACCGGGCCGCCTTGCTCACCCGGTCAGACAGCCACTTCCACGTCTTCTCGTCGTTCGCATATACCCGGCCGTCCGGTTTGACCTGTCCGATGAGCATGTACTGCAGGCCCCTGTTGTGGATCTTCCGGCCGCCCTCGCCGACCTCGACGCCGATGGCCTCCAGGGTGTCGCGAAGCCACTCGCCGAGCTTGTGGCCCTCGGCGGTGTCATGCCGGAACGGGTCGTTGCCGCGGGCCAGCACGGTCAGGTCGTCCATGGTGCAGCCCTGATCCATGTAGTCCTTGATCACGCCGGTCAGCGGCGAGCGGCCGAGCAGCGGCATCGAGGACCCGCTGGGCGGCTGCCACTGGCCGTTGCGCATGCGGGTGATGGTCCGCTTGGACACTCCGGTCGCCGCCATGATCTCGGCGCTGGTCAGGCCCTGGTCCGTCAGGGCCATAACCTTCAGGTAGTCGTCCTCGGTGCAGGCGCGCTTGCTCATGACGATCTCCAGGCGAGAGCCGCGGCTACGGCTAGCACCGCGGTCATAGCAGCGAAGAGCGTGACCAGCACGCCGTGCCCGCGCCGGCGCCTCATGACGCACCGCCAGCGCGTTTGTCCGCCCACCGCCGGGCGGCGAGCCACGTCGCCAGCGCCGGGGAGCGCCCGGTGACGCCTTCGCCCTCCACGACTGCCACCCAGTGGTTCGCGCCGATGCGGGTCACGGTCAGCATCAGGCCGTTCTTGTACGCCCGCCACACATGCCGTTCGGACGTCCTGGCCCACGGCTTATCCGCTGGCGGGCCCGACCCGGTCTCATGCCTGCCAGGGCTCACGAGGCGCCCGGCCGTATCCGGATCTCTGAGCTGTCCCGGAAGCAGCACGGGAACAGCAGGTCTTGCTCGGGGATGCCGGGCGGCGGGACCTGGCCGTCCTTGGTCAGGGCCAGGGCGTAGTCCTGGACGCAGACCTGCCACTCGTCCGGGCCGCAGACCTCGACGATCCAGCCAGGCAGCCATGGCCAGGCCGCCCGGTCGCCCTGCTCCTCGACCTTGGTCCGCGGGTACTTCAGCTCGACGTCGGTGCCGATCGGATAGAGGTCCGATCGGATCGCCCCGACGGCCGCGGCGCCCCCATGGGCAGCCTGAGTCACCGGATCGTTCATGACGGCTCCCTCCGGGAATGCGGGGCCGTGGCGGGGCCGTACCACGTTCGACTCCAGCCGGTAACAGCCAACGTCAGCCAACGAGTGAACCCGCAGGTCAGCGGCAGTCTGAGGAAGACGCCGCAGGTCAGCGCCGGGTAACTGCCAGAACTTCGAGTTCTTCTAGGCGGTTTCCACCGAGTACCAGGTCGTGGGGTCGGCCGGGACGGGCTGGAAGTCGTAGCGCAGGCGGCCGTCCCGGGCCAGGGCGACCAGGCTGACCGACGTAGTGCCGTACACCCGGCCGTCGGGTAGCTCGTGCCGGACGATAATCGCGCCGGCTCCGCCCTGGTCATCACCACCGCCGGCCAGGGTGAGCCAGTCGGTCCAGGCGTCCTCGATCGTGGCGTAAGGGTCACCGGCCGGCCGGCCGGCGGCGAAGGCGGGGCCGAACCTGGCCGCCTTCTCGTCGGCCGGCTTTTCTATGTTGTCGCGGCCGGGCGGGTACATGTGACCTGCGTTGGTCAGCATGTGGGTGCCTGGGCCCAGGTCGGTGAGCACGGCCTGGCTGCCGTCCCAGCCGAGCAGCAGCACCGAGTCCAGATCGGCGCAGACCAGGTAGAACGGGTCGTAGCGGGCCAGGGCGTCCGGGGCCTGGTGCAATTCCTTGAGGGCCTGCTGTCCCTCGGCCGCGGCCCGCAGCGGGAGCTCGCCGCGGGAGCGGCGGCGGTCCGGCGGAGCGGCCTGGCCCCGGCCGTTCAGGATGCAGCCGACCCGGGACGCGGCCGGGTGCACCGCGAGCCAGGTGCCGCCGGCCTGCTCGTCGCGCCCGCCGATGAGCTGCGCCCACTCGGCAGTGGCCGGGCCGGCCCAGTGCCGGGCCGGCGGCTGCCAGGGGCGGCCGGTGAACTCGTCGCGGATACCGAGGAGCAGCAGCGGTACCGGGGCTTGCGGCGCCAGGCTGACCACGACGGTACACATCGGTTCCGAGTCTGTCATGCGGTGATCGTGCGGGCGGGCGTGAGCCCCGGTTCGTTCGGGGGAAAGTTAGGCTGGACCGGGACGGAATGAGGAGGAACGATGAGCGACGAGCCGGATCTGCTCAGGCGGCTGCTGTCCCCGCTGTTCCCCCGGCCGCGACGCCGGCCCAGGCGCAAGCCGTGGGACGAGCAGCCGGACGAGCCGGGGAGGTCGTGGGACGAGAAGCCGGACGTTCCCGGTGGATCGTGGGACGAGACGCCGCGGTAACGGCGGCCCGCCCGGCCGTGTGAGCCTGGAGGGACCATGACGGACTTGGTCAGCCTGCTCTACCGCGCGGACTGGACGCGGCTGAGCCTGGCCGCCGAGGTGACCACCAGCCGTGATTTCGACCTGGACCGGACCCGGCTTGGGGCCGACGGGTCCGGGCCGCCACCGTGGCTCGGCGGGCCGGGGAAGCCGCCGCGGGCCGGGCACGTGTGGGAAATGGCCACGGATCAGCTGGGCACCCGAACGAGCCGGTCCACGCTGCTGATCGAGCCCGGCCGGCGCTACCGCGAGCAGGGCGAGGACCGCCTCAGCGGATGCGACGGGGACCGGAGCTGGTTCGCGGTCCGGGCGGGCGAGCGCTGGACGGTCGAGGCCAGCGGCGGGCCCGAGCCGCCGCTGCCGTCCATGCTGCGGCCGTCGTGGCTGCTGACCGGGTTCACCCTGGAGGCCAGCGGGCCGGTGAGGTCGGGCGGGCGGGAGGCGCTGCGGGCTGTGGCCAGGCCACGGCCGGACCTCTGGCCGCGGGCTTCGGCCCCGCCTCACCCACTGGACCGGGTGGAGGTGCTGGTGGATCTTGGGCTCGGCATCCTGCTACGGCAGGAGGAGATCCTCGACGGCAAGACGCTCAGCCTGACCGAGCTGACCGGGATTCATACCGGCCCTGCGCCTGCCGATGGCGTGCAGTTCCTGCCGCCGGGCGGCTGGGATTCCGTCCGCGGCGACGCGGCCCGGACCGCGCCGCGCGGCCCCGGACGGGAGGCGAGCAAGCTGATAGCGGACCTGGCCGCGGGCGGTATCGGCGCGCTGGTCAGGTCCTCGCGGTCCCGGTCCTTCGAGCAGGCCACGCAGGAGGAGCCCGAGGCGGAGATGCCGTTCGACGCCGACCCCCTGCCCGCGGACGGGCCGGCGGTCGCCGACGAGGTGCTGCACCTGCTGGAGGCCAGCCGGGACCGCTGGGCGCCGGGGATCGCGGCCACGCTGCACCAGTGGCACGACATCGCCGCATTGCTGGCGCAGGTCCCTGACGGCGCGCGGCGCGCGGGCTTCGGCGGGCTCGGGCATCTCCTCGACGCGGCAGGCGAGCGGGTAGCCACGCTGCACATGGTCTCCCGGCTCAGCTTCGACGGGTCCGGCCGGTACCGGATCGAGCCGGCCCTTCCCGCCGACCTCGCCGCGCGCTCGTTCTGGCACCGGGCCGAGACGATCATCTGCGACGGGGAGCGGCAGTGGACGATCTTCGCGGACGAGGTGGTCGCCAGGCCCGCCGGGCCGCCGCCGCAGGAGGTCGCGAAGCTGCTCGATGCCTCCTGGCTGCTCGAACACAACCTGTCCGGCGGCGCCGCCACCACGGCCGGCGGACGGCCCGGCTACCGGCTCCGCGTCGCGGCCCGCGAGCCGGACCGGGGCGTCTGGGGCCGGATGTTCTTCCCCGACGAGGTCGTGGTGGACGCCGAACTCGGCATCCTGCTGCGTTCGGTTTGTCACGCGGGATCCAGGCCGGTGTCGCGGTACGAGCTGCGCGATGTCGTCCTCGGCGAGCAGGGCGATTTCCGGGCCGACATCGGTGAGGGGACGCGGGTGGAGGAAGAACCGGCCGACGAGCCGCCCGGCCCGGCCAGCATCCCGGCGCAGGTGGCCGGCCTCATCGCCCGGCAGGCAGCCAGGGACGCCCGTTCGGCGGTCAAGAGCGTGCTCGGCGGCCTGCGGCGCTGAGCCGGAAATCCCTTGCCGGGCATCATAAGCTGCTAAGCGCTCGCGGCGGGTCAGCGCAGGACGATGCTGGCGATCTTGCCGGGGACGATGACCAGGCGGGCCACGTCATCGCGCGGGTAGGCGGGGTGGCGGGCCAGGAGCCCGGCAATGTCGTCGCGGGTGGCGGACGCGGGCACCTCGATCGTGAAGCGGACCTTTCCGTTGACCTGGACGGGCAGCGTCACGGTGGTGACCGCGACCAGGGCCGGGTCAGCCTGCGGGAAGGGCTCGCAGGCCAGGGAGTCCGGGTGGCCCAGCCGCTGCCACAGCTCCTCGGCCAGGTGCGGGGCCAGCGGCGCCACCATCAGCACCAGCGGCTCGGCCAGGGCGCGCGGCACGCGCGGCAGCC
>Ga0335081_10010692_pt1 | contig 14850 bp, 10 predicted proteins | sample Lox_Sample_35_FD_206713 | JGI IMG/M metagenome (GOLD analysis project Ga0335081, IMG submission 206713) | Soil microbial communities from Loxahatchee National Wildlife Refuge, Florida, United States - Lox_Sample_3.5 | ecosystem: Environmental > Terrestrial > Soil > Wetlands | place: USA... | reverse complement strand
GTCCAGAAAACAATCCACCGCGATGGCCGCCAGCACGGCGACGATGAATTGCACCAGCAACAGGCGGCCGAGTCGGGCGCGGGCGAAGGCCGCCACTCCACGCGGCGTGAGCGGTTCCCAGGCAACGACCGATTCCGAAGGCGCGCTCATCAGTTGCAGTTTATCCCAAGTAATTGAAACGTGAAAGCGTTGAGCACAAAGCCCGGGAGCACCGAATCCGGGAGCGCCGGCATCCTGCCGGCGAGCTCTCCCTATGAGACAGAATCAACCCGCCGGCACAGCATGCCGGCGCTCCCCGCAACACGCCCGAGTCAATCAAACCTTGCTTGCTTCCGGCGATTCCGGTGGCGGCGGCGGAGATTTCTGCGCTTGTTCCGGCGGCGGGACGAGAACCACCGGAATGGGGTAACGCAGTTTCATCACATCGTCCACGAGCACCTCGACAAAATAGGTCCCGGCGACCTTGAATTCGAGTTGGCCGAAGACCATCACGCTGGTGGTGTGCAAGCCCGCGTCGCGCAATTCAAATTTCATCTCGCCCTTGCGGATCACCGTGGTCTGGTCCGGCGCGATGAGCCGGATTCCTTCCGTGAATCGGCCGATGCCCGCCGTCCAGCGGTTGAAGACGCAGAGTCGCGCGGCGACGATCGGCAGTTGCGGTACGCGGATGAGGCTGATGACCCCGATGAGAATCAGGTTCCCGTTGGCTTCCTGCCGCACTTCCTCGCACAACAGCGAGGATTGCAGATCCGGCAATATTCGAGTGGCTTCCATATTTTTTAAACGGGTTAAATAAGTTAAACGAGTAATTCGTTAAATGAGGAATTGCTGAGGGCTCAAAACCAACCACTCATTTAACTCATTCAACCAATCACTCATTTAACCGACTAAACTCATCTCGGCTGCCCGCACCGTGTTTTGCATGAGCATCGCGATCGTCATCGGCCCGACACCGCCGGGGTTGCGCGTGATTTTCCCCGCCACCGGCTGAACGCGCGCAAAATCCACATCTCCCACCAGCCGTGAACCGTTCTTCGCCTGCGGATCGCTCACCCGGTTGACGCCGACATCAATCACCGTCGCGCCCGGCTTGACCATGTCCGCATTCACAAATTCGGCCACACCCATCGCGGCCACCAAAATGTCCGCACGCCGGCAGTGCGCTTTGATCTCGCGCGTGGCCGAATGGCAGATCGTGACGGTTGCGTTTGCGCCTTTGGCCTTCTGACAGAGCATCGCCGCCAGCGGTTTGCCGACGATATTGCCGCGGCCCAAAACCACCACTTCCGCGCCGTCGGTTTTCACGTTCGCGCGCGAGAGCAATTCAAGGATGCCCGCCGGCGTGCAGGGCCGAAAACCTGTCGGATCGCCCAACATCAGTTTGCCGACGTTCATCGGATGAAAACCGTCCACGTCCTTTTGGGGCAGAACGGCGGAATAAATCACGGACTCGCGAATCTGTTTCGGCAACGGCGCCTGGACCAGGATTCCATGCAGGTGCGCATCGGCGTTCAATTTCTGCAACAGCGCCAGCAGTTCGTTTTCATCGGTGGCCTCCGGCAAAACGTGCATTGCCGAAAAAATGCCCAACTCGGCGCACGTCTTTTCCTTGCGCCCGACATAGACCTTTGACGCCGGGTCTTCCCCCACGCGCACGAACGCGAGTCCAGCCTGGACGCCGCGGGAATTCAGAGCCGTAATGCGCCCGGCCAGTTCGCGCTGGATTTGCGTGGCAATCGCGCGCCCGTCAATGAGATTGTCCTGCGGCATTACTCGACCACGAGAATGCGCTGGATGGTAAGGACGGGCGTGTCTTTCCAGCGCTGCGCGAGACCTTCTTCGCCAGTCACGATAATGTGCAGCCCGTCATAACGGCGCAAGTTGAGGTTCGTGGACGTCGTGTAGAGGTAGTCAATGGTTGACCACGTATTCGTGTCGTACAACTCGTAAGCCGTCGGCGCAATAACGCTGGTAACGTGGCGGACAAAGCCTTCGTGGGTCACGACGCGCGGTGGCGGCGGTGGCGCATTCGTTTCCGCCTCAGCCAATGCATTCGTTTCCAGTTCGGCGGGCGCATTGGTTTCCGTCGCGGCGGTCATGGCGGCATTGGTTTCGGCCGCAACCCCGTTGGTCGCTTCCGTGACGAGCGGCTGCGACTCGGCAACCGGTGTGGTCGCCGGTGTTGGTTCCGTCGTCGCCATAACGGGCGGCGGGAGGGCCACGGTTTCCTGTTTCAAATACATCGCGGCGACAAATGCGTAGGCGTTCGGCGGCGGCGCGATCTCCATCCAATTGCCTTTATTCGAGACTTCGCTGACCTGTGTGCCGTGCGTAATCAGGCCGACGACGCTGTAATTTTCACCCGGCCCGGCGCGCAAATTCAATTTCTTCGGTTTGACCGTCTTGGAATCGTTATCAATGTACCTCGAGTCAACCCACGCGTAAGCGTTCGTCGGAAAGGCGATTTTGGCCCACTGTGCCGGTTCGCTCGCCTTATGCTTGTGCAAATTGATTTGTTCCAGCACCGTCACCGTGTCGCCCTTGGCCAGGTGACTGATGACTTCGCCCTTTAAGCTGGCCTGACCGCGAACGTTGACGCTGTTGACGCCGATTTCCGCCGGACCGGGCGTGAGGACGACGGTCGGTTCCTTGATCGGGGTTTCGGTCGTCGCCGAGAGCGTGCGTTTGCGGTGGAAGAAAGACCGTTTGGCGGGCGCGTTGGTGGCCGCCGGCGCCGGCTCGACGGCCGGCGTCGCGGGCGCGGTCGCTGCCGGTGTGGGACTTGTGACCGTTGGTGTTGACACCGGCGCATTCGTCTGCGCCAGCAAAGTGGTTGAAATAGTTGCCACGAAAACCGACCAAATCTGCTTTTTCATAATTCAGCCAAGTAAAGTTCTAATTTCTGTCTCTGTCAATGTCCGCCAGCGGCCCGGTTTCAGCTCGCCCAATTTGATTCTGCCAATCTGCGTCCGCTGCAATCGTTTCACCGCCAATCCCTGCGATTCAAACAGCCGCCGCACTTCGCGGTTTTTGCCCTCGCCCAATTCCAGTTCCGCGACACTTTTGGCGCGGCTGGTCGAAATCAATCGAGCCGCCTGCGCCTGTAATTTTTCACCGTCGTGAAAAATACCGCGCGTGAACCCCGCGAGCATCGCCCCATCCACTTCGCCCTCAACCGTCGCCACGTATTTTTTGCGGACGCCGTAGCGCGGATGCGTCAGGCGCAAGGCGAATTGTCCATCATTGGTCAGGAAAAGCAATCCTTCCGTGTTGAAATCCAGACGGCCCACGGAATAAAGATTTTGCCATTCTCTGGGCAACAAATCGTAAATCGTCGGGCGACCCGCCTCGTCCTGACGCGAACAAACGCAGCCGGCGGGCTTGTGCAACGCCACGTAAAGCTTGCGCCGGACCCGCACCGGCTTGTCGTCCACCGCCACTTCGTCGTGCTCCGGATCAACCTTCGTGCCGAGCCGGCGAACGGGCTGGCCATTGACGCTGACGCGCCCGGCCAGGATGATTTGTTCGCTGGCGCGGCGCGACGCCACGCCCGCCTCAGCCAGGAATTTTTGCAGACGAACCACGGAATGTGACGAGTGACACGTGACGAGTGGCGGGAATTCGCGTCACCCGTCACCCGACACACATCACACACCCGGTTTGGTCTTGCGGAGGCCCGTGATGCGGTCGCCGTCCTTCCACTGGCCGCGTTTTTTGAGAAGCTCGACGCGCTCGAAGCGCTTGAGGACATTGCGCTTGCCACCCAGGGTGGACGCCGCGCGCAGACTGCGATGCTGTGACATAAAATTCTTTCCGGTTAAATGGTCGCCAAAAATGAGCAGCGAGGATACCAAATCAAATACTTCCGGCAATAATGAAATTTTGCCACCACGATTGGCGTGGCGAGAGTATTCGCGAGCCGGAAACAAGAACTTTCGACACGGATTGCACGAATTTTCACGAAGGGGAGAGTTCCATTTGTGTTAATTCGTGAAATTCGTATCAGGAATTTATTCCCGTTGGACGGCCAGGGCGACTTCGTCCAGCACAACCTCCACGGCGACCGGTTTGTGCAACACCGGCAGTTTGATAGAGTCAATGAATTTCTGGAACTGCGCGTGTTCGTCCAGCCCGACAATAAAAACAAATCGCCGGGCCAGCAACGGATGCGAACGTTCAATCGTGGCATGCAACAGGTCACCTTCGACCCGGGAGGTCTCCAAATCGCAAACCACGGCATCGAGCGGATGTTCGATCAGGAATTTCAAAGCCAGCGCACCGTCAGGCACAATGGTTGCCTCAAAACCTTTGGCTTCGAGGGTCTCTTTGAGGCTCCAGGCGAATTGAACTTCATCGTCCACGATCAGGACGTGCCTTTTTCGAGGTGTGCCATTGAGGGTATCCATGACGACTGGCCTCATCTCGATATTACCGCCGAATATAAACAATACAAGCTTTTGAAAGCCTGGGTGAATTTACGATTTGCGATTTACGAGTCCTGCCTGTATTCGGACACGGCACGTAAACCGTATATCGCGAATCGTAAATAACGAATAGCGCGGTGCCTCGCAATTGTTAGGGACCAACCCGGAGGAAACTAATTACCATTTTAATTCAGGTAATCGTCGGGCGACTTCCTCGGCGTTGGCGCGGCTGTTGAATGCGCTGATGCGGAAATAGCCCTCGCCTTTCGCTCCGAAACCACTGCCGGGCGTGATGACCACGTTGGCCTCGGCCAGAATTTTGTCGAATGCCTGCCAACTGGTCACGCCGCGCGGCGTTCTGACCCAGATGTAAGGCGCGTTCACGCCGCCGAAAACTTTCAGCCCCGCGGCTTTCGCGCCTTCGCGCAAGACTTTCGCGTTGCCGCGATAATGCTCGATGAGGGCGTGCACCTGCGTTTTGCCTTCCGGCGAATAAAGCGCTTCGGCGCCGCGTTGCACGATGTAACTCACGCCATTGAACTTCGTCGTCATGCGTCGCAGCCACAGCGGGTGCAGCGGTTTGAACTCGCCGGATCTCGTCTGCGCGTTCAGCGTTTTGGGAACAACGGTAAACGCGCAGCGAACGCCGGTGAATCCACCGTTCTTCGAGCAACTGCGGAATTCGATGGCGCACTCGCGCGCCCCGGGAATTTCGTAAATTGAATGCGGCAGGTTGGCGTCACCGATGTAGGCCTCGTACGCCGCATCGAACAAAATGAGGGCTTTGTGTTCGAGCGCGTATTTCACCCAGGCTTCGAGTTGCGGGCGATTGGCCACCGCACCGGTCGGATTGTTCGGCGAGCACAGGTAGATCACGTCCACGTGCCGTTTCGGCGGTTCGGGAATGAATCCGTTGGAGGGCTTGCACGGCAGATAGACCAGCTTCGAGAAAGTGCCGGCTTCGTTCGCCTCGCCCGTGTGACCGGCCATGACGTTTGTGTCCACGTACACCGGATACACCGGGTCGCTGACGGCGATTTTGTTCTTCGCGCCGAGGATGTCGAGGATGTTGCCGGTGTCGCACTTGGCGCCGTCGCTGACGAAAATTTCGTCGTCGGCCACGTCGCACCCCTGGTCGCGGAAATCGTTTTTGGCAATTGCGGCGCGCAGCCATTCGTAGCCCTGTTCCGGGCCGTAGCCGCGGAACGTTTCGCGCACGGCCATCTCGTCCACGGCCTGGTGCATAGCGGCGATGGCGGCGGGCGGCAGCGGCTCCGTCACATCGCCGATGCCGCAACGGATGAGGCGTTGGGCGGCGTCGGGATTCGATTCGCAGAATGCTTTCACGCGCCGGCCGATTTCCGGGAAGAGGTAGCCGGCTTTCAGCTTCAAGAAGTTATCGTTCAGACGCGCCATGAAATCAGAATTCAGGATTTGGGCCGGAGAATAAAGCGCAAAATTGGGAGGTCGAGGTAATATGGCCGACCGGCAATTGATTCGATGCCGCCTGGTTTGGGGATTCGCAAATTGGCGGTGTCAGGAATTTGCGCCGCCATGCGATTTTAGGGTTGCCAGCATTGCGCCCGGCTTTTATACTCTGCATGAAGCTCACGAGTTGCAGTCATTTGGGTTATGTTTTTTGGCGTTGATTATTATCCTGAGCAGTGGGTCTTCCCTTACGGCGGCACCGCCGACGAACCCGAGGGCGCCTGGGAGCGCGACGCCGAATTGATGGTCAAGGCCGGCTTCAACGTCGTCCGCATCGGCGAATTTTCCTGGGGCCTCTGCGAGCCGAAAGAGGGCAAATACGATTTCAAGTGGCTGCGCCGCGTGATGGACATCATGGAGGATCACGACATCAAAGTCGTGCTGGGCACCCCGACCTCCGCGCCGCCCATCTGGCTGGCTCACAAATATCCCGACATCCTGCCGCTGGATGAACACAGGCGGACAAAACACGCGGGCACGCGCCGCGCGGTGTGCTTCAATAACGATACGTTTTGGAACGCCGCCAAGAGCCTGGTCGAAAACATGGCGCGCGCTCTGGGCGATCATCCCCAACTCCTGGCCTGGCAGGTTGACAGTGGGATTGGCGGTCATCAAACCGAGTGGTCATTCAACGAGGATTCGCGATTAGAATGGCAGAACTGGCTCAAGTTGAAGTATGAAACGGTCGAGCGCCTCAACGAACGGCTTGGCCTGCGCCATTGGGGGCAGGTCGTTTCCTCCTTCGACCAGGTGCCGATGCCACTCCACGCGCCTGGCGAACACAATCCAGCGCTCCTGGTTGATTGGAACCGCTTTTGCAGCGACGCCATCATTGCGTTTGTTCGCATGCAGGCCGAGGTGTTGCACGAACTTTGCCCGGACCATCCCGTCACCGTGAACCTCCGCGCGCTCCGGCGCAAATTCGATCATTTCGACATGGCGGACGTGGTGGACTTTGTGTCGGTGGAAACCAACGCCGCCATCAAGGCCAAATCCTCCGAGCTGGCGTGCGACATTGACATTCTGCGTTCGCTCAAAAAGGACGCGATCCGCACACCGGACGGCGACTGCGGTTTTTGGGTGATTGAACAAAAGGCCGGCCAGGTGAACTGGCAGGACGTGAATTCGCTGGTGCGCCCCGGGGTCATCCGCTTGTTCACCTACCAGTTGATTTCGCGCGGCGCGTGCGGGGTGCTTTATTACCGCTGGCGCCAGCCGCGTATCGGCAACGAGAAATTCATGGGTTCCATCATGCCGCATCACCTTGAGGGCAACCTGCGGATTTATCGCGAAATCAGCCAGATTGGCGAAGAGCTCAAACTGCTCGCGCCCGCAATCCGAAACACGAAAGTCGCGCCCCAGACCTGCATCCTTTACACGCACGACAATGACTGGGCGTTGCAGCAGTCCATGCCGCCGAACAAATTTTTCAACCTGCGCGATCACGTCCAGCTTTTTTACAACGCGCTCCACGACCGGAACATTCCCGTGGATTTCGCGCGGCCGACGGAGGATTTGTCACGCTACAAGCTCGTCATTGCGCCGTCGCTGTATTTGCTGGCCGCCGGCGAAGCCGACCGGTTGAAACTCTACGTCCAGAACGGCGGCACGCTGGTCAGCACATTCAACACCGGCCTGGTGAACGAATACAACATCGCGCCGGACACCGGTTATCCCAACGACATGACCGACCTGTTCGGGATGGAAGTCCTGGAGTTCGATCCCATTCCACCCAACGAGGAAAATCATCTCACGTTCAAGGGAGTATTCCAGACGAGTCATCTGCATCCGGCGCGGCTCTGGTGCGATATCGTTGAGCCGAAGGGCTGCCAGATTCTGGCGACGTACGCGAAGGATTTTTACGCCGGGCGCCCCGCCATCACCATGAACAACTTCGGCCTCGGCAAGGCGATTTACATTGGCACGATGAGTCATCAGCATTTTTACCACGATTTTGTCGTCTGGTTGCGCCAGATGTGCGGGCTGCAACCGCTGCTCAAAGTCCCGGAAAACGTCGAAGTCAGCTTGCGCGAAAAGGAAGGCACGCGGATTTATTTCCTGCTCAACCATCAACATACGCCCGTCCGCATCCAGTTTTACAAGCCGATGCACGATTACCTGACCGGCAACACCTTCTCCGGCAATTACGATCTACCGCCGCACGGCGTGCTGGTGCTCGACGAGCATCCCGAAGCCAAAACCGCTGGCGCTCCCGCCTGATTTTTTGTTTCCTTCCCGGCGGTGATCTTCTGCAACGCCATTCTCGCCGCGCTCGCGTTGTTGAGCCTTGCGCTCCTGCTCTGGCAATGGTTCGCCGCGCGACGATTTCCCCTGCACCAGCGTCTGATCCACGACCCTCAGCCACCGGGCGCGGCGAAGCGCAGCGAAGGTGGCTCAGCCCTCAACCAGGTTCCGCCCGCTGTCACGTTGCTTAAACCGCTCAAAGGCAGCGACGCCACCACGGCTGAATCCCTCCGCAGTTGGTTCAACCAGAATTACGCCGGCCCGACACAAATCCTGCTTGGCGTCGCCGAAGCGGGCGACCCAGTCTGCAAAATCGTCCGTGAACTCATCGCGGAAAATCCCGGACGCGACGCGCAACTCGTCGTTTGTGAAAAGCCGGAAGGCGCAAACGCCAAGGTCGCCAAGCTCGTTCAGCTTGAGAAACTCGCCAAACACGATTTGATTCTGGTCAGTGACGCCGACGTGCGCGTGCCGCCGGATTTTCTGGCCAACATGGTTGCACCCTTCACCCGACCAACGGCCACCCCCTCCTCGCCCGGCGGGGAGAAGGACGGGGCGAGGGGCAAGGTCGGCCTGGCCTGTTGTTTTTACCGGCTGGCGAATCCGACGACGCTTGCCATGCGATGGGAAGCCATCGCTATCAATGCCGATTTCTGGAGCCAGGTGTTGCAGGCCGCCACGCTCAAGCCACTCGATTTCGCGCTGGGCGCGGTCATGCTCACGCGACGCGAGTTGCTCCGAGAAATCGGCGGGTTCACTGCGTTGGCGGATTGTCTGGCGGATGATTATCAGCTCGGCCACCGTATTGCCGGCAAGGGCCATCGCATCGCGCTTTGCCGCGTCGTTGTGGAATGCTGGGACGCGCCGATGAACTGGAGCGATGCCTGGAAACATCAATTGCGTTGGGCGCGCACGATTCGCGCCTGCCAGCCCCTGCCCTATTTTTTTAGCATTCTGGCCAATGCCACGTTCTGGCCGTTGCTGTGGCTGGTGTCGGATTTGTTAAGATTCTCGATGGTGACAGTTCAAAACACGGACTTTGGTTTTTTTCAGACTTCCGGCATCGCATTCAAAATTCCTTGCGGCTTGCTGATCGCTGCCGCGATCCCTTTAATCCGGATTGTTCTTGCCCAAAATCTTCAACGCCGCCTGACTGGCGTTGGGAACGCGAATTTTTTCTGGCTTGTGCCGGTTAAGGATTTGCTGCAAGTCGCGATCTGGTTCGGCGCTTTTACTGGTCGCACGGTCGAGTGGCGCGGGCGACGAATGAAACTGTGCCGTGACGGGACTTTGTTTGAGGAAAAGTGAGCCGATCCGATGGTCTCTCGTCAGCGGTGCGCCGGCCACGGCAGTGGTTCCTGGCGGGCCAATCGCATTTCGCCGGCGAACTCCTTGTCCAACCCAGCCTCCCGGTAAGGTTTAGTCTGGGTCATCTCAACCTGGGGAAACAGGGCAAACACCTCTTGACAACTCGGGCGGGGCGTGGAAGTCTGGGCCAATAGACTCCTGCCCGCCGGATGCGGACGATGACAGGAAGAAGCAACAATGGCTTCATTGGGAGCAGCGAGCAGGTGCAGCCGACGAGGGCTGCGAGACAGGTAGCGCTTTTCTCATGATTTTTGCGACCTCCAAATTCCCCTCCTCTCTCTGCGTTCTCGCTCTAACTGCTTTCCTGTGTCGGGCCGACTTCGTTGTGCCCACGAACACGCCCGCTGCCGATGCCACGCCGAAGCGGCTCGTCGTGCACGACTTCAATCGGCCGGCCATTCAAGACAATCTCGGCGGCAACGCGGCCACGTGGAATCTCGATCCGACCGATTCCCGGTCGGAGTGCATTTACAGCCTCGATGCCCGGACCAAACGTGGCACAAACGGAAACTCGCTCCACCTCGCCTACCGACTCAATCCGAAGAAATCGTCTCAGAACGGATTCTGGATGCGCCTGAACGGGCTCGACGCCCGCGATTATGATCACCTGGAACTTTGGATTAAAGGCGATCCGAAACAGGGCTTCGCCAAGTCGCTCAAAATCGAGGTGCAGCAGCCCAAGCCGGACTCACCCGGTCAATTGCTCAAGGGCAGCTACGTCATTCAAGGCATCACCGATAAGTGGCAGCGCTTCCGCATTCCGCTCAACATGATGACCGGCATCGAGACGTGGAAAGATCTCGACGTGCTCGTCATCGCATTCCACTCGCGGCGCGAAAAGGTGAAGCGTGGAGCAGTTTTTATTGACGATATCGCCTTCGTCAAAACCGGCGAGCCCGGCCCGTCCATCCGCGATAAGGTGCCTGTTCCGAAGAAACGCGCCTGGGAACAAGTCAACGGCGGAGAAATCGCGTCCTATCCGTTCGTCATTCAACGTCTCGTTGGATGGCCGACCAACCTGCTGGCTGACAAAGCTTCGTTCCCGAAGGATGATCGGGAATTTCTCCTGCGACTCGCGCGCGATACCTGGGCCGGCATCGATGCGCTCTGTGACCGGGAGCATCGGCTGCCGCTCGACGTGGTGCGCTTCGGCACGAACTCGGTTGCTCCCGCGGCAAGCCGTGCCGGCGATTACTTGAATGTCACCGACATCGGCATCTACCTCCTATCGGTCACGGCCGCTTGTGATCTTAACCTGATCACACGCGACGCGGCGCTCGAGCGCTTGCGCGGCACACTCGACTCGATTGAGGAGATGGAATCTTACGAGGGTTTTCTCTACAACTATTACGACACAACGACGCTGGAGCGCACGAGCAACTTCATTTCGTTCGTGGACAGCGCGTGGTTGACAGCGGGACTCATGGTCGTGCGTCAGGCATTTCCGGAATTAAGGTCGCGCTGCACGAAGCTCATTGATCGCAGCAACTACAAATTCTTTTACGACCATGTCGAGCAGGCGATGAACCACGGGTTCTACGTCCACATGAACTGCCGCGCCGAATACGTTTATGGCCTCCTCTACACGGAGTCGCGCGCCGGCAGCCTGATCGCCATTGGCAAGGGGGATGTGCCCAAGGAACACTGGTTCCAACTCCTGCGCACCTTCCCGTCCGACGCGGCCTGGCAATCGCTCCCCCCGCTTGAGCGCAAGGCGAAAACCGTGAGTGGACATGAAACGATCGGCGGCTGGTACGAATGGGACGGTCTCCGGTATGTTCCCAGTTGGGGCGGCAGTCTCTTTGAGGCGCTCATGCCAACCGTTATCATCGACGAAAAGCGGTACGGACCGGAAAACGTGGGAACCAACGACGTGATCCACGCACTGATCCAGCGTCGTTATGCCCTGGAAACGTTAAAGTATCCGGTATGGGGGATATCCCCCTGCTCCATGACGACCACGGACAGCTACTCGGAATATGGCGTGAAGGTACTCGGCGTTCGCGGTTACAAAGCGGGGGTTGTTACGCCGCACGCGAGTGCGCTCGCACTCTATGTCACACCCGTCGCAGCCATTGCGAACCTTCGCGATTTAATCGAGAAATATAATATTTATGGCCAGTATGGATTCTACGACGCCGTTGGCCCCGTTACGGGCGAAGTCGCTCATAAATACCTCGTGCTGGACCAGGGAATGACCTTTCTTGCACTCGCGAACTACCTGAACGACCAGTGTGTCCAGAAGCATTTTGCCTCAGACCCTATCGCCAAAAAAGCTCTTCCGCTGCTCCGGGGCGAGAACTTCTTTTCGGATTAACCATTCTGTTAAGTCTTAAGGTGCGGAGCTTAATTCAGCATAGTGCAAACTCCTCGCGTCTGATCTCAACCAGGTGAATCACACCACAGCCCGCTCGCCTGACGGACAAGGAATAAGAACCTTTATAACCTTACCTCTACAACATTCTCCCGCCGATCAAGCCTGGCTAAGAACCGCTCAACTGGAATCACTGCTCCACCCGCGCGGTATTTGTTTTCTTCATACTTGAACTGGATGGCCTTGCCATTAATGGAAACAGCTTTGGGGCTGAAATTACCTGCATCCACCGCATAATTGAACGTTACCGCTTGACCCAATAAATTCAGCGAGGCGGATAAGCCATCCAGGGAATTCGGCATGACCGGATCGAGGATGATCTCTCCAGAGGTGATCCGCAAACCAAGTAATCGAGAAATGATCAGGCTAATATAAATACCGGGCCCGCTGGAGTACACCCGCCATCCGCCTCTCAGCGTGATCTTGCCGGTCCGAATTTCACCGTAACGTTCATCTGCCTCGTAACGGCTCCGGAAGGTTGCGTCTGAACTACTGTAATAGCAATTTGACTGGCGGACATCCCCGCAGGGGACAACGTCCCGGTATCCCACCGGAATGGCCTGGCGCAGCGCCCTGACAAAGGCAACCGCTCTGCCGGTAAGGGCCTGCGATTCGGCGTAGCGGAGATGCTCATGCATGTACATCAGGCCAATCTCCCTTCCAAAAAATGTACTGCTTTCCGCCCGCTGGAAAATGGTTTGGATACCTCCTTTGTATTGGAGCGGACGGTCCATCAGGCGGGCGCCGTCGGGGCCTTTCAGATGCTGCTCGATCAAATCCTGATGTTGTTGCGCCTGTTCCCTGGTGAAGATCCCGCTGATGATGCCGCGGTTCATCGGCAGGATACTGTACCGGATCCCGGTTTTAGTATCACTGGGATGCAGCAACAGGCTGATGTTGCGGTCGTCTTCAACCAGTCCATATCCGGCAACCACGCCGTCCTTGACCAGGTAATTGTTGAAATCCGCTTTGATCCTCTCACAAAGTTCCTTCAATTCCCTGGCCTTCGTTGCATCACCGGTTTGTTCATGGACAATTTGGTATTGGGCAAAGGCCTGGTAATTCATCTCCACGGTCCAGCTTGAAATCATTCGCCCGGCAAGTTCCCGGCTGACCGGCTGCAGGGAATCATTCCAGTCACCGCCGCCAAAAGGGACAAAGGCCGTGCCCGGAACGAATGAATCGACGATCATTTTGACCAACCGGTCAACGTGCTCGCTGAGCGGGGTTCGCGTCCCCGCGGCAGCATCCTTTTCCTGATAATAGGGAAGCACTTCGTCCAGAATTGTCAGGTCGCCGGTGACCTTCACGTAATTGCTGAGGGCGATCAGGCACCAGTAGATAATATCGCCGTGGGAATCACCGGCCCGGATGTTCGAATACCGGTCGAACATCCACCATTGCGGCCACCCGCCATCCGGATTCTGGTTTGAGAATATGATGCACAGCACCTGCCTCGCTTCAGCATATTTCCCAAACGTCAACAAAAGGTCGAGCGGCCCCTGGGACACGTCGCGCGTGCCCCAGGCCGCCCCGCTGAATTGCTCCAGGCCATAAGGCGTGAGGAAGTGGGTGAGCGCGTTCATGCCGTACCACGGCAGGATTTCCCGGATGGCAGCTATGTCCGTCTGCGCTCCCCGCAAAGAGAGGCTTAAGCTCAAATCCTCCCAGGCCGACCGCGCCGCCTGGCAATCGGAGAGCCATTGACGCTCCGCATCTGCAAATGAAACGGCCTCGGCCGCTTGTGGGACTTCGCCGACAAAACTCATGCTGAATTCCGCCGTCTCCGGCACATCGAGGACGAACAAACGACCTCCCTCGCCGCCAAAGTTCGGATCAATCGCCTCGTCGCTCCAAACCGGGTGACCAGAACTGGAGCTCTTCAGCACTATCCGGAATCGCGCCTCCGGGAATTTGCTTGCAATGATGCTGTTTGTCCCCGGTTTGGCTACATATTCATCCGCCTTGCTCCCGGGCTCCATGGACCATCCGTTCTGTGTGTCAAAATCATGAGAAACGAGCAACCTCACTTTTTTTCCATCGATCACCTTGAAGTTCAGGTTGATTTGCGGAACGGCCTTAGAGGTCCAGGAACGGATTTGGAAGCAGTAATTGCGGTGTTTATAAATCCACCGGCAGTGATTCAGACCCATCTCGAAAGCCGAGGGGACGCCAAGTAAATAGCGCCTGCCATCTATCTCTACAAAGATTCGCTGACCTGTTTCCGGAGCCAGGTTGAACTGGCTGGTGCAGACCGAGAGCAGCACGTTGAAATTGGTATTGCCTTGTGTCAGATGTGAATTGAAGACGCCGAAGGCAAAGCACGTGGTGGACATGATGTTTTCGTCCGGCACGCACCCGGCGCGGGATTGCATGATGTGCGCATGCGGCCGGTCGGCCAACACCTCCTTGGTCCGCAGCACGACATGGTTGTTGAACCCGCTGAAGAAGGAAAGCAACCGGCCATCTTCGATTTCGCGATGGCGTCTTTCTCCGCCGAAAAAACGGCACAGTTCATCATCGCTTAAATCATCCACTCGCAGAAAAGGAGTTGTGTTGAATAAATTCCTTACCGGGGGAATCAGGTCCGTCGCGTGGCGAGCCGGCGACACATGCGTGAACTCGAGCATCAGGCCGGGCAAGCGGTCAAGGTCACGCTCGGATGTGGCCTGTGGATGGTCCGGTAGATAGGTGCCAACAAATGCACTGTGATGACTCGCACCGGCGACCAGCCGGAATGGCTTTTCCTGCAAGGCAAACACCGATGATTCGCCGGCATAATCGCCTCCCAGCTTATCTGCCAGCAGTCCTTCCGGGATGCCGGTTTCACGGCAGGTTTTGCCATTAAACTGCATGCCGTCCGTGCTACCCGCTACCGCTTGATTCTGGCATCCCAGCATAAACCAGGGATGGCCGGTTGCTTCCTTCATGTTCTGGCGGCAGCACGCTACA
>Ga0335081_10010690_pt1 | contig 14851 bp, 12 predicted proteins | sample Lox_Sample_35_FD_206713 | JGI IMG/M metagenome (GOLD analysis project Ga0335081, IMG submission 206713) | Soil microbial communities from Loxahatchee National Wildlife Refuge, Florida, United States - Lox_Sample_3.5 | ecosystem: Environmental > Terrestrial > Soil > Wetlands | place: USA... | reverse complement strand
GCCCTGCGGAGAGCGTCCGCGCGAGATCCTCTCCCAGGTCGCACCGCACGACGTCCAGCCCGAGAGGGAGCGGGAGCCCCCGGGTCCGCTCGTGCCACAGCTCACCGAAATCGACCACCTTGTGATATCCGAGCGCGGCGTACGTGATCTGTCCCTCGTGAATGAGCACGCCCCCGTCCACCTCCCGCCGGTCCACCGCGTCCATGATGGCGTCGAAGGGCATGTCGACGTGCCGGATCCCTTCCGTGAACGTCCGGAACAGGAGCGTCGCCGTGGTCAGCGTTCCCGGCGTCGCGACCGTGCGGCCGCGAAGCTCCCCGAGCGTCCGGCAGGTGCGGGAGATCAGGACGGGCCCGTAGTTCTCCCCCATGCTCGCTCCCGTGCGCATCACGCGGTAGCGGTCCGCGATCAGCGCGAACGCATGCGCCGAGACGGCGGTGACGTCGAGTTCCCCCCGACGGGCCCGCTCGTTCAGCGTCTGGATATCCTGGAGGACGTGCTCGATCCTGATTCCCGGCAGCCGCACGCGGCCGCTGGCGAGGCCGTAAAACATGAACGCGTCGTCGGGATCGGGGCTGTGTCCCACCGTGATGGTGCGGTCTGTCATCTGGGTCTCCTTGTTCGTCATGCGGCGCCGCGCCTCGACGCCGTGTACAGTGAAGCGATCCCCCCCGTCATCCGCTCGGAGTGCGCCCCCGAGAATCCCGCCCGGTCGAGTATCGCGCAGAAGTCCTCCCCTTCGGGGAAGGCCATGACGCTGGAGGCGAGGTAGGCGTACGCGCGGGGGTGTCCTGAGATGACGCGGCCGAGGACCGGCATCAGGCCGCGGAAGTACGCCATGTAGACCTGCCGGAAGAGGAATGCCCGGGGGCGCGAGAATTCCAGGATAACGACTGTTCCCCCCGGGCGGAGGACGCGGGCCATCTCGGAGAGCCCTGCGTCCAGGTTCTCGAAGTTCCGGACGCCGAACGCCACGATCGCCGCGTCGAACGTCCCGTCGGCGAAGGGGAGATGCTCGGCATCCCCGGCCAGGAGCCTCACGGTGCTCTCCAGCCCCCGCGCGGCGATCTTCGCGCGCCCCACGTCGAGCATGGCCTGGCTGATATCCACTCCCACGATTGCGCGCGGCGAAAGGCGGGCAGCGGCGATCGCGAAGTCCGCCGTCCCCGTCGCGACGTCCAGGATCCTCTCCGGCCGGGCGCCGCTCAGACGGTCGATCGCCCTGGCGCGCCAGTAAAGATCCACGCCGCCGCTGAAGAGGTGGTTCAGGAGGTCGTACCGGCGGGCGATGGCGTCGAAGAGGGAGCGGACGTACTGCTTCTGCACGTGGGATTTCAGTAATGACGCCCAACATACGAATTCCCCGCCTCGCGTTCAAGCTTGACATTGGGACGCGGTTCGTGTATCATTTTCCATAACGCCGAGAGAACGACCTTCATCGGGTAGCGGTGAAGGTTGTTTTGTTTTGCCGCACACCCCCATAGCACGGCAGCGCGCATGCCCCGAATTCGCGTCCGGCTGGACGCACCCCGCGACAGGTCGTACACGGTGGAGATCCATCCCGGCCTCCTGGCCGATGTCCCGCTCCAGCTCTCCCGCACGGACGGGAAGAAGCGGATGTTCGTCGTCACGGACGACAACGTCCTGCGCCTCTACGGCAGGGCGTTCATGGCGCGACTCGCCTCCTGCGGCTGCGACGCGGCGCTCCTGGAGGTCCCCGCCGGCGAACGCTCGAAGTCAAGCGGCGCGCTCGCGCGCCTCTACGCCCGGGTCTTCCGCGGCGGCATCCGCCGGGACAGCCTGGTGATCGCCCTCGGGGGAGGCGTGATCGGCGACCTTGCCGGCTATCTCTCCGCGACGGCGCTCAGGGGGGTCCGGCTCGTCCAGGTCCCGACGACGCTCCTGTCGCAGGTCGACTCGAGCGTGGGAGGAAAGGTCGGGATCGATCATGCCGCGGGGAAAAACCTGATCGGGGCATTTCATCAGCCCTCGGCCGTCTATATCGACCCCGAGGCGCTCCGCACGCTCCCGGCAGAGGAATTCCGCTCCGGGCTGGCCGAAGTCATCAAGATCGCCGCCGCGCTTGACGCCCCCTTCTTCGTGCATCTGGAACGGAACGCCCCCCGGCTCCGCCGCGAGAACACTCCCCTCCTGGCGCGGGTCATCGAAACCGCCGTCGCCCTGAAGGCGTCTGTGGTCGAGCGGGACGAGCGGGAGACGGGCCTCAGGCGCGTCCTCAACCTGGGCCACACCGTCGGCCACGCGCTGGAAGCGTCGTCCGGCTACGCGATCAGGCACGGCGAGGCCGTCGCCATCGGCATGGCCTGCGAGGCCAGGATCGGCGCCGAGCTCGGCATGCTCGCGCAGGCGGAGTGCCGGCGTCTGGAGGCGCTCCTGGAAGCGACGGGGCTTCCGGTGGCCCCGCCCCGGAAGATCAACGAGCGGGCCTTCCTGTCGGCCATGTCGCTGGACAAGAAGGCGGTCGCCGAAGGGAACAGGTTCGTCCTGCTCCGCAGGATCGGCGAGTCGGCGCACGGCGTACCGGTCCCGGCCGAGATTGTTCGGAAAACGATGGGCTTTCCCCCTAAGAAAGGTAGGCATGGCTGAACGGACCCCATCGCCCGTGCCGCGCCCGTGATCATCGTCTCCATCACCGGGCCGCGGATGAGCGACGCGCTGGACCAGGTCCAGGCGTCGACGCCGTGGGCGGACATGTTCGAGTTCCGGCTTGACCTGATTCGCGGGCCGGAACTCGCGACGCTCCTCCTCTCGACGGTGCGCCCCGCCATCGTCACGTGCAGGCCCGTCTGGGAAGGGGGGGCGTACCGGGGAAGGGAACAGGATCGCCTGGCGCTGCTTGCGGGGGCATCCCTGCTCGGGGCGGAGTACGTCGACATCGAGCTGCGCGCCGGCCGGCGCGCGCTCGCGGAATTCCTGGGCAGGAAGCGGGAGAGCGGCGTCATCGTCTCCTACCACGCCCGGCGCGGAGAGCGGCCCCGCCCCGGCGCGCTCTACCGGAGGATGCGGGGGACTGGCGCGGACGTGCTGAAGTTCGCATTCCATGCGACCGACGCGTGGGAGAACCGGATCGCGTTCGACTTTCTCTCCGCCGCCGCGCGTGACGGCCGCCGCGCGGTCGCGATCGCCATGGGAGAGGCGGGCGAACCGAGCAGGATACTCTACCGCGTGTTCGGGGGGTGGGGGACGTACGCGGCCGCGGCTTCCGGTCCGGCGGCGGCCCCGGGGCAGATTCCCGCGCGCGAGCTTGCGGAGATCTATCGCGCCCGCCGGCTGACACCGTCCACGGCGATATTCGGCGTGGTGGGGAACCCGGTCAGGCAATCAAAGGGCGTGCTCGTGCACAACCCGCTCTTCGCGCGCGCTGCGCGCAACGCGGTCTACTGCCGGTTCGCCGTGGCCGATCTCCGGAAGTTCTTCGTCCACCTGGCCCCGCTCCTGAAGGGGTTCAGCGTGACGCATCCGCACAAGATCGCGGTTGCCCGTTTCCTTGCCGGGACCGATCGCGTCGCGCGCGCGATCGGCGCGGTCAACACCGTCGTGCGCAGGGGGGGAAAGCTCGTCGGGACGAACACGGACGCCCCCGCCGCGCTGGATGCGATCGAGCGGGTGGCCGCGGTGAGGGGAAAGACGATGCTGATCGCCGGGACGGGGGGGGCCGCCCGCGCGATCGCATTTGAGGCATCGCGCCGCGGCGCGCTCGTGATCGTCACGGGGAGGAACGCCCCGCGCGCAAGGGCGCTCGCCCGGGAGTTCGGCCTCCGGTTCGTCGCGCGCGACGAGTGGGGCGCGATCGCCCCCGACTTCCTCGTCAACGCCACGACGGTGGGGATGGCGCCGCGCACGCACGCCTCCCCGTTTCCGCGCTCCATGCTTGCCCGGCGCGTCGTGTTCGACGCGGTCTACAATCCCCCCGTGACCAGGCTTCTTGCCGATGCGGCGGCCGCGGGGGCCCGCATCATCAGGGGGACGGAGATGTACGTGAACCAGGCGGCGCGCCAGTTCGCGCTCTACGCGCGCGTGCGTCCGAGCATGCGTCTGATGAAGCGGCTCCTGGATGAATCGATGGAAGCGTCGTGATCCGTGAGGCGCAAGTCTCGGGACGCCTTTCCGGGCGCATGCGCGTGCCCGGATCCAAGAGCCTGACGAACAGGGCGCTGGTCTGCGCCGCGCTCGCGCGCGGGACGTCGCGCCTCGCCGGGGCCTCGGCGAGCGACGACAGCGCGCTGATGGCGAACGGACTCAACCAGATGGGGATACTCGTCCGCCGCGATGGGGAGGCTCTCCTGGTGGAAGGAAAGGGGGGAGCGCTCTTCGCGCCGAAGTTCCCCGTGCCGGTCGGGAACGCGGGGACGACGCTCCGGTTCCTCCTTGCGCTCGGCGCCCTTGCCGAGGGAACGACGGTCCTTGAAGGGGGGGGAAGGATGGCCGAGCGCCCGAATGCCGACATCGTGGAGGCACTCGCCTCGCTCGGCGTGCGCGTGGACCACGAGGAAGGGACCGCCCGGTTCGCCGTCACCGGCGGGACGCTCCCCGGGGGTGACATTGCCGTGCGGAGCGACCGGAGCTCGCAGTTTCTCTCCGCGCTCATGATGGTGGCCCCGCGCGCCGCGCGTCCCCTCACGCTCCGCGCGGCGGGTCCCCTCGCATCCGGCCACTACGTGCGCCTCACGGTCGACGTCATGGAGGCATTCGGCGCTTCCGTCGCACCGGGCCCCGGAGACGCCTACACAGTCGACGCCCCGCGCGCGTACGCGCCGGCGACGTACGCCGTCGAACCGGACGCCTCCGGGGCGACGTACCCCTTCGCGGCGGCGGCGATCGCCGGGGGAAGCGTTGCCGTTCCCGGGACAGGCCCATCCTCGCACCAGCCCGACGCGGCCTTCGCCGGCGTGCTGGAGAGTATGGGATGCACTGTGGCGCACGGCGGGGGAGGGACGTCCGTCGCGCGCGAGGGTCCCCTCCGGGGGATCGACGTCTCCATGCGGCTCATGCCGGACGCCGTCCCGGCGCTCCTGGCGGTGACGCTCTTCGCCGAGGGCCCCTCGCGCATCGGCGACGTCGGGATACTCCGCTTCAAGGAATCCAACCGGATGGAGGGGATGGCGCAGGAGCTCCGGAAGCTGGGCGCGGCGATCGACGTCACAGCGGATGCCATCGCCGTCCGCCCGGTCCCGCTTCACGGCGCGCTCCTCGATCCGCTGGGCGATCACCGGCTCGCGATGGCGTTCGCACTGGTGGGACTCCGCGTCCCCGGGGTGCGCATCGAGGACGCGGAGTGCGTCCGCAAATCGTTCCCGACGTTCTGGGAGGCGCTGGGAGAAATTCTCACGGATCCAGGCACAACACACGGGTAGGGCATGGCAGGGAATTCGTTCGGCTCGTACGTCCGCGTCACCACGTTCGGCGAAAGCCACGGGCGCGCCATCGGCGCGGTCATCGACGGGGTCCGCCCGGGTCTCCCGGTCGATACGGCGTTCATCCAGAGGGAGCTCGACCGGCGGAGGCCGGGGCAGAGCCGCGTCACCACCGCGCGCGCCGAGGCGGACAGCGTGGAGATCCTGAGCGGCGTGTTCGAAGGGAAGACGACGGGGACGCCGATCTGCATGCTGATCTGGAACCGTGACCAGCGGCCCCAGGCGTACGAGAAGATCCGCGACATGTTCCGGCCGGGTCATGCCGGGTACACCTACCTGGCGAAGTTCGGCGTCAACGACTACAGGGGGGGCGGGCGCTCCTCGGGGCGGGAGACCGCGTCGCGCGTCGCGGCCGGCGCCTACGCGAAGCAGCTCCTCGCCGCGCGGGGGATCGACATATTTGCCTACACGCTCGAGGCGGGGGGGATCCGCGCGCGGAAATTCGTCCGGGGCCAGATCGAGAAGAACCCCCTCAGGACGCCGGACCCTGTGGCGGCGAAACGGATGGAGAAGCTTGTCCTGAAGATGAAACAGGAGGGGGACTCCGTCGGCGGCATCGTGGAGGTCGTCGTGAAGAACCCGCCGGCGGGCCTCGGTGACCCCGTCTTCGACAAGCTGGAGGCGGACCTGGCGAAGGCGCTGATGTCGATCGGCGCGATCAGGGGGTTCGAGGTGGGGAACGGGTTTGCCGCGGCCCGTCTCAGGGGAAGCCGCAACAACGACCCGATGTACATGGAGCGCCGGTCCGGGCGCGTCCGGACGCGCACGAACAACGCCGGGGGGATCGCGGGGGGGATCTCCAACGGCGAAGACATCGTCCTGCGCATCGCGGTCAAGCCCCCCTCGTCGATCCGGAAAAAACAGGAGACGGTGACGCTCGACGGGAAACCCGCGATGATCTCCGTCGAGGGGAGGCACGACCCGTGCATCTGTCCGCGCGTCGTTCCCGTCGCCGAGTCGATGGTCGCGCTCACCATCATCGACCACCTCATGCGCCAGAAGCTGCTGGCCTCGCGCAGCCAGCTCGAGAACCTGCGCGACACGATCGACCTGATCGACAGGAACGTGCTCCTCCTGCTCGCCGAGCGGCAGGGGGTCGTGCGCCAGATCGGCGCGGTCAAGAAGAAGAGGGGCAAGGTGGTGCGCGACGTCTCCCGGGAGCGGAACGTCCTGCGCATGCAGCGCCAGGGGGCACGCGTGCTGGGCCTCGACGAGGGGATGGTTGAAACGATATTCCGGGACGTCTTCCGGCTTGCCCGCGCGTCCCAGCACGGCATCGTCGGCCGATGAGACGCGCGGTCGGCCTGATCGGGTACGGGAGATTCGGCGCGCTCGCCGCGCGCTACCTGTCGCGCCTGGCCGACGTCGTGGTGTTCGATCCGCGGGGAGGGACGCTCGCCGGCTCCCGCGTGCGCCGCGGCACGCTCGGCGAGGCCGCCGCGTGTCCGCTCGTGGTGCTGGCCGTCCCGATCTCCCGGATGCGGCGCGTCCTCCGCGCCATCGCTCCGCTGGTGCGCCCGGGCGCGCTGGTGGCCGACGTCTGCTCCGTGAAGACGAAGCCGCTCGCGTGGATGCGGGAAGCGCTCCCGCGCTCGGTAGCGATCCTCGGCACGCATCCCCTGTTCGGTCCCGACAGCGACACCGGCACGCTCCGCGGCCAGCGCCTCGTCGTCTGTCCCTCGCGGGGGGGAAGGCGGGCGCTTCCCCTGCTCAGGCGCATCGCCCGCGCGCAGGGCGTGGAGATCATCCTCATGACACCGCCGGCGCACGACCGGCTGATGGCCGAGACGCTGCTGGTGACGCACTACGTGGGCCGCCTCCTCCACGGGGCGGGGCTCGCGGCGCGGTTCCCCGCGACGGCCTCCTACGAGCACCTGCAGGTCGTCGTGCGCACCGCGCTGCGCGACTCGGAGCAGCTCTTCCTGGACATGTGGCGCTTCAACCCGTACGCGCCCCGGGTGCGGCGCGCGCTGGAGCGGTCGGCGCGTGCGCTCGGGAAGCGCACGCGGGGGGAAGATTGAAATTGAAGGAATTATTGAGGTTATTCAAGCGCGCATCATCCCCGGCCCGAGGTGACAGTTGAGTCCCACGATCGAGATCCGCGGCGTCACGAAGAAGTTCGGCGCGTTCGTCGCCGTCGACAACCTTGAGCTGTCGATCGGCAAGGGGGAGTTCTTCGGTTTCCTCGGGCCCAACGGCGCCGGCAAGACGACGACGATCCGGATGCTCACCGGCCTCTACCTGCCGACGGCGGGTTCCTGCCTGATCAACGGGTTCGACGTGCACAGGGACCCGCTCCCGGCCAAACGCTCCATCGGCTACGTGCCGGACCAGCCGTTCCTCTACGAACGGCTCACGGGGAGGGAATTCCTCTATTTCGTGGGGGGCCTCTTCGACCTGCCGGCGGCGCTCGTCCGCGAGAAGATCGGGGAATTCATCGAGACGTTCGACATCGGCGACTTCATCGACAAGCGGGCGGAGGAATACTCCCAGGGGATGCGGCAGAGGATCGTCCTGTCCGCCGCCCTGCTCCACGACCCCGGCGTCCTCATCATCGACGAGCCCCTCGTGGGGCTCGATCCGCGGAGCGCCCGCCTGGTCAAGGACACGCTCAAGCAGCGGACCGCCGCGGGGCTGACCGTCTTCATGTCGACGCACCTGCTGGAAATCGTGGAGGAGCTTTGCGACAGGATCGCGATCATCAAGGGGGGACGGATGATCTACCAGGAGACGCAGAGCACCGCGCGGCGGTTCAACGGGCAGCTGGAGACGATGTTCCTTGAACTGACGAAGTAGGCTCCATGGGACAGTTCCTCCTCATCCTGAACGTGAAATCGAGCGCGTTCCTGAAGAACGCCACCGATATCCGCGCCCAGAGCATCCTGAAGAACCTCTCCTCCCTCCTGATCTTCGGCGGCGTGGCGCTCGGCGTCTTCCTGCTCTCGCGCGCCGCCACCGGCTACCTCCTCCAGCAGGCCCACATCGGGCTCTTCCTGTTCCACCGGTTCCTCTCGATGCTGCTCTACGTCTTTTTCATCACCGTGAACCTGGGGAACATGATCGTCTGCTACGCCACGCTCTACAAGTCGGACGAAGTGACGTTCCTGATGGGACTCCCGGTGGCGCACCACACGATCTTCGCGAGCAAGTTCATCGACAATTTCTTCTACAGCTCGAGCACGCTCCTCCTGCTCGGGCTCGCGCTGCTCCTGGGCTACGGCTCCTACTTCGGCATGTCCGCCTGGTTCTACTTTTTCACGTTCGCGGCTGTCCTCCTCCCCTTCATGCTCTGCGCGGGGGTCCTGGCGGTGATCGTCCTGATGGTCCTGATCCGCGTGGCGTCGCGGATCGGGATCCGCTGGCTGCTGGCGGCCATCATGGCAGTCTACCTCTCCGCGATCTACCTCTATTTCGCCGCGGTGAACCCGGTGAACCTGGTGCAGGAGGTGATGAAGCACTACCCGGACGTCAACGCCTACTTCGGGTACCTCGATCCCCCCTTCGTCCGGTACCTCCCCAACCACTGGGTGTCGGAATTCCTCTACTGGAGCGTCAGCGGGGAGCCCGCGCGCGCCACCTGGCACCTGGTGACGCTTTACTGCATCCTGGCTACGCTCCTGGTCGCGGCGGCGATCGTCGCGCGCACGTACTACTACAGGAGCTGGGCGGGCGCCTCGGAGGCCGCCGCCCCCGCCACGGGCCGGGGCGCGTTCCTGCCGGTCCGGATCATGGACTTCGGCCGGGAAGGGGTGCTCTCGCGCCCGTTCGACGCGCTCCTGAGGCGGGATTTCTGGACGTTTTTCCGCGAGCCGAGCCAGTGGCTTCACCTCCTCCTCATGATCGTCCTCCTCCTGGTGTTCCTGGTCTCCATGAGCTCGCTCGAGCTGCGCCTGACGCAGCCGTTCCTGCAGACCGTGTCGTACCTGGTCGTTTTTCTCTTCGACGGCTTCCTGATCGCGTCGATCTCGCTCCGGTTTGTCTTCCCGGCGATGAGCCTGGAAGGGGACGCATTCTGGTGCGTCCGCTCCGCGCCGGTGAACCTGCGGAAGCTCTACTGGCAGAAATTCACCGTCGCGTTCGTCCAGATCGTCCTGATCGCGGAGGTGCTCTCCGTCGCCTCCACGGCCATGCTGAGGGATTCCCCCCTCCTGGTGATCGTCGGGGCGGTCGGCACGGCGCTCGTCGCGCTGGGGCTCACCGCGCTCAACCTGGGCGCCGGGGCGTACTTCGCCACGTTCCGCGAGAAGAACCCGATCCGGATCGCCTCGTCGCAGGGGGCGTCGCTCACGTTCCTGGGGAGCATGGTCTACCTGGGGACGGTGGTGGCGATCCTCGTCGTCCCTCTCAACAGGTACTTTGAATTCCTCATCATCCGCGGGAACGCCTCCCCGGGGTGGCTCCTGGTGCCGCTCGTCGCGGTGGCGCTTGTGACGGGCCTCCTCTTCGCGCTCGCCACGGGCGTCGGGCTGGCGACGCTCAGGAGGGACTCCTGAACTCCCCGCCGGACGCCCGCAGTGCACGTTCACGGACATCGCACACGCGCCGCATGACCACGAGCCGTCTCTGCATCGCCTGCTGCGCCGGGTTCATCCTGGCGGCGGGTCCCCTCAGGGCGCAGGAGCGCCTGCAGTTTTCCGCCGGCGGGGAAGCGATGTTCCGGGAGGCCGTGGCGCGGTTTGACTCGGGGCACTACCGGGAAGCGGCGGTCGGATTTGACCGCTGCCTCACCGAGTACCCTTCGGGGCACAGGATCACCGCCGCGTGGGTCATGAAGGGGAAAGCCCTCGCGCGCCTGGGGGAGAACCTCGATGCGGCCCGGACGCTCAAGTCGTTCATGGCGCGTTTTCCCCGGAGCGCGTACATCCCCGACGCCGAGCTCACGCTCGGGGAGATTTACGCGAGGATCGATCGCCCGTCGGAGGGGATGGAGATGTTCCTGGCGGCCTACCGCGCGCTCGGCGCCACGGCGCCCCCCCGCCTCCTCCAGGCTGTGGTGGCGGCCATGGACTCGACTCTCGACGCGCGGCTCCCTGCCGGCGCGGAGGAGAGGCTCCTGGCGCAGTCGACGGGTGCCGCGGAGCGGTCATACCTCTGGCTGAAGATCGCCGAGCGCGAGGCGTCGGCGGGGAATTCCGCGGCGGCGGGCATCGCGCTTGATTCGCTCACGCTCCGCTACGGCGCCGGAACATTCGCGGCAAGGGCGGCGACGGTCCGCGCGCGCATCACCGCCCGGGGCGCGGTCAGGCTCGGCGCGCTCGTCCCCCTGATGAAAAACGCCGAGCCTTCGGGCGCCCGGGACGTGGGCACCGAGGTCTACGAGGGAATCGAATTCGCCGTCGAGCGCTACGCCTCGGACCCGTCGCACAGGCTCGCGGTGACGCTCGAGACGCGCGACACGGAGCGGGACCCGCGCGGGGCGGCGACGGGGGCGCGTGAGCTTGCCGACAATGCGGACGTGGTGGGCGTGGTGGGGCCCGTCTTCTCCCCCGAGGCGACGGCCGCCGCCGCGGTCGCCAGCGCCCGTCACATTCCCCTCGTGACGCCCACGGCGAACGCCGACGGGATCGCGGCGGCGGGTCCGGACGTCTTCCAGGCGAACCCGGACTACGACTCGCGGGGACGCGCGATGGCCCGCTACGCGGTCACGCAGCGCGGCTACAGGACGCTCGCCGTGCTTGCGCCGGCGGACACGTACGCGAAGTTCCTGGCGGAGGCGTTCGAGCGGGAGGCCCTCCGTCTCGGGGCCCGCATACTTGCCACGCAATGGTACCAGCGCGGCACGTCCGATCTCAAGCCCCAGCTCGAGGCGATCCGCCGCGCCGGCATGCTCGAGGGTGCGGATGCGAAGCTCTCGTTCGCCGGGAAGGTGAAGCCCGCGACGCTGATGAAATTCGTGGCACTGGGCGTCCCCATCAAACGCATCGACTCGCTGATGAACCGCTCCTCCGTCATCAGCGCGCGGCTCCTCCTGGGACCGCGGGCGCACGCGCTGCTGGATTCCGTCGACATCCCCGTCGTCTACGACGAATCGCACGTCGACAGCCTGGAGTATCCCGTGGAATCGATCGACGCCATCTACGCGCCGATCAGCGGCGCGGACGAGATCGGGATCGTCTCCTCGCAGATCGTCTACTTCCATTTTCAGGCGCAGCTGCTCGGCTCGGGGGAATGGAACAGCTTTGCGGAGCTGAACGCGAACCGGCGCTACACCGACGGCGTGGTGTTCGAGTCGGACACGTACATCGACACCGCGGGGGGCGCCTATGCCGCGTTCGCCGATGCGTTCGGCGCCCGGTTCAGGAAGAAACCGTCGAAGAACACGCTCTTCGGGTACGACACGGCGGACATGATGCTCTCGCTGATCGGCGCGGGGGCGGGGACGCGGGAGACGCTCGCACGGGCCCTGGCGGGCGTGCGGGACTACCGGGGCTTTCACTCCCGGATCGCCATGGGGCCCGACCGCGTGAACGGCGCGCTGACGGTGCTCCGCTACGTGCAGGACGAGATCCTCAGAATCGGGGACGCGGACGGCTCCGGGGGGGAGGGGGCGCATGAGGGCGTGCCCGGCCGATGAGGGGCTTCCCGGGGCCGCGCGCACGGCGCCGCGCCCCCGCCTCCAGGGGGAGCGCCCCAGGGAGAAGCTCACGCTGCACGGCGCACGCACGCTGAGCGACGCGGAGCTGCTGGCGGTCCTCCTGATGACGGGACACCGCGGAGCGAGCGCGATGGAGATCGCCTGCGCCCTGCTCGAGCGGGGCCTGGGCGCCCTGGCGCGGCGGAACGCGAACGAGCTGATGCGCGTCCCCGGCGTCGGCAGGGCCCGGGCGCTGGGCATCGTCGCGTCATTCGAGCTCGGCCGGAGGCTCCAGGCGGACACGGGGGAGGAGCGCCCGCGCGTTCGCACGCCGGCCGACGCGGCGCGCCTGGTGATCCCGCGGATGCGGGACCTGACGCAGGAGGTGTTCGCCGTGCTGGTGCTCGATGCGGCCGGCGGCGTGATCGCCCTCGAGGAGCTGTCGCGCGGGACGCTGAACGCGAGCATCGTCCACCCCAGGGAGGTCTTCAAGGCCGCGGTGGATCACCTCGGCGCCTCGGTGCTTGTGGCGCACAACCATCCGAGCGGCAACTCCGAGCCGAGCGCGGAGGATCTCGCCATCACGCGCCAGCTCGCGGATGCGGGCAAAATTCTCGGGATTCCGCTCCACGACCACCTGATTGTCGCGGGAAACGCGTTTGTGAGCCTTGCCGAACGCGGGCATATCTATTGACAAATCATTCTTTTTTGCGTATTGTGTCCGGAGATTTACACCCCGTGGCACACAGCATTCCCACACACCCAACACTCTCAGGAGGTGTTCCAATGCACAAGCTCAACAGGGCAGTCACCGCGCTGGCGATGGCTCTCCTCCTCGCGGGCTCGGTTGCGCTCGTCGGGTGCTCATCGAGTCCGGATGAGGCGCAGATGAAGCAGCTGAATGACCTGAAGGACGAGGTCGCGTCGCTCCAGAAGGACGTCGCGGCAAAGGAGGACCAGAAGAGCGCTCTGAACAAAGACATCGCCGAGAAGAACGCGAAGGTCAAGAAGTGCAACGACGATCAGGCGATCGTGAAGCAGCGGCTCGCCAAGTGAACGCGCCAACAACGACCAGGAGTCTCACCCCATGAAACTGCACATCATGTCTGTCGTGCTTGCCGCGCTTCTCGTCGCCAGCCTGGGAGCCGCCTCGGCACAGGATGACAAGATGACGAAGGACCAGTGGCAGCAGGAAATTGCCAAGTACACGCAGCAGCGGAACGACCTGGATGCGAAGGCCAAGGCGCTCGGCCAGGACGTCTCCTCGCTCCAGTCCCAGTCGACCCAGCTCGACGCCGACTACCAGAAGTGCATGGACGCCCTCTATGCCCTGGTGGGTTCGGACGCTTCCAAGGCGGCGGCCTACCGCTCCGACATCGAGGCGGCGGAAAACAAGGCCAACGAGCTCTCCCGCCTCTCCGACGCCGACCTCGTGGCCCGGAGCGGTGACGTGGATGCGCTCGCCGCCACGGTGAAGGGACTCTGGGAGAACAAGCTCTCCCTGATCCCCGAGTTCTGGGACCGGCTGACGGCGCTCAACGACAAGGTGAAGAGCCTGCAGGCGACGCTCGCCAACCAGGTGAAGGTTTACACGGTCGGCACCTGGGCGAAGAACCGGGACTGCCTCTGGAACATCGCCAAGAAAAAGGACATCTACGACAACGCGTGGCTCTGGCCGAAAATCTGGCAGGGGAACAGGGACGAGATCAAGGATCCCGACATCATCCACAGGGGACAGAAGCTCAAAATCCCCCAGGGCAAGGAGCTGAACGCGGAAGAGCAGGCCGCCGCGAAGAAATACTACGCGAAGAAGGCCTCGAAGTAACGATCGGACGATGAACGCGCATCCCTCTGCACAGGGTGCGCCCGGCACGCAGCCCCCTTTCCTGCCACGCGCAGGGAAGGGGGTTGTGCGTTTTCTCACCTGCGGGGGACTCAGGCTGTGACCGAAAAGAAGATCAGGATCGAAGGGGTGGACGCCCTCTCGCTGCTGGGACTGAACGACGCGAACCTGCAGATCGTGGAGAACCGGTTTGACGCGACGGTGGTGGTGCGCGGGGACGCGATCACGCTCCGGGGGGACGCCCAGGAAGTGGACCAGCTCGAGCGGGTCTTCAAGGAGCTGATGTTCCTCCTGACCCGGAACGGCTCGCTCACCACGAACGACGTGGAGACCGTCATCGACCTGGTGACGGCCAACGGGGAGCCGGCCCTCCCCCGCGGGATCGCCAGCACGATGAGCGGCGACGAGCTGGACACGCTCATCCTCTTCACGCGGAACCAGATGATCCGCGCCCGCACGCCCGGGGCCAGGGCCTACGTCCGCGCGGTCAGGGGGAACGACATCGTCTTCGCGATCGGTCCCGCGGGGACCGGCAAGACGTACATGGCGGTCGCGCTTGCGGTGGCCGCGCTCAAGAACAACGAGGTCACCAAGATCGTGCTCACGCGCCCGGCGGTCGAGGCGGGGGAAAGCCTGGGGTTCCTCCCCGGGGACCTGAAGGAGAAAGTGGACCCGTACCTGCGGCCGCTGTACGACGCGCTCGACGACATGCTCCCCCCGGAGAAACTCCGGGGATACATCGAGAAGCGGATCATCGAGATCGCCCCCCTGGCCTACATGCGCGGGCGCACGCTGAACAACGCGTTCGTGATCCTGGACGAGGCCCAGAACGCGTCCGCGATGCAGATGAAAATGTTCCTCACACGCCTGGGACCGAACTCGCGGGCGATCGTCACGGGCGACATCACGCAGATCGATCTGCCGGGCACGACCAGCTCGGGACTCGTCCAGATCCAGGACGTGCTGCGGGGGGTGGAGGGGATCGCGTTCGTCTACTTC
>Ga0335081_10010689_pt1 | contig 14851 bp, 15 predicted proteins | sample Lox_Sample_35_FD_206713 | JGI IMG/M metagenome (GOLD analysis project Ga0335081, IMG submission 206713) | Soil microbial communities from Loxahatchee National Wildlife Refuge, Florida, United States - Lox_Sample_3.5 | ecosystem: Environmental > Terrestrial > Soil > Wetlands | place: USA... | reverse complement strand
CCCGACCTCGCGCGAACTGGAAATGATTGAGTCGATTGTGGCTGGTTACAGCAACAAAGACATCGGACAGAAACTCTCCATCGGCGAGCAGACCGTCAAAGCGCCACCTAACAAAGATCTTCGACAAGCTGGGTGTCTCTAACCGGCTGGAAGTGGTGCTCTTCGCCGTCCATAATCAGGTCGTTTAGGAAGCTCGCGGGGTGAGGAGCGTCAGCTTAGGTTTCCCAGGCAAGACATGGTTGGTCCTTAGGGTGCCGCGTCCATGTACCCGAGGGCACCATAGAGGTAGGGCTAATGGACCATTGTTCGGCCGCGGGCAGCCCGGCAAACTCAACTGTGAAGTTTGGTAGTAAATAGGGTACGGTCTTAATGCTGACAGTTCAACCTAACAATGCTGGTGCCGGGCATGATCGCGCCCAACGCTTTGAGATGAGGACGCCTATTCGTTACCGGGTCAGAGGGGAATCGGAGTGGCACCAAGGCATGACTGAGAACATCAGTTCCTCCGGCGTCCTCTTTGGGTGCGAGCACTCGGTGGGGCCCGACACATCGATCGAGATGAGCTGGGCAGTGCCAGTGGGCCCCTCGGGAAATGGAGGCGCGCAGGTGTATTGCCGGGGTACCGTAGTGCGTACCACGAAGGGCACGGGCCATCTAACGGCTCTGGCTGCCTCTGTTTCGCATTATCGGCTTGTCCGGCCCTAGCTTGAGACGCGGCCAGGCATCTTACGGCGAGCAACACGGTGTTGACATTGCAGACTGCCGGCCAACCGGCAAGGCGAGTGCCATCTGGAGCGGCGCTCGGGGCAAACCGCAAGATGCAGCGGTGATAGGTCAATCGAAGGGCTCCTCAGCTTAGATGGGTGTCTTGGGAGGGGCGAGTATCGGTTCGCCGATAGCCTGTCCTCGTTACTCAAGAACAAGCAGCTAAAATCATCGCGGATGCCCCGGGGGGTTGCGGTATAGCGATGCCGCGCGGAGCGATGCCACATCACCGAAGGCCCAGTCCACAAGAGTATTTGCCTCGCGCCAGACGGTTCCGGGTTGAAATGCCCGTCCGTTTTCGCGAAAGCGGAGGGGCCAGTTGGCTCGAAGGCACAACCGAGAATGTCAGCGAAAGTGGGATATTGTTTCGTGCCGCGCGGCCCTTGCCGCTGCGGACGGCAATCGAAGGAAGCGTCGCGTTACCCGTGACCGCCAATGGGGAACCACCCGGGGAATTGCTCTTCCGCGGTGTGGTGGTCCGCACGGCTTTCATCACGGCCGCTGACTCTTTCTCCGTCGTTGCCGCCTCGATGCAGAGTTATCGCTTCGTACGCGGACGGCGCACGTTGAGAGTAAACGAGGCTACTGATATTCGGTAGTACCTGATCCTTGACTGTGGTCGGCACCTTCATCTTTCTAGGCAGTGAAGGGCCCGTATTTCCAGGCGGCAAGAAAGAGGGAACAACTGACACGTGGACTCGAACCACACGAAGCAGCATCCTTCCACCGGGGATTCTCGCCGCGGCGTCATGCCTCTGCGCTTGTGTCTACGACGTGATGGCAATCACGCGCACCGGGCTGCCGGACCCTCCCACGATCTTGAGCGGCGCCGCAATCACCACGGCTCCTTGGGGCGGAAGTTGATCCAGGTTCGAAAGGCTCGCCAAGCCGAGCTTTCCGGTCCCATGCATGATGAAGTGATTGGAAAACGGCGGATCGAATTTCGCCGCCTGACCCGCGTCGGTACCCACTGTTTCGACGCCCACTCCGAGTACGTCGCGGTCGATGGCCAGGAACCGGGAACAATCCTTCGACCAGCCCGGAGTGTGCGGTCCATCCGGCCGGGCGTTGAGGAAGCTTGTCGAATCGGTCCGCTTGGACCAACCGGTGCGCAAGAGGACCCAGGCCAGAGGAGGAATACGCCCGTAGCCTTCCTCCCACGCCAGAACGCGCTCGGGCGTGAGCAGAAAGTCGGGGTCCTGCTCAACTTCCGCGACCACGTCAATCACGCACGCCGGACCAATAAAGCTACGCGGCGCGATGCGGTCCACGGTGTTGTCCGGCAGATCCTTGCCGCTCACCCAGTGGACGGGCGCATCCAGGTGCGTGCCCGTGTGCTCGCCGGTTTCAAAAGCGTTTCAGTACCAAGCCGGACCGCGCGCGTCCTAGCGAGAGAGTTCACGGAGCGCGAAGGACGGGGTGTTCGCCCATGGCGCAGGAAGCGAGAGGATCGGCGTTTCGGCGTTCAGCGGCTGAGTCAGATCGACCACCCGAAGCTTTCCCGAGTTCAGGTCCGTGATCAGTTGCAGCAAGATGTTGTCCATGTACGTCACTCGTCACTCGCCACTTGCCACTGATCTTACGTGCCGCGCAAATTCAAACCGATTCTCCAGCAGGGTCATTCCGGTGACGAACACTTTCGGCCCGGCGGCCGCCACCTTGGCAACGATCGTCGTCAGTTCATGGCCGGAAATGGCCTGCGCGAAGGCCGCCTTGAAATCCTCGACGCTGCGTACCGTGGCCGTGCGGCGAATACCACAGGCCCGGGCGGTCGCTTCCAGGTCCGTGCCCGTCGCGGTCGCGGTGGGGAAACCTCCCACCGAAAGCAGGCTCTCGTTGTCAAAGACCGCGTGGACCAGGTTCGGCGGTTGGTAACGCGCCATGGTGCTGACCCGTCGCCGTCCAGCACCACGACCTTCTGTTGCGGCCGCGACAGAGCAAGTCCCAGCCCAGTTGACGAGGCCAGGCCCATGGCGTGTTGCAGGTAGAAAAAGTTGGGCCGGTGCCCGAGCGACTGCATCTCCGCCGCCACCGCGCCCATAATGGTGACCACCAGACAGTTTTCCAGGTGGTCGTAGACGGAACGTAGGCAGTCGATTCGAAGCACGCATCCCCCTTAAGAAGAGGAGCCAAGAGACAGGAGTCAGGAGTCAGGAGTCAGAATGAAAACGAGACAACCGATAACACACGTTCTTCATTCTGACTTCTGACTCCTGTCTCCTGACTCCTTTTCTGATTCATCGTTTGTCTTTTCACTCTCCCCACATTAGGTCGCGACTCAGCAACAAGGCGACCGGTTGCAGGCTGGTCTCCGCCAGCGTCTGCCCCTCGCGAATCAACTTCGCCACTGTCGCCGGATCGTCGAGCGTGCGGTACGGAATCCGCAGCGCGCGCAGAAGCGGCTCGGTGACGTTGCCGCCCTGCGTCTGCCACGGGTCGCGTTCGCCGAACGATCCGCGGTAGCTCACCAGCATCAGCAGCGGAATCTTGTAGAGGTGAGCGAAGGAGACGATGCCGTTGATAGAAGCAAGGAAGCCGTGGTTCTGCATCAGCATCGCCGATTTGACGCCGGCCAGATGCGCGCCGGCGGAAATTCCCACTCCTTCTTCTTCCTTCGCCAGCCGCACCAGGATCATGGTCGGATCTTCCTCGGCCATGCGAATCAGGTGCACCAGCCAGGTCTCAGGCAGGGCGGAGATCAGGCGCACGCCGCACGCTTTCAGCGCGTCGTAGATCAGCTTCGAGTTGATTTGCGAAACGGGCACTCTTAATTATGAATGATGAATGAAGAGTTGCGAATTGTGAATGGCTGTGCTGAAGGGTGAATTTTCGCCCTTCGTCCGACCATCATTCACCATTCGTCTTTCTTCATTCATCATTCATCATTCTTAATTCATCTTTCCCCTCTCACTTCGTCTCCAGCACCACGACGTTATCCACCGGGTCCTTGGCTGACGCCGGCAGCATCAGGACTGCATTCTCGCCGGCTTTGAGAATCTGCACCGCTCCGCCGCTCAGCATGTGGGCGCTCACAATCTGCATGGCCAGCGGCGGCAATTGGAGCGCCGGGGTTGGCTTCAGGATGTGAACGTAAACGGTGTTCCCCTTGCGAGTCGTCACGCCCCACGGTTGCGGTCGCAGCGGACCGCCGCGCGTGCCATAGATGCTCTCGCCGTTCTGGCGCAGCCAGGCGCCCATAGCTGCGAGGCGCTCCACAAACTCCGGCGAGATGCGACCGCTGGGCATGGGGCCCACGTTGAGCAGGAAGTTCGCGTCGTTGCCGGCGGCGCGGACCAGATACTGAATAAGCTGGGTGGGGCTCTTGAAGTTGTGATCGTTCTGGTTGTAGCCCCAGGCGCCGTTGATGGTGTCGCAGGTCTCGAGCGGCAGCGCGCCCACCTGGGAAGTCTGGTTAAAGGTTTGGGTCGCCTGTCCTGGCAGGTCCTTCTCAAACATCTGGAAGTCCTCGCCGGGGAAAGGCTTTAAGTGATGGTTGCTGCCGATCAGGGCGGTGGGCTGCAAGCGGTGGATCAGGGCGTAAGTCTGCGCCAGGCGCCAGTCGGCGTCAGGCTTGTCCCACATGCCGTCGAACCAGATGCCGCCGAGGGGTCCGTATCCGGTGAGCAACTCGGTGAGCTGCGCATCCATGTAGTCCAGGTATTTTGGCCAATCGCCTCCCGGCGGGCGCCCCGCCGCGTGCCCCGTCCGGCCGAGGGGAAAGTAATCCGGGTTATGCCAGTCAAGCTGGGAGTAGTAGAAAAAGAGTTTCAGGCCCTGCCTCCGGCACTCCTCGGCCAGCAACTTCAGAGGGTCCTGCTTCCAGGCCGTGCGGTCCACGATGTCCCAGTCAGACTGCTTGGTGGCAAACATGGCGAAGCCGTCGTGATGCTTGCTGGTGATGGTGATATAGCGCGCGCCGGCGTCCTTGGCGATTCTCACCCATTCGGCGGCGTTGAACTCGACGGGGTTGAACCGGGGCGGCAGTTTCTCATACTCGGAGATGGGTATCTTCTGGTCTTCCATCACCCATTCACCGTTGCCGGGGACGCTGTACACGCCCCAGTGAATAAACATCCCGAAGCGCGCGTCCTCGAACCACTGTTGCTGAGGTGTGAGCTGGGACTCGGTGGACGACGCGGCCGACGATTGAGCTGCTGGCTGCGCGGTGGACCCTGCTTGCGGTGGCAGTTCGGCACCGAGGCTAAGGGCTCGCTCGCGGCTTGGCCCCGGCCAAACGAAAGGAAGCGCCAACCCGAGCACGATGAGATTCAAGCGTCGAATCAAGTTCAACCTCCTTCTTGCCGGGCCGGAGCGTCGCCGCCAAGTTTCTGCTTCAGGTTCGCCTTCACAGCCGGCCACTCCGCGTCGGTGACGCTGAAATAGACGGTATGCCGGATGCGTCCACTGGCGGTGATCATGTGGTTGCGCAGCGTGCCTTCTTCCTTGGCGCCGAGGCGCAGAATGGCGTTGCGCGAACGCTCATTCAGCGAGTCGGTCTTGAGTTCGACGCGGATCGCGCCCAGCGTCTGGAAGGCGTGCCGCAGCATGAGGTACTTCGCTTCGGTGTTCGCGGTCGTGCGCTGCCAGGGTACGGCCACCCAGGTCCAGCCGATCTCGAGGCGACGGTTGGCGCGGTCGATGTTCCCGAAGCGGGTCGAGCCAATGACGCGGCTTGATGATTGGTCGATAGTCGCAAACGGCAGCGCGGTGCCGGCGGCCTGCTCGCGCAGGGCGGTCTCGATGTAGGCGCGCATTTCGTGGGGCGTGCGGACGGGCGCGGGAATCCAACGCCACAACTCTTCCTCGAGGCCGACCTGGCAGAGCACAGCGTGATGATCGAAGGAGAGTGGCTCCAGGCGAACGTGGCGACCCGTCAGGGTCACGGGCTCCACCACCATCGGTTGCCGAAGCATCGTCGTGCCCGAAGAATGCGAAGTCATAGGGGTGCTATCTTGTCTTGAGAAAATCGCAAATCTTTTCGAAGTCCTCGCGCAGAAGTTTCTCATCGCGCGGGTTGCGCAGGACGTAAGCCGGATGGACGGTAGGCATGACCTTGGTACCGCCGTAGTCGAACAATTGGCCCCGGATCTTCAGGATCCCCTCCTTGGCTCCCAGGATGGTCTTCACCGCCGGCGCGCCGAGGCAGCAGATCAAGCGCGGCTTGATGGTCTCGATCTGGCGGTACAAAAACGGCGAGCACGCTTCGACTTCGTCCCTTTCTGGCGCGCGATTGCCCGGTGGCCGGCACTTCACCACGTTGGCGATGTACACGTCCTCGCGCTTGATGCCCACCAACTGCAACATGCGATTGAGCAGTTGCCCGGCGCGGCCCACGAACGGCCTCCCCTGCTCGTCTTCGTCGGCGCCCGGACCCTCGCCGATGAACATCACGCCGGCGTGCGGATTCCCTTCCCCAAACACGATGGTCTTGCGCCCTCCGGCGAGCTTGCAGCGGTGGCAGTCGCCGAGGTCAGCGCGAATCTCCTCCAGGGTCTCGTGCTCGGGACGGGGAGGCGACGGCGCATCGAACAGGCTCATGACACGCGACGAGGCGCCGGGCAAGGCAACCGACGGGCGCGGCTCCGGACTCGGCGCGCGCGACTCGGGTGTCGGGATTCGAGCCGCTCGGCTCGGGATTGGAGGTTCGGGATTCATGGTTTGCAGAGGTGGCGACACTTGAGCGCGGGGTTGCTGCGTGGCGAGGGCGGGCTCGGATGCGATTTCGGCTCGATCGTCCCCTTCGCCTCTAGCGTTGACCGCGGGCGGTAGAACCGACGCTGAGCCGGGAGGTCGGCGATAAAACCCGTCGATTCCGAGTTCGCGATAGAACGCCAACCAGGCTGCTACTTCTTTTTGGATTCTTTCGTCCAATGGTCCCTTTCGAAATCAGAAATTAGAAAGCAGAAATAGCAGAAATCAGAAAGGAAGACGGTCTTCGTTCTGATTTCTGCTTTCTGATTTCTGATTTCCAAATTCTCGTCCGTCTACCGTCTACCGTTTTCGGAGCCCCACCACCTCGTCCAGCACCCGGTTGGCGACGTCAAGCTTGCTCATCTTCTCGAGCGCCTTGCGACGGCCATCGGGAAAGAGCAGTGTCACAATGTTCGTATCCACATCGAAGCCGGCGCCCGCCTGCGTGACGTCGTTCGCCACCACCAGGTCCAGCCGTTTGGCTTTCGCCTTGGCCGCCGCGTTTTCGAGCACGTCGTCCGTCTCGGCAGCGAACCCAACCACCAACTGGCCGTTGCGGCGGCGTCCGACGATCTCGCCCAGAATGTCGCGAGTGGGCCGCAACTTTACCACCGGCGGGCCGTCTCGCTTCTTGATCTTGCTGTCTTGCACTGCCTCAGGTCGAAAATCGGCCACGGCAGCAGCCATCAGCACCACACTCGCTTCGTCTACACGCCGTCCCACCGCCTCGGCCATTTCCTCCGTCGTGCGGACCCGCTCGATCTCGACGCCTTCCGGTGGCGCGAGTCGAGTCGGCCCGCTCACCACCATGACGCGTGCCCCCCGGCGCCGCGATGCCTCCGCCAGCGCGTATCCCATTCGGCCGCTCGAGCGATTGCCGATGTAGCGCACGGGATCGAGCGGCTCTTGGGTAGGACCCGCCGTCACCAACACCGTTTCGCCCTTGAGGTCGTCCCGCAGGCCCAGCGTTTCAAACACCGCCTGGGCGATGGTCTCCGGCGCGGCCAGGCGTCCGGCGCCGATCATCCCGCACGCCAGATAGCCGGCATCCGGCTCCACCACCTTCACGCCCCGATCGCGCAACACCGCCAGGTTCGCCTGAGTGGCCGCGTTCTCCCACATGTTCACATTCATAGCTGGGGCAACGAGGATGAAAGATTTGGTCGCCAGGACTAGCGTGGTAAGGAAGTCGTCGGCGAGGCCGTGGGCGATCCTGGCCAGGATATCCGCGGTGGCGGGCGCGATCACCAGCGCATCGATCGACTGCGCCACCGAGATGTGCTCGATGGCGCTCTCGACATTAGGTTCCGCACCGCCGACATCACCGAACATCCCGGTGATGACCTTGTGTCCGGAAAGCGCGGCGAAAGTAAGCGGCGTCACGAACTCGCAGGCGGCGCGAGTCATCACCACCTGCACGTCGAGGCCGCGGTCCTGAAGCAGGCGCACCAGTTCCGCCGCTTTGTAAGCTGCAATTCCGCCCGTCACTCCAAGTGCGACTTTCATAAGAGGTCAAAAGTCGAAGGTTAAAGGCCGAAGAGTTAAAGATAAGGGTTAAGGTAATGGGTAGAGGTAAATTAGAAGTAGAAATCAGAAATCGGAAAAGCAAGACGGTCTTCGTTCTAATTTCTGCTTTCTAATTTCTGATTTTTACCCTTTACCCTTTACCCTTCGTCTTTCCGTCCTTGCCCTCCAGTTCCAAGATCTCAAAAGGCACCAATCCTGCTTCCACTTCCAACTGGGCCACCCGCGTCGTTTTCTTGGTGGGAGTCTGGATCAGCGGCTGGGCACCGGCCTGCAACTGCCGGGCGCGCTTCGCCGAAACCAGAATAAAACGATACTTGCTGTCAATTCCCTGTGGTAGATCCATCGAAACCTCATTCCTGAAAAGTTTTTTCAATCTCCCGGACCCGGACTTCCTGGCTGGCCCGGCGAAGTCGCGCCGCCGTCACCACCGCCGCAAGCTCTTGGGTGGCGGCCGCCAAGAGATCGTTCACGATCAGATAATCGTATTCGGGCCAGCGGGGAACCTCCCGGCGCGCGGCCTGTAGCCGGCGCTGGATGTCTGATTCCGAGTCGAGCCCTCGGCACCGTAAGCGCCGCTCCAATTCCTCGAACGACGGCGGCAGCAGAAACACGCTCACCGACCCTGGCAGTCGCTGCTTCACCTGGGCGTGACCTTGCACGTCGATATCCAGCAGGATGTCCCTGCCGGCGGCATGCGCAGCCTCCACCACCGAGCGGGCGGTGCCGTAAAGCCGGCCTACCACCTCCGCCCACTCCACGAATTCCCCTCGCTCGATCATCGCTTCAAAGCTCGACCGGTTCACGAAAAAGTAATCGCGCCCGTCCACTTCTTCCGGACGCCGCTCCCGGGTGGTGTAAGAAACCGAAAAGGCAAGATCCGGAAACGACGCCAGTAAACGTTTTACCAGAGTCGTCTTCCCCGCCCCAGAAGGGGCCGAGATCACGATAATACTGCCCCGCCTTTCCACTCCCGCTCCTATGGCCTGCTCCATCACCGGTGGGCTCAGGACGTGAGAGCGAATCCTGGGAGCGCGGGCATCTTGTCCGCCCTTGATCTTCTAAAACTCTGATCCATGAGCGAAGCACGGGCAAGATGCCCGCCCTCCCAGGATTCGCTCTCAGTGGCCATCACTCGATGTTGAGGGCCTGCTCGCGCAGTTTCTCGATCTCTGTCTTCATCTCAATCGCATGACCGGCAATGGCGCGGCCAACCTCGGGAACGTCCGTCGTTTTGGAAAGCAGGGTGTTGGCCTCGCGATTCATCTCCTGCAACAGGAAGTCGAGCTTCTTGCCCACCTCGGCGTTTTCGTCCAGAAGCCGCTGCACCTGGTCGACGTGGCTGTGGAACCGCGTCAACTCCTCCGAGATGTCCGCCCGCGAGGCAAGATAGGCCACCTCTTGATTGAGGCGCCCTGGGTCCATGCTGACACTGCCCAACATTTCGCTGAGCCGGTTCTCCAATCGCCGCTGATAGAGCGAAGGGACCTGCGCGGCGAGCTTTTCCACCGTCACCGCCAAGCCGGCCAACTTCTCCAGACGGTTCCGCAGATCCCGTTCCAGGGCCTCGCCTTCGCGCGCTCGCATCTGGTCGAGCGATTCCAGAGCCTCGCCGGCAGTCCGTTCGACCGCGCGGGCGATTCGCTCCATCTCCTCGCTCGGGATGTCGCCGTCACTGCCTAAGATCATGCCCGGTATGCGCAGCAACGCCACCGGGTCCGGTTGCGCTACAAAGCCGTACTCGCGATGCAACTTCTGGCACGCATCCGCGTACGCGGCCAGCAGCGGATGGCTGAGCTGAAGCGCGGCGGCGGCTGTGCGCTCCAGGGTGACCGATACCTCCACGTGGCCGCGCGTCACGTGTTCTTTCACCATCCGGCGTAGCGGGACCTCCAGCGCATCCAACGCCGAGGGCAAGCGCAACTGCAAGTCCACGAAGCGGTGGTTAATGCTTTTCACCGCCACTGACAGCGAGAACCCCGTATCCTCGCCGCGAGCCCGGCTATAACCTGTCATGCTTCTTATCATCAGCTCTCAACTTTCAGCCATCAGCTCTCAGCCAGCCTCGGACTGGGGACTAGAGAGGAAAATGATAAATGATGAACAGAAAAAGGCATTTCTTGTTCATCTTTCAGAATTCATCGTTTCTTCTATCCGGCCGCATCAACAAACTGCAGTTCATGCAGCCGCTGGTAGATTCCACCGTTGTTCACCAAGTCGGCGTGAGTGCCGACTTCCGAGATGGTGCCGCGATCGAGCACCACGATCCGATCGGCGCGCCGCACGGTTGAAAGCCGGTGCGCGATCACCAGCACGGTGCGGCCGGTCATCAGGTTGTTCAGCGCCTTCTGCACCAGCAGCTCCGACTCGGTATCAAGCTCGGAGGTGGCCTCGTCCAGAATCAGCAGGGGTGGATTCTTCAGCAGCGCGCGCGCGATAGCGATGCGCTGGCGCTGACCGCCGGAGAGCCGCTGGCCGCGCTCGCCGATCATGGTCTGGTAGGCCTCCGGCATCTCCATAATGAAATCGTGGGCCAACGCCGCGCGGGCCGCCTCCTCCACTTCGCGCGCCTTGCGCCTCGCGTTGCCGTAGCAAATGTTGTTGAACATCGTATCGTTGAACAGGATCGTCTCCTGGGTCACGATTCCGATCTGCGCGCGCAACGAGGCGCTGGTGACGTCGCGCAGGTCGTGGCCATCGATCAGGATGCGGCCTTGCTTGACGTCAAAGAAGCGAGGGATCAAGCTGGCCAGGGTGGTCTTGCCCGCGCCGCTCGAGCCGACAATGGCCACCACCTCTCCCTTTTGAAGCCGCAGGTTCACATCCTCGAGCAGAGGCAAGCCGTTGCTGTAATCAAAATAAACGTGGTCGAAAACAATCGCCTCGTGAAAGGCCGGCAACGCGATGGCGCCGGGCCGATCCACAATGTCCGGGTGAATGTCGAGGAAGCGAAACACCTGCTCGGAGGCGCCCACCGCCTGCTGGAAATTGTTGTGGACGCCGGTGAGCCGCTTGATGGGCTCGTACATCTTGATCAGCGCGTAGAGGAAAGCCACAAAGCCGCCGGTGGTTTGCGCCTGGTGCGAAATCTCGGTGCGCGCGTAAAGCAGCAGGCCCGCGATCACCAGCGCTCCCAGCACCTCCATCAGCGGCGATGTCAGCGCCTGGGCCCGCACCCAGCGTAGGTTGATCCTCAACAGCCGCCGCGTGGCCGCCTTGAACTTCGCGACTTCCGACGGCTCCATCCCGAAAGCCTTCACGATGCGGATGCCGCTGAATGTCTCCTGGAGGATGTGGTTGATCTCCGCCATTTTGTCCTGGCTGAAACGGCTGGAGATGCGGATGTATTTGCCGATCGATTTCGAAGGAAAAACGATGAACGGCACCAGCACCATCGACAACAGGGCCAGCTTCCAGTCCAGGTAGAAGACCACCGCCAGCAGGCCCACCAGCGTGAAGGTCTCGCGCAGCAGGTCGGCCGAGGTTTGGGAAACGGCGCTCTGTACCTTGTCGATGTCGTTGGTCACCGCCGACATCAGCTTGCCGGTGGGGTTGCTGGTGAAGAATGCGATCGACTGCTGGATGATTCTGGAATAGAGCAGATTGCGCAGGTCGCGCACCACCGAGTGGCCGACGTAATTGATGGAGTAAGTAGCGAAAAACTCGGCGATCCCCTTGGCCAGCGTCACGCCGATGATGGCCACCGCCACTACCGTCCACACGTTATGGAAGTGGTGGGGAACGAGGTCTTGAAGGTAAAGCGTCCGGCCAGCCCAAGGCACGCGGAACAGAAGAATGAGGCCGTGATCCGCGGCCGGCGCCAGCACTTGGTCGAAGACCGGCTTGATGAGCAGAGCCATCAGCCCTTCGCAGGCGCCAACCACTGCCATCAAGATGAACGCCACCACGAACCGCAGCGTGTACGGCCAGATAAAACCAATGAGGCGTCGAACTTGACTCATTCAATGTCCCAGGTCATTTAGACGAGCGTCGAGAGCAAGCCGTTACCGACCTACGTCATCATACGAGACGCACGCCTCGGCGTCAAGAGCGGCAAAGAAAGGGAGTAGCGATAGGGAATTTGGAAGTGGTGAGTGGGGAAACCCGACCGTTCCCTCTCTTGCCGGTCCTCCATTCGGATTGGAGTAGGTGAACATAACAGAACTGCCTGGGCGCTGATTGGTTGGGAAAAACTGCTTGACTTCCACGTTATATTTTGGCCCGTCTTTTGATTTTTTTCTACCGAAAAGCCCGCTTGTTTGCTCCAAATAAGCCTCAGAATCCAGGTTCGCTCCAGGTTCTTCTTGGGTGTGTAAATTTTACAAGCTATTTATTTTCAACAATCCTGAAGGTTCGTTTTGTAATAACTCGAATTAAAAATAGGTACTCTTCTTTTAGAGTACAATTCTAGCAACAGTCAAGTCTTCGATCCACACGCCTTTCTCCGACGACGGGAACTCCCCTCGCCAGCAGGAAGGCCGTGCTCCCCGGTCCCGCGCTCCTGGCCAGGCGCCGGGCCGTCGCCGTCATCCGGTCCGACCTCCAGCCCAACCGGCGATTTCCCGTGGCAGACTGCGATCGCGCCCGTAGCGTGGTCCCTCCCGATCTCTCCTCGGACTCTTTGGTAAAGCCGCTCCGCCCCGAGTCGCCCGCCGCAGCGTTGCGACGGTTAGTCGCCAGTAACGCTTCGGTCCGAGTCGGTGAATTGCGCAGCCTGAAGCCTCCTCCATTTCTGGGCCCCATCAAGCGCATTGAGCCAAGGTCATCAAACATATCTTAATACATACAGGGTTGAATGTCAATACAGTAAAATCGAGGGGGGTGCACGAGATAAAAGTGGGTTTTTGCTTTTTGCCTTGATTCTCGCAGGCATATTATAGTATTAAGACTACAATATGCGAATCTCATCCGATTACCCGAGCCTCCAGCAAGAACGCCAGCGCCTTCTCCAGGAACTTTCCGGTTTGCAGGAACTGCGGCGCGGATCACTCACCGAGCAATTTCTCATGGTTGAGCGTCAGGACGGTTCGCGAGTCAAGCGCGGCCCTTATCCGCTTTTCACCCGCAAGCACGGCCAGAAGACCGTCTCCGTGCGCCTCACCGATCCGGTTGTGGTGTCGTTGTATCGGCGACAGATTCAAGCCATGCGGCAATTTGAAACCGTCGTGGATGGGTTAGTGCGAGTGGGCGAACAACTGAGTGACTTAGCGGTGGAAGAAGTGGTGCCAAAAAAAACTCCTGGTGGAACTGGAACAAGCCACCGAGGTACGTCGCCTCGCCGCCGCCCTAGCCGCCCGCCAGACGCCTGACTTTGAGGCTTGGGAGAGCCTGGTGCTCGAAGCGGCGCGCCGAGGCGGGGCAGGAGTGCTGAGCACTTTGCTGAGTCATTGGCAGCAACACGCACCCCGCGAGGTGATCCTCTGCCCGTGTGGTCGGCGCATGAAGAGTCGGGGTGGGCACGGCAAGAGGCTATTGACCACCCTGGGGCGGGTGAACTTCGCACGCTCTTTTTATCAATGTCAGCCCTGTGGCCAGGGCCGTTTCCCCGACGACGAGCGTTTGGACATCGTCCAAACCACCTATTCGCCCGGCGTGCGCCGGCTCATGGCGCGAGCCGGGAGCCAATCGCAGTTTGAGCAGGCCGCCGAAGACTTGCGCTGCTACGCGGGGCTCACCGTCGAAGCCCGGGAAGTCGAGCGGGTGGCCGAAGAGGTGGGCCACCAAGTCGAACAGTGGCTGGCGGCGGAACAGAAACGCATCTTGCAAGCGGCCCACACGCCGGTGCCCGCCCCGACCTCCGACGCCAAGTTCTATATCAGTTTCGACGGCACCGGTGTCCCGATGCGCAAAAGCGAGCTAGGGGGACGACGCGGCAAACAAGCCGATGGCTCAGCCCGCACCCGTGAAGCCAAGCTGGGCTGCGTGTTCACCCAAGTCGGCTTGGACCGAGAGGGTTATCCTCAACGCGACCCCAACTCCACCACCTATGTCGGAGCCATTGAATCCAGCGAGTTCTTCGGCTGGCGCATCTACGCCGAGGCCCTGCGCCGGGGTCTGGAACAGGCCCAGACGGTGATCGTGCTCACCGACGGCGCGCGTTACAACCACACCATTGTTCAAACCCATTTCCCTGGGGCCGTGCACATCGTGGATTTGTTCCACGCTTATGAGCATTTGACCACCCTCGCCCAGATTCTCTGGGGTCAGGAGGCCAAACCTCCCAAAGGCTGGCGGGATCGACTGGAAGCGGGTGACATCGACCGGCTCGGGAGCCAAGCCGGCCAACACCTGCCCGCTTCTGCTCTAAGCAGAAAAGCGATGCTCAAACAACTGCGCTACTTCGAGAAAAATGCGTCGCAGATGTGCTACGCCGACTATCGCGCAAAGAAATTCTTTGTCGGCTCGGGAGTGGTCGAGGCGGGCTGCCGCATGGTCATCGGTGAGCGCCTGAAACAGTCAGGCATGCGCTGGTCCGTGCGTGGAGCCAATGCCATTATTGCCCTGCGTTGTTGCATCCTCTCCGGCCGATTCGAAGATTTTTGGGCCGCGCGCACGCCATAGCTCCCACTTTTATCTCGTACACCCCTTACCTTACCGCACATCACCGCGCCTTGAAGCCGTGCTCACCAAAGTCTGCAACTCATGGGCACCGCTGCCAAGAAAGTACTCTCCACACTGGCGGTACTCGGAAAGCGAGAACTCTATGCACCTCTGTGGGACTCCGAGAACTCCGTGCTGAGACACCTTGCGTGAGTCAAAAGTCGGGATCGATCTGCCAACCGTCGCTCCGTGATAGTCGATAAATTAAATTAGGTGCACTCTCAGTAAGTTAAGCGAGTAAGATTTACCGCATCTCAGCAAACGCCCTCAG
>Ga0335081_10010688_pt1 | contig 14851 bp, 12 predicted proteins | sample Lox_Sample_35_FD_206713 | JGI IMG/M metagenome (GOLD analysis project Ga0335081, IMG submission 206713) | Soil microbial communities from Loxahatchee National Wildlife Refuge, Florida, United States - Lox_Sample_3.5 | ecosystem: Environmental > Terrestrial > Soil > Wetlands | place: USA... | reverse complement strand
GATTTCGCGCCTCCCGGAGGTTCGCGCCCGGCGCAACCGACGGTAGCCACATCGCGTAGTCACGTCTTAGGGATCTTCGACAAGAACTCAGCCGAGGCTCGTGCCGCGATTGCAAGTGCGAGCGACGACCACCTGAACCAGCCTTGGGCGCTGCTCTCCGGCAGCAAGACCTTTATCAGCGACACCAGATTCAACATGCTGCGCAGAATGGTAATGAACCACATCATCCATCACCGGGCGCAACTCGGCGTCTATTTGCGGCTGAACGACATTGCGGTACCGTCGATCTACGGGCCGTCTGCGGACGAAGGCAGGCGGCCGTCACAGCCCAACTAATTCCCAGGAGGCCGCATCATCGCGCGCGCATGAAGACTGTCTACGTAAAGGATCGCGGTGAATGGCGCGCGTGGCTGGAGAAACATGGCGCGTCCTCTGCGGAGATTTGGCTGGTCTATTACAAGAAGGATTCCGGCAAGCCGCGAATTCCTTACGAAGATGCCGTCGAAGAAGCATTGTGCTTCGGGTGGATCGACGGTAAGACCGCCAAGATCGATGAAGAGTGCTTCGCGCAGAGATTCACTCCCCGCAGGCCGGGCAGCCGCTGGTCGCCGATCAATCTGAAGCGGGCGAGGAAGCTGATCAAGGACGGAAGGATGACGGCGGCGGGCATGGAGGTGTTCGATCCGTCGCGCAAGACCGAGGCGCAGCCGACGGAGTTTTCCGCCGACATCGAAAAGAGGTTCAGGAAGGCGGCAGGGGCATGGAAAAATTTCCAACAATTCCCGCCCTTCTACCGGCGGATGACCGCGGGTTGGGTGGGCAGTGCCAAGAAAGAAGAGACACGGTTAAAGCGGTTGGAAAAATTGATCGAGTTTTCGGGGCGGAACGAGAGAATAAAGTTCATGTAGCCGCTTCGCCGGGGTTGAAGCCGGCATTGGTGCGAAGCGCTTGCGGCATCGCTAAAGCGATGCCCTCCCGAGAGGAATATCTCCTGAAAGCGTGATTCCTACTTTAAGGCGCACTTGTCGCGGGAGCGGACAGCACGATATTCATCAACTCGGACGCCAGCGCAGCCGCGTCGAGGCTGTCCATGTTGATGAGCACCACAATCCCGGCTCGCTGTTGTGGCGCCAGCATAATAAAGGTGGAGGTTCCCTGCTGACCTCCGCCATGACCGACCCAGGAAAACTTCTCCGTTTTGCTGACACCCCAGCCCATGCCATACCCCTCGTGCCCGGCATCAGCTTTCGGCTGTTGCGGTGTCCACATCAGCTCGCGGGTTTCATGCTTCACGAGGTGATCGTTGAGCATCGCGACGGCGAATTGCGCCATGTCGTCAGCCGACGACAGCCAGCCGCCCCCAGGAATCTTGTAACTGGGATCCAGAAACTCGGCGTTCACGACATCGCCATTCTTGTTCTTAGAGTAGAAGCGGGTGCGATTCGGAATGATCGCGAAGCGGTCGTCTGCCCGGGTATGCGTCATCCCCGCGGTCGCGAAGACATGCTCGCGTACGTAGTCGACATACTTCTCGTGCGACGCACCTTCTACCGCGCAGCCGACCAGCGTGAAGCCTTGGGTCGAGTAATGAAACTCGGTGCCCGGCTTGGCCACCAGAGCATCGTTGGCGAAGAACTGCAGGCCGCCCTGAATGGGATCGTCAAAATGCCTGGTGTTCCCTGTCTCCGGATCATCCTGGGAGTCGGACTTGTAGTGGCGGATACCGCCGAGATGCCCCATGAGCTCGCGGGTCGTGATGAGGAAAGGCTTCTGCGGAAACGCTGAGCAGTAGGTTTGCACAGGCGCATCGATGTCGAGCTTGCCCTGCTTCCAGAGTTGCATCGCCGCAATGGCGGTGATCGGCTTGGAGATTGATGCAAGGCGATACAGCGTGGCGGAGGTCGCAGGAACGGAGTTTTCCAGATCGGCCATGCCGAACCCAGCGGACCATGCGTACTGGCCGTTCTCGACGACCGCCGCCGAGATGCCGGGCGCCTTGTTGGCGGTCATGAATTTGGAAATTGCCGCCTCGATCGCCGTGCGTTGTTCTTCGGAAAGCTTGGCCTCTTGCGCCAAGGCGAGGACCCCAGCGGCAAGAAGCGTAAGGGTGAGGAGGACGCGTACGACGCGCAATGGCGTGAGTCGAGGCATAGCTGTTCTCGGGAAAAGTCCGGATATCTTAGCACTTCGAGGGGCACTTCGAGGGCAGCGACACCGCACTGCTGGGATGCGGTTTTCCCGTGCTCAGTGACGGCGCACAAAGTAGTGCCACTTGTCGACGTTCGCGGGCACGGCAACGTCGAAGAAGCCGACCATCATCTCGTTGTAGGTTTGATCGCCCCATTGCACCGCGGCGTTGGGGTCGGGATTGTGGAGATTGTTTTTCGAATTGTCGAACCAGGCTACGGCGCGAAGATCGGTGCCCGCCTTCAACAGCCGGGGCTCGGCAAGGCGATAACTTAATTGCCAGTAGAAATCGTAGTTCACGCGCAGGAGGGTTTCGACGCTTTTGTCGGGGTGGACGATGTCGTACTCGAAGCGCTTTCCGCGCAGATGCATGTGCGGGAAAAAGCTGAGCAGCGTTCCGTCGTTGGGCAGTGTTCCGTGGACCTCGACGCGATAGTTGTCAGCGCCGGGCGGGATGGGGATCGCATCGTGATCGTTGGCCAGTTGCAGCGTGATCACGCGCTGCGCGGGTGGCCGCTTCGCGAACACCATGCCAACGCTCGTCTGATCGCTTCCGGCATGGCCGTTCGTGGTGTAGTGCATCTGCAAAACTAGATCAGAGTGGGCGGGGATGAATTTCGCCATGCCGTCGGGCCAGTGGTCGGGCGAACTTCCGGGAGCGTAGACAAGAAGCATGTCGCTATCGGTTTCATGGGCCTGATGGCGAAGTTTCTCATCGTGAAGACTTGATGCTGTAAACGGCACGCCGACCGGAGCCCCCTTGAGCCATGATGAATCAGGCGGGCGAATGTAGACAACGGCATGATGGACAAACTGACGGCTGGAAGGACGGACTTCGGACATCTGAATCCATTTGTCCTCGGCGAATCCGGTGGGCACGATTTCGTACGTGTATTCGACGTCGCCGTGCGCCGGGATCGGGACAGGCTTCGGCATTTGCAGGGTGAGGTCGGGTTGGGAGATGTTCCAGTCCTCGGTCCAGGCGCGGGGCGGAGGCGCGTCATGAGGATCGCCGGCGGGAGCGTCGGCATCGGCCCACGCAGAGAGAGTTGTGATCTGCTGCGGAGTCAGCGACGGGTCGTTGGAGAAATGCCCGCAGCATGGGTCGGCGAACCAGGGTGGCATTTTGTGAGACTCCGTTTCGTCACTGATGGAGCCTGCCCAAGGCTGAGTCTGTTGGTAGGTCACGAGCGGCATGGGCGCGATCTGGCCCGGACGGTGGCAGCTTTGACAATGCTGCTGCAGGATGGGTAGAACGTCCTTGTAGAAAGTGGGCGAAGGGGCGGGACCAGCGGGAGCCGCGCTCGATCGCACGCAGGGCAGAAGACCGCTCAGGACGACGAACGTCCATAGAAGATAACGGCGTGAAGTGAGGCCAGTGGTCTGCATGGGGAGATGCTTAATAGTAAATGGAAGATCGGTTCATCTGGTGATCTGGTGATCGGGGCATCGGACGATCCGCAGAGCTGTGCTACCGGCGATTGTAGAGTTGCGTGCCGGGAGATCATTACTCCGGATCATAATCAAGATAGAGAAAGCTTGATCGATGCTATCGCCCGGCGGCGGCAGATCGGGCTTTGGGCGCGGCTTCCGAAGGGAGCTCGGCAGGCGCAGCAGATGGCAATGATGGGACCGTTGCGGATTGCGATGAGTTGGGCGCGGCCTGACGATTGCGCATGTAGGCGGGCACCTCGCGCACGGCAAACCCCGTCAGCGCCGAGATAATCGAACCGGCAATCGTGACCAGGAGCGTGCTTGCGTAGCGTCCAAGCCAGGCGAGGCTGGAGGAATTTTCTACCGGAACATTGCTTTCGCCCTGCCAGGCGAGAGCGAGACCGCTGCGGCCAGCCGCGACGGCCAGGGTGCGCTCTGTGTTGCGGACGAAAGTGCCGGTGACGCTGTCTTCCTGGTTGAACCCGTCGTCGCCGCTTACCTGCACGCGAATCTCGTGGCCTCCGGACGCGAGCGGCAAGGTGCGCGAGAGACTTCCCCGCACCGACTCAGGGATCAATCCGAACTTTTTGCGAACGTAGCCGGTCAGTTTCTCGCTGCAGGCTTGATGGCCGTCAATCCAGACCGCAAGCTGTCCGCTGCGCAAACCGTGCTGCACTTTTATGTGAAGGCTCGCGCTTTGATCGGTGGCCCGCGCGGCGTGGAGACCGAGCAGCACAGCGGCAGCCGAAAACAAAGCCATAACGATCCAGGCTGTCTTGGGAATAGCTGCCAGTTTTTGCTGCAGGCCACCGGCAGGGGTGGCGGTACGGTCATGCGAGGCCGTTTCCTGATCCATGAGAAAGGTCATTTTCCAGTACCACTCCGGAGGAGCACCAGTTACCAAGGTGTAACGGCGAAGGATTGATCCCTCGGCCAATCGCGAGGTTTTCAATAACCCTTTTGCTTGTCGACGATTCCCAACAATGGGTGGTGGTTGAGATAGCGGCGCAGATTTTCGGTAACGAGAGCGTAGTGCCGCTCCCATAGTTTTTCCGTGAGTGCCGCGGTGTGCGGCGTGATCAGCAGATTGAGCAAATCCCAAAGCGGGGAGTCGGCGGGCAAAGGTTCTTTCGAGAAAACGTCGAGGGCGGCGCCGGCGATTTGCTTCTTGCGCAGAGCGTCGGCGAGCGAAGCTTCGTCAACCAGAGGGCCGCGGCCGACGTTAATAAGGAATGCGCCGGGCTTCATTTGAGCGAGACGGGACGCATCGATGAGGGCACGGGTGGCCGTGGTGACGGGAGCGGCGAGGACGACGTAGTCCGATTGTTGTAGCAACTCGCCGAGTTGAGTAGGGGCGAAGACTTGCTGCGCACCGTCGCCTCCCTTCTCCGGGTGCTCGCGCACCGCGATGACACGCATGCCGAGCGCGGTCGCGCGTTTTACAACCTCGCGGCCAATGCTACCCAGGCCGACCAGTCCCAGAGTGGCGCCGGCGATTTCGGTGGGGTGAGGAAGCTCGTCCCAGATTTGTTGCTGGGCCCAGGTGTGGGTTTGCTGGAAGCGTACGGATTGCGGGATTTTTTTCGCCAACGCGAAGATCAGCGCGATCACGTGTTCGGCGACGACGGGGCCGTGGACCTCGCGAGCATTGGTCAGCATGATGTCGCTGTCCACGAGCTCCGGAAAGATCAGTTGATGGACGGCGGCGGCGGGCGAGTGAATCCAGCGCAGGTTCCGGGCGGACTTGATTTGTTCGGGGCGAACCGACCAGGCGATGACGATCTCGGCGTCGAGAATTTCGCGATCCATGCCTTCGTAACCCGGCCGGTGGACGATGTTGATTGTCGAAAAATCTGCGCGCAAGCGCTCGGCGAACCATGAGGGCGCGTTCCAAAGGTCGAACGGGTGGCGCACGGCAATAAGCAGCTTGATCACCCGATCTTCATCACCCTCAGATCGTGCCCCGTCATCTCCTTCGGCTGTGGAATGCCGAGCATGCCCAGCACTGTAGGTGAGATGTCACGCAGGGAGCCGTCTTTCTTCAGCGTAAACTTCTTGCCGTTATCGGCGACGACGATGAAAGGCACCGGGTTCGTCGTGTGAGCGGTGTGCGGACCGCCGGTCGCGGGGTCGATCATCATCTCGGCGTTGCCGTGGTCGGCGGTGATCAACATCGCGCCGCCTTTGGCGCGTACGGCTTTTTCGATCTCCCCGAGGCAGGCATCGACAGTTTCCACGGCCTTTACGGTGGGCTCGATTTTGCCCGAGTGTCCGACCATGTCGGCGTTGGCGAAGTTCACGATGACGACATCGAAGGTGCCATCATTCGTGGCCTTCACGACGGCCTCGGCGATGCCCGCCGCACTCATCTCGGGCTTCAGGTCATAAGTGGCGACTTTGGGCGAGGGTATCAGCGCACGATCTTCGCCGGGAAAAGGTTGCTCGACCCCGCCGTTAAAGAAATAAGTCACGTGAGCGTACTTCTCGGTTTCGGCGACGCGCAGGTTGCGCAGGCTGGCATTGCCCATCACGTTAGCAAGGATGTTGTTCAGCGACTCGCTGGGAACGACGACAGGCAGCGTGAACTTCTTGTCGTATTGCGTCATGCATACGTATTGCAGATTCTTCGGCACGCGATCGCGAGGGATGGTGGCATCCAGATCGTCGGCGCCGGGAAGATCACGTCCGCCTTCGGGATTCAGGCCGCTGTTGCGGGTGAGAGCGCGAGTGATCTGGCGAACGCGGTCGGCGCGAAAGTTGAAGCAGATGCAGGAATCCTCATCGCGAATGGTAGCCAGCGGCTCGCCGCGGTTGTCGACGCAAACGAACGGAATGATGAACTCGTCAGTCACGCCCTTGTTGTAAGAATCCTTCACGCCTTGCACGGGATCAACGTATTTGCCACCTTCGGCGTCGCCGAAGACCATCGCATTGAAGGCTTTCAGAATGCGCTCCCAGCGGCGGTCGCGGTCCATGGCGTAGTAGCGGCCATTCACGCTGGCAATTTTGCCGGAGCCGTACTCGCGCATCTTCTGCTGCAACTGCTCAAGGTAGCCGGCACCGTTGGTGGGGAGAGTGTCGCGGCCGTCCATGAAGGCGTGGACAAAAACGCGGTCAACGCCATTCTGCCTGGCCATTTTCAGCAGTGCGTAAAGATGGGCTTGTTGTGAGTGCACTCCACCGTCGGAAAGCAGGCCGAACAGATGCAGCCGGCGTCCTCCGCTGCGAGCGTCTTTCATGGCAGCGAGCAGGGTGGGGTTGGATAAGAACTCGCCATTCTGGATCATCAGGTCGATGCGGGTAATGTCCATGTGGACGATGCGCCCAGCGCCGATGTTGAGGTGGCCGACCTCGCTGTTGCCCATCTGCCCTTCGGGAAGTCCAACGTAAGGGCCGCTGGTCTGAATCAGGGTGTTGGGATATTCGCGGAGCAGGCGGTCATAAGTAGGTTTGCGGGCGAGGGCGATGGCGTTGGCCTTGGTTTCGGCACGGTAGCCCCAGCCGTCGAGGATGACAAGGACCAGCGGCTTGGGCCTAGCCATGCCGCACCGCGAAAGTATGGATCAATGGGAACGGAACGATTACGTTTAACATTTATGAGTCCTTAATTCGGTTTTGATTCCTGGGATGGGGCCGACTTCTTTTTCTGTTGCTCGTCGACGATGGACTGCACGCGGTCATCGACCTTCTTCATCATCTGTTCCATATTCTTCTGGATGTCGGCGTAGGAAACCTGCATGGCTTCACTGGTCATGGCCGGCATTTCGCGCAGGATCTTCTGGCCTAACGGCGAAGAGTAGAAGGCAACCATGCCCTCGAGGTCCGACTTCGTGAGATGTTTCTGATAGACGGGAACCATGTCATCAAGAATGCCGGCAATCGGGTATTCCCTGAACATCGTGTCCATCATGCCCTCGAGCTGCGCCAACTGGTCGGGCGAAGCATTGGGAGCCTTCTTCATGATCATCTCCCGGGTCATGGTTTTAACCTGCGCCTGAGTGTTGGCCATCACCTCGCGGGTCTGCTGCTCGACCTGGAGTATTTGAAAGAGCTTCAGGACGTCCTCTTTGGAGGGCGGGCCGTCGTTTGCGGGAGACTGCTGAGCCGCCATGCCGGCACTAAACAGCACCACGACTAACGGCAACCACAGCAAGCGAATTCTCATGAATCTCTCCTCGATGAATCGGCCTGCCGCGCCCGGTGCACTTCCCCTCGTCAGCTCTTGGGCGGACCGAATCTCGAATAGTTTGATGCGTGCGATCTCAATCCTCAATCAAACAACGGCTCGTCGGCGAGGTCAGACTGCCGGACGTCCACCGTACTGCCGTACCGCTGAAGCACCTTGCGAACCAGCTTGAGAAACCAGCGCTCGGCCTCGGCCGAAACATAAATGCCCTGAATCAGACGATCCAGGTCCACCTTCTTCCACACGCCCTGCCGCTTGTCGGCTCCCTCCGTGTGTATGGCCTCCATGTCGCTCCACACCGCGCGCAGTTCGCGCTCGTATTCGAAGGACTGGCGTTTGTGCAGGAGCGGCCACCACAAGTCGTCAAAAGGGATCTGATCGCGATCGTAGGAGATGTATTTGACAGTGCCTATTTTGATGTCGTCAGGCAGAGCATCGCGCAGCCGGGCGTAGGTGGACTGCAGACAGATAGACTGTTCGGCCGCCGAAGAATAGAGCTGCCACATGGCCGCCGACTCGGATTCGTTCATGTGCCAGCAGTTGATGAAGCTCGCTCCCCGGACCTTGCGCAACATCTCGCCGTATTTTTCCAGGCGAGGGTTCTGATTCCCCTGTTGAAGGAAGGCGCGCAACGGATAAGACATGGTGCCTTCGAACCGGTCTTCGAACAGGTCGGCCCGCCGGAAGAACAGCCCCTGATCCTCGAGCATGCCGACCAGGCGCGCAAAGTCCATGTAGCGCCAGATTTTGATGTTCGGGTTGGTGGGCGGCTCAAATGCCTTCCGGCGGCCGTCTTGTATCAGGGTCTGCTCGTCCATGGATACGGATCTGCCTACTTCTCCGATTTGTAGTTCAGCGCCTTCAGGCCCAGGAAACGCGCCGCGCCCCCGAGTTCTTCCTCGATGCGCAGCAACTGGTTGTACTTGGCGATGCGGTCGGTGCGCGAAGCCGATCCGGTCTTGATTTGGCCTGCGCCCGTGGCGACCGCCAGATCGGCGATGAAAGCGTCCTCGGTCTCGCCGGAACGGTGCGAAATCACGCTGGTGTAGCCGTTTCGACGCGCGAGGTCGATGCAGTCGAGGGTCTCGCTGACCGTGCCAATCTGATTGAGCTTAACCAGTATCGAGTTCGCGACCTTCCGGTCGATGCCTTCCTGCAACCGCGTGGTGTTGGTGACAAAGATATCGTCGCCCACGAGCTGAAGCTTGCCGCCAAGTTCCTTGGTCAGGATCTCCCAGCCATCCCAGTCATCCTCGGCGAGGCCATCTTCGAGCGAAACGATGGGATAGTCCTTCACCCACTTGGCCCAGAAGCGCGCCATATCCTCCGAACTCTTCGAGGATTTGTCCGACTTCTTGAAGACGTACTGACCGTCTTTATAGAACTCGCTGGCGGCGGGATCGAGGGCGATGGCAATGTCCTCGCCGGGCTTGTAGCCGGCCTGCTGAATGGCCTCGAGCACCACTTCAATGGCTTCGACGTTCGATTTCACCGACGGAGCGAAGCCGCCTTCATCTCCCACAGCAGTGTTATAGCCGCGCTTCTTCAACACTCCCTTTAAGGTGTGGAAGACTTCGACACCCCAGCGCAACGCGTCGGAAAATGACTCCGCCCCGACCGGCATGACCATGAACTCCTGGAAGTCGACGTTGTTGTCGGCGTGCGCCCCACCGTTCAGGATGTTCATCATGGGCGTGGGAAGAATGTTTGCGCCGGCTCCGCCCAGGTAGCGGTAGAGAGGCAGGCCATACTCGGCGGCGGCAGCACGCGAGACAGCCATCGAGACTGCCAGGATCGCGTTGGCGCCCAGCCGACCTTTGTTCTCAGTGCCATCGAGTTCGATCATCTTCTGGTCGATGCCGCGCTGGTCCGACGCATCCAGGTTCGCCAGGGCGTCGGCGATCTCTCTATTTACGTTCTCCACCGCTTTGAGCACGCCCTTGCCGAGGAAGCGCTTGCTGTCGCCGTCGCGCAGCTCGACGGCCTCGTGCTCGCCGGTAGATGCGCCGCTGGGAACGATGGCACGTCCGACCGCACCGTTCAGGAGATGTACTTCTGCTTCGACCGTAGGATTGCCGCGGGAGTCGAGAACCTCGCGGGCGATGATGTCAGCGATATTAGTCATGGGCTTGCTGTCCTTTCCATTATCAAGATTAAGAATTCGTGTTTCGTCATCTACCCTGACACTGGGGTTATCGGGCTCGAACGTGAGGCGGCGGCCGGTCAGGGAGCCGACGCCGGTGTAGGTCCTTGCCATGGCAGATGCCGGAACCCGCGATTATATCGGAGGGAGTTGCGGGCCGTCAGTGCAGGACAAACAGCGGTAAGAATCTTCGGGTCGCCTCCCCGGAGACTTGGACTCCCACAAGCGCTGAGAGCCGGAAATCGAGACAACCGGAGCACTTGCGGGTTATTCCACCGTTTCGTGAGCTGAATCACAGCAATTCACAGCTCGTGGATGGGAACATCAGTCTTATCCTAAGAAACGCAAGGTGAAAAAAGTGGCAACGAAAAAAGGTGTGATCGGAATCCTGACCGGCGGCGGCGATGTACCGGGCCTCAACCCTGCGATCCGCGCTGTAACCATCCGTGCTCTGCGTGAGGGCTGCCAGGTCATTGGCATTCGCCGCGGGTGGGCGGGGCTCGTCGACATGGTCCGCGAAAAAGACTACGACAATAGCGAGAACTTCCAGATCCTCTCGGAGGATCTGGTCAACCGCGCTGGCCGCACCGGCGGAACGTTTCTGCACAGCTCGCGCACCAACCCGGGCAAGGTGAAGAAGTCCAGCGTTCCGGCTCATCTGCAGTCTGCCTACAACGCCGACAAGAACGACCTTACCGCCGAAGTTCTCAAGAATCTCGACTGGCTGGGCATCGACTACCTCATCCCCATCGGCGGGGATGACACGCTCAGCTATGGCGTGCGCCTTTATCAGGAGGGCGTGAAGGTGGTCGCCATTCCCAAGACCATGGACAACGACGTTCCCGGCACCGATTATTGCATCGGCTTCAGCACCTGCGTGACGCGCACCATTTCCATGACCAACAGCCTGCGCACCAGTGCGGGCTCGCACGAGCGTTTCATGGTCCTTGAGGTTTTCGGGCGCTATGCCGGATTCACCGCCATGCTGCCCACCATGGCGGGAGCCGCGAACCGCTGCGTGATCCCGGAGCACAAGTTCGATATCGAGCGTCTCACCGAGTTACTGGTCTCTGACCGCCAGAAAAATCCCAGCCACTATTCTGTCGTCCTGGTTTCAGAAGGCGCGATGTTCCAAGGCGGAGAAATGGTCTTCGAGGCTGAAACTACGGACGCCTTCGGACATAAGAAACTGGGCGGCATCGGGGACCTGGTGTCCGAGAAACTCAAGGAACTCTCTCCCAAGTACAACAATGGGAAGTCCATCGACGTCATCAACCAGAAACTCGGGTACCTGGTCCGCTGCGGCGACCCCGATGCGATCGACTCGATTGTCCCCATGGCCTATGGCAACCTCGCCCTGGACCTGCTGCTGGGCAAGATTCACGGGCGGCTGGTAGTGCTCAGGAACGGCCGCTACGACAACATGCCCATTGATACGGTTACGGCTTCGAAGAAAGTGGTGAACGTGAAGGAGCAGTACAACGTCGAACGCCTGCGGCCGCACTATAAGAGCTTTGAGATGAAACCTCTGTTCATCATGACCAGCGAAATGGGATAGCGAACGGGATCGCCTCAGCGGAAAATTCTGCAAACTCATTGTCACTGCTGGTTCATTCGCGTGCTCCTCTATTGTTCACTTTTTTTATGTGATCTAGAGTCGAGGCAAGAGTGGGCCCGCAGAGAAATTTGTGACCCGTCGCATCAAGCAGCGGTTGCGGCTGGAAAGAAACGCTGAGGAGGCACGATGAAGAGAGTAGCAGTCCTGCTGGTGGTGGTGCTGATGGCAGTGGCAGGCTGGGCGCAGTCCAATTTGACCTTGCCCGCCGGAACCGCGCTTAAAGTAAAACTTGAAAACACGCTGGCGACCTACAGCAACAAATCGGGAGATCCGTTCTCGGGAAGAGTCATGGAAGCGGTGATGATCGATGGCAAGACGGTGATCCCCGTGGGCACCACGGTGCAAGGACGTGTCACGAAGATCAGTGAGCCGCGCCGCATCGCGGGCAAGCCGACGATCGGCATCTTCCCCGAAACCGTTGTCATGCCCAGCGGCGAGCAATACATGCTCAACGCAGCAGTGGTTGACACCAACATCGGTCACGGCACAGACGTGAACCGTGAAGGCCAGTTCAAAGGCGCCGGACACGATGGCAAGGACCTGACCGAAGTCGGCATGGGCACCGGCGGCGGCATGTTGATCGGCGGCCTGGCTGGCGGCGGCAAAGGGCTGCTGATTGGCGGCGCGGTCGGCGCGACGGCCACAGTTACTCACTGGCTCACGAAACACCGGTCGGGAGTACTCCCCGCAGGCACCGAACTCACGATGGAGTTGAGCCGCCCGCTGGCCATGACGCCGGCCACTGGCGGTCAGTAGACGAGTCTGGTCCGGAAGTGAGATCGGGAGCTTCGGCTCCCGATTTTTTTTGCGTCACATTTCGAGTGCTCATGACTTCGAGGGTTCAATAGGTCATCGACATCAAATCGCGTTCGCTGCGCAGTTCAAGCTCGATCCAGCCATCGAGAGGAAGCGCGTCCACAGGAAGGCGATTCTGCCAGAGACTGAATCGCAGCTTCAGCTTGGTGGCGACGGGGTCCAATGTTTCGGCAGCGGGAGAGTTCTGATCGAGCGGCGCCGCCAGTAACCAACTTAAAGGAACACAGAATTCGAAGTTGCGTCCCAAGGCGAGCCTGGCGGGCGTAGTCTCGTGGCAGGCGGAAGAGGCCAGGCTTTCCTCCTCCTCCGCAATGCCCACCTTCCAGGCCTGCAGTTTTTGCCGGTCGATGACGACATCGAGCCTGAGGTTGCGCCGGGGACGATGCTCGTTTGCGGCCCAGGACTCGAGATTCACGACGATCTCGAACGCTCCTTGCGGTACCTCCCCGACAAAATCCAGGCGGCCGTAGACATTCTCTTCATCGATGCCGGCGTAGACAGAGTCGAGCAGAAAGCTCTTGCCATGCATGGCGCCGGAGCGCTGGTCCGCAGTGTAGCGGGCCGCGCCCATCCACTCGAAGTAGCGGACCTTGTCGCCGGTGATGCGAGGATGGATGTAGGCCATCTGTGGGGTGAACAGCGGCCGTCCCGTACCGCCGTAGATAGGCTGCGCCAGATAGTCCGGCGGAGTCGCTCCCAGAGCCTGGTAGATGTTGGAAAGGTGCTTGCGATAGAGCTCGTCGAAGTCGCGATCGTTCGCGGAGTGGTGCTCGGGGCCATACCACCAGTTCCAGTCGCTGCCTTCGGCGATGAGGATTTCCTCGAAGGCGAGCTTGCGCTGAGCTTCACTGGCACGAGGGGCTGCCTGCTGATAAAAGCTGCGGGCGTGGAAAAGATAATCCCACGAGCGGTTGTCCTCCGGCGCGCCGATCCAGACATTGAAGTTGGCGTTGATCCACGAACCCGGAACCAGCTTGGTGAGGGGGCTGAAATTGCGATGACGCGCGATGGCCTCAGAGACTGTGACTGCTTCTACGCCAGGATCCCGGTGCAGGGCATCGTAAAAGCGGCGGAGAAATTCGCGGCCCGACTGGGGGTAGTATTCCCAGGCATTCTCGCCGTCGAGAATGATGGGAATCACAGCATCCTGGCCCTTTTGTAGAACCGGTTGCGCCGCTTGCTTAATGTTTTGCATTAAATGCTGGGCGGCCTGGGGCGCGGGCATGCCGGAGTAGACGAATCCGATGAGATCCGACATGGTGTGGTCGCGGAAGACCATGTGCATCTGGGTCGGTCCATTTTCATAGCGATGAATCGTGTAAACCTTGTCGCCGAGTTCGGGGGATAAGCGGCCGCCGCCGTCACGCGAGAAGAAGACGCCCAGGCTGCGGCCGAGAACGCCCTCGTCCGTTGCCATCCACTTGACGCCAAGGTTGGCGGCGAGGCCTAAGACTTCTTCGGAGACGCTGCCTTCCGACGGCCACACGCCTTGCGGGCGAATCCCAAAGACCTGCTGGTGCAGGTCGAGGCCCCGGGTCAATTGTTCGCGGGCATCCTCGGGATGGCGAAAGCGGTTCTGCGGCAAGGGCAAGCCGGGGGAGGACACCGCACCCGCATTGGAATCGCATAGCAGCGGCAGAATCGGGTGGTAAAACGCAGAGGTGGAGATCTCTATGCCCCCGCGCTGGGCGGCGGCGGCGTGGGCGGGCAGGATCGTGGCCAGGAGTTCGCGCTCGCGCTGGAAGACGAAGCGCTGGTCGTCGAGCGAGTAGTGCCGGCCTTTCTTGATGAGCGCAGCCACATCCGGATCGCCCAAAAAGAACTCGTCGAACCAGGCGATTTGCGACAGGATTTGCAGGTCTGTGTAGTCCTGGGCCTGGAAGTATTTCTCGGCACGCTCGGCGGCATCGCCGCTGGCGCGGAAGCGCTCCCAGAGCTCGCGGTAGCGGGGATAGCGCCCGATCATGTTGACCGGGTTGGCCTGAAACAGGTATTGCAGGGCGAATCGACGCTCTTCGAGGGTCAGGTCCCCAGCGGGCTTGGCGGCGACCTGGAGAAACGGGTCCTGAGCGGTACCCGCTGCATAGTCCTGAATCTGCGTGATCAGCGAGGGAACCAGATTAAAAGTTTGATGGACGTCAGGGAACTCATCGAGCAGTTTGACCATCCCATAGTAGTCTTTGAGCGCGTGCAGGCGCACCCAGGGCAGGCGGTACTCGCCGGTGACCAGATCCTTGTAGAAGGGCTGGTGCTGGTGCCAGAGGACGATGACGCGAAGTACGGGCATCAGCAATCGACCTGATAGCGGTGGCGGCCCATAGGAAAGTTAGTATGGCACACCCCGACGCGGAGTGGACGACAGGCGAGCCGCGGATAAAGGAACGAGCGTAACCGCCTGCCGGCCTGAGACACAGCAAGAGCGTAGGATGTCACTGATACACTAGATCGACCGTTTCAAGGCCAACAT
>Ga0335081_10010687_pt1 | contig 14852 bp, 12 predicted proteins | sample Lox_Sample_35_FD_206713 | JGI IMG/M metagenome (GOLD analysis project Ga0335081, IMG submission 206713) | Soil microbial communities from Loxahatchee National Wildlife Refuge, Florida, United States - Lox_Sample_3.5 | ecosystem: Environmental > Terrestrial > Soil > Wetlands | place: USA... | reverse complement strand
TGACACTGCCCAAACACGTTCCATTACTTAACTAAAATAAGGAGTCCTACTAATGTTATGAACGGAACAAAAATCAATCTCCATGACCGTCTTCGCACCCTGGCTCAGAATCTCTGGTGGACATGGCACCCTGAGGTCATCAGCCTCTTTACTGACCTGGACCCACATCTCTGGCGGCAGGTCGAGCACAACCCGATAGCATTTCTCCATCAGATCACACCTGAACAAATTGAGGAGAGGGCCTCTGAGCTTGTGCTGCACAGCCGGATAAACTATGCCTTCCGGCGGCTGAACGAATATATGGAAAAGGATGAGACATGGGGAATGCTGCACTGTGGAAATTTAAACAACCGGCCGGTTGTCTATTTCTCCGCAGAGTTCGGAATGCATGAATCGCTGCCGATCTACTCGGGCGGATTGGGTATTCTGTCTGGCGACCACCTGAAAAGCTCCTCCGATCTTGGAGTTCCTTTGATTGGCATCGGGCTACTTTATCAGCAAGGATATTTTAATCAGAGCCTGAACAATGACGGCTGGCAGCAAGAAAACTACGTGAACCTCAATACAAATAATTTGCCTTTGCAACCTGTCTTGGATTCGAGTGGCGAGCCGTTGCTTATCCGTATTGAGACCCGCAGCGGCCTCCTCAGTGCCCGCGTCTGGTTGGTTCAGGTAGGTCGGATTCGCCTGTACCTGCTCGACTCCAACGTCGATTGTAATACAACCCAGGATTGCGAATTGACCTCCCGTCTCTACGGTGGCGACGACAGGCTGCGCATTCGGCAGGAGTTGCTGCTGGGAATTGGCGGTGCCCGCACCCTGCAAGCTCTAAATATTATCCCTGGAGTGCTGCATTTAAATGAAGGACACAGCGCCTTTGCCATTCTCGAAGAGGCTCGCTGGACTGCGGAGTATGATCAGATTCCATTTCACCGCGCTCACCGACGCGTGACTCTCCACACTGTTTTTACCACACATACCCCCGTAGCCGCAGGCCATGACCGATTTCACCCCGATCTGGTTGAAGATAACCTTGGCGTCTTCAGGGAAAGCCTAGGACTCTCACATGACGATTTTATGGCGCTAGGGCGCATCAATCCATATGACAGGTCAGAACCGTTTTGCATGACAGTCCTGGCTTTGAAATCTTCATGCCGGGCGAACGGCGTCTCCGCTATCCATGGGACGGTTAGTCGCCTGATGTGGCATTCTCTCTGGCCGCAGCGTCCAGAATCAGAAGTTCCTATCGGTCATATTACCAACGGGGTCCATGTATTGTCATGGCTGGCGCCGCCGATGTACCAATTGTTTGTGACGCGTCTTGGCCAAGACTGGCCCACACGCATGGTGCACCCAGATGTATGGGAGAGAATAACCGAGATTGATGATGGCGAGATGTGGGAGACTCACCAAAGTCTGAAGATGCGCCTCATTCGCTTTGTCCGTAGACGCCTGCAATTGCAGTCTGAGCGCCTGGGGCATCGCGAAACATCAAAACATATCGATCAGTTTCTTGATCCGGATGTTCTGACAATCGGCTGCGCCCGCAGGTTTGCCACCTACAAGCGAGGAGACCTGATACTATCTCAGGCAGAGCGGTTGGCCAAACTGGTTGGAGACACCAAACGGCCTATCCAGATTATTTTTGCCGGGAAGGCCCACCCACGCGATGACGAGGGCAAGCGTGTACTACAGAGAATTGCCCAGTACAGTTATAGTCCAGCCAGCAGAAGAAGGGTCGTCTTTGTTGAAAACTATGATTACAACTTAGCACGGCACCTCGTCCAGGGAGTCGACGTGTGGCTGAACAATCCGCAGCGGCCGTTAGAGGCGTGCGGCACCAGTGGTCAGAAGGTGGTCCTAAACGGAGGCCTAAATCTTTCTGTCCTTGATGGATGGTGGAATGAAGCATATGACGGCAGGAATGGATTTGCCATAGGTTACGGCGGCATGCACAATGATCCCAATGTGCAGTACCAGAGAGATGCAGACTATCTCTATGAAACATTAGAGAAAGAGGTCATCCCACTCTATTACGAGAGGGACGCGGGCGGAATCCCACATCTTTGGGTGCGAAGAATGAAGCATGCGATGAAAAGCCTCGGTTGGCGCTTTAGCGCAGACCGCATGGTCATAGACTATGCCCGACAATTTTATCTGCCTGCGGCAATCGCCGTCTCGACAATGACAGGGTAGTACACTTGCACAACCTAACAAATATGCTCTTAAAATTCACATGACAACTAAAGCAAAAACACGGAACGTTGCTCCAGTTTCCTATGAACTGGTGCAGGTTGAGTGCTACAGCGGGTATAAGGCCAATGAACGGCCTGTCGCCTTTACCCACAGGGGGGTTCACCGGGAAATACAGGAGATCATCGACCGGTGGTATGAAGGAGATGTCGATCCCGGCAGGCCAGCGTCAGACTATTTCAAAGTAAAAACAACGGACGGCGAAATTTTTATGCTCCGATATCTTTCCCTTTTCGATGCCTGGTCCGTCTATACTTAGTCTTCGCCTTCTCAACCGGCGTTGTTTTGCTAGTTCTTCATCTCCTGCAACAGTCGCTCAAGATCTTCCCTGTTAAAGTGGTAGCGCGTGCGGCAGAATTCACAAGTTACCTCCGCACCACCATGCTCTGTAATCATGGCTGCGACCTCCTTGGCCCCCAGTGAGATGAGTACGCCCTCCAGCCTGTCACGGTTGCATGTGCAGTCTAAGAAGAGGTCCCTCTTATCCAGGACGTGATAAGGAATTCCCTCAAAGATAGCCATCATCATATCTTCTGGGGTTTTGCCGGACTGCACCATCTGCGTTACCGGCGCCGTGCCCTCAAGGCGGGTAACTAGTCTATCGACTATATCTTCATCGGAAGGCGGAAGCGTTTGCACCAGGAAGCCTCCGGCTGCGCTTACATCTCCCGAAGGCTCAACAAAGACGCCGAGCCCAACAGCGGAAGGGATCTGCTCCGATTCGGCAAAATAGAAGGCAATGTCCTCCGCGATGCCACCGGTTCTCAATCTTACGATGCCCTTATAAGGCTCCCCTCGGCCTATATCTTTCATCACCGTGAGAAATCCATCTCGTCCCAGCACTCCCGGCACATCCAGCTTTCCGTCTTTCAGTGGCACATCTCTATCAGGCACGCCCACGAAACCCCGAACCGCTCCTCTCCTCTCCGCTTCCACGATAATCTTCTTAAGAGGCCCGTCGGCTTCAAATTTCAAGGCCACGCGCTGATCATCCTTCAGAATAGCCGCCATCAAGGCACCCCCGGTAAGGGCACGACCCAGAGCGGCGCATGCAGTCGGCGAAGCACCGTGGAGATGACAAGCATCATTTACAATGCCTGTGGTAACGCAGGCAAAACCCAGTACATTTGCTTTTATGCCGATTACGCGGATCAGATAATCATTCACAGTCAATGCCTCTTCTAAATTCTTATATTCATTAATATGCCGATTCCCTCGGCACTTTCAATTCATTTTTGAGGATATCCTAATCTTTTTGTCGTTGACTTCCATGATCCCTCTGTTATTTGTAGAATAATAACACAATCGCTGGATAAAAAAATTGAAACAGTTCTGACGGAGAGACCTCTTTGGGACCTCGTAGCGCCGCTACCCGGTCTTTAGACTGGACGGCGTCTTGGTCACACGGGATAAGCCGTGAACCATCACCGAAACAAAAGGAGGGCTTGAGAAATGCATCAATCACAGAAACAGATTCACAGGATCAAGGCGGCCGTTCTTCGCAAGAGAGGCGGCCCCCTAAAGATAGAGGCCCTCGAGATGGAAGGTCCCAAGGATGATGAGGTGTTGGTCCGCCTAGTCGCCTCCGGCATCTGCCATACCGACATAGATTTCTGCGATTACTGGGACAGGGCAGACGGGCCGATTGTACTGGGTCATGAAGGCGCTGGTGTGGTGGAGCAGATAGGCGAGAAGGTAAAGGGCGTCAGGCGTGGCGATCATGTCGTGCTTTCCTACCAGTCCTGCGGCCGTTGCAGCCAGTGTCGGAAGGGACATCCTACGGCTTGCGACCACTTCTACGAGGCGAACTTCGGATTCGCACGTCTGGACGGCAGCAATGCCCTGCATCGCAGCGGTGTCCGCGGACACTTCTTTGGTCAATCGTCATTCGCCACTCATGCTCTCACGACGGAACGCAACGTAGTCAAGGTTGCCAAAAGATTGGACCTCGCCCTTCTGGCACCCTTGGGCTGCGGTCTCCAGACAGGAGCGGGCACGGTGATTAACTCGCTGAAGGTCCCGAAAGGAGCAAGCATCGCCGTTTTCGGTACCGGTGCGGTCGGTCTGGCGGCGGCGATGGCGGCGCGCATCGTCGGGGCCAATCCCATCATAGGCGTTGATATTAGACCAAAGAGGCTTAAACTCGCCATGCAACTGGGGGTTACCCATGTGATTGACAATCGTCGGGATAGAGTCGCACCGCTGATCGCTGTAATAACCGGGAGTGGTGTTGATTACGTGGTCGAAACCACGGCCAGCGTCAAAATGCACGCCCTTGCCATAGAGGTGTTGAATCCGCATGGCGCTGTGGCACTCCTGACCGGCGAGATGGGCACTGCCCTGCCTGACGGACGGAGAACCATCGGCATAATACAGGGCGACGCGGTACCTCAGCTCTTCATTCCCAAGCTGATCGCGCTCTACAGGGCAGGGCTGTTTCCCTTTGACCGCCTCGTGAAGTTTTATAATTTCAGCAAAATCAACACTGCCATCGCCGATGCAAAGTCAGGCAAAACCATCAAGCCCGTGCTGCGCATCAGCAAGGAGTAAACTGGTTAAGATAACGTAGACGCTGGTTGGAATAAAACTATTCTTTGAGGCTCGCAGTTACCATTGCCGCCATTTGGCGTTGCAACTGGCGGAAAGATTTATCTGTTCTTTTCTGATTTCGTTTCAGTAGCCAGAAGAAAGTGAGGGGAAAACAACCTGCCACGCTTTGCCGGCTTCTCAAGATCGTCTTCGTAAAAAATATGCTCAAGAAAAAGACCCGAGGGGGGAGCTGTATGCTTTGCCGGCAGGTCCGATGGCTTTGCGAGCATTGCCTCAATATCACGGGGCGCCAGTGTTCCCCTTCCCACCTCCACGAGAATACCCGCCATTCTCCGGACCATTTTCCAGAGAAAGTGGGAACCGACAACTCTCAATATAATCAGGCCATCCACTTCTCTTACTTCCACCGAGTCAACTTTCACTTTCGTTGATGTGTCCTTATCCATCCTCTTGTCAGCAAATGATGCGAAGTCATGGAAGCCCTGAAAGATTTGGCCGGCCCTCTGCATTTTCTTGACATCCAGCCTGTCTCTAACCCACCACACATACCTTTTCCCGAAGGATGTCCGCTGTTTCGAAATTATATAGATATAACTTCTGCCTAGGGCATAATGGCGGACATGAAAGCTGATCGGGACCTCTTCAACATCGAGGACGTTGATATTGGAAGGAAGCAGGTCATTTAAGCCTTCCCGTATCCTTTGCAACGGCATCGCCCTCGTCGTTCCCAAATGGGCAACTTGGGCAAGGGCGTGCACACCGGCATCCGTTCGGCCTGCCCCCTGAATTTCCACCGGATCACCGAACAGCTTCTCCGCCGCATGAATCAGCGTATCCTGAACGCTCCTGGCATTCTTCTGCGACTGCCAGCCTCGGTAACTGGTCCCGTCGTATTCAAGAGTGATTTTATACTTATGCATTAAGGGACGATCCCTGTTACCGTTCATGTGTCCTGTCGTAATTACGCAGTTACGAAAATAAGGTAGACGAAGAAGGAGACACGCTGGGCAGCTTTCCTGCCGTTGAGCGGTCGTTGCATCCAGGCAGCAGCGCTTGTTGATTGACGGTAAATCCGTATCAGCCGCTGACCCTGAACATCAGGCCACCATCTTCAACACTTCTTTGATTAATTTTTCAATCCCCAGAGCCACTTTAGAAATTGTTGGACCCAACATATAAGCGGGAGTGGTCACGATCCTATTTTTCTTGTCAACAACGATATTGTCGACCGTTGACACAACGTGCTTGCCACCCATCTTTTCAATCGCTTCCGCCGTGTCTTTATCGCTTCCTATTGTCAGTTGCGGATTGAATGATCCCAGCACTTTTGCCGCAATGACCGGGGCAATGCAGACAAATCCGATGGGTTTCTTCGCCGAATGCATTTCTCTTACCAGTCTCCGGACATCTGCATTGACCGTGCAGTCCACCCCTTTCACGGCAAAGCTGCATAGATTTTTTGCGGCTCCGAACCCACCGGGAAAAATCAGCGCATCCAGATCAGCAGGCTTGACGTCTTTGATATCCTTGATATCCCCTCTGGCGATACGGGACGACTCGGTAAGAACATTCCTCTTCTCACCGGCAGCCTCGCCCTTTATGTGATTTACCACATCCATCTGATCCACATCAGGAGCCATACAGATTATTTGGGACCCCGCCTTGTCAAGGAAAAGCAGTATCAAGGCTGCCTCATGAATCTCGGCGCCGTCGAATACGCCACAACCCGACAAAACCACCCCTGTTTTCGCCATGTCTTACCTCCTTCGTCTTAATCTATGAAAGGGAACAAATTTTTGGCCATGCGTAACGCACTTTTTCATCATCGCGAGGAGTAATGAAACATGGTCATCCCATATATATGCACCTATTGCAAAGAGATTGCCGCGCATCGCTTGCTATGACTGATCGGATATTTTCTCAAGAATTTAGACCGCAAGAAGTGCAGCTATTTTTTTGCTCCACTGACTGCCTCAATGATGATTCTGCAGTCGGCAACTGTTGCGCCCTTCCCTTCTTCGTGAACTATTAGTGGATTTATATCCATCTCCTTGATTTCCGGGTGATTGACAACCATATTCGATAGACTTACAACTGCTTTCTCAATTGCTTCGATGTCCGCCCGCGGCCGCCCTCTGAAGCCCATGAGAAGCTTGTACCCCTTGATTTCCTGAACCATCCTGTGAGTCTCATTTCTAAATATCGGAGCAAGACGAAATACCACATCCTGAAAAATCTCGACAAAAACTCCACCGAGACCAAACATAAGCAAAGGGCCTAAAGAAGTGCGGTTAACGCCCAGTATCAGCTCTTCCCCTTGCATAGCCATCTTTTGCACCATGATGCCGTCAATTACGGCATCAGACCTAAACTTCTTTGCATTCGCAATGATTTCACGGAAGGCTTTTTTTGCATCGTCTTTGTTCTTGATTCCCACTACTACCCCTTTTGCATCCGTTTTGTGGAGGATCTGTGCAGAAACTATCTTCATGACTACCGGATATCCCATGCCTTCTCCGATATCTGCAGCCTCATCAGCATCCTTCGCAAGTTGAGAGGGCAAGAGACCAAATCCATAACATTTAAGCAGCTCGACACTATCCATCTCTCCCAGTTGCACTTTTCCTTGGGCAAGACATCGGGCGATCACGTCGGCCGCCCTGTCCCTGTCGAAGGTCAGGTCAAACTGGAGGAGATGTTCCCTGTTCATCCAACGGGAGTATCGGTAAAGTATTCCGAAGGCCTTCGCAGCATTCTCAGGAAATCTGTAAACTGGATAGCCGTTCTCTTGCAGATATTTGACGCCGGGAGAAACATCAACTATCCCCATAAAGCAGCATATTATCGGCTTCTGGGCTCCTCTCGCCACACGAACTATAGCCTGCGCCGTGCCGAGGGCATCTGTCATTGACTGGGGTGTCAGTATGACCAGGGCGCCATCAACCCCTTTATCTTTTATTACCGCTCGCAAGGCATGTTCATAGCGTTCGGAAGGGGCATCTCCTATTATGTCGACCGGATTGTGGATATTGGCCGTCAGGGGAAGATGGCTTGCCAGATCATCTACCGTTTCCTTCTCAAACCTGGCAAGTAAGAGGTCGGATGAAACCGTCACGTCCGTTGCCAGGATTCCGGGCCCGCCAGCATTGGTGACAATGGCGACGCGATTTCCTTTTGGCAAAACCCTCGCTCTTTTTCCCAGCTTACTCTCCTGTTTGTAGGCAAACACATTGGCATAATCAAAGAGCTCATCAATGGAATCCGCACGGATGAGACCCGACTGTTTGAAGATGGCATCATATACTGCCTCTGTTCCTGCCAGGGCGCCTGTATGGGACGCTGCTGCAGCTGCGCCTGCCTGTGTCCTCCCCGACTTTATGGCCAAAACAGGAGTTGGTCTCGCCCCGGAGGTAATCTCCTTCACAGTCGATATAAATTCTACGCCCTTCCTCAGTTCTTCCATATAAAGCATGACGACCGCCGTATCCTGATCCTCATGAAAGAACTGCAATAGATCCAGTTCATCCACATCGGCCTTGTTTCCTATGGAAATGAATTTTGAAAAACCGATATCCCGGTCTGCGGCAAAATCGAGAACCGCCGTACAGAGCGCACCACTCTGAGAGATAAAAGAAATGTTGCCCGGCGATGGCATCCGCGCGGAGAAACTGGCGTTTAAGCTGACGGTGGGTATGGGATTGATCACACCGAGACAATTGGGCCCGACGAGTCTAACCTCCGCTTCTCTGCACATGGCGACAATCCTGTTTTCAATTTCAAGCCCTTCGCCGCCTACTTCCCTAAAACCGGCAGAAACAATTACAAATCCTTTTATACCTTTTCTGATGCCCTCTTCTATCGCGGCAAGAGAAGCAGCGGGCGGAAGAATAATTATCCCGAGATCGATATTATCGGGTATTTCTGTAACCGAGTGATAGGCCTTGACACTTAGAATCGACTTGGCCTTGGGATTAACAGGATACATGGTGCCCTGGTAGTGGCCGCTCAGGATGTTGGCAAAAATGTCATGCCCCACTTTTCCGGGTGTGTTGGAGGCCCCTATGATAGCAACAGATTCCGGCGAGAATATAGCATTTAGACCGTTCATATTATCTTCCTTTCATTGTTTGGATATTTCTGGATTATTGGGGTCTACTAACAAGGTCATGCCTAGGATACCGTTTGAATAGTCCATCTCGGCATTATCACCGTCATGAAATTCTGTTCCCGGATGAAGTGTGGTAATTGCTGCATGACCGACTATCTTGTTCGTTTCCCTGCCCAGAAAATCCCTTGTTCTGACTGTCCAGAAATTGTGGAAAACGAGTACCCTGCCCTGATAGCTCCCGATATAAAGCATGATATGTCCCCTGAGCCATAACAATGTGAGATAAGGTATGCCTTGCTTCAGAATCATCTGCTCCTTTTCCTTTGCTGAAAGTTTTTGGAGGTCTATGAATGTGCCCCCTTCTCTTGCCTGATCGGTCGAATTCCTTGGCAACCATAGTCCGAAAGGGGCAAAGAGATCCTTTATCATGGCTGAACAGTCCCTGTTCTGATATAATCCGCCCCAACCGTAAGGTTCGTTTATCAACTCGTTAGCAAGTTTAGCTATGTTGGAACTAGTCAGTCTCAACGGTTTTGAGGCCGCTTCCTCTTTGGAAACGATGGCTCTTTTTATGAATGCCTGGCCATCTTGATCCTTCACAGCCACAAGCAGTTTGATGTTTTGTGCATCTTCCTCAACCTTGGGATAAACTGAGCCCAAGGGAACTTTAAACAGAAACCGCCCATCTTCATCATATATGGGAATTTTATCCTTTATGACAACTGCGTACTGGCCCATTTCCCACATTTTTACGAAATGGCCATCCACCCGGGCCATATTTCTTGCCGATATCCAACCAACGGCATAAGGTGTTTCCGCCAAGACCCATGCCTTATCCTTTGTTACGTGGGATATGAAAACGGGGGTATTCGCAGCGACAAAGGACTCCTGGAGGCTGTCAAAGGGAAATCCGCGATCGGCATTGGGCCCATAGAAGCGGGGCTTATGCGTGGGTAGAACCCTCAAATCGGAATTATCAATCGTAATGGCGGCAAAGCATGCATTGGGGTAATTCTGCAGATGGGCATTGGCAGCCAGATCTATCATCCACGACACGTCATGTTTTCTTCTATTTTCGGCGTATCCCGGATTATCTCTGTATTTTTTGAATGCCCATTCAACCATTTCCTTGGAGTAGAATGCCTTCGACCTATGCCAGGGAGAAAAAAAGATGGAGTCGTAATTGGCATCCATTTTCTTTTGACCGTCAGCTTTTAATAATGGGCGATCAGAAGCATTTTTATCTACATAAAACAGATTATCCTGCTTGAGATCCCGGATGTCACTGATTATCTCAGGGGCTGCTGCGCACGCAGACATAATAAAAATCAAGGTCAGCAAAATGGAGCTGTTATGCAATCTCATGCGCACCATGGCCTAGCAATTGTTCTTTTTTATATCAGGTATTTCTGCACAGATATGCAATACTTCATATGTTCGTCATGTGTCAAGGTTTTACGGAAAACAGTTTTTTATGGAATTAAGGAGAAAAGATTGGTATAAAAAATAAGAGGGCTTGGATGAGACAACAATAAAACTTTATCTTATTCCCATCGAAGGGAGGTAACAACTTATGGTTTCACCAGATCAGCTAAAAAATTATAACTTTTTCAAAGGGTTCACAAATGAAGAGTTAAAGAAATTTGCAGAGATAGCCTCTGAGGAATCTTACAAAGCCGGCGTCCAGATATGGAAAAAGGGAGAACCCGCAGGAAATCTGTCTCTATTGAAAGAGGGAAAGGTTCTCATGACAATGGATACCTATGCGGGACCTTCCAGGCCGCCAATGCAAGTGACTGTGGATGTCGTCACGAAGGGTGACGCCATGGGATGGTCGGCTGTCGTTGAGCCTTACATATATACTTTAGGGACCAGATGTATCGATGATTCACAACTGATTAATTTTAATGCAGCGAAAGTGAAGGAGATGATAAACAAGGATAAGGCCTTAGGATTCAAATTTATGCATGCCATTGCAAAAGTGGTGGCTGCTCGTCTGACCCACACCGAGATTATATTGGTCGGTGAACGAGGCCTTTCCGTTTTGTCAGATACATGATTAAGGAGGAGAGGTCATGTCAGATGAGATCATCATTTACGGCAAGGGGGGCTGACCGTTTACAGACCAGGCCCGGTTGGCCTATGGAAATGTGGCAAAGTACGTGGATGTGAAGTCTGATAATGCAAGCTTGCAGGAGATGCTCAAGCTTTCCGGCGGCCTTCGGCAAGTTCCCGTAATTCTTGAGGGTGGCAAGGTCAAGATCGGCTATGGGGGCACCTGAGGCGTGTAGGGGCCGATAGGTGATCGGCCAAATACTGATGCAGAGAATCTCTTCAGGCGCATTTTTCTTGCCATCGTGAACGATAATTTTTGCATCAGGGAAGTCCGACAGCGAGTATGTTGACTAAAATACAAAAACCCTTCATCTTTATTTTTTTTCTGATCTTGCTGCCATTCATTTTCCCTGCATATTTCTATTCCTTGCCAGTGGAACTGAGCGCGCATGAGGCCTTTGCCTCCCCGGCAGTAAATGTCGTCAGAGAACCGGTGTCTTTTGCCGATCTGGCAGAGAAGTTGAGTCCTGCAGTGGTAAATATAAGCACAACGACTATTGTTAAAGGTCGAGGGGAGCCACTTTTTGGAAACGATATGCCTTTTCCGCATTTCTTCGGCAGGGACGACTTCTTCAGAAGATTTTTTGAAGAGGCTCCGGAGAGGGAATTCAAACAGAATAGTCTGGGCTCAGGATTCATCATATCCAGTGACGGTTACATATTTACTAATAATCATGTTGTCGAGAAAGCCGACAAGATAAAGGTGAAACTTGCAGTGGGCAAGGAATATGACGCCGAAGTTAAAGGCAAAGATCCAACGACTGATATTGCCCTGATAAAGATAAATCCGGAGCGCAGCCTTCCTGTTGTTGAGTTCGGCGATTCTGATAAACTGAGAACAGGTGAATGGGTATTTGCCATCGGCAACCCCTTTGGTCTGGAGCACACGGTCACAGCAGGGATTGTGAGTGCCAAGGGACGCGTCATAGGTTCAGGGCCCTATGATAATTTTATTCAAACGGACGCTTCCATAAATCCAGGCAACAGCGGTGGCCCTCTCTTCAATATGGACGGAAGAGTCATCGGCATCAACACCGCCATTGTTGCAGACGGACACGGGATAGGATTTGCCATACCGATTAATACGGCAAAAAGCATTCTTGCCGATCTAAAAACGAAGGGCAGTGTCACCCGGGGCTGGTTGGGAATTTCCATACAGGATATCACGGAAGACATTGCCGAAAATATGAAGCTGAAGGACACGAAAGGCGCCCTCGTAGGCAACGTCTTTGAGGGCGATCCTGCTGACAAGGCCGGTATAAAAACGGGTGATATTATCGTTGAAATCACTGGTAAGAAGATTCAGGACGCTCACGAACTGATGATAATCGTTGCAGCTCTCACCGTCGGGGAGAAAATCACAGTGAAGGTTCTGCGGGATGGGAAGGAGAAGACGCTCACCGCTGTGATTGGAGAAAGGAAGGACGAAAAAGAAATAGTTCACAAAGGCAATACCCGCGAGTATTATGGCATGGCAGTTCAAGAAATCACTCCGGATATGGCAGAGCATCTTGGCCTTAAAGAAAAAGGCGGAGTCATAATCTCTCAGGTACGCGACGGGAGCCCCGCTGATGACGCAGGATTGAAGATTCAGGATATAATTCTACAGATCAACAAAGTAAGAATTTCCTCCATAAAAGATTTGCAGAACGAAATCAAGAAAGAATCGCAGGAGGGCACCATCTTGCTTCTAATCAAGAGAGGAGAGATGCGCTTCTTTGTTACATTAAAAAAAGGAAGAGCAAAGTAACCATCCTTATTGTTGACATATCATTCACAAGCTGATAAATGAGCCTACCAATACCCATTATCCTCACGATAATGCCATGGCTCTACCCGCAAATAGGGGACAATGAATTTTAGGAGGCGGCGATGGAATATCTTGTTCCCAAGAAAATTTTCTTTACAAAGGGTGTCGGCACACATAAGGATGAACTCCACTCGTTTGAGCGAGCCCTGAGAGACGCGGACATAGAAAAATTCAACCTTGTTCAGGTATCGAGCATATTCCCGCCACACTGCAAGATGGTATCAAAGGCCCAGGGGCTGAAGCAAATGGTTCCGGGCGCAATGACCTTCTGTGTCATGAGCCGCTGCTGCAGTAATGAGCCGAAGAGACTCCTGGCCGCTTCCGTGGGCTGTGCAGTCCCGGCGGATGTATCATCTTACGGATATATAAGTGAACATCATGCATTCGGTCAGACGGAGAAGCAGGCCGGGGATTATGCTGAAGACCTTGCTGCCGCTATGCTGGCATCCACGTTGGGCATCGATTTTGATGTCGATGAAAGCTGGGACGAGAAAAAGGAGATATTTAAGATCAGCGGCAAGATAGTCAGAACACGCAACGTAACCCAGTCCGCGATTGTAAAAAATTCAGGGTATACCACGGTCGTCGCCGCTGCGGTGTTTGTTTTCTAAATTGCTCGATAGCGCACGTGTTGTCGTAACCATGTGAGCATCGTCTTTTCATACTCTATTGATACCGGATTTCCTGTTCGCTTTTTTTCCGTTGCAAGTAGCCAGAGCATCTATGAAGAACAGGCCCACCAGTTTTCTATTCAGCTCCCTTTTTATTATCAGCGTCATCGCTATTCTGTCATACCATAGAGCTAGTCCCCGAGTACATGCCGCCGAGTTCGCCGATTATGATTTCCGGGAACAGAGACTGGCAATGGTGAAAGACCAGATTATGGAAAGGGGAATAAAGGACCGCAGTGTGATAGAGGCAATGATGGTAGTGCCTCGCCATAAATTCGTTTCGGACAATTATCTGAACAGGGCCTATAACGATAGCCCCTTGCCAATAGGATATGGACAGACCATCTCCCAGCCATATATTGTGGCGTACATGACGGAGGTCCTGAATCTAAACAAGAACAGCAGAGTTCTGGAAGTCGGCACGGGATCAGGTTACCAAGCCGCAATTCTTTCACCCATCGTCAAGCAGGTCTACACAATCGAAATTATCCCGGAACTGGCAAAGTCTGCCGCTGTCCGCCTGAAAGATTTAGGCTACCATAATATCGAAGTCGCAATTGGTGACGGTTACTACGGCTGGAATAGATATGCACCGTTTGATGCCATCATAGTAACCGCAGCATCCGGTCACATTCCACCGCCCCTCATAGAGCAGCTCAAGAACAATGGCAGGATGGTCATCCCCGTGGGAGGCTCCTTCCTGGTTCAGAATCTCGTCCTGGTAACTAAGGATAGAGATGGCAATGTAACTACGAGAAACCTGATCCCGGTGCGTTTTGTTCCCCTGACCGGCAGGCAGAATTGATCATGGCCGCCAAACTGTCAATAAGACGTATTCAGGTTTCCGTCTTTTTTATTTCCGCAGCTCTCATCTCCTACCAGATTCTGCTCTTCAAGATGTTCTCCATACAATACTGGTATCATTTCGCTTATCTCATCATCAGTATTGCCCTCCTCGGCTTCGGTGCCAGCGGCACCGTCATCTTCCTTTTCCGGAGAACTCTGAAGAATCATTTCCCGCTTGTCCTTTTTTCCTGCGCGCTTCTTTTAGCATTTTCGATGTGGATGAACGACTGTCTAAGCAGGATGATTGCCTTCAATCCGCTTATGATTATCTGGGACAAGAGCGAGATTTGCCATCTCTTATATCTAAGCCTTTCCATCTTTATCCCTTTTTTTCTCGGCGGCCTTTGCATCGGAGTCAGCTTCGTCGTCGCTTCCAATTACATCCACAGAATATATTTTGCCAACCTGGCGGGTTCGGGTCTGGGGAGTATAGTTGTCCTTCTCACTTTTTTTCACATCGGACCTTATGGAATCATGTTTACAATTACGCTAATGACAA
>Ga0335081_10010686_pt1 | contig 14852 bp, 14 predicted proteins | sample Lox_Sample_35_FD_206713 | JGI IMG/M metagenome (GOLD analysis project Ga0335081, IMG submission 206713) | Soil microbial communities from Loxahatchee National Wildlife Refuge, Florida, United States - Lox_Sample_3.5 | ecosystem: Environmental > Terrestrial > Soil > Wetlands | place: USA... | reverse complement strand
CCGCGCTCGAGCAGGTTCAGCGATTTTCGATACAGAGCCTCTTTCTGTGCGGGGTCTTGCGCGGCGTCGCCTTCCACTCGGTACCAGTGGGCGGTGTTGGCATATGGTAGGGCGATGTTACGGTCGTCCGGGAGCGCGTTGATGACGGCCATCGAACGTTCGGCCTCCGCAATCGCCCCCGGGATATCCTTGCGGACTTGCCCGGCGATTACGGACAGGTTGAAGTGGGTCTTGTAGCTTCCGGGGGCGGCCCTTTCCGAACTGGTCCAGAGGCTCGCGTTATCGGCCCAGTCGGAATTGCGCATCCAGGTGCGAATCACCAGAGCCCCACACACCAGCGCCAGCAGAAGCGGTCCCATCGAGCGTACGCGCGTCCATCGTCGTGCGGCCCACCACCAGGCCATCACGGCGGAAACCGCAGCGGCAAGAGCAGGCAGGTACAGGAACCGCTCGGCCATCACGGTGCCGATCGGGAAGAGCAAATTGGATGTGGGCGCGAGCGCCGCGAAAAAGAGTGCAATGAAGAAGCAAATGGGTCTGGCGCGGCGCCAGCACAGTACTCCGGCCGATAGGGCTGCTGCGCAAACCGCCAGCGAGAGGAGCGCTCTCCCATCGCTCCAGCCGACGAGAGCAACCTGGTTGTAGGAATAATCGCAGGAGAGGCGAAGCGGCCAGAGGAGCAATGCGATGTATTTGACGAGCACCTCGATGGCGGTCAGCCGGGCCGTCCAGAAACTGACGCCGACCAGCGGATTATCGGTGAACGCGATCGGATCGGCCACAATGCCGGCGAGCACACGCGCGCGCACTACCAGAAAGAGCGCCACGGGTAAGAAAGCGGCGGCATATCCGGACATGCGCGAGCGCCACGCGGGACCGGCGCGGAAAATGAGATCGTAAAGCGCCATTGCCGCCACCAGCGCCACGCCGCTCTCTTTGGAAAAGACGGCGATGGCCGAAGCCAGCGTCAGCCCGGCGAGCCACTGCCGCTTGCGCGTTCCCTCGGCGGCCGCAGCCTGGATATGGCACAAGAGGCCGGCCAAGACTCCCAAGGCAGCCAGCAAATCGGCGCGGCCTACGACGTTGGTGACCGATTCGGTGAGCACCGGGTGCACTGCCCAGATCGCCGCGGCGGCGAAGGCCAGCGGGGCCTCGCCCAGCAACAATAGCCCCAGCAGATAAACCAGCGCAATGTTTGCCGCATGCAATGCGAAATTGATCCAGTGATACGGCGCCGGATTCGTGCCGTTTCCGAGGACGGCATAGTTGAACAGATAGGAGAGGGTGGTCACGGGGCGGTAGAGCCGCGCGTCAGTCCTGCCGAACCAATAATCCTGGGTTAGGATCAGGCGCACATTGCTGAGCGTGGCTTCGCGGATCCGCACGTCCTGGCCGATGGCGAAGGAGTTGTCGTAGATCAGGCCGTCCTGAAAGGAATTGGAATAGGCCACCAAGGCCAGCGCCCAAACGGCCAGGATTCGGCCGCCGTGGCGCCGCAGAATCGCAGCCAGCAGGCCGGGCCCGGCCGCGGCAGGATGGGCGCGAATTTCGGTGCTCTTTTGAGGCTTCGTCTTGGGGGCAGCGCCGCGCACGGTTCCAGGATATCGTGTTGACGGCGGCCCTCCTGCCGCTGAGAATAGAGGGATGGCATCCGGCCATCCCAAACTTCTGGCCGCCGGCGCGCGAGCCGCGGACTTTCGGCTGACGCGCTTGGAAGGCGGAGAAAACTGGCTCACCGACATCGTGGCGCACGGCCCTGCTCTGCTGGCGTTCTACAAAGTGAACTGCCCGGTGTGCCAGCTCACGCTCCCTTATCTCGATCGCATCCAAGCCTCGGGCCGGCTTCCCATTTACGCCATCTCGCAGAACGACGCCGGCGATAGTAACGACTTCAACCGGCGCTTCGGCGTGAGCCTGCCGACACTGCTGGATCGCGAGGAGGATGGTTTTCCAGTGAGCAACGCGTTCGGCATCGCGACGGTTCCCACGATGTTTCTGGTGGAAAAAGATGGCTCGATTTCCCGCGTGATCGAGGGCTGGAATAAAAAAGAGGTCGAGAAGCTGGGAGCTCAGGCCGGTGTGAATCCTATCCGTGAAGGCGATTCGGTTCCCGACTGGAAAGCTGGTTGACACGCCCGCAATTAGGCTCCCGGGCGGAGTCGGGCTAGAATAGAAAAACGAACCAATGGCCGACGACAAGCTGAATATCCTAAGCACGGCTGCCGCAATCGCCAAGGGGATGGGCGTCACTTTTAAGGAGATGATGTCTCCCACGGTGACGGAATACTATCCCGATGAGCCCGTGAAGTTGGAGGAACGCTACCGCGGCGTTCACGTGCTGCAGCGCGACGAAAACGGGATGGAGAAGTGCGTGGCGTGTTTTCTCTGCGCTGCGGCCTGTCCGGCCAATTGCATTTACATTGAAGCCGCGGAGAACACTGAGAAGGTGCGCATCTCCGGCGGCGAGCGTTATGCCAAGGTCTACAACATCGACTACAATCGCTGCATCTTCTGCGGCTATTGCGTGGAAGCCTGCCCCACGGATGCCATTACGCACGGGCATGGTTTCGAGGCTGCGAGCTACAACACTTCCACGCTGATCAAGCGCAAGGAGGATATGCTCGCGCCCATACCGCCCGGCGCACACCCGCCGGTGATCGCGGAACAAAAAGCGGCGGCGCACTAAACGCTGCCTTCAAGCGCGGCCCCGGTAACCGCGTGTTAACTCTGTAGGGCAGACGATCGGTTTCCGTCGTCTGCCGGCGCCGCACAGGGGTGCCAAGGCGCGCTTGGCACACGCTGGCAACCCCGCGAAAGGCGACGGTCTGCCCCACGGAAAGGCAGCGAAATACGCCTCCTCATTTGTGATGCCGACCGCTAGCTCTTCTCAATAATCCGTCCATCGCGCATGTGAACCGTGTGATGCCCGTAGGCGGCCGCCTCCGGATTGTGCGTGATCATCAGCACCGTCTGCCCCATGCGCTCATTCAGATCGCGCAGTATCTCCAGGACGGCTTTGGAGTTCTCCGTATCGAGATTGCCGGTGGGCTCGTCCGCCAACAGGATCGCGGGATGGTTCACGATGGCTCTGGCGATGGCAATGCGCTGCTGCTCGCCGCCGGAAAGCGCGTTCGGTTTATGATCCAGACGCGAAGCGATCCCCAGCAGTTGCAGGATCTCCTCAAACTGAGGGGTAGGCTTCCGATCCAGACCGGCGATGTGGCGCGCGACGGCGATGTTATCGCGCGCGGTGAGGTTCGGCAGCAGATTGAACTTCTGAAACACGAAGCCCACGGTTCGGCGGCGCAGGCGTGTACGATCGGCGTCGCTCATGGCCGCCAGGTCGTTGCCATCCACCCGTACGCGGCCGGACGTCGGCGGAGTGAGCCCGCCGATGATGTGGAACAGCGTCGATTTTCCCGAGCCCGAGGGCCCCACAATCGACAGGAATTCTCCCGCCTGCACGCTGAGCTCGACACCGCGCAGGGCCGGCACATCCACCTTGCCGACGCGGTAGATCTTCTCGAGCTGTTGGACTTCGATGATCGCGCGGCCGTCACTCATACGCGAGAGCTTCGATCGGATCGTGGCGCGCCGCGCTCAGGCCGGGATAGAGCGCGCCCAGGCTCGCGCCGATCAGCGTAATGGCAGCGGCGATTGGCCACCAGTAATAGACGATCTCGACTTGGAATGAGGCCGGCTTCAGCGTGACGATGGCCCAGCGCGCCGCATAGCTCATGAGGATGCCGAACACCGTCCCGCCGACGCCGAGAAGCAGAGCCTCCAGCCAAATGATCTGCGCGATGAAAAGCTTCGAACCGCCCAACGATTTGAGAATTCCGATTTCGCGCGTGCGCTGGAGCACCGCCATGTACATGGAGAGACACACCACCGCAAAGCCAATGACCACGCCGATGCCCATGACTACCGCGATAAAATCATTCAGCCCCTGGTTGTTGAGGCCCTCCTGCAATTGGGACGTGAGATCGGCGATCGACCAGATCGGGTAGTCGGGAAGCTGCTGATCGAGTGCTGCTTTGACCATCTCGGTGTTCGCCGGGTTATCGAGCTTGAGATAGATCACGCTGAGCTTGCCGGTGGCGCTATCGAGCATTTGCAAGGTCTTCAGCGGCACCAGAACATGCGCCAACTTGCCGCCATCCACGATCCCGCAGACATGCCAGGGCCGGTTCATCAGTTCGATCGGATCGCCCACGTGCTTCTTTTTTTGATCCGCATAGTAGCGGTCGAGAATGACATCGTAGGGACCCTGAAACCCACCGCCCGACAAATACTGTAAGCCGCCGCTCATCCTGTTGAACTGGTCGAGATCGACTCCGTTGACCACGAGCGGCAACTCAATACTGTGGGTGATGACTCCCATCACGGACTGCACGTGGGGCTGGTGGGCCAGGAAATCCAGGAACTTTTCGGAAAGCGTGGCGGGGCCGGTCGAGAGTGCCGTACGGGCGTTGGAACCGCGCACCAGAATGTCCGCGCCGGTTCCGCGCGTCCGGCGCTCGGAATCGGCCAGCATGCCGTGGCTGAGGCCCACCAGCGTGAGAATCAAGGTGACCGGCACACCGATCAGCAGGAAGCTGAGCAAGCTCCGCATGGGCTTGTGCTTCAGGTTTTCCAGAACGATTTTGGCGATCACCTAGCGGGTACTTCCTTGGGCAGGCGTGGCGCCAGCGGGTTGCCCTACCGTCTGCAACTTGGCGCCTTCCGGCTGGTTGAGCACAAACTTATCATCCGACACGCCCTTGTTGATGTCCATCTTCACCACGTCCAGAACGACCGCGTATTCGTCGCGGGGCCGGTTGATTTCGACATGTTTGGGGAAGGGAACGTCGTCGAATTCGCCCCATTTTGAATAGCGGGCGTCGGTGAGAATGTTGCCCGCGGGGTCGAGGATGATCTGCCGCGCGAGGCGAAGATCGAGGCGGCTGAACCAAACGGTGCGCAGCAGCTCCAGTTGGCCGTTGCTCACTTCATGCACGACATGGAGAATGTAAAACGCGTTTTCTTCATCGGTGAAGTTTTCGAGAATAGCCCGTTCCCCTTGCGCCACGGGCTGGACCAGGAGCGCCTCCAGAAAATGCTTGGGCCGTAGGTTTTCCAACTTGTTCCGGGACGGCTGGATCACATCGTTGGAGCCGATGAGAAACCGGTCTTGCACAGGCAAATACAGCTTGAAATCGCTCCCGGTGGACACCATGTCGAAAGCCGTATTGCGCACCACCGGATATAGGCCGACAATGCGGATCTCGGCCGGTTTGCGGAACAGGATAAAACCGCGGACATCTTTGTACTCGGTAATCTGGCTTTTCTCGGTGGTGCCGAGCGCGGGAGTCATATCGACGGTGGCGCTGAAATCGTGGATGGCTTCGTACTGCTGGACGATCTTCTGTTCCAACTCCGCCCGCGTGGCCATGAGCAGGGTTTGCGAGGTGTTGCCTCCGGCTCGGGTAATGAGACGGCGCTTCACCAGGCACGAGGAGAGTCCCCAGCAGGCCAGGCACACGATGAGGATGAAGGGGATGCGCCGCAAGGGCATCGTTATCTTTTATTGTAGCCAGTGGTTGATGCCGCGCCGCACGTTTGCGCAGAAACGCCTATGGTATAGTGAGAGCACAAACCACTTTGCGGTCCTGTGCGGACACTGGTGACGGCGATCCGTCGAGCCGGAAAATCCAGGACGATAACCAGAGGGCCTGTGGCGCAGTTGGGAGCGCGCTTCCATGGCATGGAAGAGGTCGTGAGTTCGAATCTCACCAGGTCCACCAATCCCAAGTCCCGCGCTCATTTCTTGGTTGCTTGAACTCGCGACGTTGACGGCGGAGTGATTCCTTTGAGCCGCAGGTAGACAACGATATTGCCGTAATGTTCGTTGTCGTGCGTTGTGTTGAACATGAGGATCGCGCCACGGGTCGTATTTGTAGGCTTATTGCCCAGTCCTGCGATTGTCATGCCCTCACTAAAATTCGCATCGGTTAGATCCGCATATACGGCATCGCAGTACGCCAGCGCGTCCTGGAGTGCCTTCAACGCGGCGTCCTTCGTCGTCAGCGTCTCTGCGTTGGTTTTTGAAGGAAACGGCGCGCCCTTCGCCGTTGAACAGAACAGTAAGTTCGCGTTCGTCACCTGGCCGATCAATTGAGCGAACGTTCGAACTTGTGGCGTCGGCTTGAACGAGTAGTTCTCCGCCGGCATGGCTTCAGCAGCCTCGGCGGGGTTGCGACGGATGCTCGCGTGCATGGCTTTGGCGGTCGAGGCGAGCGAGATCGACAGCGCTTGATCTGCGCCCGCGTCGGAGGTCTGGGCGCGCCGGGACGGCTAAGCTTGCCAGACAGAGAACCGAAAAGGTCAACCGCACCATCCTGATTTTACACTCACTCAGGGAGCGCGGCTCCAATAGCGTGCTCCGTCATCGTCCATGCGATAGCCTACGCCGGCCGCCGGATCGGTAACAAAGCGGATCTCGACCCGCTTATTTAACGCGGCTGCTATCCTGCGCAACATCGCCAGGGAGTGGCCCTCGTAATCGGCATCCTCTAGCCGGCAGATGACCGATGCAGTGGTGCCGATGAGCTTGGCAAGTTGAGTTTGGGTGAGGGCCTCCGCTTTCCTCAGTTCCTGGATTTTGCGGGCGATCTCTTCGTTCGACTCTGATCTTGGGCACTCGCTCCGAGTCTATTCGCAATATTGCGAAAGAGCAAGTTTGCTTGCGAAGCCGCGAAGGCGGTCACCGCTCTTGGTGGGCATCGTCCTCATAAAGATTCGCCACTGCCGGGCTTGTTCCTGGCGATAGCTCCAATCACCCCGTTGGTCGCGGCGAGGTAGTCTCGAGGAGTGAGCACAATCTGCATACCGCGAACCCCCGCTGATACAGCAATCACATCGAACAGTTCGACGGTCTCGTCAACCAGCACGGGGTAGTTACGCTTGCCGGCCAGAGCAGTCACTCCGCCGCGGATGTATCCAGTGAGGGGCTGCACTTCGCGAAGTGGAACAACCTCTGTTTTCCGATCGCCAGTGAGTCGCGCCAACGCCTTCTCGTCTAACTCACGATCCGCAGGCACAACTGCCAGGCAGACGCCGTTTCGGTCTCCGCGCGCCACTAGCGTCTTGAACACCTGTTCCGGCGGCAGACCGATTTTTCGGGCGACGCTCTCCGCGTCTAATGCTGCCGGATCGACTTCGTATTCGCGCACTTCGTACCGGATCCCGAGCTTATCCAGAAGCCGGAGCGCATTGGTCTTCACGTTTCAGAGTATCGCGGCGATTGCGCGCATGTGATTCGCGGGCGATGCGCGTCAAGTGCAGTTTGGCCTGCAGTTACTATTCTGATCGGACCCTTCACAAGCCGGCTTGGTCTAAAATAGCTTCGCGTGCTGAAGAAGTACCCTCTCTTTTTCTGGTCGTCATCGAGGCTGTCCTATGCGTGGTCGCCAGCGCCGCCGCCGAGCCGTGGCTTATCGTGCTCCGGCCACAAGCCGGTGCCATCACGGCATCCACCACCAGAAAGGATTTAGTCAGTCGCTACGGTTCCGTGAATGTCCGTGATCAGGATGTGGGTGTGGGTGAAGGCGAAACGGAGCCCGGCACGGTTCTGTTTCCGCGGGACCCGAGACGTACGATCGAGATTCTGTGGAAGGATCCGAGCACAAAGATTTCACCGAAGTCCTTGATAGTCCGAGGCGAGGCGAGCCGCTGGAAGATGGCGCATGAGATCTCTCTGGGAACCTCGTTGATAGATTTGGAACACATCAATCGGAAACCCTTTTTGCTATCCGGTTTCGGTTGGGACTACTCGGGCACCGTGACCTCCTGGCAAAATGGTGAGCTCGATAGAGACTTAGAGGGATACGGGCGCGTGATATTGCGCCTGGATTATTCGACCGCGCAGACGAGTGTAACGCAGCCGGAACTCGACCAGGTGATGGGCGACGGGATATTTCCCTCCAGTCACTCCGTAAGGCAGAGACTCAACCCTCGCGTTTACGAGATTATCTGGGACCTTCGACAAAAGTGACCTGCGCCTCAGCAGCGGATTTCCAGCTAGAACCGGCCGGAATTCACATCCAGCAGAAACTGAATGATGCCGGCCATGTACACCTTCTGATCGTCATAGATAGCCAGGTGGCTGCCGTTGGGGCAGTACAGGTAGCGGCCGCGCTTGACGGTCTTGGCGATCGCTTCCATTTGCGCCGGTTCCATAGTGTCGTAGCGTGCTCCAATCGCAAGCGTCGGCACGCTGATCTTCGGCAGGTCGGCGGTTCGATCCCACTCGGCCAATTTCCCGCTCGCGCCCATCTCACTCGGCCCTTGCATCGGCGTGTAGATTTTCTTATTGAGCTTGGCGAAAGTGCGAACCACCGGATCCGGCCACTGATCCGCCGGCATCCGCAGGATGTGATCGACGTAAAAGTGCTTCATCAGCAGCTCGTCGTAGCGCGGATTATCGAACTGCCGGGCGGCCTCGAGGCTCAGGATCTCTGCGAGCGCCTTCTGGTCCATGGCAGGCATGAGCACGTCGTGGGCGTAGCGGTTGTAAGCCGGAATGCTCGGGACCATATTGGAGATGATCAGGCCTTTGAGGTTCTGCTGGTATTTCAGCGCGTACTCGGTGGCCAGGATGCCGCCCCAGGATTGGCCCAGCAGGTAGAAGTTGCTCGGGTCCAGCTTGAGCGCCCGCCGCACTTGTTCGACTTCTTCAACGAAACGGGGTAAGTCCCAGAGTTCGGGCGCATCCGGCTGGTCGCTGTATGCCGAGCCGAGCTGATCGTAGTAGTAATACTCGATGCCTGCGCCGGGAAAGTAGCTTTCAAAAGCTTCGAAGTATTCGTGAGTCGCGCCGGGTCCGCCGTGCAGCAGCAGAACCTTGATCTTTGGATTATTGCCCACGCGTTTGGTCCAGACGTGGAAGACGCCCTTCGATGTCTGGATCGGAATCATCTTGACGCCGCCGCTCAGCACGTCGTCACGGCCGGAGGTGTCAAAGTAGACTGCGGGCGCGGCACTCGGTTGCGGTGTAGTCACCGTGCACCCAACCAGAAAAAGGCTGCCAATGAGGAAAGCGGGCCGGTACACTTCAGAAGTCCCCGAGTGTAGCAAAAAAGTCCGCGCCGTTGGAAGACGCTAGCTGATTTTGGAAGCGCTCTCGTGGATCGGCGACACCACCCCGAGCTTTCGCTGCCCCAGCGTGCTCTGGTCCGCAAACAGCTCGGCGATCAAGCTTCGGAACCAGCGGACCGCAGGGTCGTGGGTGTACCGCTCGTGCCAGTGCTGCATGATCACATACGAGGGCAGGGCAAGGGGCAATTTCAGAACCTTGATATTTCCGGTGCGCGCCAGGTGTTCCGCCAGTTGGCTGGGAAGCGTCACTAAGTAATCGGTCGAAGCCAGGATGGACCCAACGCCCAGGAAACTCGGCACCGTGAGACCGACCTCACGCTTGATGCCTTTGATCTCCAGGGTCCTTTCTACGATGCTGTGACCGGTGCCGGACGTCGAGATCGCCAGATGGACCTCGCTGGAAAACCTCTCGAGCGACAGAACGTTTCCGACTCTCGGATGATTCCGGCGCATCGCGCAAACGAACGTTTCTCCGAACAGGCTCTGCTGGCAAAACCCGGCGCCCATGGGAAGTATGAACCCCACGGCCACATCCACGTCTCCCGACTCCAACAACTTCGGCGTCGTGTCCGAAATCCTCCCCAGGTTGACTCGCACCGAAGGCGCAACGTCCCGGAGCCGCCGCATGAGCTTGGGAAGGAGCGTTACCTGAGCAATGTCGGTCGAGTGCAGGCGAAAGATGCGGTTCGACTCGATGGGGTTGAAGACCACGTGGTGCCCTAGCGCCGTGCGCAGCAGGTCCTCGGCTCTCTGCAGCAATTGAATCAATTCGGCCGCGTGGGGCGTGGGCTCCATCCCGGCCGAGGTCCGCACGAACAGCGGATCGTTGAAATGCTTGCGTAACTTTGCCAGGCTCATGCTGACTGCAGACTGGCTGATGGCGAGGTTTTCGGCCGTCTGCGAAACACTCTTGGTGTGGTACAGATCGCCGATAATCGCCAGGAGCTTCAGATCGATATTCTTCACGCAACACCCCAGGAAACTCGAAGGCCGTCAGCAAGAATATCACAAAATTGCATGCATTACGCGCTTGGTTCTTCGATCCCTCAGGTATTAGCCAAACTGGCACCGCCGCTTCCATATGCACTCTGGAACGTGTTCAGATGTGTTTCTTTTCGAGGATGCGGCGGGATCGGAGACCGCCAGCTCTACGCCTGTGCATGCATTCGCGTGGGGTCAGCCCTTCCGGGCTGCCGCCCCGCTTCCGCGCGGCGTCCGCAACGGAGCAGGCGGAAAGCCCGACCCCACGCTAGCACTCAGAACGCCCAATAACCATTCGGGTAGCTCGTGCTGGCGCCGGCCATCCCCACGAACACCGATCGGCCGAAGAAGAACGGTATCCCCAGATCGACATAGTCCGTCGAGGGTCCGAAGCCGCTATCTCCTCCAATGTTGCTAAATGCGGCCAGGCCGCTACCGATCAGGTTGGCAGCATTCGCAACGCTAAAAGACACTGCGGTCTGGGTGTGGTTCGCCCCGGAAACCGTGACACTAAAGGAGAGCGTCGACGCCGGACAGTAATATCCCACGTATTGGCCGGTGCATTCGAAGATCCCGGTCGAGGCCAGGCTGGCTGCATCCGAGAAAAAGATTGCGTTCGAGCCGCTGTCGATAAAGCTTCCGTTGTTGGGTGAGGTGTACGAGACGCCGTTGAAGACCACCTGCGGAAAATTGCCGTATTGGTCGACCTCAAAAATTTGTGCGCTGCCGATGCTGTTGTCGGCTTGCGTTCCGATGCCGAAGATCAGCGACCCGTTGACGGACGCCGCGCCACTTGCGCCAACCGGCGGCAGGTTGATTACCACACCGTTGGTGTCGGAGGAGGAAAATGCGGAAACGGGATTCCACACCTGGAGTTGCAAGGGCACGGCGACGCTCGCGCACCGGCCGCCAGGACAGGTGAAGTACTGGTCGAGCGAAGCCGACGTGGCGCAGCCGCTGCCACAATCCTGGGGGAACACGCCAATGCCCAGAATCCCGTTAGCGCCGAGTGTCTCCACGGTGTTGGCGTCCACCAAAATGCCCGGCACGGGCGCAGTGGGAAGACAGCTCGACGGCACTGGAAAAGAAGGATTCGCCGCGAGAATCTGGATGGGAACGCCGGAATTCGTGCTTTGCCCCGGAACCTGCGAAGCCGTTTCTCCGGTGCCCGGGATCTCTATGGTGGCCGCCGCCACCGGCCCCCAGGTGTACGAGAAGTCCGCGAACTCCACGCACTCCTGCAAGGGATTGCCATCGGTCCCCATCATGTTCGGCAGCGAAACGGTCAGCGCCGACGAGAGCAGCCGCAACCCAAAGGAGCCGGTATCCACCAGAACGTTGGGGATCGTCTGACAATTGGCGGTACTGCCCGGAGCGCAAACCGTCACCGAGGTCCAGATCCCATTCACGTACTGACCGGATGGTCCCAAGGCCCCGAAGCCGACCGTTACCGGCGCGCTGTTGGCGACCGTCGCCGGCCCAGTCCCAGTGGAAGTGGAAGAGGAAGATGGGCTGCCGTCCCCGTCGCAGCTCGCCAAAATCATCGAGCCCATCACCGCCCAAAGAATACCGGCGGCACGGGCGTTCCCCCTGAACGTCACTGTACCGCCTCCGGAGAAACGTTACCGGGCACCAGGCTCGGTACATAAGCGTACCCATGGAAGGCCCGCATATGACCGCCGCTGACGAAGACGAGTTTGTCCGTCCGCACGATCAAAGGCCGCCGGCCGGGTTGGCGCGCATTGGATTGAAGGGCCGTCTCGAGTTCCGCCATGTGAGACCCGAGCAGTTGTTGGAGGTTGGGCATGCGCGATCCCTGCCAGGCGATGCCGAAAACCAAGCCCGCGGGCGCAACGAATTCTTTCACAACGCCACCATCCGCCATCGTGAGTTGGTGGATTTTGTAACCCGTACGGGCCTCTTCACGATCCGCGCCGCGCAAGACCTGTTGATCCAGAGTCACCGACGACTCCGATTCGCCCAGGATCGCCCACGCGGGCGCCGATCCCAGAACCAGGATGAGTAAGCCGGTTAACGTGATTTTCATGTCGTCACCGAATGCGAGCGGTGCCTCGGGGTATGTGGACGGATGCCGGCGGCGGTACGTTCCACCCGTGCAAGGATGGCCGTTGCTGTGCCGCCGGCACTGTTCTGATCATCGCATTAGTGTCCTAGGTTATTCCCCGGCACTATTGATTCAATACTTGTAATTTCATATGCTGGTCACGGCTGTCACGGGTTCTATGTCATTAGGATTCAGGGTTTGCAGATGGGGCGCCGGATTGGTGTTGGCCAGCATCCCCTCTCATCCCCAGCCAAATTCGGCTGTTCCAGGCTGGATGCGTTCCTCCGTAGTCGATCAGCCGGCGGTTCGCTCCGGGCATGCCATGTCGTACGATGGGGCACATGCTCAGGTAGTTCTATTCGGCGGCGTCCGCAATGATCGATGGCTGGCAGACACCTGGCTGTGGGACGGGACTCGCTGGGCCTCGCAGAATCCGGCTGCCAGTCCTACGCCCCGCGTTGGCCATGCCCTCGCGTACGATGCAGCCAACGAAAAGATAGTTCTATTCGGCGGTTCTTCCAACACCGATCTTGGCGACACCTGGACCTGGGATGGGACTAACTGGACTCAACAATCGCCGGCGCACCATCCTTCCGCTCGTGTCTATCCGGCGATGGCGTTCGATCGTGCTTCGCGGCGCGTCCTCCTTTTCGGCGGGCATAGCCAAAACGGTTCGGGATATCTCTCTGACACCTGGGCGTGGGACGGGAAGGATTGGACCGAGTTATCGCCGGCGCATCATCCCGCTGTGCGCTTCGCAACCGCCATGGCTGCCGAACCCAAGACTCGCGGACTGGTGTTATTCGGCGGGTATAACTTTAAGGGCTTTTTGAAAGACACGTGGGTGTGGAACGGCAAGGACTGGATCGAGCAGTCTCCCGCGGAGCGCCCGCCGGCGCGCAACTTCCACGCCATGGCGTACGCCGCGAACGAAAATCTGGCGATTCTGTTTGGTGGCTTCAACTATCATTTCTTCTCCGATACCTGGGAGTGGGACGGCAGCAATTGGCAGCAGCGATCGCCCGTACCGAGCCCTGCGCCGCGAGATCACTCCGCGCTGGCATATGACGACCGGGCGCGCGCGGCCGTTTTGTTCGGCGGCAATGACGGCCTCGGCGTCAATCATGCGCTGGGAGATACCTGGCAGTGGGGCCGCCCCACGAGCCTGGGGCTCGGTCTCGGCTCAAATCCGCACCCTTAACGCGCCCCGGGATACTGCGTTTCTTGGTTAACGAAATCCGTTACTTTTTTGGAGATACCTTCGGCCAGCATGTACACACTTCTGTTTTCGAGGTACTCTAGCCGTAATCTCAATTCGAAGGAACAAGCACTTAGCAGTGATGCGTACGATTCCTTACCTCGGCAAAGGGGCTGCTCATATTAAAGGTATGTGCTTTCGCACAGTGGTATTCTCTTGTCTCATCATTCCGGCATTATTTGCCGCGGACGAGCAGCAACTCGCGCTCGCCCTGCGCGCGCAAACCGATTTCGATCGCGCGGCCCTGGCGGCAACGCCCCAGCTTCCCGATACCGCGCGTTGCATTCAGTCGCAGGCGGCGCTCCTCTCAGTGGCTCGCCCGAGTGAACTTTCGTTAGTCCACTATCGGAAGGGTTTTTGCACTCTGGCCGGCGCCACCGTTACCAATACTCCGGCCGAGTTCGGCGACGCAGCTGCGGAGTTCGATAAAGCCATCGCCGCATGGCCCGACCGTGCTTCCGTTAGCCCAAAGAACAGTCCCCCGGAACCGGTATCTTCCGGTCTGCGGGTTCTGGCTGCGGTGGCGCGTTTGAAAGCTGGCGCCGACCCCGCCACCACGGAACGCGAGCGGCAGGAGGTTGCCGCCGCCATTCAGCCGGCGGTGTGTGCTTCCAGCATCATGTCGGTCACGTACTGCCGGGCGCTTGTTCAAACAGGGCGGGATTGGCTCGGCTGGATGGCCCTCGAGCGTAACGATCTCTATGAGGCCGGACGGGATTTCGCCGCCGTACTGCAATTGCCGTGGGCGCAGTGGACAGCCGGACGGCAGGCTTTCGTGGATCGCAAGTACGCCGACTCCGCCGCGGACTATCGCCGCGCCCTCGACACGTGGGTCAGGGAGCAGCGCGACCAATCCGCTTCCATTCGGGAACGGCTCGATCCGCTTCCGAATATTCCGGCAGCCCTGATGGACCTGGGAGGCGCGGAGCTGTTGAGCGGCGATCTCACGGCGGCCGGCGCCAGTCTAGATGCGGCCCTCAAGGCCGATCCGAGCCTGGCGCAAGCGGCGTACCTGCGCGGCCGGGTGGATGAGCTGGCCGGCAATGCCACGCAAGCGATAGCCGAGTACAATCTGGCCAGCCGCACCGCGTTTGCCAATGCCAAGGAATTGGCTTCGGGGGAAGCCCACCTCTACCGCGGCATTCTAATGTATCGGCGCCAAGACTACGGGCATGCCGAAAACGAGTTTGCCAGCGCGCTCAATTTCGAGATACCCGAGTCATTGCGGCCCGATGCGGTGGCGTGGCGCCACATGGCGGCCGTCGCCGGCGGATCCTGCGGTACCTCGCGGCAATACCTCGAAGATTCGCTGGCCCAAGTCTCGCCCTATTTTCCGAAGGAGGAAGCGCGTCTCGTGGCGGCTTCCTGTCCGCTCACCGGCCCGGGCGTCAGCGCCAGTCTCGATGTCAA
>Ga0335081_10010685_pt1 | contig 14854 bp, 14 predicted proteins | sample Lox_Sample_35_FD_206713 | JGI IMG/M metagenome (GOLD analysis project Ga0335081, IMG submission 206713) | Soil microbial communities from Loxahatchee National Wildlife Refuge, Florida, United States - Lox_Sample_3.5 | ecosystem: Environmental > Terrestrial > Soil > Wetlands | place: USA... | reverse complement strand
GCACGGTTTTCTTCAATCGCGTACTGCCCCCTCGTTCAACGGCAGGACAGCTGACTCTGGATCAGCATATCGGGGTTCGAATCCCTGGGGGGCAGCCAAATCTTTTCAATCACTTACCTAGTTAACGGTTTCGGTGGTGTGCCGTAAATTGATTGCGCCGCGCACGACATTCAATTCCGGGTTACACGATCGCTCTCACGGGATTTCCGGGCGTCCGCCTCTGCAAGTTCAGAATGCATCGTGTGAATCTACGATGCGCCTTCGGGGAGAATCATGTTGGGTGCGGCCGCCGACTCTGTCGACTCGGCCGTCGGAACTAGCCACTTGATCATCGCGACCTTCACCGCATCATTGACGACGAGGCAAACACAGATAGCGTAAACGAGGATCGAAAGCGTCTGCGACCATGGCAAGGGCATGAGGTCCGGAATTCCCACGCGTGTCAGAACCGTGCCTGTGAGCGCGTCCGCTGTCAAGGAAACGAGGAGGGTTTTGCTGGGCATTGTCTTCCAGAACCAGCCCCGCTCGCGCGCGGACACAATAGAAAACACCGCCATGTAGAGCAGGAGAAGAAAGCTAAAGGTGTATAGAGCGTTGTCGTTGTTCGACAAACCGAAGCGCGACCAACTGATATGCACGAAGACCAGCGCTTCCAAGACCATCGCCACGCCCAGCGCCACGGCTACGGCAACGTAGCCCCCGATGTTCCAATTCTCCGGCGTCCTGGAAGGACGAGCGTCGTCGGTAGCGAGGGCGATCTTTGCGAAATCCGTCATGAAGACCAGCAGCAGCATCGCAAAGGCCGAAACCACGAACTTGCCGGTCACGACGAACGCGACGGCAACGAACGCCGACTTCAGGATCGTCCGGCTGATCTTATTGACGATCCATGTCAAAATTCGCTGATAAATGATTCGGCCCTGCTCGACCAAGGCCACGATGTTGGTCAGCCCGGGTTCCGTAAGCACGACACTGGCTGCGCCTTTGGCAACATCGGTTGCCGTACTCACGGCAACACCCACTTCCGCCTGGCGCAGGGCAGGCGCGTCGTTGACTCCGTCGCCGGTCATACCGGTGACATGCTTCGCAGCTTGTAGCTCCTCGACGACGATATATTTATCTTCCGGATATACCTCAGCGAATCCATCTACGCCCGCGAGGAGTTCTGTCGCCTCGTTGTCGGCCTTAGCCCCTGCCGCCTTCAGATCAGCAACGCTGCGTATGTTCGCCAAACCCACGCCTCGACCGATCTCCCGCGCTACGGGGAGCGCGTCGCCAGTCAGCATCTTCACTGATACACCCAGGTTGCGCAGTTCGGCGATGAGCTGCTTAGCGTCTGGTCGAGGCGGATCATATAGCGTGACCAATCCAAGTAATCGCGGGGTGTTGGTGACGGGGCCGCGCGCCACGGCCAGAGTGCGATAGCCTTTTTGTGCTGCTTCGTTGACCCGCGCTTCCAATTCTGCGATGGCCTGAGTTTGGGGAACGCAGGATTCCGCCACGGTTCGCACCGCGCCTTTCAATACGCGAAATCGCTGTCCGTTTTGTTCGACCACAGCTTCCGTTCGCCGGCTTTTGGCTTCGAATGGAGCAAAGGAGACTGGAGTAAGGGAGGGAACTCCGTCGAATACATGATGCTCGTTCGCGGCCGCGAGGAATGCCAAGTCAATCGGATCCTGGTTGGACTCCTGCGAAGCCAGTGCACCCGCGAACAGCACGTCGGATTCCGTGGCGTGCTCCAGCGGAATAACGCTGGTGACGGCTAATCGATTCATCGTGATTGTGCCCGTCTTGTCGACGCAAAGGACGTCCATTGTGGCGGCATCCTCCGAAGCACTGAGGCGCGTTACCAGCACGCCGCGCTTTGCTAATTGCCCCGACCCGACAGCCATGCTGACGGTGAACATGACCGGAAGAGCAACTGGAACCGCGCTCATCAATAGGACAAGCATGAGTGAAGCCATCTCCAGGAGTGGGACTCCCCGGATCAACGAGAGCACGATTACTACCCCCAGCAACCCGCCGACGATGACAAAGAGCCAGCGTACGACCCTGGCAACCACCGCTTCGATGTGGAGCCTCGGGCGCGCCTTCTGCACGAGCTCGGTGGTATGGCCAAAGTAGGTCTGCGCACCCGTCAACATCACAACTCCGTTGCCTTCGCCGCGGCGGACGACGGAGCCCGACGGGACTATGTCACCCGGCTTCATGTCGGCATCCTTCGACTCTCCAGTCAGCGCCGACTGGTCTACGCTCAACCCGCCGTTCAGTAGCTTCACATCCGCGGGGATAATGTCACCCGTGCGAACGCGGACGATGTCACCAGGAACCAACTCCCGTGCTGGAATCACCTGCCAGGTTGCATCTCGTAGCACGCGTGCACTCACCTGCAACCGCCGCCGCAATGTCTCGACAACTCCAGCGGCACGCCGTTCCTGCATAAAGCTCAACACGGCATTGACAACCAGTAGTGCGCCGACCACAACGAGGTCCGAGTATTTCCGCAGGGCGGCCGAAAGCACCATGATGAGCTCAAGCATCCACGCCGACAGCCCCCAGAATTTCCCGAGGAATGTCCGGATCGGATGCGCCTTCTGTTCGGCAACTTCGTTGTAGCCATGCTCCTTCCGGCGCGCATTCACTTCTTCGCGCGTGAGGCCTTTGTCCGGATTCACTTGGAGAGAGGCGAGCGTGTCAGAAACCGACGCGTTAGGCATATCGGACATTTTCACGATCCGAGGGCTTGAAGGAGCAACCGCAGCTGCAGATTTCTCTTTATGATTCCATCCTGACGATTACCGCCGGCTAAGTTACTGCCGCTCTGGACGCTTCGACGAAGCGCGAGGCGACCCCGCTCACCATCTCGACAACTTCGGAGTGAAGAGCAATCCCACGTTTGCCCATCTCAGATCTTAGCCGACGCCACAGACGCCTTTGCTTGCTCGGAAGGGACAGAGAGATCGAAATCCAAGGGAGTAGATTCTAAGGCGGGCTGGAACGGAGCCGAATGCTTGGGCTGGAGGCCATAGAGGGCGGCGATGTTCGCGCGAGGGTTTCGCGCAATGTTGATGGCAGCAGTGGCGGTGTCTTCGGGCAATGTTCCGGAGGAACCATTGCTCCTCGCGTTGGCGAACAGCGTCTTGCATCCGGCGGACAGCGGAGAGTCTGAGTTTATGCAGGCCGACAGAATGTTCGCGATCGTGTGAATCTTGGCCCGCGGCACCCTGCCGCTTGGGCCGGAGTTGGCGAATCCAGTCGTAATGCTGGCAAGGTCGGCGGCGCTGGGAAGACTATTCGAAACGGCGGTAGAACCCTTGACGTGAGTTGCGTCCGTAGCTATCCGCGCCATTGCGTAAGCCGCGGCTACTGTTGTTACTTCATTCATGAAAATGAACGGGGCAGCATCATCAAAGTGTCCGCTGCCTGGGCAGGCTCCGAGCGATGCCATCAGACCGATCGCTGAGTTTGGTCCGTCATCGCCGCTGTTGCCGCCGCGAGCATAAACATAAACCTGGTGGCCCGCCGTACAGGTGTAGTCGCCGGCAATCGAAAAACCGCCATGCTCACCGCTCAGCACATAGTGACCGATCGAGTCTGCCGGGCTTCCAGTCGCAGAGGTGAGTAGTGAAACTGACGAGTTGCCATATTCGCTGGAGTTGACTTGAAGCACATAGACCTTGGTCCCAACCACGGCCCGTGACTGACCTCCGTTCACCACACCCTGATATGGGAATGGTGGGAACGCAGTTGCATATGAACCGCCCGACTCTGGCGTGACGGAATTTGCTCCCGGTCCGACGATCGCGCCTCCTGATCCCCCCGAACCTCCGCCAGAACCACCAGAGCCACCCGATGTACCCCCACCTCCTGACGTCCCCCCCGAAGTGCCACCGGATGTGCCGCCTGAAGTCCCGCCTGAGGTGCCACCCGATGTGCCTCCAGAGGTCCCGCCTGATGTGCCTGAGCCACCGCCGCTCCCAGATGTACCTATCCCTATTTCCGGTTGATGCGATCCACAAGCGCTCAGGAGACACAAGAGAAAAGCCGCCAAGACGATAGAAGAAACGAGATAAGCAGAGTGACGCATCGTAACTCTCCCCATGAATCACTTACTCAATGGCTGCGTGAGCCTACGACTTGGTAGCCCGAAGGAATTGCGAACCACGACGGATCAGGCTCTCCCCGAGCAAGTTCGACGACCTTAAGCGTGACCTCGCCCAACTGAGGATTGGTTCGGTCAACCGAAAGGTCCATCTGCAAATCCGAGGAGTACCAGACATCCGACCGGGAGACGGCCACGCGAGTACTGCCCTGCGAATTGGTGACTGTCTCGCGCGTTCCCACGACTGGCAGACCAAACATCGTCTGCTGGCCAAGGCTTTCACGCGAAACGTTCGAACCAGCGTCTGACAGCGCACCACCATCTTGTGACAAGTTGACTCGCGGCTGGAAGGGGCCAGTTGCACAATTCATCGTAGACTTTGTGCAGACCGTGCGCGTGCTCGAGACTGGGTCCAAAAAAGTGAAGGTGCGCAGAGGTGGCTCTGCGTTCGAGTCCCCGGGAATAAATTCGCGAGTCTCGCGACGCACGCGTCCCTGGGAGTCACGTGCGACTCGCGTGTAGTACTGCCGTGATACCGAGCCGCCGCCTACCAGTGGCTGGTTCCATGTGACCAGGACTTTCGCCGTGAACGGTGCATTGGCGATTGAGGGTATCTCAATTCCCACGATGTTGGCTCGAACGCCTCCCACGCGGGTTTCCTGACAAATCAACGAAGAAGCAGTGAAGGCAAAAGAAAGGAAAAGACCGAGCAGAATAGAGGTACGCATATGCACCCTCCGCCGGACGTCCAGAGCATCCTACACTACGATTTGGATGCTGAGACGGTTGCCGAAAGTTCAGGTCGACTGTAAAAATTTGTAACTCGACGCTACTGTGCTGCACGATTTTGGGTACTATGGTTCCTCGTTGCGACGGATCTTAGTTCGGTCAAGTCTGGCGACCCAGACGCGAAAGCATCTCTGCTGCAAGGAGAGTGAACCATGGGTGTTCCCCGGGCTGAGCTCCTATTGGTGCTAGGCGCAATATTCTTCTCAGAGTGTGCGTTGCTGAGTGCTCGAGCGGAAGAAAGCAATACGGGGCAGGGGGCACAGCGCTTTATGGAGTATTGTGCAGGCTGCCACGGTGCCGATGGCCGGGGAGGTGACCGGGCGCCTTCCTTGGTCGCTCCGTCGAACGCGGCGAAACGTTCTGACTCTGAACTCTTTCGCATTGTGCACGATGGGACTAAAGGCGGGATGCCACCCTTCGCCCAAATCGGGGAAGCGAACATCGCTGCTGTGTTGCAATATGTCCGGCGGCTCGTGGGAGCCGAAGCGTCAACGGGGGCGGCAGACGTAGCAGTAACCGGAGACGCCGCTGCGGGGCGAGCCCTGTATTTTGGGAAGGCGCAGTGTTCGAACTGCCACTTGATGCATGGCAAGGGCGGATTTATCGCAGGAAATTTGACGAACTACGGGCGGAGCCGCGCGGCGGACGTGATCCTGCAAGAAATCACGAATCCCGACAATCCTCTGGCACCTTCTTCACAAGTTGCAATCGTGACGACCAGCACCGGGGAGAAGATTACGGGCGTGCTGCGAAATGAAGATGCCTTCACGGTCGCCCTGCAGACAGAGGATGGGCGTTTTCATTTAATGGCAAGGGGCGACGTCACCGACGTGCACTATACCGAGCGTTCACTCATGCCACGTGACTATGGCAAGCGCCTGACATCACGGGAATTGAACGACATTGTCAGTTTCTTGATTGCTGAAAGCAGAAGTTCGCGTCCAGCCGACTCGGCAGGCCGATAGCTTGCCCGAGTGGAGGCAGCGCTCACGATGAGAACGTGGCAACCGATCGACCGACGTTTCCGCAACGCACGCAGATGGGCGCCATCGGCCTGCATCTTCGTCGCGATGAGCGCGGCTGTTGGACACGGACAAATATCAAAGCCGCAAATGGACGTGACAGTTCAACGTGTGCCGGCCGCGGACGACACCAACGGCGTCATCAACGTTCAGCAGAGCGACTTGCTTCAAAAGGAGGCTACAAAGAACTGGGTGTCCTACAACGGCAACTATAGTGGCGCCCGCTACAGCAATCTGACTCAGATTTCGCCCGCGAACGTCGGTCGTTTGACGGCGCAGTGGGTGTTTCATCCCAGAGTCGTCAGTCCGCTTGAAGTGACTCCAATAGTAGTTGCGGGCGTCATGTTCATCACCAGCGCAAATGATGCGTATGCGCTCGATGCAAAGTCAGGGAAGGTCCTGTGGCATCACATTCGGGCACTATCGGAAGGGCTCGTCGACGATCCTGCACAACACCGTAATCGCGGCGTCGCGATTCTCGGTACGCGAGTTTACATGGAAACCGACAACGCCCACTTGCTGTGTCTGGATGCGCGTTCGGGCCACCTGATCTGGGAAGTGCCGTATGCAACCGGCAACAGGAACTACGGTGCGACCAGTACACCGCTGATTGTGAAGGACAAGGTCGTCGTCGGCATCTCTGGCGGAGATGCGGGCGTGAGAGGCTTCCTGGCTGCGTTCGATGCAGAAACCGGTGAGGAGAAGTGGCGGTTTTGGACTATTCCGGGACCGGGCGAGAAGGGCAATGAGAGCTGGCCGGGCGACAGCTACCTGCATGGTGGCGGGACCACTTGGATGCCTGGCACTTATGATCCGGAACTCAACACGCTCTATTGGGGCACAGGCAACCCCGCACCGGACTACGATGGCAGCGTCCGCCCCGGTGACGATCTCTACACGAGTTGCCTGCTCGCGCTGGATCCTGATACCGGCAAGTTGAAGTGGTACTTCCAGTTCAGCCCGCATGATTTGTACGACTACGATGCGGTGCAGACGCCGGTTATTGTGGATGCGAACTTTAAAGGTCAGCCGCGAAAACTGATCGTGACCGCGAATCGCAACGGATTCCTCTACATTGTCGACAGAACAGACGGGAAATTTCTTTTTGCCAAGTCATTTATGAGCACGCAAAATTGGGCGAAAGGCATTGACGAGAACGGTCGCCCGATATCTGCCGGGCTCATTCCCGATCAGAAAGGAGTTCGGGTCTGCCCGGCAAACGGTGGAGCGACAAACTGGTACTCGCCCACCTACGATTCACTCACCCATGTGTTCTACTTCCGTTCCTTCGAAGCGTGCGCGACCATTCAGTCGAGCCCTAAGCCGTTTGAAGAAGGCAATGCTTACTATGCAACTGGGCTGCGCAACGCGGATGAGACCGGCAAGGCGTACATCAATGCCTTCAATCTCGACACGCTCGATTTCTCGTGGCGCCAACTCCAGATCGGCAGGAGCAAGGGCTGGGGCGGGCTGATGTCGATGGCGGCGGGGTTGATTGCCTACGGGGACGATGCCCAGAATTTCGTGATTCTGGAAGCACGCTCGGGCAAACCTCTGTGGCACTTCCACGTTGGTCAGCTGGTCCACGCCTCTCCGATGTCTTATGCAATTGACGAGAAGCAATATGTCGCGATTGCCGCCGGCAGCGATATATTCTCGTTTGCACTTCCGTGACGGGTGGAACTATTGCCGGGCCGCGGCGCAACGCCAAATCCGGAGAATTGAAAATATGTAAGGAATGAGTGCTGGGCACATGTTCCAGAACGTAGTCCATGAGACAAAGCGCTTAAACCTTGGCATTCAGCGTCGTAGGGCTGCGAAGGCTCGGATCGCGGCGTGGTCGGCGGCGATTGGTATTTTGATAGAGAAGATTGTTCCAGTGGACAAAGACGTTTTCACACTGATGTTGCCACCATGGGCCTCAACTGCCCATTTGGCAATGGGCAATCCGAGTCCGAACCCGCCTGAGTCACGCGAACGGGCTTCGTCCAGCCGGTAAAAGCGGTCAAACACCCTCTGCTGCGCATCCTCTGGGATCCCGGGCCCCTGATCCTCGATTGCGAGTTCCACGAACTGCCGTGACCCGGAGGCGGTGCCAGCAGGATGCAAAGAGACACGGATGGTGCTTCCGGAGGGCGAATACTTCACCGCATTGTCGAGCAGGTTCACCAAAGCCATCCGCAGAAATGCGCGATCTGCGTTGACCACGGCTTCTCCGTCGCCCGTCACTGACAGGGTCTGTTTCTTATCTTCGGCCAGGACACCAACGACCGCGACTGCCTCCTGCACAAGATCCATAAGAGCGAAAGTGGTTTGTTGGAGTTGGATTGCCCCTGAATCAGCGTGTGCGATGGTGAGTAGAGTGTCGACCATGACTGTGAGCTTGGCGACTTCCTCCAGCATGCTTCCGATGATGTCTCGATATTTTTCCGCATCGTGCTCCTCTTGCAATCCGACCTCGCCAACACTGCGAATGGCAGCCAACGGTGTTCTGAGTTCGTGCGAGACGTCGGAAGTGAAACGCCGCAGCTTTTCAAAGGACTCCTCGAGGCGCTCAAGCAGTCCATTAAGGACAAGAGCCATGTGACCGAGTTCGTCTTCGGGATTCTTTACGGGAATACGTTCATCGAGCCGTCGGGCCGTGATGCGTTCTGTGAGGCTGGACATCTGTTCGAGTGGGTCAAGAACTTTAATGGCGAACCGGTAGCCAGCGAAACCGGCTGCGATTAGAGCCACCGGCAGAACAAAACTAAGCAAGCCGAGCAACTGATATGTCTGAAGTCTCAGCGGCTCAGTACTGTAAGCCAGGCGGATGAGAACTGGAGTTTTCTGGAGGGAATGCACATGACTGATAACCAGAACCGGCGTTCCGTCGGCGAGGTACAGGCTCCGGGGAGAAAACCCATTCACGCCTTCATGGGGCAGAGGCCCGCTGCCCAGAGTGTTGCGATCGAGCTTGCGATTGCGAAAAAGCACGTGCCCATTCGAATCGAGCACTTCCAACATCCGCTCGAGCAAGAGTCTTGATTCAGGCCGGTTGAAGTATTCCTCGTGCAAGGAGAGTTGCCCGTCTGCGGTGAAGTACAGAAGACCCTGGACAGTCTCCATGTCCTGTATTTCCGCGTTGTAAAGCTGCTGCTTCAACTGCCAATACTGAAGAAAACAGGCACAGCAAATGTAGGCTACAAACAGGAGACCGAAAATGGCAACGTACCAGACGGTGAGGCGGCTTCTGATATGGCTAAGCCGGAAGGTCACTTCTTCGTACCCTCCATCCGCATCACAAAGCCTACGCCACGAACCGTGTGTAGAAGCTTCACCGGCCAAGGATCATCGATCTTCCGGCGAATGCGGGCAATGTGAACGTCAATGACGTTATCCATTGAAGTGTATCGCACGTTTGTTTTCCACACGTCACGAGCGACCATCTCCCGCGAAACAACCGATCCGGTATTGAGCAGAAGGTATTCGAGGAGATCGAATTCACGTTCTGTGAGCTCGATTGGCTGATCGCCGCGCGTTGTGGTTCTCCCGCTGACGTCCAACTTTAGATCCGCCAGCTGCAACACAGAGGCGGCGGTTGGAGTGGCCCTGCGATGAAGCGCGCGAACCCGGGCCAGTAGCTCGGGAAATGCAAAAGGCTTGACAAGATAATCGTCTGCGCCGGCATCTAAACCGCGAACGCGGTCATCAACGGAGCCCTTAGATGTGAGGGCCAACACGGGCATTTTGAATCCATCGCGACGCAGTTCACGCAAGGTCTCAAGGCCTCCCATGCGCGGCAGCATGATGTCCAGAAGAATCATGTCGAAGTTGTGATCACGTAACTGCTCGAGGGCTGATTCGCCAGAATAGGCGATTTTGACCTGATATCCATTGCGAAGTAGGCCCTCGGCAATTGCGTTCGCGAGTTTGTGTTCGTCTTCGACAACCAGAACGTCGAGCCTTTCTCTTGCCTGAGCTGTATCTGCGACAAGCATGCCTCACACTTTACCCCAGGTGGCCAGCATTGCATCTCGCCGAGATCAAAAGTTCAGAAATACTTCAGGATCGCTTAATGCAGGTCTGTGTTGAGATGAAAGGCGTGATGTTCGGTACCAGATAGATAGGGCAGTGCAGGAAAACAGGCTTCGGATGACGTCAGTAGACGATCCCAATGTCGCACTTGGGAATGACCTCTCCTTACGTCATCATTCTTCTCCTGCTCGTTTCTCGCATTACCTTCGTGAACGGAGAGTTTCAGATGAGTGAAAGTGAAGCAATCGAGCGGGCCAAACTAGGAGACACGGACGCCATTGATGTCCTATATCACCTCCATCAGCGGCGCGTGCACTCATTATGCTTTCGAATGACAGCGGACAGGAGCGCCGCTGACGAGCTCACTCAAGACGTATTCCTGCAGTTGTTTCGCAAGGTCAGAACCTTTCGTGGCGAGTCTGCCTTGTCAACTTGGCTACATCGTGTGGCGGTCAATCTCGTTCTGATGCGCCTTCGAAAAAGGCATCCGCCTCTCATTGCGCTTGAGCAGACCCCGGAGACGGAGAAGGAGTCTCACGAGAAAGAATTGGGCGCGGAGGACCTGAGGCTAGCGCTCTTACTCGATCGTTTGCGATTAGAGAGCGCCATCAATGATCTCCCTCTGGGCTATCGTACAGTCTTCGTCCTCCATGATGTGGAGGGTTACGAGCACCATGAAATCGCGGAAAAGATAGGGTGCTCGATTAGCAACAGCAAGTCGCAATTGCGCAGAGCCAGAATGCGCCTGCGAAAGCTCCTCACGACGAGCAGGGAAGAAAGCTCCCGCGAAGTAGTGACGGCATGAAAGAGTGGCGCGAGCCACCAGGCCATTGGCCAATAGCGTTCGCCAGTTTGTGCTCGTCTTCAGTGACTAGTTCTCAAGCGTTTCGCCTGCGTCAACAATTTGTCCCGCCTACATGACTTCACGCCCTACAGCAGATCGTTTGATTGCAGTCCACGAAATGAAAAGTTCAGAAACACTTCAGAATTCCTTAATGATGTCCTGTGTTGAGATGAATCAGCGTGAACGCGATGTTCTCTACGTGGCGAAATATCGCAGCGCACGCTGATCGATCCTCCGCACAACGGCTGCGGCGGAACTTGGAGGTTCAGGTGGCTCGTTTCGACCGACCTCATACCCGCGCCCGCATCGCTTGGGGAATAACTCCTCGGGTAATACTCGTACCCGTGGCGGTCGGGTTCGCGTCCTTTCTTGTGACCGAACTCATGCATCGCCTGCTAGTTCCAGATCTCGGTCGTCACTGGGAGCGATTGCTCGCTGAAGCTGTTTCGGCGGTCGTGGTGGCGGGTTTGACGGCCGGATTCATGGACGTGGCAAACCAGCGACAGGAAGCCGCGCTACTCAGGATGCAAGTGATTTCTGAAATGAATCATCACATTCGGAACGCTCTCGGAGCCATCTGTCTGACAACGGACTCCATTCAGAACCAGGAATGCGTTCGAGTCATTTCCGAGAGTGTCGATCGGATCGAATGGACACTTCGAGAAGTACTGCTGCGCACAAAGCCGATTTCGGAGAAGGAAATAGATGAGCTGAGATACTCCGCAGGAAAGGACCCGCGCCTATCAACCTATGCACGCCGGGAGAGGACCCATGAATAACGTGAGAGTTCTTTGCGTCGAGAACCACAAAGAGTATATGGACGCCCTGAGATACATGCTGGAGACAGCCGGCTATGAAGTCGTGTTAGCAACCACGGGCAGTCAGGGTCTGTCGATGCTGACGAAAGAAACTATCCAAGGAGTTCTTTTGGAATACGACCTGCCCGATGCGACTGGCAGCGCTGTTCGTGCGGAGATGAAGCGGATCAAGCCAGAAGTCCCGGTTCTCCTCTTCGCAGGTGTTGGGAGCCAGACACCGTTTCTGCTTCGTTTCTTCGACTCCTATCTGCGTAACGCGCACCGGCCTGAGTGGGCCTTTCAAGATCTTGACGCCTGAGCAAAGCAGGCCGGCATCAATTCGCGATGTGGACTTTGGGTCGCACAGGAACAAATGAGGAAAAAGAAAATGGAGCCGGAAGATATCGAACGCCTACGACAAAAACTCCAATTCCAGCGTCATGATGCGTGTCAATTCTTGCGCCGCTTGGAACAGGAAGTGCAGTGTCTCGATGCCGACACTACGCAAGACAGCGGTGACCGGTCTGTTATCAGTCTGTCAAAGGAGTCTCTATTCGAGCGCAGTAGCCAGCGAAGAACCGTATTGCGCTTGATTGAAGCGGCTCTCAACAGAATCGCTGATGGCTCCTTCGGAATATGCGTGGGCTGCGGTGAAGCAATTCAGGATCGAAGATTGCACGCGTTGCCATGGACGCAATTCTGCCTTCGATGTCAAGGCGCACTGGAGGACAAGATAGAAGCTAACTTGTCGACGAGGACTCCGATCCCAGCAACTGCCCCGTCAAGGCGTGCGGGATAGTGGATTCTTGTGGACGACCTGGAGACGGTTCGGATTGAACGTGAAGAGAGACTCGACCGTGACGAACAAAACGGCGTTGGAAAACGTCCAGGGAGAAAGCCAATCTGGAAAAGAGCCGCACGTAGCGACCGCAGTTCAAGCGGCCTCTAAGCCCAGCCCGACGCAATACGTCGGCACTCCTGCAGTCGGTACTTCGAGAGCGGCAGCCGTAGCCGGAATCTCCTCCGTAGGACCCGCGAACACTGTCATCGACAGCCGACGAAGGAGATTTGTCTGGAGTTGCGTGGCTGCTTTCCTGGCCGCGTGGTTCATCGCATTCTTCCGATTCTTCCTGCCACGCGTATTGTTTGAGCCGGCCACGGTTTTCAAAATTGGGTATCCAGCCGATTACGCTCTGGGCATTGACGAGAAATATCTGCAGAAGTACCGAATTTGGGTCGATCGCACACCCGATCGGCTATTCGTCATCTACGCGCGCTGTACACACCTGGGTTGTACGCCCGATTGGAAGCCGGCGGAGAACAAATTCAAGTGCCCGTGTCACGGCAGCGGCTATGACAGCGAGGGAATCAACTTCGAAGGGCCCGCTCCGCGACCTATGGATCGTGCCCATCTCGATGTGGCACCAGATGGCCAGATTGTCGTGGACATTGGTCATCTGTACTCATGGCCAAAGGGCCAGCGGGATCAGTTCAACGACAAGGGAGCGTTCTTGGCGGCATGAATGCAGAGTCCCCGACCGGCAGCAGCGTAGCCATCGACTTTGATCCAGACATGGTCCCAGCTGCCAGTTCGCAGTCTCAAAACTTGTCATCAGGCGGCAGGCAGATGTGAAAAATGGGGACGCAGGAGGAGGCGATTGCTCTGGACTAGTCACAACTGATGGAGGACACATGAGAAAGCTGATCGCAATTGCAGTTACGTGCTGGATTTGGTCTTTCGCAACGCTGGCCCGCGCTCAACAGATCGATGTTGCTTTCGCCGGAGGGTCACTTGCCTCGCCTGGCTACGGTTTCAATGGTGGAATCTTCCTGCCGGGTGAGGGCGGTGGTGCCTTTGTGGGGTTCAACGGAGACGTTCTCTTCAAACCTCTCTTCAAGGGGAACCTGGGTGTGCAAGCCGAGGTGAACTGGAAGGGTAGCCAGGGATTGTATGGAGGCCAAATCCCGTACAGGCCATTGTTCTACGACTTTAACGCGATGTGGGCTCGGCGTTTTAGTAAGCACTTTGGAGCCGAAGCTCTGGCGGGAATCGGTGGAGAAAGCATTCGCTTCTACACCGGTAACTACAACTGTGACTTCTATGGGAACTGCAGCGATTACGTGAGCAGCAACCATTTCATGGGTGACTTTGGGGGAGGTATTCGCTTCTACCCGTACGGGAACTTCTTTGTTCGGCCGGAGGTGCGACTGTACGTCATAAACAACAACATGGAATTCAGTTCCAGCCACCCGGTTCTCTACGGTGTCTCCATCGGTTACGCGTTCGGTGGGAGCAAGTAGGCTGTGCGATGCCAACCGGATGGAAGGAAGAACATCGGAGGTGACAGCACGAAAACGAAAGTCATCGTGCTCTCGTGGGCGGCAGGATCGTTTTCCTACGAAAGGGCTAGTGAGAACGATCCTGCTCTTTCCGGCGAAATTGGAAGATCAACATGAAAGAAACGAGTCGCACCGAAAATGGCGTAAGCGCGGGAGGTCTCAGTATGAAACGTTTTTTGTTCGCCACTCTAATCGTGTTTTCGACGCTGTTGGTTGCGCAGGACGAGGTTCCTGTCGGCACAATCCTGCCGGTTCAGTTGAACTCTCCTCTGCGCTCCGACAAGGCGCGCCCGGGGGAACAAATCAGCGCTCGAGTCATGCAGGATGTGCCACTGCCGGGCCGGCGCAAGATTCCGGCTGGAGCCAAAGTCATCGGACATGTTGTCTCTGCCAGACGCGCACTTGACGGAATGATGGCGGACATCTCGTTCCGCTTTGACACATTGGCTGTGGGAAAGCGCCGCGTTGCGATGACAACGAACTTGAGAGCGCTGGCGACCATGATGGATGTATCCGAAGCACAGGTTCCGGAGAGCGGCCCGGATCGAGGAACCTCCGAGAATCAATGGACGACTGATCAGATCGGAGGAGAGGTTGTCTACCGCGGAGGGGTTGTGACGCACGGCTCGAACATCGTCGGAAATTCGGCGCTCGGTAGTAGCGTGCTCGCCCACCCGAACTCAAGAACTGGCACGAAGTGCAGCGGCGAGGTCGCCGGAAATGACCAACCGCAAGCGTTGTGGGTGTTCTCTTCGGATGCGTGCGGCCTCTACGATTTGCCGAACATAACCCTCGCGCACGCCGGTCGAAGCGATCCGGTTGGTCAGATCAAATTGCTGACCGACAAGGGCAACGTAAAAGTGCCCGGAGGCAGCGGGATGCTGTTACGCGTGAACTGAGTCAAAGGCATCGGTTTAGAAACAGCGAAGACTTGAGTTGGGCT
>Ga0335081_10010683_pt1 | contig 14855 bp, 13 predicted proteins | sample Lox_Sample_35_FD_206713 | JGI IMG/M metagenome (GOLD analysis project Ga0335081, IMG submission 206713) | Soil microbial communities from Loxahatchee National Wildlife Refuge, Florida, United States - Lox_Sample_3.5 | ecosystem: Environmental > Terrestrial > Soil > Wetlands | place: USA... | reverse complement strand
ATTATCGCGGAGGCGCCCCCGCGACACTGTTGAGGAATTCACACGCCAGGGGCCCACGAAGGCCCACTTGACGCACTGCGTATGAGCAAGTTGGGTTAGTGCGACGTCCTCGTGGAAGTGGAGACCGTCTACCATCAGAGCAAACCGAGGCACTGCCGCCCAAGGACTCGCTCAAGATGACCTCCAGCTGGGCAGCGGTCCTGACCGCGAGGCGCCGGCTCATCGCGCTCATGCTCGTCCCCAGCGTCTCCTGCGATGGCATGACCGGCCAAGAGCGAGCGGGCGTGCTTGCGGGCGCTGACGCCCACGATCTGCCCCACGGCTCGCTCCGTTAGCAGGTCTTCGGCCTGGCACCCTGAGTACGATTCGAGCCGGACGCGCGCGCTCCGATTTCACCTTTCACTTCTCCCCCGGGGCATGACCCGACCGGCTCGCCCCCCCCTTCGACCCGACACGGACGCGAGCAGGAGGCAGTTGCCCGATCTCGGTCTCGCACATGGCAGCAGCAGCCCCACAGATGAAGACGTCTCGGAGCTGGTTCCTGGCCTTCCTCCGTTTCCAGCAGGACCCGGCGCTAGTTCACTAACGGTTTCGCTTCTCTTCGTCATGGCGGCTCCTTTCCCTTGGTAAATCCGGGGCTCTCCGACTCTGGGAACCGCCTCATCGAACTACAACTGCGAACGGGACATCGCAGCCATGATGCTCACCGTGGCACTGGAGGGAAACCGGATGCGGCAACTCCTGCGGCCAACGGAGACGGAGCCCCCAGCCACGGGGTGTGATCGCACCCGCGATTGGGCCCAACTCCATGTTCGTGCCACCATCGCGGTCGGTGGTGGTTTCCGTCATCCCTCTCCCGGCGGAGGGTCCGACCAGGGTGCGGCGTGTGGTCAGCTCGCTGCCCGTTGGATAGGCGGCCCAGCCGTGACGGGGCCGCTGGGCCTTCTGCAAGTCCGCGCGGCGAGGTTCTCCGTTGTGATGGCATGACGCCCCGTTTGGGTCTCTTATCGACACCCCTCTGGGGTTCGACAACAAGGTTCGTTGATCTCCGGGTACCACCACCACCGCTCCGCCCGAAAATAGCCGTTCCGCACAAGCGGCCAGGGAAGCCGTAAGGGGAACCAAGTGCGCCCGTTCTGAACTTCGGCTTGCCCTGCTTAGACCTCCTCCGGGATTCATCCTTGGGGAGGTTTGGAAAGGTCTTCCAGCGCAGAGTCCTTGAGAAAGACCATTCTAATGGCTGACCCCGCATGGGAACAGGACCGAGAGCCGATGTGTCTCAGCTGGGTTTCAGTAAGTCAGGGATCGGGCCGGGATCAGAGCGTCCCCGAGCGGAGGCGAAGCTTTGGGCGAGCTGAGCTACTCCGGCGGAGCGCGATCAGCGCGTACAGATGCCCCTCCACGATTGCGACTCTCTTCGTGGTGCTTCCAAGTGGCACTTCGGGGTGAGCACGACGTGGGACTCACAGTCCGCACGCCATTCAGAATTCGCACGTCGTCCGCGAGTATTCGCCTCGCGCTTGGCGGCCAAGGAATACCCTGGGTGCCCTGACACACCTTGCGTTGCTCAGCAGAGGTGGGGATCCCTCTGGCGTTGGTGAGCAGCCGATCGGATTTGCTGTCTGTCACCATGGTCAGGAACGACGCCGTCCGGGAGTGGCGCCTCTTGTCGCCGCCGGCCCTCTCGTGGACTCGACACCGCAGCTCGCGGGGCAAGGCCGGGGAGAGTGGCCGTTTCCTTCAGGCTCGCGCCTCCTCCCTCGAGCCCGGTGAAGGGCAACCCAAGTGCCGCGCGTCGCCGGAGGCCGGTAGGGGGCGCGACAGCGCCTTGCTGAAAGGCAGTGCGACCAGTAAGGTGGAGATCGCGTTGGCTCGCGATCGACTGGCTTGCCAAGCCCAGCAAGAGTGACATGCGCGTTGCGGGGCTTTCGGCAGTGCGAGCACGAGCGAAACCCATCCACATGGGGCATCGAGTCCAGGAGCTGGTCGGCTTCATCGCGGCCCACGCCATCTGGGCAGGGCCGATCATGTTCCTGGTGTGCTTCGGAGAGTCGCTCGCTTTTCTTAGTCTGGTCTTCCCCGGCACCTCCATCCTGCTCGCCACCGGCGCACTCATCCCCAGCGGCGCTGTTCCGTTCTGGCCGGTACTCATCTTCTCGATGCTTGGCGCCACGCTCGGCGACAGCATTTCGTACTATGTGGGGAGGCGGTTCGGCCATTCGGTCGAGCACGTCTGGCCATTTGCTCGGAATCCGCACCTGCTCCTACGTGGCATCAAGTTCTTCGAGCGCCACGGCGACAAGAGCGTCTTCATAGGGCGTTTCTTTGGTCCCATCCGCGCGGTGATTCCCCTTGCCGCCGGCCTCATGAAGATGCCGGCCAAGGCATTCTGGATCGCGAACGTCACGTCCGCGACGGTGTGGGTCCCTGCCGTTCTCGTTCCGGGGTTGCTCGTCGGGTTCGCGGCGAAGAGCGCCGCGGCCGCTAATTCCTGCATTGCCTTCGCGCTCGTGGTTCTTGTGGTGGCGGGGGGAATCGGTCTTGGGCTTGCGAAGCGCTGCCTTCGGAGGCGCCAGTAGTTCGCGGGGGTCCCCAGAGCACGCCACGCACGCCGAGAGAAGGTCGCAGTGCTCGCGGCTCCAGCGACTGCGGTTCCTCAGGCGCCGGTCATCGGGGCATCCCGGCGAGCCCGCAAGCGTCAAACCATGGGATCGGTACTCTTCTGCGCCCCGAGACGCCTCAAGACCCTCGCAAGCTCGTCGAGGTCGAAGGGCTTCTCGAGAAATGCATTCACCGGAAGAGCAGGTCGGTCTCTCGAGGTGAACATGTCCACGACTGCCATCTCGGCGAGGTCTGCATCCGAACGCACAGCTTCGAGAAAGCGGTGGCCATCGAGGTGGGGCATGGATGCGCCGAGGAGGACCGCACCCGGCCGCATGCCTGCGTGCAACTGGTCGAGCCCGTCCCGGCCATCGCGGGCCGTCGCAACCTCGAGGCCCAGTGTCGCGACGCACTCGGCAAGCGCTTCCCGGATGCCAGCGTCGTCCTCGACGATGAGCACACTGCGCAGTTCCCGCTCCACGGCGGATCTCCTTCCCCCGTCCGACAGCATACGCATCGGGGCTCGCTTGTCACTGTCAGAGAATCTCGTGACAGCGCAGGAACCCGTGCTCTCGTGTGCGCACAAGACCCCTCCTGTCGTTCGAAGTGATCGGGGCGAGCGCGCCAGGTTCGGGGGCAGTATCCTTAGCAATGCCGCGGTCCTCGGGCACCTGGCCCCGACTGCGGCACAAAGCGGTCACGCGTGTTGCGGTGTGTGAGCCATGCGCAAGGAACCCTTCACGAAGAAGTCGAGCGTCTACGCCGACGCGATGCAGACCTTCCATCGGGCCGCTGACCTCATCGCATTGACTCCTCGCGTCAGGCTTGAACTCGAGGAACCGGATTTCGAGCACATCTTCTACCTGACGCTCGAGCTGCGCGATCGCTTGGTCCCCGTTCCCGAAGATCATCCGGAAGCATCGCGCTTCCTCGACCTGCCGGCCTCTTCCGTCAAGGCGGGGGAGGCGTTGGAGCCGCTCGCGAACGGGGACTTTGTCCTGCACCAACAGGCGCTCCTCAATGCGGACATCACCTGTCGGGAGGGGGTCATCCGCATCCCTGGCCGGGGACTATTCCGGATGGTGAGAGGCAAGCCGCGAAAGTTCAAGGCTTACCGAATCCAGCACAACCAGGTTCGGGGCCCATACAAGGGCGGCATCCGGTACCACAAGGATGTTTCCCTGGACCTCTTCAAGACGTTGGCGGCCGACATGACCTGGAAGACAGCCATCGTCGACATCCCCTTCGGCGGTGCCAAGGGCGGCGTGCGCATAGATCCGCAAGCCTATTCGCGGGAGGAGCTCGAGCACCTGACCCTTCGCTACATGTACAAGCTCAAGAACCTCATGGGGCCTTTCTTGGACATCCCGGCGCCGGATGTGAACACTAACCCCGAGATCATGGCCATGATGATGCGCCAGTACACGGATGGCGAGCGACTCCACCATGCCTTGCACGGCGTCGTCACTGGGAAGGATGTGCGCATCGGCGGCTCGGAGGGGCGCTTCAAGGCGACCGGCCAGGGCATCGTGTACTGCATCGAGGAATGGGCCCGCGACAAGGGATTTGACCTGAGGGGGGCGCGCGTACTCGTGCAGGGGTTCGGCAACGTCGGCTCCGCAGCCGCGGAGATCCTGCATGGTCTGGGTGCCCTCATCGTGGCGGTGAACGATGCCCACGGGACCATCCATGCGGACGAGGGCATCGACATTCCCGCGCTCCTCCACTACGTCCACGAGAATCCAGAAAACCTGAGGAAGACCGTCCTGGGCTTTCCCGACGCGCCTGGCATCTCCCGTTCCGACTTCTGGAAGCTGGATGCAGATATCGCCATCCCTGCCGGGCTGGGTTGCGAGATCGACGGCAACGTCGCTGAGGTATTGAAGGTGAAGCTGGTCGTGGAGGGCGCCAACGGTCCCACCACACCCGAGGGCGACCGCGTTCTCGCCGCGCGCCAGATCGACGTCATCCCAGACGTGATCGCGAACGCCGGGGGCGTCACGGTCTCATACTATGAGTGGCTCCAGAACCAGCGCATGGAGCATTGGACTGAGCAGGAGGTCAACTCCCGGCTCGAGCGCGCGATCAAGTCGAACTTGGCCATCATTCGAGATGTTGCTCGCGACGTCCCGAACAAGACGCCAGTTCACGACTCGAGGCGCTACTGCATCGGCAAGCGAATCGACATGCGCACTGCGGCCATGGTCCTGGCCTTGAGGCGGATCGAGGCGCACTACCTCCTGGAGGGGTTCAGCCAATGAGGGTCCCGGATCAGTGCAGGACGAGCGGGCGAGTACCTGCCGCCTCGAAATAGAGAAAACACACCCTCATCCCGCGCACGACGGAATGACGCGAGCTGCTCCCAAGTTGGCAGATGAGGTGAAAGACGTACCTCACCTCTGCGACTGCGCTCATGTCCCCCTCCCGCGAGGGGAACGTAATGCGTACTTGGCTTCCGAGTTGCTCCGGGGCGCGCGTCTCGATGAGCATTCCGCATTTCGAGATGTTTCGGGCAATTCCGAACGCTCTACCGCGGTCGCCATCGATGAAGACAAGAAAGACCTTGTCGAGACGCGGTGTCGTCGTCCCGCCGGTACTGTTCTCCCAGGTCCGCCATGATCGCACGCCCATTCTCCCAGCCTTCCAGGCTAAGGTTGGTGTGCTGCTGTAGTCAAAAAAACTGCTTCTTTCGAACCAGCGACTGAGACAAACCTCCCGCCGGGAGAAATGGATGGCAGGATTACCAAGCCTGAGATCAGTCCTGATCGCGACTGCATTGGGTCTGAGCGGCGGATCCCTTTGTGCGCTGTGGGTCACCTTGGTCGAGGCCAAGGGCGCGACCGCGCACCACGCCAGCCAGCCCGCGCGCCCACCGGCTCAAGCCCGCCTCCCGGCGGCGAGTCCTCAACCGGTGGCGCCGACCCAAGGACACACGGCCGACAAGTCGGCCTGCACTCCCCCCCAAGCTGCGTGCGGGCCCGCGCCGAACCGAGTGGTACAGCATCGCCTGAGTTCACCCAGCGTTCATGCACACTCGAAGGAGGCCGCTTCATCGAACGGCCTTGTTTGGTGGCACTCCAACGACACGTCCGCACCTGCCGCCCCCTCCCCCTCACCATGACCTCATGAAGGGGTGGACGCCGCGTCCCGCCAGTGGCCATGATGGCTACATGACCCTGTGCCGTTCGATCGCCCTGCTTTGCCTTATCCTACCCTCCCTCGTTCGGGCGAGCGACGATCGGTTTCAGTCCCTGCGGGACGGAGCTCACCGTCTCGACAATCTCTCGTCCTTCCTCGAGCGCTATCTGGGGTCGTGCAAGGACGAGCAGACCCGCTCCGAATGCGAGCGCGAGCTGCGGTCGCTGCGCCGCAACCTCGACCGCGAGATTTATCTGACAAGCATTGCAGAGCAAACGCTCGAGATCGTGCGGCCCGAGCGTGTGCACGGGGGCTACCGTTTCGTGGTGACACCTTTCATCGACGGTGGTGGCATCGCTCTCACCCACGGCGCGCCGCGGCGACAGGACGCAGCTGGTCGACCGCTCATTGATTTCGTCGTGTTGGACGGGAAACTGCCCCCCGGGATGGACGAAATGGCCCTGGAGAGCGCCCTTCGCACCGGGCGTCTGGAGCTCGAGATCGTCTTTCGCCCCGAGGGGATCTGGAGGCTCAAGCGCAAGGGCCAGCCCGGTTTCTATGAAGGGGTCAAGTCCCGCTTTCTCGGACTCCGCCTCCTCGATTCGCGAAGCGGAGCCCAAATCGCAAGCAAGGTGCTCTGAAGAGATCCTCGACGATTTCCCCAAGGAGGGGTGTTGACCGAGGTGAACCGACGGGGCGCGCTGCCGCGCCGACGTCGCATCTACATCGTCTCCGGCCTGAAGGCCCGGAGATTCCGGGCTGGGCGGCTTGCGCCGCCGGTACGGCTTTCCTGGGGGTAGGTCGCGTTCGCGACAACTTTCCTGGAGCAGCATCGTCGGACCCGGCTCGCTTAGCGAGCCGGGCGCTATCCTTCCCCGCCCTGAACGGCGGGGCTTGTCGCGCATTCAGGGCCGCCGACGAGCGGCTCTTACTTCGCCTCGCCCCCCAGTTTCACGGGCACGTATACCGCCTGTTGGCCGCGCACGATCCTGAGCACCGCGATCTCACCCGCCTTCATCTTGTCGATGGTGGTGACGAGCTGCTCCACCTTATTCACTGCCTGCGTATGCCCTGCTTCGGTGACCTCGACGATGACGTCATTGCGGCGGATGCCTGCGCTTGCTGCAGGACCGCTTCGTTTCACCGAAACGACGAGGACGCCTTGGTTCTCCGGAACGCCCAGCTCGCGCGCCGCCTGCGGATCGAGCGGGGCCACACGGATGCCGAGCTTTTCCTCACCCTCCTTGCGGGGCGAACCCTGCTCCTCGTCTTCGCCTTGATCCGGTGACAGCTCGCCGCGGGCGAGGGCCTCCTCACTTGGACGCTGGACCACCGTCACCTGAACCTGGCGCGTCTTGCCGTCGCGCAGAATCCCTAGCGTGGCCTTGCCACCAGGTGAAACGCCGGAGACGGTTCGCGTGAGTTGGCTCGCGGACTCGATGGGCTTGCCATTCACCGAAAACACCACATCCCCGGGCCGGATCCCGGCCGTCGCCGCCGGGCTCCTCGGCTGGACCGACTGCACCAGCGCGCCCTTGGCATTCTCCTTGAGACCGAACCCCTTGATGAGATCGGGGGTGAGCTCACTCACCGCGACGCCAAGATAGCCGCGGGATACCTTGCCCTTCCTCAGCTGCGGGATGACCTGCTTGGCAAGGTTGATGGGCACCGCGAAGCCGATCCCGGAACCGATCTGGGGAGAGATGATGGCAGTGTTGATGCCGATCACCTCGCCCTTCATGTTGAACAGGGGCCCGCCCGAGTTTCCCTGGTTGATGGCCGCGTCCGTCTGAAGGAAATCGTCATAGGGGCTGCCCGTGAGCTGGCGATCCTTGGCCGACACGATGCCGAAGGTGGCCGACTCACGAAAACCGAGGGGACTACCGATAGCGAGCACAAAGTCACCTTGCTCCAGAGCGTCGGAATCGCCGAGCCCGACCACAGGGAGCTTGCTGGTCACCTTCTGCAATTTGATGAGGGCCACATCGGTCGCGGGGTCGCGTCCCACCGTCTTGGCCTCGAACTCCCGACCGTCGTCCAGCTTGACCTTGATGTCGGTGGCATCCTTCACGACGTGGTTGTTCGTGAGGACATAGCCTTCGTCGTTGATGATGAAGCCCGAGCCGAGGCTCGTGCCCCGGAATTCCTCGGGCATCTGCTGGCCGAAGAATCGCTCGAAGAACTGCTCCTCGTCATCGCCGCCCTGGCGCCGGCGGTTCGGCGCGGGATTCTTCACCACGGTCGTGCTCGAGATGTTCACCACCGCCTGCTTGAGTTCCTTGATGAGAGGAGCCAGGGAGGGCTGCAATGGCATCCCCGGAGCCGGTGCCTTGGCAGATGCCTCGTGCCAGAGTCGCTCTTCATTTTTCCCGCCAGCAGGGGACGCCTGCGGCGTGGTGCCCGCGTCGGCGCGCCCGTCTGGTGCGCAACCCGAGACCAGGCCGGCGGCCAGGGCGAGGATGCCAATGCTTCGGATGATGGCGTAGCGCCTCATATCCCTCCTCCAGGGGGCATTGCTAACCACATACAACCGCCTGAGCTTTTTATTTCCGGAAGCCGGCAAGCGCCAGGTCAGGCTTGGGCGAGTCGTCCCACCCTCACGCGAGCAGGACGCAGCACGCGGTCGCCGATGCGGTACCCGGCCCGCACCTCTTCGACCACAACGTCGTTTTTGTTCGGCTCCGAAACCGGAACCAGATCAACCGCCTCCGCCAGGCGGGGGTCGAATGGTTCGCCGAGCACGACGATCCGGACCGCGCCCAGCTCCGACACCTTCTGCACCAGAGAGTTGAGTGTGAGACGCACGCCATCGACGAGAGGTCCGACCGCCTCACCCACGGCCCCCAGCACCCTTTCAAGGCTATCCACCGCTTCGAGCAAGGCTTGCGCCACGCGCGCCCGCTCCGCCTCCAGAACGCGATTCTTCTCGCGTTCGAGGCGTACTCGCGCCGCTTTTCCATCTTCGATGAGCGCCGCCAGGGCACGCGTGAGCTCATCGATGCGGGCTGCTTGTTCGCCAATAGTCACATCGCGCGGATCGGTCGGCGGTGAGACAGGCACGTCGCTCGGGGCCACCTCTGCGGTGGGCTCGCCACCGCTTTCGAGTGGCTCATCGGCGCCAGGGACTGCCTCCCCTTCCGGGGTAAAGCGGCGCCGATCATGCACTTTTACCTGCGGTTCCGCACCGTTGCCGTCGGGTCGCTGCTCGTCTGACATTCGTTTCCTCCGTCGCGCGAAGCTAAGCACAGACCAGGGGTTGTCAAACCCGCTGGGGGCCCGAGACTGGCAGAAACAGTCGGACCTTAGTCGCGCGGCAGTTGGACGGAGCGGTCGAGGTCGGGGACCTTGCTGGCCTCCCCATCCCGGATGTCGACCCCGGAGGCACGCAGGCTGTAGTAGAGAAGCCACTTTTCGGCGTCGGAGAGGGAGCCTGGAGGAAGCGCCTGTTCGATCTCTTGAACGGTCAGGACTCCTTGTTGGATCCCCCGCTGGAAGAGTTCCTTCCTGGCGCGGTGGCTCCGGCTCGACTTCACTCGTTCCCCCTGTCGGTGCCGAGCAGGGCTGCTGCCTCCTCCGCCGGATACGACTGGGCCGAGTGGCCCGCGCGGCCTGCAGAGATGGTGGGGTGGCTTGGGTATTCTGGTGGCGCTTCAGTGTGACCACGACTGTCGAGGCCACCCGGTCTCTCCACCTTTGGCCCCCAAAGACGCACGAGCTCCTCTTCCTCCACCACCTCGGCCGAGAGCAGCCGCGCCGCGAGCATGTCGAGCTTGTCGCGATGCTGCCTCAAGACGCCGCGGGCGCGTTCGAGCGCTTCCAGAACCAGTGCCTGCACCTCTCGATCAACCTCGAGAGCAGTCCGATCAGAGTAGGGATGTGATTCAGGACCCTTGATACCTAGAAAAGTTGGCCCGCGCTCATCCGAAAGAGCGACCGGGCCAAGACCGCTCATCCCGTAGTCGCGCACCATCATGCGGGCGAGGCCGGTCGCTTGCTGAAGATCGTTCGAGGCGCCGGTCGACGGCTCGCCAAAGATCTCCTCCTCCGCCACCCGGCCACCCATGAGGCCGGCCATGCGATCGCGTAGTTCGCTCTTCGTCAGGAGATATCGATCGTCGATGGGTAGCTGCATCGTGTAGCCAAGCGCCCCGAGGCCGCGCGGGATGATGGAGACCTTGGTCACCCGGTCGGCATTCGACAGCATCCACGAGACGAGAGCGTGCCCCGATTCGTGGAAGGCCACGATCTCCTTCTCTCGTTCGTTGATGCGCCGGCTCTTCTTCTCTAGACCAGCCACCACCCGCTCGACAGCCTCCTCGAACTCGGCTCTCCCCACGGCCGTCTTGTTCCGTCGCGCCGCGAGCAAGGCGGCCTCGTTCACGACATTGGCGAGGTCGGCACCAGCAAAGCCGGGCGTGCGCGCAGCGATCGCGCGCAGGTCGACATCGGTGGCCAACTTCACGTTCTTCGCGTGGATCTGAAGAATCTTCTCCCGACCCCGCTTGTCCGGGCGGTCGACGAGCACCTGTCGGTCGAAACGCCCGGGACGCATCAAGGCCGGGTCGAGGATCTCGGGGCGGTTGGTCGCCCCCATGATGATGAGACCGGCGCGGGCGTCGAAGCCGTCCATCTCGGCGAGCAACTGGTTCAGCGTCTGCTCCCGCTCATCGTGCCCGCCCATCATGCCGGTATTTCGCGACTTGCCGAGCGCATCGAGTTCGTCAATGAAGACGATGCAAGGTGCCTTGGCCGCAGCTTGCTGAAAGAGATCGCGCACGCGGGCGGCCCCCACACCCACGAACATCTCCACGAACTCGGAGCCGGAGAGCGAAAAGAAGGGAACGCCCGCTTCTCCGGCGGTTGCCCGCGCAAGTAGCGTCTTTCCCGTTCCCGGCGGTCCGACCAGGAGCACGCCCTTTGGAATGCGGCCACCCAGGCGCCGATACTTCTCCGGGGTCTTGAGGAATTCGACGATTTCCTCCAGTTCTTCCACCGCCTCGTCGATTCCTGCCGCGTCCCGGAAGGTCACGCCGGTGTCCGGTTCCATGTGGATGCGAGCCTTGGACTTGCCAAAGCTCATGACCCCCGGAGGGCCTTGTCCCATCTGGCCGCCCATCCGACGCATCGCCCAGCCCCAGAAGAGCAGCCCTAGACCAATTGGGGCGATCCAAATCCAAAACACGTCGCCCATTCCGGACGAGGAAACGGCGTCGTATTCGATCCTGGCCGACTCGATCTGCTTCAGAAGGTCCTGATCCCCTTGAGCGCGCGTAGCCACGTAGGGCAGTCCTTGCGGACTCCCTCGGTGCGCTTCACCCTCGCGATTGGGCTCGGCCGGCTTCGGATACCCGCGGACCCAATCGGGCCCAACCACCGCCCGCTCGAAGCCCCCGTTTTTCAGCATGTCTTTCCACTGCGAAAGCTCAATCCGGCGAACGCCCACATCTTGAAAGGCCCGGAACAAAAAGACCGCCAGCGCGATCAGAACGAGCCAGGCAATCGGTGAGGTGAAGGGCGAACGCCCCGGTGCACGGACAACGGGCCTGTCATGTCGCCCCCCGCTTCTTTGATGATCCGCCACGAAGCCTCCAGCCGTCCTTTTCCCGCCAAGATGTGCACGTCGGGCAGCCGGGCAAACTGGCCATACCGGTCCCCTCCTGCCTACGGCCTCATCCTGGGTGGTGGAAAAGGCGGCTCCGATGAGCCGAGGCTCACCCGAGCGCTTGGCGAGCTATAGCCCGAGCAGCTTCCCGATCGTCTTCTCGTCGGCGGCAGGGAACTCGTAGCTGTCGAGGTCGTCAGGCTGCACCCAGCGGTGATCGTGGACGCGGATGTGCTGAACGAGGCCGCCGGTGTGTTGACAGCGATAGACGCAGAAGTCGATGTCGTAGCTCTCGTATGCGTGCTCGACGTGGATCACCCGGTCGCCGACCGCGACCTCGATGCCCATTTCCTCGCGCAGCTCGCGAGCCAGCGCCTCCTGGTCGGTTTCTCCCGGTTCGACTCGGCCGCCGGGAAACTCCCAGAGCAGAGGCAGCGTGGCGTGCGGCGGGCGCTGCGTGATGAGATAGTTGCCACCGCGCTCGATCATCGCACCTACCACGCGGATCTTCGGGCGCATGATGTCTCCACAAAACGCGAGCCTCGCCTTCGCCGCGCACGGTATCTTAAGGTCCGAGACGCAACGGCGTCCATCGGCTTTCTCTGCGAGCACGTCGCCCCTGCATCCCCGGACGGGCCGTTGTCCTGGTCCCACCAGCCGTTGCAACGCGGAATGGGAGCGAGGGCACAGGTGTGATAAGTGAACCGCCATCGTGTTGCTTCTCGACGCCGGGACGGGGACGGAGCTTTTGGAGCTCGGACTCCCGCGCCACGCCCTCCCGGAAAGCTGGCTCGTCGAGCGTCCCGAGATGGTGGCGAAGGTGCATGCGAACCATGCCGCCGCCGGGGCCCAGATCGTGCTCACCTGTACGTTCAACCTGGCCGGACCTCGATTGCGCGATTCCGGCATTGCGGCATCGTCGGAAGTGCTTGCGCGCCGGGCGGTGGAGCTGGCCCGAGCGAACGCACCCTGGGCGCGGATCGCAGGGGCGATCGGTCCCACCCTGCTCGCCGGGACCGCTGCCCCTGCCGAGCTGCGGGAAAGGTACGCCGAGGCTTACCAGGCTCTGGCGGCCGCGGGCGCGGACCTCCTCTGGACCGAGAGCCACTGGGACCTGGCCGAGGCCCGGGCCGCGCTGGCAGCGGCCCGCGCCACCGGTCTTCCCAGCGTTGCCACCTTCAGCTTCGTCGACTCGAATGGAAAGCTGGCCGCGGCTTCGGGCGAACCGGCGCTTGCGTGCCTCCGGACTCTCGCGGCGGATGGCGCAACGGCGGTGGGGACGAACTGCATCCTCCCCGGAGCGCCTCTGGCCGAGCTGATGGCCCAGGCTGCACCGTGGCTCAAGATCCCGCTCGTGGCGAAGCCGTCAGCCGGCTTGCCAGGCAAGATCGTCGACCCCCCCGCGTTCGCCACCTGGGTGGCGCAACTCGCGAACGCGGGAGCCTCCTGGCTGGGGGGCTGCTGCGGAGCGACGGCCGCTCACCTCGCGGCGATCGCGCGCTTCGCCGCCGGTCCTTGCCCAACCACCGTCGAAAGCCTTCGACCAGTCTATCCGCGGGGGTAGGACCCGAGCAGGTGAAGGGCGTGAACGCGCTCGAGCACGCCAGCGAGCGCCTCGGTGCCGTCTGCATCCGCGCGGTGGCCCTCGAAATCGACGAAGAACACGTAGTGCCCCAGGGCCCGCTTGTTGGGACGACTCTCGATCTTGGAGAGGTTCATCTGGCGCTTCGCAAACTCCCCGAGCACCTCGTACAGGCCGCCTGGCCGATCGCGATCGAGCGTGAATGCGATGCTGGTGCGATCGCGACCGGTGGCTTTCTCGTCCTCTCCCCCGATGAGCACAAAGCGGGTGGTGTTCCCTTCCTCGTCGTGAATGTCCTCGGCAAGCAGTGCGAGGCCGTAGCGCTCAGCGGCAATCCGCGATCCCACTGCGGCAGTGTCGGGCCGCTGGCTCGCGTCCCGCGCTGCCTCGGCCGTGGAGGGCGCCGAGTCGAGCGGCACGCCGGGCAGACGCGCGCGGAGGAAGACCTGGCACTGCGCGAGCGCGATCGGGATGGAAACCACGCGCTTGATATCATCGATGACGACGCCAGGCCGAGCGAGCAGGTTCTGCCGCACCGGCAAGAGCACCTCGCGCCGGATGCGCAGCCCAGGGCGCTGGACCAGCATGTCGAGCGTCACGTTGACGCTCCCCTCGAGCGAGTTCTCGATGGGAACCATGCTCATTTCCACTTGCCTGCTTCCCACAGCCTCGATCGCCTCGGCGATGGAAGGAAAGGCCACACGCTCGGCTCCGGTCGCGAGGTCGCAGCGAGAGAGCGCTTCTTCGGTGAAGGTTCCCGGTGGGCCAAGATAACCGACGCGCATGACCTCCTTGTACCAGATGTGGCGCCGATCCGTCTTCGCTCGGGCCGCTCCTGACGCGCACCGGTTCTCCCCAGCCGGACCTGTGAAGGCGGGAAGCAAACCATGTCAGCGGACGACTGGTCACCGTGCCGCTTGCGCGACGCGCTGGGAGGCTTCGCCACGCTCCAATGGCCTTGGGTCGAGCGAACGATCGATCCAATCCGGCCCGCCATCTCCGCGCGTCTGCCGCAGGAGACGACGCCGTCGAGCTGAAGCGAGCCAGAGTGCTCGCCCCTTCCCCTGCCCTGAGCGCGTTACCTCAGGGAGCTGGGCCCCCCGCGATGGCGCCATCTCGATCTGCGTCCTCTTTCCGGGCCTGGCTTCTGTCCCGCAGCGGGTGGGGGGACCCGGGCCTCACATGGCCGACGATACGGTCGGTGCATGCACGTGCGGAGGAACGACGAAGTATGCTCCGCGAGTGGACCCCCGGCGCCCGCAATGAGCCATTCGATCTCATTTCCAGTTCCACGAACCGGGAAAGGCCGGATGCGCTTCGCGGACTCGTCTGAAAGCGTCGGCGCAGCTCAGGCGGAAGACCCGAGCCGCGCCGACCTTGCCCCTATGGCGGCGTGCAGGTGCCCTGCACGCAGGTCTGGCCGGACGCACACACGTTGCCGCAAGCGCCACAGTTGGAAGGATTCGTCGCCAGGTCGTCTATGCAGGTCTCGCCACAGATGGTGCCCCTGCAGGCCGCACAGGTGCCCCCCTGGCAAGTCTGGCCGCCCGTGCAGGCATGGCCACAGCCACCGCAGTTGAAGATGTCAGTGGCGGGGTTCGTGCACAGGCCCAGTTGCACGCCAGCGGGGCACAACACCAGTCCGGCGGGACAGCTCACACACGAACCAGAATCGCACACCTCACCCGGCCTGCAGAAGGTGCCACAGGCTCCGCAGTTCAAGGACGACGTCTTCAAGTCGACGCACTGCCCCCCACATAGGTCGGTGCCTGGCGGGCAAGTCTGGCTGCATGCGCCGTTCACGCAGGCCAGTCCCACCTGGCAGGCATGGTGGCAGCCGCCGCAGTTCTGGTTGTCGGTCTCGACGTTCGCTTCGTAGGTGCCGCAGTCTGCACCCAGACCGGAAGGCAGTGACCGGGAGTCCACGCAACT
>Ga0335081_10010682_pt1 | contig 14856 bp, 9 predicted proteins | sample Lox_Sample_35_FD_206713 | JGI IMG/M metagenome (GOLD analysis project Ga0335081, IMG submission 206713) | Soil microbial communities from Loxahatchee National Wildlife Refuge, Florida, United States - Lox_Sample_3.5 | ecosystem: Environmental > Terrestrial > Soil > Wetlands | place: USA: Florida... | reverse complement strand
TGGCGGCATTTCTGTCGAAGAACGCGACTCCGAAGGACATGCCCAGCAGCAGAATCAGCCCGTTCTCATAGGACCACAGACCTTCTTTCTTCATTGGACCCCTCGCCGTGATGTCGTTCTTCTAGTTCTGTCAGCGCCGCCGGTAGGGCACTTCGCGCTCCACAGCCTTCCACATTTCATCGGCCGACGGCAATCGAGTCTCTTCGAGCAGGTGGCCGACGAGTCCGGCACAGCGCGCGGTGAGCACGATGCCCCGCAGCGCCTCGGCCGGCAGTTGCGCCTCGCGCAGCACGGCCGCGATCGCCGCGCTCACGTTCATCGGCAGATGCTTGCCCAGAGATCTGGCCAACGCCTTGTCGATCAGGTCCAGCGCATCGATGTACTGTCCCGCCGCCCCCGCCGCGCGCGCAATCTCGAGCAGGCGTGGCACGCGCGGATCCGCGGTGCGATGCGTGGGATGTCCGAATCCGGGCACGGGCTTGCGTTCGGCTCGCAGTGCGGCGACCGCTTTTGCGGCCACGGCCGCGCGCTCCGGCTCGGCCGCTGCGACGATCTCATCGAGGAGCCTGGCGCACTCGCTCGCGGTGCCGGCAAAACGATTACCGACTCCGAGCAGGCCGGCGGCGATCGCTCCCTGGTACGACTCGGGCGCACCCAGCAGCGTCAGGCGCGAGGCGATCGCCGAGGGCACCAGGCCATGCTCCATGATGGCAACCAGTACCGCATCGGTGATGGTGACTTGCGCCCGCGTGGGGGCGATGCCCAGCAGGTGAAACAGGAACATCTCGGTGAAGCTCATCTTGCCGATGAGCTCGTGCACCAGGTCGCGCCCGCGCACTTCGATCCGGTCGGCCGAGGCGCCGGCCAGCTCGGTATGCTTGGTGCCCTCGCCCGCCATGACAGCTCCTCAAGCCGGTACGTTCGGCGCCGCGCACTGTATCATGTGGGCCCGAGGAGGCGGCATGGCGGCAATCCGGCTGGTCGACGTATCGATCCGCGATGGCAACCAGAGCATCTGGGGTGCCACGGGTCTGTCCGGCTCGCAGATTCTCGAGATCGCACCGGTGCTCGATCGCATCGGCCTGCACGCCATCGACTACAGCTCCAGCACCCACATGGGTGTGGCGGTGCGCGTGCATCGCGAGAATCCCTGGGACGTGATGCGCGCCATGCGCGCAGCGGCACCGCACACCCCGCTGCAGTTCATCACCACCGGCTTTCGCTTCATCTCCTGGGAAACCTCGAGCCGCGATTTCATGCAGCTCGTGTATCGCTGCCTGGTGCGAAACGGCATGGGCCGCTTCGCGCTGGTGGACCCGATGCACGATCTGGCGCAGCTGCTGGATGCCGCGCAGCTGATCGCGACTGAGGGCGGCGAAGTGCTCGCCGGACTCACCTACACCATCAGTGCCGTCCACGATGACGCCTTCTACGCCAAATTCGCCGCGGCGCTCGGCGCCTGTCCGTACGTCTCGCGCGTCTACATCAAGGACCCGACCGGACTGCTCACGCCGGAGCGTGCGCGCACCCTGATCCCTGCCGTGCGCGCACAGATCGCGGGCAAACCGCTCGAGCTGCATTCGCATTGCACGATTGGCCTCGCGCCGCTCACCTACATGACGGCCGCCGAGCTCGGCATCGACGTACTGCACGTGGCTCTCGGCCCGCTCGCCAACGGCACCTCGCTCCCCTCCGCCCTGCGTGTCGTGTCGAACCTGCGCGAGCTCGGTCACCAGGTGGATGTGGATGAGCGGCTGCTCGGCCGTGCCTCGGACTACTTTGCGCGCCTGGCGCAGGCGGAAGGCCTGCCCGCGGGCTCGCCGCAGGAGTACGACGCGGCGTTCCTGCGACATCAGCTGCCGGGTGGCGCAATCACGACCACGAAGCGCCAGCTCGAGGAGCTGAAGCTCCAGGACCGCCTGCCGCAGGTGATCGAGGAGACCATCCGCGTGCGCGCCGAGCTGGGCTTTCCGATCATGGTCACGCCGTTCCCGCAGATCGTATGCACCCAGTCGGTGCTCAACGTCATCGGCAAGGAGCGCTACGGTAATGTGCCCGATCAGGTGATCCGCTACGTGATCGGACGCTTCGGCCGCCCGACGGCGCCGGTGGATCCGGATGTCGAGCGCAAGATCCTCGATCGTCCGCGCGCCCGGGAGCTGCTGGCCGAACCGCCGCCCGCCTCGCTCGAGGAGCTGCGGCGGCGCTTCCCGGCCCGCATGTCCGATGAGGAGTTTCTGCTGCGCGCCGTGATGCCGGCCGAGCAGGTCGATGCAATGCTCGCGGCCGCCAAGCCGGCGGCACACTACAACCCGGATGCGCGGCCGGTGCTCGCGCTGCTGCGAGAGCTCGTGCAACGCCGCGGCGCCTCTTATCTCGCGGTCGAGAAACCCGGCTTCAAGCTGACGCTGCGCGGCGCATGAAGGATTTCAAAGGCAAGAATGCATTCATCACCGGCGGTGCGAGCGGCATCGGGCTCGGCATCGCGCGCGCGCTCATCGCGCGCGGCATGAATGTCGTCATCGCCGATCTGCGCCCCGATCACATTGAGAAGACCCTGGCCGATTTCGCGGCCCGCGGTGAGCGCGCCCGCGTGCACGCGATTGAACTGGATGTGACCGATCGCGCGGCGATGGCGGCAGCGGCCGCAGAGACCAGCCGTGTGTTCGGTCCGCTGCACGTGCTGGTGAACAATGCCGGAGTCGGCGTCACCGGACCGCTCGCTCAGGCGACGTATGCCGACTGGGACTTCGGCCTGGGCGTGAACCTCGGCGGCGTCGTCAATGGCCTGCAGAGCTTCCTGCCTGGCATGCGATCTCATGGACAGGGCGGACACATCGTCAACACCGCATCTCTCGCCGCCATGGTCGTGATGCCGCCCACGATGGTGATGTACGTCGCCGCCAAGGCGGCCGTGATCGCGCTGTCGGAGTCCTATCGCCTGGAGCTCGAGCCGGAGAACATCGGCGTCACCGTGCTGTGTCCCGGACCGGTGAAGTCGAACATCCAGGAGCTCGCGCAGAATCGGCCGCAGAAGTTTCGCGCCGGCAGCGGCTTCGGCGCCGCGGAAGCCGAGCTCGGCAAGCGCAAGGTCTCCGATCTGTGGATGGAGCCCGACGAGGTCGGCCGACGCGTGGCACGTGCGATCGAGCAGAACGAGCTGTATCTGGTCACGCATGGCGAATGGCGACCGATGGCCGAGGCTCGCTTCAACGCCATGCTGGCCGCGATGCCGACCGAGGTGAATCCGGAACTCGTGGCCTCGATGCGGCCCAAGAGCGACTCATGAACACGCCCCTGCGGCTCGGCGCCTGCGGCGCACTGCTCACAGTTGTGGCTCGCATCGCGCTCGCCGCGGATGCGCCGGCTGCGCCGGCGGCGCCGGGCATCACACGCAGCGTCATTTATTGTGGGCATCTGCTCGATACCCAGGCGGGTCAGCTCCTCGGCGTCTCGACGATCGTCATCGCCGGCAAGCGCATCGAGGCCGTGCAGCCCGGTCGGCACCCGATCGCCGGTGCGAGCGAGATCGAGCTCGGCAGCGAGACCTGTCTGCCGGGGCTCATCGACGCGCACACGCATCTCACCAGCCAGACGAGTCCGACGGCGTACACCGACGAATTTCACTGGAACCTCGCCGACTACGTGCTGCGCTCGACGCTGTATGCGCGCCGCACGCTGCTCGCCGGTTTCACCACCGTGCGCAACGTGGGAGACCGGGATTACGAATCCGTCGCGCTGCGCAACGCGATCAATCAGGGGTTGCTGGTAGGTCCACGGATCTTCACGGCCGGTCAGGCGATCGGCTCGACGGGCGGGCATGCCGATCCGACCAACGGTTACCGGCGCGACCTGATGGGCGACCCCGGCGTGGGCTTTGGCATCATCAACGGCGTGGATGAGGCGGTGAAGGCGGTGCGGCTGCATTACAAGCTCGGCGCCGACCTGATCAAGATCATGCCCTCGGGAGGCGTGCTCGATAACAGCTCGAGCGGCGATAACCCGCAGCTCACGCTCGAGGAGATCAAGGCCGTGGTCGCCACCGCGCACGACTATGGCTTCACGGTCGCGGCACACGCGCACGGCGCCGAGGCCATCCGGCGCGCCGTGTTGGGCGGAGTCGACTCCATCGAGCACGGCACGTTCATGGACGCCGAGGACATGCGTCTGATGAAAGAGCACGGCACCTGGTACGTGCCGACCATCATCGCCGGCAGCTTCGTGGCCGAGAAGGCGAAGGTTCCGGGCTACTATCCACCGCAGGTCGCCGACAAGGCCGCGCACATCGGCTCACAGATCCTCGAGACGGCGGGCCGCGCCTATCGTGCCGGCGTGAAGATCGCCTTCGGGACAGATGCCGCCGTCTACCCGCACGGACAGAACGCACATGAATTCGAGCTCATGGTGCAGGCGGGCATGCCTGCGGTATTCGCGCTGCAGGCCGCCACCACGCACGCCGCCGAGCTTCTGAAGCACCAGCAGGACCTGGGGAGCATCACCGCGGGCAAGCTCGCCGACGTGATCGCGGTGCCGGGCGATCCGCTGCAGGACGTGAGCCTCATGAAGCGGGTGAGCTTCGTGATGAAGGACGGGGTGATCTACAAGCGCGACGGCAAGGCCCTGGAGCCCGACCCTCAGAGTTAGCGGCTGGTCTTCAGCGCGGGCCAGCAGGCGGCCGTGGCGCCACCGCGGCTGCTGCCGTGGAGTAGATGAACTCGAGCACCGGCCCCGCGAGCGAATCATCGCCGCTACCGACTGCGTAAGTCTCCGACAGATGCGAGTGACCGGCGGCGAGCACCTGCCGCACAGGCTTCATCTCCTCCGCACGCGCCTTGATCAGGGCTTCCGTTTGAGAACGCGCCCACTCCGGATCGAGCTCGGCATCGGTGACGAGGAGCGGTGTCGTGGTCTTAAGGAGTCCGGGGAGCGATGAGCGTTCGGCGTACTTGGAGACATCGCTGCCGTAGTAATCCTTCCAGATCGATACCTCATGGCCCAGATCGAAGAAACCGGACGTGAGGATTGCCCCGGCGATCACGGGCGCGGCACCCTGCTGCGCCAAATGCGCGACGTAGTCCGCCACGTGCGCCGCACCGGCCGAGTGTCCCCACAGATAGATCTGATGCGGATCCCCGCCGTACTCGGCGGCATGGCTCTGCAGGAATGCGACGAGCGCGGCGAGGTCCTCGATGCCGGAGGGCCAGGTGAACTGCGGCGCGAGTCGATAGTTGATGGTGATGCCGATGAGGCCGTGCGCCTGCGCCCACAGGCCCACGTTGTCATAGAACGGCGAGCCCGGCGTGTGCTTGGCGCCGCGCGAGAAGCCACCGCCATGGATGAACACCAGCAGCGGGCGCGGCCGGCCCTTCTCGAGCGGTGCGAAGACATCGAGCACATTGCGTTCGTGCGGCCCGTAAGCGACATCACGCGTCACTGCGACGCCCTGGTACGGCTCTTTGGGCAAAAGCGGCGCATACAGTGCGGTCGTGCGCGGACCCTCGATCTTCGCGCCAATGTCGCGCAGCTCCGCCGCCGTCTTGAGCGGCATGCCATAGGCGTTCGTTGACGCAGGCTCCGCGATGCGTCCCGTCACGGGATTGGCGTAGTGAAACGGAATGTCGTAGACGACCGGGAACATCTCGAAGCTCGAGGTCGGCGGTGAATCCGGCGGCAGCTCCTTGCTCTCGCCGGGAACGCCGCGGCTTGCGCTGTGCGCCCAGCCGCCGTCGTAGCCCGCAGCAAGGGTGTTGTAAGTCTTCAGCGTCTTGAACTTCCAGCGGCCGTCTTCCTTCACCGCCTCGTTCTCGTAGACCGCTGCACCGATCGAGGCGCGCGTGCCAAAGCTCATCTGCTGCAGCATGCGCAGGCGGATCTTCGCGCTCTGTCCGTCCGCGGCCACGTCGATCACCGGCTGCAGCTGAATATGATTGCCCAGGCGCCCGGCCACGGGGCCCTCGACGCCGCGGCCGAGCCCCTTCGACAGATAGGTGCGAACGTGCTCACGCCCGCGGTACACGCCGCGCTGTGCGAGCTCCATCGAGCCGTCGGCCGCATACAGATCGGCGAGATCGTTCCAGAGATTCTTGTCGAGGTAATAACCGTAGGCGCTCTCAAGATTCTCGAGCTCATCGAAATCCTTCACGCGTCCGACGCCGCGTTCCGCGGCCGTCAGCGTCGCGGCGACATCCTTCGCGGCAGGCGCACGCCAGGGCTTTGCGGCTGGCATCAGCGCCGCGGCCGCCAGCGCCGTGCCCGGTCCGCCAACGCCCGGATAATGCGGCGGCTCGCCGGTCACCGGGTTGCGATAGTGATAAGGCGGCACGTGCGCCTTGGGATAGATCGCGTAGAGCTGCGTCGGCGGCCGATCGGGCGGCAACACATCGCTCACGCCGGCCACCGGCTGCGCATCCTTGCCCCAGCCCTTGTCGTAGTCGCAGATGAACGTCGGATAGAAATGCAGCGAGCGGATCTTCCACACTCCGCCCTGCTTCACGTAGGCGTTTTCGTAGATGCCCTCGCTCCAGGTGCCACCGATGCCGAACGTGCCGGTCATCGCAAGCTCCCGACTGCGAGCTCGCGCGGACAGACCATCGGGCGCCACATCGACGACGGGCTGCAGCTGAATGTGATCGTTCATCTGCCCGTACGTGAGTCCCTCGGGCCCGAGAAGATTCAGGAACGCGCGGATGCGCTGCCTGCCGGCGTAGACGCCCTGCTGGCCCATCTCGATCGTGGCGTCATCGGCAAACAGATCGGCCACCTGGTCCCACTGGCGCCGGTCGAGGTAATAGCCGTAGATGCGCTGCAGATTTTCGATCTGCTGAGCGTCGGCGAGCAGCTCGACGCGGTGCGCAAGCCGTGCGGCGCGCTGTGCGGACGATTCACCGGATTGCGCGGCGGCGCTCGCGGCCGCATCGATCGTCCAGGCTGCGGACGAGGCCGTCGTGCCGGGATTGGTGTAATGAAACGGTGCGATGCATGCTTTGGGAAAGCCGTCGCAATCGAGGTTGCGCTCCTGATCCGCCGGATGCGCGAGCTTGCGGCGTGATACCGGCGGCGGCGAGGGCGGTGCGGCGCCGGCAGCGGGCTGCGCTGCACCCGCGGCAGGCACCGTGACGCCCCAGCCCGTCTGATACGGCGCACTGAAGCCGGAGTAATAGTCGAGTTTGCTGATCTTCCAGATGCCGCGGTCCTTGCGGTACTGCATCTCGTAGACGCCCTCGGCCCAGACGGCGCCGCCGCCCAGATTGCCGAACATCGCAAATGCGCGCCAGCGCCCCTTCCCCGTCATCCCACCCGCATCCAGATGCACCACCGGCTGGATGTTCATGTGGTTGTAGAGCCGCCCGTCGCCCAGACCCAGCTCGCCCATCGCATGGCCGCCAACGTTCATATACAGATGCTGGCGGATGCTGGGACGGCCGATGAACACGCCCGCGGGATAATTGGCGACCGCATCTTCCGTGAAGAGCGCTGCGATGTCCTCCCACATGCCCTTGTCGACGTAGTAGCCGTAGGCGCGCTGCAGATGCTTGATCGCGGCGATGTCCTCCGCCGCGACGACGTTGGCCTCGAGCTGGTTCAGCCGCGCCGCAAGATCGCTGGCGGGAGCGCCGCCCTCGGCATGCGGGTTGACGCTGATGCAGGCGACGACGATGCACGTGCCGGCGAGGGCCCGGCCCGCGGCGAGCCACGAGCGATCAGACACAGAATGACCTGTCGACCGGATCGGCAAGCTCGAGGTGCGAGAAAGCCGGCAGCGTGCCCGCGTGCGGAATGACTTGCGCATATCGCGGCCGGTGACCCCACATGTCATCGACGTGCCAGGCCTCCTCAGCCGGCAAGGCGACGGGACCCGCATCCGTGAGCCTTCCCCAGACGCCGCTCGCCAGCGTGGCCGCCGCCAGCCCCACGCCTTCGATGAATGCGCGCCGCGTGCTCACGTGAGCTCATCCTTGATGGGCGGCAGCGCGGACTGGGGATACCAGTTCGTGTGCGTGCCGCTGCGCAGGCGAAATGGCAGCTTCACCGTCGCGATCACGCCATCCTCCAGATGCTGGGCATCGGCGATCACCAGATCCGAGCTCGTGGACTCGAAGTTGCTGGCGATGCACATGACGTAACCGTCGCCCTCGCCTTTTGAGTTCTGGCGCGGCACGAAGCAGGCCTCCTGCAGGCTCTGCACCGGCTCGACCGCGCACTGCTTGATCTCCCCGGTGTGCACATCGAGTCGCTGCAGCACATTGGACATGAAGCGCGCAGCTCCCGTGGGCACTCGTTTCGGATCGCCGGCGATATTCGGATCGCGACTGCTCACATAGGCATAGCGGTAGTCGAGCGAGAGGTAGCGATCGTCCATGCGCGGCAGAATGCCGGGCGTGGTGGAAACGACTTCCTCCGCGAAGGTGTCCTTTTTGGATTTGAGGTCGAATGTCCAGCGCCGGATCTGCGACGGATCGCGCTCGCCGCTCGAGGTCGGCAGCTCCATCGTGACCTTGCTGCCGCGATCGGTCGCGTTCAGGAAATGCAGCGTGTTGCGCGCCGGACCCTTGTACCAGCGCACATCCTTCGCCTGCCCGTCGCGCGGCAGCACGCCAACCATGGTCGGGAGGTTACCGTCCCACTCCCACATCGGCTCACCCGACTTCAGGCGCTCCAGACTCGTCGTGCGCGCGATGACGGGTATCAGCACATGCTTCTGCGTGATGGCGATGTCGTGAATGATTCCGAGATAGGGTGATGTCAGCCAGACCTCCCTGGTCACCTCGCCCTGCGGATTGATCGTATAGACCGCAATGTCCCTGGTGAGATCGCCCTTCGCCTGATAGCCGTAGGCGATCATCTCGCCGGTCATCGGATCGATCTTCGGGTGCGCCGACATCGTCGTCGCGGTGTACTTGCCGTTGAAGTTCCAGTCCCCGAGCGTCTCGAGCGTGTGCGGATCGAGTGTGTAGGGGAGCGAGTCCTCTTTCAGCGCGAAGAGCTTGCCGCCATGCCAGTAGGTATGGGTGTTGGCAGCCGAGCGGTTGATCTTCGCGACACTGGGATCGTCGGTGAAGCGGTTGCGGTAGACGCCGAACAGGCGCTTGCGCGCGGCGCGTTCTGCCATCAGGCGCGCCGTGCGCACGTAACGGCCTTTGTAATCGACCGAGCCGTTGGCGAAGCGGAAGCGGCTGATGTGACCGTCGCCGTTGAAGCCGGTCATCCATTCGTTCATCGGCGGGCGGTAGTCGAAGTCGCATTGCATGCGATAGAACGTGCCTGCGATATCGGTCGGGATCTTGCCCCACACCTCGCAGTCGTAGACGTCGCCCTCGAAGCGGGTCGGACTGTTGAAACCTGGCGGAAAGAGCGGATGTCCCCTGAAATCCTGTGACATGGCAATTCTCCTCGGTGCGGCGATCTTAGCGCATCGGTCTCTTACCGATGCATGCGCCGCTTGTGCCGGTCCGCCAAAAGCTACAGCGCATCTGGCGGACCGGCGTCAGCGCTACTTACCCGCGAAGGTCTTGCGCAGCATGAGCTCCCACTGACGCGGCACGCTCGGCGTGCCGACGCGGCCAATGGCCGGCGCTCCGTTCTCCTGCGTCGCCGTACCCAGCTGCACCCAGTAGAAGTGGTTGAACAGATTGTTCACGATGAACGATGCCTGCCAGCTGCCGCTCGGCGAATCGAATGCCAGCCGGAAGTTGTAGATGCCGTAGCCCGGAATCTTGTCATCCGGCATGCGCTGCGGCAGCGTCGGTGTGCCGTTGGTCGCGTACGACTGGAAGAAGTAGTCGAGTCGCGGCGTGAGCCGGCTGCCGTTGCCGAAGCGGAAGGCATACTGGATGCCCGCGCTCGCGTTCCATTGCGGCTGGAAATGCACGCTGGGATCCAGATAGATCACGCTGGTCGGATCGTTCGATTTGCCGCGCAATTCGTTGTAGCCCACGCTCAGGTTGAGCGCGAGATTCGCCACCGGAACGGCGGTCAGCTCCGATTCGAATCCCTTGATCGTCGCCGGCTGATTGACGTAGGCGAACCAGGGCGTGCCGGGCGTTCCCCCGGCGGGCGTGCCGGCCGGGCACAGACCGCCAGCCAGGAAGTACGGGGTACCCGGCGAAGCATCGGTCGGCAGGTTGCACTCGGTCGCGAACTCGTTCGCCAGACGCTTGCTGTAATCCTCGTAGAACACGTTCGAGTTGATGCGCAGCTTGTGATCGAGCAGATCAAGCTTCAGGCCAAGCTCGTAGTCCGTGACCTCCTCGCCCGGCAGCGGGATCACCTGATTGGCGGTGAACGGCCGGGGCGAGACGCCTGCGGAGGTGAATCCGTCGGCGACCGAGCCGTAGACAAAGATCTGGTCGGTGGCTGCAAAGTCGATGCCGGCGTTGTAGCTCGTGTGCTTGCCACCGTAGTCGAGCGGCGCCGGTAGCACGACAAGGCCGAAGTGCTGCAGCAGATTGGTGTTGCTGTCATCCGAATAGCGCAGACCACCCGAGACCGACAGCTTGTCGGTGATCTTGAAGCTGCCGTGCAGGAAGGTCGATTTGTTCTCGTTGGTGAAGCGGTCGTCGGAGACGAAGTTCAGGTTGAAGCTGACGAAATCCTCGGTGCTGTAGGCGCGGCTCTTGGAGTTGTAATAGAAGAGCCCCCAGGTCCAGCTCAGGCGGTCCTGGAACTCCGATCCGGTGAGCTGCGATTCGAGCTGATACTGCTGATGATCCTGGGTGTTGGGCGTCTGGATGAGCTCAAACGGTGTGCCGTCGCTGTCGTTGTCCCACACCGATGTGTACTTGTAGTAAGTCGCGATCAGCTTCAGATGCAGCTTGTCCGCGATGCCCCAGTCCATCGTGCCGGCCGAGCCCCACGAGTGGAAGTGTGTGTACGGATCGTATTGCACGCCCGTGACGATGTTGCCGTAACTGTTGTAGTTGGTGTACGGATTGCCAGTCAGCATGCGGTTGTCGCAGGTGTAGCAGGTGCCGTAGGTGGGTTGCACGACCGTCGTGTCGTAGCCGAACACGCCGGAGTTGCCGTCGAACGGTCCGCCGCCGCCCAGGCGAGTCAGAAATGCCTGCACCGGCGGCTCGCCGAGCTCGGTGGAGTAGTCGGCCTCGAGGTTGAACTCGAGATTGGAGCCCGCGAGGTAGCGCAGTGCGGCGCGCACACCCTGACGCTCATCGCCGCCGTAGCCCCAGCGCGCGCAGCCGTTGCCCTGCCGCGCGTTGATGCTCCCCGGGAGCGTACCGGCGAGCTGCGGCGTACCGAGCAGATTCATCTCGCAGGTGAAATCCAGATCGGCGCCGTAGCCGTCGACGCGCTTGGACACGCCCGAGATGCGCAGAAATAGCGCATCCGGCACCAGCGAGAAGTCCCCCACCGCCTTCAGATCCACTTCATTGCGCTCGCCGTAAGTCGCCTCGACGTAGCCCGTGTCATCGCCCTGCGGCTTCTTCGTAATGAGGCGGATCGCACCACCCATGGTGTTGATACCGAACAGCGTCCCCTGCGGTCCCCGCAGCACTTCGACGCGCTCGAGATCCACCAGGTCCATGGAGGAGCCGGTCAGCGTGCCGTGATAGGCATCATCGACGTAGACGCCCACGGTCGGCTGAAACGCGTAATTGAAGTCGACCTGCGTGAGGCCGCGGATGCCAATGGTCTCGGTCGGACCGAAATTGCTGATGGGCTGACGGAAGTAGGCGTTCGGGATGGTCAGTCCCAGGTCGTCGACGTTCTGCAGGTTGCGCTGCTCGAGATCGTCCGAGCTCAACGCGGTGATCGCGATCGGGATCGTCTGCAGATTCTCCGTGCGGTAGCGCGCGGTGACGACAACCTCCTCGAGCGGACCGGGCGGCGTGGTTTGAGTGGCCGCATTCTGCGCCTGTTGCGCGAGCGCCGAGCCCCCATACAGCACGGCGCACACCGCCGCGGCAACTGTCCCGAACCCTGCCGGAACACGATTCCGGCCGCGTGAAGCTTGCTCGTTCATCTGTGCCTCCCTCGAAGTGGGTGATGTGACCAATACAACGGACGCGTTCCGACCCTCCCGGCCGGAAGTCGGTTGATGCGGTAATCCCCCTCGCTGTTGTGATCCGTGAGCCGGATGCTCACATTTGTTAAAGTCTGCTCCGATGCCGCTCGCGCCACAAGCCGGCGCGAGCCGTGTTGTCTGAGCAACAGGGGTCGGGCCGCAATGTCACGAGCGCACATGTTGAGGAGTCAACCGTTCGGCCGGATCGCCGCGGGTGTCCTGGCGCTGCTCACGTTGACCGACCAACAGGTGGACGCCGCCTCGTCGCCGAAGACGGCTGCGGCGCAGATCCCCGCCTTCACGGCGCGACAGCTCGCCGACTATCCGCACGATGGTTGGCTCACGAATGGCGGCTCGCTGTCGAATCAGCGCTACTCGCCGCTCACCCAGATCAACCGCGACAACGTGGGACAGCTCAAGGCGCGCTGGCGCGCGTCCCTGAACGGCTCTGGCATCAATCCGCGCGCGGGCAATCAGGCGCAGCCCATCGTCTACGACGGCGTCATCTACATCAGCACCGGCGATGGCGATGCCTTCGCGGTCGATTTCGACAGCGGCAAGCTGTTGTGGGAGTTCAAGGCGAACGTCGATCCGAAGGTCGCGCGGCCGTGCTGCGCCTGGCCCGGCCGCGGCGTCGCGATCGGGGCCGGCAAGGTCTTCATCGGGGAGCTCGATTCACGGCTGATCGCGCTCGATCAGCGCACGGGCCAGGTCATCTGGTCGATCCAGGCCGAGGACCCGACCAAGGGCTATGTCATCGCGAGCGCGCCGCTGTACTACGACGGCCTCGTCATCACCGGCTTTGCCGGCAGCGACATGGGTACCCGTGGACGGATCAAGGCCTACGATGCGGCGACGGGCACGCTGCGCTGGACTTTCTATACCGTGCCGGGCCCGGGTGAATTCGGTCACGACACCTGGCCGCAGCACAGCGATGTGTGGAAGTACGGCGGCGCGGCGATCTGGCAGACACCGGCCATCGATCCCGAGCTCGGCCTGCTGTATTTCTCGACCGCCAATCCCGGTCCGGTGCTCAACGGCAATCTGCGCCCCGGAGACAATCTCTTCAGCGTCTCGATGGTCGCGATCGAGGTGAAGACCGGCAAATACCGCTGGCACTTCCAGCAGGTGCATCACGACATCTGGGACTACGACTCACCGAACCCGGTGATTCTGTTCGATGCCAGCTTCAATGGCACGACGCGCAAGGCGATCGCCGAGGCCGCCAAGACCGGCTGGGTCTACATCCTCGATCGCACGAGCGGCAAGCCCCTGCTCGGCATCGTCGAAACGCCCGTGATGCAGGACGCGCAGCAGCACACCTCGCCCACCCAGCCGTTTCCGGTGGGCGATGCGCTGGTGCCGCAGTCGATCGATATTCCTGTCGAGGGATTCGATCTGGTGAATGAAGGCAGGATCTTCACGCCCTTTGCCAGGCATCCGGCGGTATGGAAGCCGCTCGCCGCCGTGAACTGGCCGCCGAGCTCGTACGATCCGGCATCCCACGCCATGTTCATCTGTGCGCAGGACTCCCTGTGGGGCGCAGTCGGCGGGGATCCGAATTATCCCGTCGAGCCCGGAGCCCTGTATTCGGGCAGCGTCGTACAGCGCTTTGCGGCTCCCCGACGCGGTGTGTTCGCGGCACTCGACCTCACCACCAACCGCATCATCTGGCGGCAGCAGTGGGTCGACAGCTGCTACAGCGGTTCGGTCGCCACCGCCGGCGGACTGGTCTTCGTCGGGCGCAACGACGGCCGGTTCACCGCGCTCGACTCATCGAGCGGTCACAAGCTGTGGGAGTTCCAGACTGACGGCGGTGTGAATGCTCCTGCGAGTGTGTTCCAGCGCGACGGCAAGGAATACGTCGTGGTGCTCGCCGGTGGCACCGCGCTCGGCGGCAGCAAGCGCAGCGATGGGCTGTGGCTGTTCGCACTCGATGGCACGATCGCATCGCTGCCGCGCGGCTCCGCAGATCCTGGACCGCCGCCGCGTCCGCCCGGCGCAGGCGCCGGTGGCGGCGCTGCCGGCCCACCCGGCGCGGCCCTCAAGCCGGCCGATGCGGCCGCCGGCAAAACGCTCTACACGACCACTTGTGTCGTCTGTCACGGCCCGGGCGGCCAGGGCGGCACGCACGGCGGTGCGAAGTTCACACGCGCACTGACTGCGGATGCGGTGGCTAATGTGGTGAGCCGCGGCCGCAATGACATGCCGCCGTTTGGCTCAGCGCTCTCGTCTCAGCAGCTTGCGGATCTCACGGCTTATGTGATGCAGCTGGCGGCGCAGAGCCCGCCGTAGGAGTGAGGACCTGCAGGATGTAGGTCGTCACATCGTTCAGCTCATCCACCGAGTAAGAGCTCGCGAACGCGGGCATGTTGTTGCGGCCGTTGGTCGTCGTCACCAGCATGCTGTCACGCGAGAGCCCGTGCACCAGCGGTGCACCGCCCCCCTCGCCGCCTTCGCCCGTGCTGCCATGACAGGGCAGGCAGGCGGCGTGGTAGATCTTCGCGCCGTTGTCGATGTTCGCGGCGCGCGTGGGTACCGGCACGGCAGCCGGCGCAGCGCCGCGCCCCGGGCCGAACAGGCCGGGCGGGCCACCGCCCGCAGCCGCACGCACTCCGAGCGAGGGGATCTTGCCCTCGAGCGAGAACATCCAGATGCCATCGCCCCGCTTGCCGTTCGCGAACAAGCCTCCGCCGGCGTGCACGACGACATACTGCTGACCGCGATGCTCGAATGTCGTGACGGTCGTGTTGACGCCGGCGTCGGTCGTGAACTCCCACAGCTTCGTGCCATTGGACTTGTCGAGCGCAGTGAGGCGCCCATCGGCCCGGCCGACG
>Ga0335081_10010681_pt1 | contig 14857 bp, 14 predicted proteins | sample Lox_Sample_35_FD_206713 | JGI IMG/M metagenome (GOLD analysis project Ga0335081, IMG submission 206713) | Soil microbial communities from Loxahatchee National Wildlife Refuge, Florida, United States - Lox_Sample_3.5 | ecosystem: Environmental > Terrestrial > Soil > Wetlands | place: USA... | reverse complement strand
ACGCTGATCACATCACGTGTCTCAGGCTGGAACGTATCCTCAACCTGTTAGCGAATGGCTGACGTGGGGAAAAGCCAAATGCAGACCGATAACAAGCCGCGCCTGGTCTTTTGGGAAGTCACGAAGGGTTGCAATCTACGCTGCATCCACTGCCGCGCTACCGCGACCGAGCTGTCGTCGCCCACTGACCTGCCCACGGAGAAGGCGCTGGCGATCATCAACCAGATTGCCGAGTTCTCGAATCCGATCCTGGTGCTGAGCGGGGGCGAGCCACTCTTCCGCCGCGACATCTTCCAGCTTGCACGCTACGGCACAGACCGTGGCCTGCGCGTGGCCCTGGCCACCAACGGCACGCTGGTCACGAAGAGTGTCGCGACGAAAATCGTTGACGCCGGCGTGCGCCGTGTCTCCATGAGTCTGGACGGCGCCGACGCCGAAACCCACGATAGCTTTCGCGGCATCCCCGGCGCGTTCGAGAATACGCTGCAAGGCTTCCGCAATCTGCAAGAACTGGGCATGTCGCTGCAGATCAATATGACGGTCGCGCGCCACAACGCGCACCAGCTTCCGGCGGTGCTGGAACTGGCCCGCGCCATTGGCGCCGACGCGTTGCACACCTTCCTGCTGGTGCCGGTGGGATGCGGCGTGGACATCGCCGCCGAGCAGATGGTCCCACCGGAAGAGTACGAGCAAATGCTCAACTGGTTTTATGACCAGTCGAAGAACGGGGACATTGAACTCAAGGCCACCTGCGCGCCACACTATTTCCGCGTCGCCAAGCAGCGGCAGGTGGAAGAGCGCAAAATGGCGCAAGCAGCCGCGCGAGCCGAGAGCGCGGATTCCAATGCAATCGGGCCCACGGACACGCTCATGCCCAGCGGCACGGGGATCGTGCTCAATCCCGCCAAACGCCTGGCCGGTCATTCAGGCGGGCATCCCGGCGGACATCCCCAGGGAATGAACGCCGCCACCAAAGGCTGTTTGGCAGGCACGGGTGTGTGCTTTATTTCGCATGAGGGCGAGGTCTATCCTTGTGGCTACCTTCCGGTGAAGGCCGGCGACCTGCGCGAAACGACCTTCGCCGAAGTCTGGACGGATTCGCCGGTTTTCGAGCAACTGCGCGATACCAGCAACTTGAAAGGCAAGTGCGGATGCTGCGAGTTCCGAAATATCTGCATGGGATGCCGCGCGCGGGCCTTCGCGGCCACCGGGGACATGCTCGACGAGGAACCGTTCTGCGTGTACCAGCCGCGTACGGCCACTGTCCGGGCAGGCGGGAACGGGAACTGACGCTTCCAGCCCCGCACATCGGAGTTCCCAGATGAACGCGCTTCTTGTGGATCGTTTGCAGTTCGCCTTCACGGTCACATTCCACTACCTCTTTCCTCAGCTCACCATGGGCCTGGCGCCGCTGATCGTGGTGCTGAAGACACTCGCCATCCGCACCGGGAATGAGAGCTACAACCAGTCGGCGCGCTTCTGGGCAAAAATCTTCGGCATCAACTTTGCCATCGGTGTAGTGACCGGCATTCCCATGGAATTCCAGTTCGGGACCAACTGGGCGCACTTCTCGCGCTTTGCCGGCGGCGTGATCGGACAGACCCTGGCCATGGAAGGGGTGTTTGCCTTCTTCCTGGAGTCCGCGTTTCTAGGTCTGTTTCTCTACGGCGAGAAGCGGCTCGGCCAGTGGGGACACTGGACCGCCGGCCTGCTGGTAGCGCTGGGCTCCTGGATCTCGGGGTTCTTCATCATTGCGACCGACGCCTGGATGCAGCACCCGGTGGGCTACGTCACCGCGCCGAACGGCACGGTGCAGCTCCAGAGCTTCTGGGATCTGGTGCTGAACCAGTGGGCATGGTGGCAGTACACGCACAACATGAGCGGCGCCATGATCACGGGCTCGTTCGCCATGGCCGCGCTCGGCGCCTTCTATCTGCTTTCACGAAAGCACGAGGAGCATGGACGCATTTTTGTAAGGACGGGCGTGGTTGCTGGCATCATCTTCTCGGTCCTGCAACTTTTCCCCACCGGAGATTTCCAGGGGCGGCAGATCGCCGGCAGCCAGCCCCCCACCCTGGCGGGCATGGAAGGGCTGTTCAAGACAGAAAAGGCCGCATCCCTGGTCATCATCGGCCAACCGGATCCCGTACAGCAGAAGCTGGATAATCCGCTGCAGATCCCCGGCGTACTCAGCTTCCTCACCTACCGCTGGTGGGCCGCGGAAGTAAAGGGATTGGACGCCTTCCCACGCGACCAGTGGCCGGACAATATCCCTCTTCTTTATTACAGCTACCACATCATGGTCGGTCTGGGGACGATCTTCATCGTCATCATGCTTATCTCCGCGCTGCTGCTGTGGCGGCACAAGCTGATGCGCGCGCGATGGATGCTCTGGATCCTGATGGTCAGCTTCCCCTTGCCGTACATCGCCAACACCGCCGGCTGGATCACCGCTGAAGTCGGGCGGCAGCCCTGGCTGGTATACGGCCTGATGCGCACCAAGCAGGGCTTCTCCCCGATGGTTTCGGCAGGCAACGGCTGGTTCACGCTCATTGGCTTTATGGGCATGTACACCATCCTCAGCCTGCTGTTCCTGTTCCTGGTGACGCGCGAGATCGACCGCGGGCCGGAGCACGGCATGAACCACCTGGAAGCGGCAGCGGCGCGGTAGGGAGGGGTGATGGAAACGCTTTGGTTCGTCCTCGTCGCCGTGATGGTTACGGCGTACGTTCTGCTCGATGGCTTCGACCTCGGCGCGGGCATCGTCCAACTCCTGCTCGGACGCACGCCAGAAGAGCGGCGGCTGATTATCAAGACCATCGGCCCGGTCTGGGATGGCAACGAAGTCTGGTTGCTTGCCGCAGGCGGCACGCTTTACTTTGCCTTTCCCCTTCTCTACGCCTCGAGCTTCAGCGGCTTCTATCTGCCGCTGATTATGGTGCTGTGGCTGCTCATGCTGCGGGGCGTCGGGATCGAATTTCGCACGCACCTCGAAAGCTCCATCTGGCGGCATTTCTTTGACGTGATCTTCTCGCTCTCCAGCCTGCTGCTGGCCATCTTTTTCGGCGCCGCACTGGGAAACGTGATCCGCGGCGTGCCCATGAACGGCAGCGGATACTTCTTCGAGCCGCTCTGGACCAACTTCCGCGTGCAGCCTGACGCCGGCATCCTCGATTGGTACACCGTGATGGCGGGCACAGTGGCCCTGGTCGCGCTGGCTTCTCACGGCGCGTTGTACGTCGCCACTAAGACCGAGGCGGGCCTGAACCAGCGGGCGCGCCAGATGGCCGCCCACGCCTGGTGGGGCCTGCTCGCGCTTACGCCGGTCTCGCTGCTGGCAACCGTTTACGTCAATCCCCACATGGTGGTGAACTATAGAGCGCTGCCCGTCGGGTACCTCATTCCGCTGGTCGTCTTCGGCAGCCTGGCGCTGATGGCCCTTTTCCGCGCGCGCGGTAAGGATCGCAAGGCGTTCGTCAGCTCGTGTGCATACATCGCCGGGATGCTGGTCGGCGCAGCCTTCGGGCTTTATCCCTACGTGCTGCCGGCGAGCACCGACCCCAGCTACAGCCTCACGATCTACAACACCGCTGCTGGCGCGCACGGCCTGCGGGTGGGTCTGATGTGGTGGATTCCCGGGATGGCGCTTGCCCTGGCCTATTTCGGCTATCTCTACCGTCAGTTCCGCGGAAAAGTCAGGCTGGAGGCAGATAGTGAAACCAGTCACCGAGGGTATTGATCGTCACGGCAGCATGACAAAAGTCATATCTCCCAGCCGCGCTCAACGATTAGGCTGGGTTTGAATCGGTACGTGGCACTAGGTACTTGGTACTAACAATGTTCGACACGGTGACCGAACTTCGAACTCTGAACCAGGCTCGCCTGCGTGCCTTCGTGCTGCCGCGCGAGCACGGCGCCTGGGGTATCCTGCTGGTGCCGTTGATTACTGGCGCAACCGTCGCTCTCCTGCGCGGTGGCGCGCTGCTCCCCGTGTTGCTGTTCCTGCTGGCCTCGATATCGCTATTCTGTTTGCGCACGCCGGTTGAAGCTGTACTGGGCACATCGCCGCAGCGTATCGACACTCCTGCTGAACGGCGGCTGGTGATGGCGGCTGTCGCCGGCTATTCGGCCGTGGCGTCCATTGCGCTGGCTGTGCTGCTGTGGAATGGCAACAATTCCGGCCTGCTCATGCTGGGCGCGATCGCCGCGTTCTCCTTCGGCGCGCAGGCCCTGCTGCGCCGGCTCGGCCGCAGGACCCGGATGGCGTCGCAGATGGTAGGCCTGATCGGCCTGACCTCCACTGCCGCTGGCGCTTATTACGTCTCCACCGCCCGGCTCGACACTGCCGCCTGGATGATCTGGGCCGCCAACTGGCTGTTCGCCGCTAACCAGGTCCACATGGTGCAGTTGCGCATCCACAACGCCAAAGTGGCGGGCTTCAGCCAGCGGCTGGCGCGCGGATGGAAGTTTCTCGCCGGCGAGGTCCTCACCGTCATCCTGCTTCTGGTCTTTTTTTATTTCCGGCTGTTACCCAAGATGAGCGTGGTCGCCTTCCATCCCATGCTGCTGCGCGGCGCCGCCTGGTTCTTCAAGAAGCCGCGTCCTCTGCACGTTCACCGTCTGGGATGGATGGAACTTGGATTCGCCCTGATCTTCGGCGTGATGTTCGTTTCCGGATTCCTTCGATAACAAATTCCACCCCAGAGACACGGAGACACGGAGAAAAACGAAGGTCTCTGTGCCTCCGTGATGGTCTGGCACTGCCAGGACATAAAAAAGCCGGACTGGTTGATCCGGCTCTTACACAGGGCGAACTGGGTCGTTCTTACATGACCAGCGCCAGATGTTCCAACTCCTGCCGGATGCACTCGATCGAGCAGCCGGCGCTGCCCACGCGGCCGGCGGCAGCCCGGGCCGCATCTCGCGACACACCGTACCCATGCCCCATCAGGAACATCTGCAGCAGCTCACCAGACTGCAGCAGATCCAAACCTCCCTGAATCAACTCGTTCCGCAGATTCGCCACATCCGAAATGTTGAACCTTTCACCCATCTTTCACCTCCGACCCTGCAACCCCCTCCTACTTCTTCTATCGTATTGGACACGGATAAAGGTTAGGTGTTGCGAACAAAATTCTCATTATTGCCAACAAAATTTTTGACTCGCTTTGCAACCAAATCCGTTTTCGGGAATCGTCGGGTTGCCTGCAGGAGATTCGCCATCCCCAATCATCCAGAGGTGCGCGTTGCACGTGGGCTGCCACTCACCGTGACATCTTGCTGATATGCACATCGAACCCGGTCTTGGGCAGCAGCGAGGTCAGTTCGAAGGCGCGAAATCCGGTGCCGACGGTCTCGGTATGCCGAAAAACTCCCGGCTCGGTCTCGATCACTTGGCGGGTGCCGCTGAGATCTTCGAGGAACGCCTGCGCCATTTTGGCATCGGTGTTGCCCTTTTTTGTCCCATGCGTAATGGCCTCTGCCGCGTAGGAACGCACCAGCTTCGGCCAGTATTTCTCCAGGAGCGAAGTGCTGGCGAAAATGTCCGCCCAGACGATTTCCCCGTTGATGGCCACCACCACGCCCACGGCATTCTGGTTGCGCAGTTGCTTGATCATGCTCTCGTATGAGTGCTCCACGGGAGCGGCCACGGCATCAACTTTCTTCTGCACTTCATCGTTGCCCATCACCCGAGCGTATGAGGTCGTGCCGCCAACCGGAGCAGCGGGCGCTGCCGCTGCCATACCGACCACCGACTGATTGACCTCCGACCACACTTTCTGCTGGTTCTTGTCAGCCATGGCGCCGGCGCGAACGCTAGGCTGCGCCATCTGGGTGACGAACGCGCTCTTGGGGCTGCCGGAAGCAATGCCGCCGAACTGCGCGGTGGTTCCGGTCCAGCGACCGGGCTCGACGCAGAACACGCTCAGATCTACGGGATCGCTGTTGCCGGGCACGATACGGTCCTTGCCGACTACGCGGTCCTGTTTGCCGCCGGTGACGATCTCCCCCGCCAGCAGCAGCAGCGGCTTATCGGAGTTGTTCACCAGCAGCAGGCGGTTCACCTGGGCTCCGCTGTAGAGCGGCGGCAGGGGTCTGCGGCGCACGAGTCCTTGCATCTGTCCTGCCTCGCTAACCACGACTTCGCCCGAGCGCAGCCCTTCGTCCAACGTGATGAACATTTTCGTGTCGTGGCGGCGCTCGCTGACCACGGGAAAGATGCTCAGATTGCCGTGCGTGATGGGTGCGAGCACGCGATAGTCGCCCGCGGACGCTTCTTCGGGCTGCCGGCCGCCCCAAGCAATCACACCACCGGTCACACAGGTGAACAGCGCCAAAGCTCCGATCCATGCAGTTCGTGCAGACGTCATTCCGTTCCTCCCCGAGACCTAGCCAAGAGCAGTGCTGATCAGTCCTGCGGGAAGAACGGCGGCACGGTGTTTTCTTGCATCCAAGTTGATACCATCCAGCAACACAGTTGTTCCGGAGTCGCGCCAGGATCATGAGCGGCCCTGCACCCATGCCCGGTCAGGTGGGACGTAGGATCGGCGCCCGCGCGGTCGCCGACCTCTACCACCAAAGCCACGCCGCCGACTTTGGACTGTCCGAGGAAGAGTTTGCCCGCGCCTTGGACCAGATAGCCTCTAAGTACGTTTCCGCAGGCACGCGGGAAAGTGATGTCCTCAAGTTTCTCCACACCTTGCGCCTGGAGGAACTGGCCTTGACGCGCGCCTGCGCAGCCGGCGAGGAGCGTGCCTGGGAAATCTTTCTGACTCGCTACCGCGAGAAGCTTTACGATGCCGCCCGTGCCATTACCCGCGAAGACGTCTCCGCCCGCGAACTCGCTGACTCCCTTTACGCCAACCTGTACGGCACGGAAACGCGCGCAGGGCGGCGCCCCTGCAAATTGAATTACTACACCGGGCGCGGGTCTCTTGAAGGCTGGCTACGCGCCACGCTGGCGCAGGAATATGTCAACCACTACCGCCGGCAGCGGCGCCTGGTCAGCCTGGAAGAAAAGATAGAGGATGGCGCGCAGTTCGCGGCCGCCGATCCACCTTCCGAGCTACCTCCCCACCCGCGACTAGCAGAGGCGACTGACGCCGCCTTGGCAGCTCTCGCGCCCGAAGAGAGGTTTATCCTTGCCTCGTACCATCTCGATGGACGCACGCTGGCGGAGATCGCGCGCACGCTCGGCGTGCACGAATCCACCATCAGCCGCAAGCTGGAGAGGATCGCGCGCGCGGCGCGGGAAAGGATCACGGACGAACTGCTGCGTCGCGGCATGAGCCCGAGGCAGGCGGAAGAGGCGCTCGAAGCTGACGTGCGCGACGTTGGGGTGGATGTCACCGCTCGCCTCGCGCAAAAAGACGGTGCTACGGCGTTCCATAGGAAAGGCAGCGAGTAATGGCTGATGTGCCTCAAATCGTGCGCGACCGGCTGCGCCGCCCGGCAGCCGGCGGCGAGCATCCGGACGCTAATCTGCTCTCCGCGTTCGCCGAGCAGGCACTGACAGGCCCGGAACGCGAGCAGATGATCGAGCACCTGTCGCGTTGCGCCGAGTGCCGCGAGGTCGTTGCGCTTTCCGCGCCGGAGGTGAAGGAAGAGCGGCTGGCAGCGGCTGTTGCCGCTCCATCGCCAGGGAGCGCGAAGCGATCCTGGTGGCGGTCTCCAGTTGTGCACTGGAGCGCGCTGACGGCAGCGGCGCTGGTGGTGGTGATCGCCGTGGGCGAGCGGATGCGGCTTCGTGAGGGACAGAGCGCCAGCGCTCCAGCCGTCGCCAGCTACGAAGCAGCACCGCAGTCCTCAGCCGCAGCGCCCACAGCCGCCCCGGCCCCATCCGAGCCGACAGAATCGGCGAAGCTTACGAAAGCGCCGAAGATGCCGCGTCGTGCCTCGGCAGTCGGTGCTTCAAAATCCATAAATGCTTTTAGCGCCCCCGGGAAAGCCGCGACACTTGGTGGGGCTCCCCCAGCGGCGTTCGCGCAGAACGCTCCTCCGGCACCTCCGCCCGCTTCCAGAATGCGGATGAAGCCGAGCGCGAACTCAAGAGGAGACATGCTAAGCGCTTTCGAGAGTCGGAGTGAACAGGGACAGGCGCCAGCAGCGTCTGTGCCTTCCGCAAGTGAAACGGTTTCAGCCGCAGGGGCTTCCCCGGCGACTGCGCCCCCTCAGACCGCGATAGTCTCGGAGCGCAGCGAGCAGCCCTTGGCCAAGCGTGCGTCGCTCACCCCGCGGTGGAGCATCTCCGATTCCGGCGCCGTGCAGCGCTCCTTCGACGGCGGGCGGAGTTGGAAAGAGGTTGCCGTGACCGATGGCATCACTTTCCGCGCGGTAGCCGTGGTGCTCAGCGATGTCTGGGCGGGCGGGACGGGCGGCGAGCTGTTTCACTCGGCTGATGCCGGCGAGCACTGGTCACGTGTGCGCGTTGAGGCGAATGGCCGCGTGCTCAGCGGCGATATCATCCGTATCGACTTTTCCGATGCCCAAAACGGAGTGATGACCACCTCCACCGGTGAGACCTGGACCACTTCCAATGCTGGCGCTGATTGGCAGCGACAGTGATCGCGAGCTAACCAGACATCGCAACGGACACGTGAGCTGGTTGCGGAGGCGACTTCTCCGCGAGGAGCTATTCCCGCTCGAACAGCTTCGACCACTGCTCGCGTGGCGTCGGAGGCAGGCTGGCGACTTGGAGGTTCTCACGCACGTGCTCCGGACGCCCCATGCCCACCAGCGCCACCGCCAGGCCGGGAGTCGAGCGGGCGAACTGGATGGCATTGGCGCCGCCGCTGCCTCCACCCAGGCGCTTCTCGATGAACTCCGGCAGGTTGCGCGTGAGCTGCCCTTGCGACAGCGTGGCGCTGCCCACGACCATTATTCCGGCTCGCGATGCCGCCTCCAGCAGCGTAACGTTCTCTTTCGCCCAAGTCTGGTTGCGATAGGCGAAGGCTTCCGGCATCCCCAGGTTGAACGGCAACTGGACAAAGCGGAAGTGATGCTGCTCGCCTCCGGCCTCCCGCGCCACTTCGACCGTTTCGGTCAGGCTCATGGCATCGCGTCCCGTCGGAGGCACGCGGAAAGCATTCCAGGTGGCAACGCCGTAAAAGCGGATCTTGCTGGCCTTCACGGCGTCTTCCAGCATGGCGAAGGCTTTCAGCAGCCGCTGGCGGAAGGTCGCGCGCGGGACCTCGCCCAGTTGCGTCTCCGGGTTGTGCACATAGAAGACGTCGATGGTCTCCAGATCCAGGTTCCGCCGCGAGCGCTCCAGTTGGTCGGCGAGATAGCCGGCGGAGATGCAGTGCATGCCGCCCGCCAGGTCGGCTGGGCTCAGAATTCCCTTCTCCACGAATTCCACGCGGAAATAGGCGCTCGGGTTGGGCGGGACTTCGCCGTCAAAAGAGAGATATCCTGCTTTGGTACAAACGATGACCTCATCGCGCTGCAACTCTTCCGCAGAAATCATTTCCCGCAGGGCGGCGCCGATGCTACGCTCTGACCGCTGATGGCGGTAGTTGATCGCCGTGTCCAGCAGATTGACGCCGGAGGCCAGCGCCAGGCGAATGGCTTGGAGGTAAGCCTGGTCGGCAGCATCGCTGGGTTCGCCCAGATAGGTGCCCAGGCCGATCGATGAGATCCACAATTCGCCGGCGCCAGGAATGCTTATCTGGCGGCGGAAGTGTCCTGCCTGGCTCAGCTCGAGGAACCGGCTGCGGTAGCTCGCGGTGCCTTCTGGCGTGGCAAAACCGCTCAACATAGCGGGCTAGTGTAGCAGGCGTGGGAATCGAGCACCCACGCAGCGGGGCGTGGTTTTCCAGAGTTGCACCACAACTCGTGCAGCAACCTCTAGGTGGAGAGCGCATCTCTATACACAGTCGGCATGGGATCAAATCGCAGAGGAGGGATTTATGAGGAGCTTTTTGGCTGGACTGGGAATCGGCATTGGACTGGGCGTGCTGTTTGCGCCCATGAGCGGCGAGCAGACCCGCAGCAACATCCGCGAGCGCGCCAACGACCTGGCGGATACCGCCCGCGAAACCATCGAGCAGGGACGCGATCGGGTGCGTAGCGGCTTCAGCGCTATCCGCGGAGCAGCCGAGTCGGCCACGGGAACTGAGAGCAGCCGTCCGATGAGCAGCACCGGAACGACTTTCTGACGATCTCCAAAATTGAGGACGATCACGGGCAGCGGAAGCTGCCCGTTTTCTTGTTCCGGTTCGCTCCAGCCGGCCGCATTAGGCATGTCCTACCTCCGTGTCGCTCCTGAGCAATACCGGACTGCTCCCCCGGATCACAACCAGCCAAGACCTCAAGTTGAATCGCGACGTCGCGCGGCAACCTTATCGGTCGTTCAAAACTGAGCCCCCTGGTACGGTCCTAAGTTAGGACAGTGCCCTATCCCGCCCATTCTTGACACCCCTGCTGGCTGCCTTTATTCTTGAGTTTTGGCCCTGCAGTTGCGCACGCGTCTGGGCGTGTCCGGGCTGGACTGGACACGCGCTTCGCGGCTCGCGCCGGGGACGGCAAGATGTTCATCAGCGTCCGCGAATTGGAACTCCGCGAAGTCACGTTTTCCCAAGAATTTAAGCCGGAAGCGATCGACTTTGGCCCCGACCTCTACCAGCACACCCTGCTCAAGACCGAGGGGCGGGCGGAGCTGGTCGAGGAGCGGCGCGGACACGGGCAGTCGCTGGAAGATATCCGGGTGGTGGGCGATTTTTCCACCCAGCTCGAGTTGCGCTGTGCCCGCTGTCTGGAACCGGTGCTGCGGGACGTGGCCGGTGACTTCGACCTGATTTACCGGCCGCTCGGTGCGGATGCCGGCATGGAAGAGCGATCCGTCCGCGGCGCGGAAGCTGACATTGCCTATTACCAGGGCGAGGGCTTGTTGCTGGAAGACGTGCTGCGCGAGCAGGTACTGCTCGCGGTACCGCTTAAGGCGGTGTGCAACGATGCCTGCAAGGGTCTGTGCCGGCGCTGCGGAACGAACCTGAATATCGAGGCCTGCAATTGCGGGCCGGTCTCGGACGAGCGCTGGGAGGCCCTGCGCGGTATCCGGGACAAACTGAAGCATTAGTGCAGAGAGACCGTCTATGGCGAATCCAAAACGCAGACATTCCCAGGCGCGCACCAGCAAACGTCGCGCCCACGATCACCTGACCACGCATTCACTTTCTGAATGCCCCAACTGCCATGAGCGCAAAATGCCGCATCGCGCTTGCCCCAAGTGCGGGTACTATAAGGGCCGGGAAATCCTGGAAGTCGAGACCGAAAAGTAACCGGGCCGCTAGCACTCTGGCGCAGCCAATTCAGCGGTCCCGCCAACACTGATGCCGACCGTCATAGCCCTCGACGCGATGGGTACTGACCGGGCGCCCAAGCCTGAGGTGGAAGGCGCTCTTCAGGCTGCCCGAAATTTCGGCATCCAGGTGGTGCTGGTCGGCCGCGAAGCCGAGCTGCGAGAGGAACTGGAAAAGCATCCTGCCGCCAGCAGCCAGTCTATTCAGATCGTCAATGCTACTGAAGTGATCGGCATGCGCGACAAGGCCGCGCAGGCAATGCGCGCCAAACGCGATTCCTCCATGCGGGTCGGGCTGCGGATGGTGCGCGATCGCCGCGCCGAGGGCTTCGTCACCGCCGGCAACACCGGCGCTGCCATGGCCACCGCCAAGGTAGTGCTGGGGACGCTGCCCGGCGTGGACCGTCCAGGCCTGGCCGCGGTTTTTCCCACCGCCACCGGCTCGGCCTCGATCATGATCGACGTTGGCGCCAACGTCGACTGCAAGCCATACAACCTGGAGCAGTTCGCGGTAATGGGCGAGATCTACTTTCGCAGCATCTTTGGCAGTCGGCGGCCGCGTGTCGGGCTGCTCTCGATTGGTGAGGAAGAAACTAAAGGCAACGAGCTCACCTTTGAGGCTTTCCATCTGCTGAAGGCCCTGCCCATCAACTTCGTGGGCAACGTCGAAGGGCGCGACCTCTACAACGGCAATGCCGACGTCATCATCTGCGACGGCTTCGTCGGGAATGTGGCGCTGAAGGTCTCCGAGGGCGTCGTCCAAACCGTGCGCTACATGCTGCGGGAGTCGCTGAAGGCGACCATCGCTTCGCAGGTGGGATCGCTGCTCGCGCGCAACGCCTTCAAGGCTTTCAAGCGGCGCCTGGACTACTCCGAATACGGCGGGGCGCCTCTGCTCGGGCTCAAGGGCGCCTGCATCGTGTGCCATGGATCGTCCAACACCAACGCCATCAAGAATGCGCTGCGCGTGGCCGCCGAGTACGCCCGCGCCGGCATCACGCGTACCATCGAGCATGAGCTGGCCAACCTCCACAATGCCGTGCTCACCCACACCCCATGATCGCCTTCCTTTTTCCCGGACAGGGATCGCAAGCAGTTGGCATGGGCAAGGAATTGGCGGACGGACATCCGGTCGCGCGCCAGACCTTTGATCAGGCCGATAGCGCGCTTGGATTTTCCCTCTCTCAGTTGTGCTTCGAGGGACCCGAAGAAAAGCTGAAGCTCACCGAGATTACGCAGCCAGCGATCCTCACGGTTTCCGTGGCTGCGTTTCGCGTGCTGTGCGAAAAAGGGATCGAGCCTCAGTACGCCGCGGGACACAGCCTGGGCGAGTATTCGGCGCACGTGGCGGCGGGGACACTGAACTTCGAAGACGCCGTGCGCGCTGTCCACCACCGCGGCCGTTACATGCAGGAAGCGGTCCCGGTCGGAAAAGGCGCCATGGCCGCGGTTCTTGGCATGCCGCTCGCCGAACTGACCAAGGTCTGCACGGAAGCCGCGCAGGGGGAAGTCTGTGCGCCGGCAAACATCAATTCTCCTGATCAGATTGTGATCTCCGGCAGCGCCTGCGCGGTCAAGCGCGCCGCCGAACTGGCCAAGCACCGTGGCGCCAAGCGGGCCATCCTGCTGCCGGTCAGCGCACCCTTCCACTGCGCGTTGTTGCAGCCGGCGCAGGACAAGATGGCGCAAGATCTGAAGCAGCTCCAGTTCCGCCCCATGCGGATGCCCGTGGCCTGCAATGTAGACGCACAGTTAGTCGGCAAGCCAGAGGCCGCCCGCGATGCGCTCATCCGACAGGTCACGGGCGCGGTGCTTTGGGAGCCGTGCATGCGCCTCCTGATCCAGCAAGGCGTCGGGAACTTCCTCGAGGTCGGGCCGGGAACAGTGCTCTGCGGCCTGCTGCGTCAGATCGACCGCTCAAAAACTTGCATGAACGTGGAAGACGAAGCGTCGCTTCGCAAGGCCCTGGATCTGCTCTCCAGCCGCAAAAGGGGCGAGCCTGAGCCAGCCATCAGGTAGTTGCCGGATTGCTCACAGGGCACCTCGCCGTGTGTCCGAGTTCGATCTCGACCAGCGGCGGAAATGAACGTGCGCACTCCTCGACGCGGATTCCGCAGCGCGGCTCAAACGCACACCCCGGCGGCAAGGCGGCAATCGGTGGCACCGTCCCTTCGATGGTCTTCAGCGCGCGAGCGCGGTCGGTCCCCAACGTGGGCACCGCTTCCAGCAGGCCGCGCGTGTAGGGATGGGCTGGGTTGCGGAAAACTTGGCTGGCGCTTCCCATTTCAACAATCGAACCGGCATACATGACCGCGACCCGGTGCGCGACTTGCGACACCACTGCCAGGTCGTGCGAAATCAGCAGCATCGCCAGACCATACTTGTGCTGCAACTCGCCCAGCAACTCCAGTATCTGCGCCTGAATGGTCACGTCGAGCGCCGTAGTGGGCTCATCGGCGATCAGCAATTCCGGGTGATTGACCATGGCCATGGCGATCATCACGCGCTGCCGCATCCCGCCCGAAAGCTGATGAGGATAGTCTCGTGCACGACGCTCGGCGTCGGCGATCTGCACATCCTTCAGCGCCTCGACTGCCCGCCGCCACGCCTCGCCTTTGCTGGCGACTGGCGACTGGCGACTAGCGACTGCGCCGTGCGCAAGTACCGCTTCCGCCACCTGGTCGCCGACCCGCATCACCGGGTTCAGAGCCGTCATCGGCTCCTGAAAGATCATGCTGATGCGGGCCCCGCGCACGCTGCGCATCTCTTGCTCACTGGCATGTAGCAGGTCACGACCGTCGAACTGGATTTCGCCCGACAGCCGCGCCTGCGGCGGCAGCAACCGCAGGATCGCCAGCGAAGTGACAGACTTTCCGGAGCCCGACTCCCCGACCAGACCTAGAACTTCTCCCGCGCGCACCCCGAAGCTGACATCGCGCACCGCCGGCAGGCTGCCTTGGGCGGTGGCGAAGGCAACGGTCAAACCTTGGATTTGGAGTAGGAGAGGGCCCACAGACTGTAGTGTAACCGCAGCGCCCGGCACGCGATCTCCTCGGTGTTCGCCCACTGCGGGTTTGCGAACTGGCTAACTAGCCCACGTCAGCGGGCAACGGATAGTAGCCGACAAGCAAGCCGTGGGTCCAAGTTCATTCCAAAGGCCGAAGGCCCTGTAGAGGTCAGAAGAGATGTTCTGGTGTCATTCTTACGCCCGCTTCGTGGGCTGCGGTCTTAGTGTTCCTTGACGCCCCACGACTCACGCTGGGGACTACGGTCTGACGCGCGCTCCGCGCTAGGGCTGCAGGCCGCGTCGGTAGCGTGTCCGGCCACGTTTTCCACATTACAAAATGGCGAAAAATCAGCGTAGCTAGCAACATCGAATGACGCCGTTTAGCTTGCCAGTGCCTCATCCTCGTGACATGCACTGTGGAAAATCTCAACAGCATAAATACTGGCGAAAACGAGAGGAATCTTCCCTTTTTTCATAAATCACGTGAATTCTTGCGAGTAGATCGCACTGCGGCCCTTGCTTCCCTTCTGCGTACCGTTGCACCTTTCTTG
>Ga0335081_10010680_pt1 | contig 14857 bp, 14 predicted proteins | sample Lox_Sample_35_FD_206713 | JGI IMG/M metagenome (GOLD analysis project Ga0335081, IMG submission 206713) | Soil microbial communities from Loxahatchee National Wildlife Refuge, Florida, United States - Lox_Sample_3.5 | ecosystem: Environmental > Terrestrial > Soil > Wetlands | place: USA... | reverse complement strand
ATCCGCGCTTCATCGATTTTCGCGCGTTTCGCCAAGTCGCGAACGAGGTGGGCGCGTATCTGATGGTCGATATGGCGCATTTCGCCGGCCTCGTTGCCGGCGGGGCGCATCCAAGTCCGTTGCCGCATGCCCATGTGGTGACGACCACGACCCATAAGACGCTGCGCGGGCCGCGCGGCGGCGCCATCCTCACCAACGACGAGGACTTGGCGAAAAAGCTCAACTCCGCGGTATTCCCCGGCATGCAGGGCGGCCCGCTGATGCATGTCATCGCCGCCAAGGCCGTCGCCTTCGGCGAGGCGCTCCGTCCCTCGTTCAAGCTTTACGCGAAGAGCGTCGTGGAAAATGCCAAGGTGCTTGCCGAAACGCTCAAGGCCCGCGGCCTCGACATCGTTTCCGGCGGCACCGATACCCACCTCATGCTGGTCGACCTGCGCAAGAAGCGCTTGACCGGCAAGGTGGCGGAGGCCGCGCTCGGCCGCGCCAACATAACGTGCAACAAGAACGGCATTCCGTTCGATCCGGAAAAGCCTACCGTCACGTCGGGGGTGCGGCTTGGCACGCCGGCCGGCACGACACGCGGCTTCGGCATCGCCGAGTTCCGCCAGATTGGCGAGATGATCGCCGAAGTGCTTGATGTCTTGAGCCAAAAGGGTGCCGACGAGGACGCCTTGGTGGAAGCAAGCGTGCGCGACAAGGTCAAGCGATTGGTCGGCCGGTTCCCGATCTATGAGGGCTAGGGGATGCGCTGTCCGAGTTGTGGAAGCCTCGATACCCAAGTGAAGGACTCGCGGCCGACCGAGGACTCTTCCGTCATCCGCCGCCGCCGCGTCTGCCTTGCCTGCAATTTCCGTTTCACCACTTTCGAACGCGTGCAGTTGCGCGAGCTCACCGTGATCAAGCGCAACGGCCGGCGGGTGCCGTTCGACCGCGACAAGCTCGTGCGCTCATTGCAGATCGCCTGCCGCAAGCGTCCGGTCGATCCCGAGCGCGTCGATCAGGTGGTGTCGAAGATCGTGCGCGAACTGGAAAGCATCGGCGAAAGCGAAGTCTCCTCCGAAACCATCGGCGAAACCGTGATGGCGCATTTGCGCGAGCTCGACGATGTCGCCTATGTGCGCTTCGCCTCGGTCTACCGCAATTTCCGCGAAGCCAAGGATTTCGAGGCGGCGCTTGCCGAATTGTCGGGGGACGAGGCCGCCGAGTGAGCGCTCCCGGCGCGCCAAGCAAATCCTCGACAGTGACATCCACGCCCGGCGGGTCGAGACGTAATGATCCGCTCGTGAGTAGGCTCGGCGTGTCGGTGCGCGTGTAGTGCGTCACCGACCGGTTTTCAGGGTCAAGCACCTGGGGCGGTGAAGTGCGACGTTCATAACGCAAAAACAACACGAGAAACGGCATTGGCGCAAAGTGAGAATGAACGGTTCATGGCGCTCGCGCTCGCGCTCGGCCGCCGCGGCCTCGGCCGTACCTGGCCCAATCCCGCCGTCGGCGCGGTCATCGTCAAAGACGGCGTGATTATCAGCCGCGGCTGGACGCAAGACGGCGGCCGGCCGCATGCCGAGGTCGAGGCCTTGCGCCGCGCCGGCGAAGCGGCAAATGACGCGACGCTCTATGTCACGCTCGAGCCGTGCTCGCATCACGGCAAGACGCCGCCTTGCGCCGATGCGGTGATCGCCGCCGGCATTACGCGCGTGGTCTCGGCGCTCGAGGATCCCAATCCAGAAGTGGCGGGGCAGGGGCACGCGCGGCTGCGCGCCGCAGGCATTGCCGTCGATATCGGGATTGGCGCCGACGAGGCGCGCCGCGATCACGCCGGGCACATTCTTCGCTTCACCAAAGGCCGCCCTCACGTACTCCTTAAGCTCGCGATCTCCGCCGACGGCAAAGCCGCCGCGGCCGGGCGCAAGCCGGTCGCCATCACCGGCGAGGCGGCGCGCGATCGCGTGCATCTTTTGCGGGCGCAGAGCGATGCCATCATGGTCGGCATCGGCACCGTATTGGCCGACGACCCAATGCTGACCTGCCGCTTGCCCGGCATGGCCAGATACTCGCCGGTGCGCATCGTCGCCGACGGCATGCTGCGCCTGCCGCGAAATTCGCGGCTGGTGCAGAGCGCGCACGATGTTCCGGTCTGGGCACTGGCCGGCTCGCGCGCGCCGCAACAAGCCGAATTCGATCTCCTGGCCAGCGGCGTCGAAGTGCTGCGGTCGCGGCAAAGCACCGATACCCTCGATCTAAGGGACGCTTTGGAGCTCCTGGCGGCCAAGGGCATCACCCGCCTGATGGTCGAAGGCGGACCGACGCTGGCCGCGGCCTTCCTTGCCGCCGATCTTATTGATGAGGCCATCCTTTTCCATTCGCCTGGGATCGTCGGCGCCGAAGGCCTCGACGCGCTGGATCATCAGTCAAAGGCAGCGCTCGAAATGCGCTTTCAGCGTATAAGCAGTGCGTCGGTCGGGCCCGACCGCGAGGATCTTTATCGGCATGAGTGACGGATGTTCACAGGTATTGTCAGCGATTTAGGCGAAGTTCTTGACGTGGAAGAGAAATCCGAGGGGCTGCGCCGGCTCCGCATTGCCTCCAGCTACGATCCCGAAAGCATCGACATCGGCGCTTCGATCGCCTGCTCGGGCGTGTGCCTGACCGTGGTCGAGCGGGGGCGCAGCGGCAATCGGTCGTCATTCGCGGTCGATGCGGCGGCGGAGACGCTGCGGGTTACGACCGCCGAGTCCTGGGGGCGCGGGACGAAACTCAATCTTGAAAGGGCCTTGCGGCTTGGCGACGAGCTCGGTGGCCATATGGTCTCGGGCCACGTCGACGGCATCGCCGAGCTTGTCAGCCGTGACGATTTCCTCGACAGCGTCGCGCTGTGGTTTCGCGTGCCGGCGGCGCTGGGCCGTTTCATCGCGCCCAAAGGGTCAGTCGCGCTCGACGGCATTTCGCTTACCGTCAACGAGGTCAAAGGCGATACATTTTCAGTGTTGATCATTCCACACACCTTGCATGTGACCACGATCGGCGACTTGCAGCCCGGCATGCGGGTCAATATCGAGGTCGATCAGATGGCGCGCTATGCCGCGCGCCTGTTAGAGCATTCGCAAAGAGGCGGAGCTTTGTGATGGCCGGACCGCGGCGCGGCAAACGGAACGGGAGCGACGGCAAGGGCGCGCGTATTCTCATCGTCGAGGCGCGTTACTACGACGATATCGCCGATGCGCTGCTTGCCGGCGCCACCGGTGCGTTGAACAAGGCCGGCGCGCAATATGACGTCGTCAGCGTGCCCGGCGCGCTGGAAATCCCCACCGCCATCGCCATTGCGCTCGATGCCGCGCCGCGCCGCCGCGGCTATGATGGCGCCGTCGCGCTCGGCTGCGTCATCCGCGGCGACACCATTCATTTCGAGATTGTCTCGCATCAATCGGCGCGCGGGCTGATGGAGCTTTCGGTCGCGCGTAAAATGCCGATCGGCAACGGCATCATCACCGTCGATACCGAGGCGCAGGCCTGGGCGCGGGCCCGCGCCGAAGAGCAGGACAAAGGCGGCGATGCCGCCCACGCCGCGCTTGCCTTGATCGGCATCAAGCGGCGGCTCGGCAAACGATGATGGCGGAGAACGCAAGGGAACCGCGCAACGAAGAGCGCAAGGCCAACAAGCGCGGCGCTGCCCGGCTCGCGGCGGTCCAGGCGCTCTATCAGATGGATCTGGCCGGCACCGGCATCAACGAGATCATGGCGCAATTCGAAAAGCATTGGCTCGGCGGCGAAATCGAAGGCGTGCAGTATCGGCCGGCGGAGCCGGCCTATTTTCGCGACATCGTCGAGGGCGTGCTGCGCGAGCAGAAGCAGCTCGATCCGCAGATCGACGCGGCGCTGGCCCGCGGCTGGCCGCTCAAACGCATCGAGACGATCCTGCGCGCGGTGCTGCGCGCCGGCACTTATGAACTGGCGCACCGCGCCGACGTGCCGGCGCGCGTCGTCACCGCCGAATATGCCGACGTCGCCTCCGCCTTTGTCGACAAGGAAGAAACCGGCATGGTCAATGCCGTGCTCGATCAATTGGCGCATGAACTGCGCGCGGCCGAATTCGCCGGCGGCTGATTCCGCCGCTTCCGGCTGGGATTACTGCTCCGATCAGTGTCCGCCCGGCCGGTTATGGCCGACGGTCGTCAGATAGTGCAGCGTTTCATCGAGCGACACGACGTCGGCATATTTGGCATTCAAGTCGAACAGGCTCTGCTCGTGCGCGGCGGCCGAGCGGTCGCCGACCGCTTCGCGCACCACCATCGGCCGGAAGCCGTTTTGCACCGCGTCGACGGCGGTGGCGCGCACGCAGCCGGACGTCGTGCAGCCGGTGATGATGAGCGTGTCGATCTGCCGGCTGGTCAGCCGCGGCACGAGATCGGTGCCGAAGAAACACGACGCGTAGCGCTTGATCAGGAGACTGTCATCGGGCCGCCGGTCGAGGCGCGGATCGATTTTCACGGCTTCGGAATCCGCCGTCAGCGTCAGCGCGCCGCGTTGCTTGAGTCCCCAGATGCCTGCGTCTCTGACGTCGGCCTCGTGGTACATCACCGTGGAAAAGATCACCGGCATGCGGCGCTCGTGGGCGGCGGCCAGCAACGGCTTTTGCGCCTCGATCTGGGCGTCGAGATTGGAACCGAGCGGCATGTCCGGGTTGGTGAAACCGTTGAGCATGTCGACGACGATCAGCGCCGGCCGCTCGCCGAAGCCGATCTTCAATCCGAAGCCGCGTTGGCGGAAGAATTCCTCGTCGTCCTTGCCGCTGGTCACGATGCACGCTTAAAGTTGGACCCGTTACTTTTATAGGCGATCGTCTGCCGTGCGAGAAGGTCCGTTGCCGAGTAAAGCCGCGGGCGGCATGACGATCCGGTTCGACAGCCCAGTCCGGGGGAGGGTGGTTTGCCGCGCAAGCCGAGCAGAAAACAACGGCCGCCCGCGGCGGTGCCTGCCGCCCACGGCCGCTTCGATTATTCGCCGATCATCGACCGGCCGCGGTTGTCCTGGCCGAACGGCGCCCGCGTGGCGGTCTGGGTGATCCCGAATATCGAGCACTTCTATTTCGACAGGCCCGGTACGCCGCTCGAGCAGAGCGGACTGAAACCGGACATCCTCAATTACTCGTGGCGCGACTACGGCGTGCGGGTCGGCGTCTGGCGCATGATGGAGGTGATGGAAAAACACGGCGTCAAAGGCACGGTGGCGCTCAATTCCGACGTCTGCAAGCACTATCCGCGCATCATCGAGGAGGGAATGAAGCTCGGTTGGGAATGGATGGGCCATGGCATCTCGAATTCCATTCTCCTCAACAGCCAGCCGGAGAAGGAGGAGCGCGCGCTGATCAAGGAGGTTATCGCGACGATTGCCAAGAGCGTCGGCAGGCCGCCGCGGGGCTGGCTCAGCCCGGCGATGAGCGAGACCGTGCATACGCTCGATATCCTGGCCGAATACGGCATCGATTACGTCGGCAATTGGGTCAACGACGAGCAGCCTTATCCGATGCGCGTCAAGAAGGGTTCGATGATCGCCATGCCGTATTCGGCGGAGATCAACGACATTCCGGCGCTGCTGCGGCTGCATCAGAGCCCGGAGCGCTTCGGCCGGATGATTTGCGATCAGTTCGATGTTCTCTACGAGGACGGCGCCAAGACCGGACGCGTGATGGCGATCTGCCTGCATCCTTTCTTGGTGGGTTATCCGCACCGCAGCAAATATTTCGCCAAGGCGCTCGCGCATGTCACCTCGCGCCAGGAGGTATGGATCGCGACCGGCAGCGAGATCGTCGACTGGTACAAGAAGAACTATCTCGCAGGCGCTCGCTGAGGTCGCGCGTTTGTTCGCGGTCGAGTTTCATGGAACTTCGCATGCAGATCGGCGCTTACGGCAGGACAGATTTGCATTAGTGCAGATCGCAGATGGGCATCGTGATCGCAGAATTGCCACGTTGTGAACCGATCATTTCTGGATACTGAGCGCTTCTCGAGCATGACGTCCGACGCATCGTTGTTTGGCGCGAGCGTCAGGGACGCGGCCAATCTGCATAATTGAATTGTTTTTTTATAGCTCGCGCGGGAGTGCGCCGAAGCGCGCACCCGATGGACGACATGCAAACAAATGGCGAGGTCACGATGCACGACATCAAATCTGAAAATCAGATCCTCATAGCGGGCGCGGGACCATCCGGCCTCGCTTTGGCAGCGGAGTTGAGCAGGCGCGGCGTGAATCCTGTCATCATTGATCGGCAAGCGGCCGGTGCCAATACGTCGCGTGCTTGCGTGGTTCATGCCCGAACTCTGGAGGTGCTGGAACCGCTCGGCGCGACGCAGGATTTGCTTGGAGAGGGCGTGAAGGTTCCGATTTTCCGCATTCGTGACCGCGACCGATCGCTCCTGACCATCGATTTTTCAGGTATTCCGAGCTTCTACCGCTACACGCTGATGATTCCGCAGAACCGGGTCGAAGAGATTCTGCGCCAGCACTTGCAAGGCATGGGCTGCGAGGTGGCGCGGCCCTGCGAACTCGTGCGCTTCGCCGCGTCGGCATCTCAGGTGGAGATTGAGGTCCGGACCGGCGGCTCCGCTCAATCCGTGCGCGCGCAATGGCTGATTGGCTGCGACGGAATGCATAGCACGGTGCGTGAGCAGTCCGGGATCGCCTTCTCGGGTGGAGAATACGAGGCCAGTTTCGTGCTTGCCGACGTGCGCATGGATTGGCCGTTGACCCGCGACGAAGTCACCCTGTTCTATTCGCCGAAGGGGCTCATGGTCGTCGCCCCGCTTCCCGGCCAGCGCTTCCGCATCGTCGCCACCGTTGATGAGGCGCCCGAGATCCCGTCGCTGGAGTTCATGCAGGCCGTGCTCGATACGCGCGGCCCGGCGACCGATCCGGGTCGCATCCATGACGTGGGGTGGAGCTCGCGCTTTCATATCCATCACCGCATGGCGCGAAGTTTACGGAAAGGCCGTGTCCTGCTTTGTGGCGACGCCGCGCACGTCCACAGCCCGGCGGGCGGCCAGGGCATGAACACCGGCATTCAGGACAGCGTCTCGCTTGCCGAAGCGTTGACCCGCACGCTGCAAGACGGTGACGAGACACGGCTGGATGCGTGGGCGGTGCGGCGCCATAAGGTGGCGAGCGAGGTCGTAACGCTCACCGACAGAATGACTCGCGTAGCGACGATGAAGTCGCCGACCGGCCAAGCGCTCCGCAACATGGCGGTGGCGTTCGCCGGCCATTTGCCGCCGGTGCGTGCGGCCGTGGCCAAGACTCTGTCGGAACTTGACGCGCGGTAATTTCAGGTGCCGCCGCCGTGAATAAATGGGGAAAGTCCATGACGCAAAGATTGAACGCTTTCGCCGTCGCGCCGGCTGGTTTCGCGGCGCTGCGGGCGCGCGCTGTCCGCCCGTCGGACCTCGCCAAGACGGCGTGACGGGGGAATCGTGCCGTGCGGCTCTCTGGCAATACGGTTCTTATCACCGGCGGAACATCCGGCATCGGCCTTGAGCTGGCAGGGCAACTCGCCGCGCTCGACAACACGGTGATCGTCACCGGACGAAACCAGTCCAAGCTTGAGGCCGCCAGAAAGAAGCTGCCGGGCGCATACGCCATTCAAAGTGACGCAAGCGACCCGACGGCGATCGCCGGCCTGTATGAGCATGTCGTTGGGCGCTTTCCCGATTTGAACATGTTGATCAACAATGCGGGCATCATGCGGAAGATCAACTTGCATGATTTCAGCGCGGATCTGCGGGATCTCACGCGCGAGATCGAGATCAATCTCGACGGCCCGATCCGCATGACGGTGCAATTTCTGCCGCAGCTCAAGGCGCAGAAGACGGCCGCTATCGTCAACGTGTCGTCCGGACTCGCTTTCGTGCCGTTGGCGATTTCACCGGTCTATTGCGCCGCAAAGGCGGCGATCCATTCCTTCACGCAATCGCTGCGGCTTCAACTGAAGGACACAAACGTCGTCGTGTTTGAGCTGGCGCCGCCAATTACCGAAACGTCGCTGTTTGACGGTGAGATGAGCCGGAGCGACGTTAAGGTCAAACCGATGAAGGTGACAGCGCTGGTGCGGCAGGCGCTCGACGGCATCGAGCACGACCGCCTCGAAATCCGTCCCGGCTTGGCCAATCTCCTCAAGCTCATGGGCTGCGTCGCGCCGCGCTTTATGGTCAGGCAGCTCGGCAAGCCGGTCGATCGAATGTTGGCGCGCCGGCAATAATGCCGGGCGTGCCGTGCAGCACCGAAGCCCGCGGCCTGAATGAGACTCGCAGACTATGCGTCAGTTTCAACGTAAGGAATTGATTGACGCTCCGCTCGACCGTGTCTGGACGATCCTCGCGGATGTCGAACGATGGCCGCAATGGACCGCGTCGGTGACGTGGATCGAGAGACTCGACGTGCGTCCGCTCGGGCTGGGGTCGCGGCTTCGCATTCACCAGCCGAAGCTGCGTCCCGCGGTCTGGGTCATCACCATCTGGGAGCCGGAAAGCCGCTTTGTCTGGGAGACGGCGGGTCCGGGGGTGACCGTCGTCGGTAGCCATGTCGTCAAGGCTGCCGGACAAGGCTGCGAAGTCATCTTCGACCTGCGCTTTGCCGGCTGGCTCGGCGGTCTTGTGGCTCTCGTCAAAGGCCGGCTTGCCGAGCGCTATGTGCGATGTGAGGCGGAAGGACTTGCAGCAAGATCGCGGAGCTTCCTGCAGGGCAGGGCGTGAAACAGTGTTCCCTGCGCGGTTTTCCGATTCGCAGCCCCTCCGATTCGTCTCCCATGTGACTGCGGCATGATCTTGTGAACTTCAAATCCGTCGAATGTGGTAGAGACACGGCGCCATGCCATCCGACGATGACATCTCCGCCGAAGAGCGCCTGATCGCGCGGCATTTCGGCCCGCTCGCGACCGCGCCCGGCGCGTTCGGCCTGCACGACGATGCCGCGGTGGTGACGCCGCCGCCGGGCTGCGATCTGGTGCTCACCACCGACGGCGTGATCGCCGGCGTGCATTTTTTTCCCGACGATCCGCCGGGCGATGTCGCGCGCAAGGTGTTGCGGATGAATCTGTCGGACCTTGCCGCCAAGGGCGCACGGCCGGTCGGATTCCTGATGTCGATCGCGCTGCCGCCGGGGATCGGCGAGAGCTGGATCGCCGCCTTCGCCGAAGGGCTCGGCGAGGACGCCGTCCATTACGGCTGTCCGCTTCTCGGCGGCGACACCGATCACACCCCGGTGTCGCTTTCGATCTCGATCACCGCCTTCGGCGCGGTGCCGCACGGCGCCATGGTGCGCCGCTCCACCGCCAAAGTCGGCGACAGCGTGGTGGTCACCGGCAGCATCGGCGATGCCGCGCTCGGCGTGCTCTTGCACAAGGATGCCGCGCTCGCCAAGAACTGGCGGCTGTCCGACGGCGAGCGCGACCACTTGCTTCGCCGCTATCTGTTGCCGCAGCCGCGCAATGCGCTCGCGGCGGCGGTGCTGAAATATGCCTCCGCCGCGATGGATGTTTCCGATGGTCTTGCCGGCGACCTGAAAAAACTCTGCCGCGCGTCGGGCGTCGGCGCCGAGATCGATGTCGCACGCGTGCCGCTGTCGGACGCGGCGCGCGCCGCGCTTTCGGCCGAAGCTTCGTTGATCGAGACGATCCTCACCGGCGGCGACGATTACGAACTCGTGCTGACGCTCCCGCCGGAGAAATTCGCCGCGTTCCGCGCCGAAGCCGAAAATGCCGGCGTCGCCGCTACCGAGATCGGCCGCGTGACAAGCGGGCAGGGCGCCCGCTTCCTGAAGGACGGCAACGCGCTCGCCTTCGCGCAGCCGTCCTACAGTCATTTCTAGAACCGCGTCGCCCCGAAAAGCGGACATGAGGGTGGCATTGCGGCTTTACCCCGCGCCGATCTTGTCCTGCGTCCTGGTCGCGAAATCGCCGGCGTCATGGCGTTCGTGCAATTGTTCTTCGAGCGGCCCGCTGGCGCGGTTGACCATTCGCCCGCGCTTGACGGCCGGGCGTTCGCCGATTTCTTTGGTCCAGCGCGTCAGGTTTTTATAGTCGTGCGTCTGCAGGAATTTGCGCGGATCGTTGTATGAGGCGCCGTTCAACATGCCGTTGCCGTACCACGGCCAGATCGCCATGTCGGCGATCGTATATTCGTCGCCGGCGATGAACCGCTTGTCCGCAAGCTGCCGGTCGAGCACGTCGAGCTGGCGTTTCACCTCCATGGCAAAACGGTCGATGGCGTATTTGATCTTCACCGGGGCATAGGCATAGAAATGCCCGAAGCCGCCGCCGACATAGGGCGTCGAACCCATCTGCCAGAACAGCCAGTTCAGCGCCTCGGTGCGCTTGCCGCGATCCTTTGGCAGAAAGGCGCCGAACTTGTCCGCCAGGTAGAGCAGGATCGAGCCGGATTCGAACACGCGTTGCGGCGGCCGTTCGCTATAGTCCATGAGCGCGGGGATTTTGGAATTCGGGTTCACTCCGACAAATCCGCTGCCAAACTGGTCGCCCTCGCCGATCCGGATCAGCCAGGCGTCGTATTCCGCCCCGCGGTGACCGGCGGCCAGCAGCTCCTCCAGCATGATCGTCACCTTGACGCCATTGGGCGTCGCCAGTGAATAGAGCTGCAGCGGATGCTTGCCGCGCGGCAACGCCTTCTCATGCGTCGCACCCGCGATGGGGCGATTGGTGTTGCTGTAGCGCCAGTTGGGACTGTCGTTCTTCTCCCAGACCCAGACGTCCGGCGGCGTGTATTGCGGTGTGTCAGTCATGTTGGGCTCGCGTTTGTCGCTCGATAGGCGGAATGGATAGTGGGGCGGGCATGCGCTGTCCAATCATGGTTCGGCCGCGCGCGATGTCGCCGTCGGGGATCAATAGCCGAAGTCGGCGTGCTTTGGCGATGCAATGGTTTAAACGCCGCCATTGCCGCGCCGTGAGGAGGGGAGGCGACCGCATCGCGCTGCTGCTATAGTCCCCGCCGGGAGCAACGCTCATGCATGACACGACGGCCCTCAAATCTGCCGAAACCGCCGCGCCGCCAGGAAGCCACTACGTCGGCAAAAGCGCCAATCCGCGCTATGCCGCGCTCTACCGGCACTATCCGACCGTCGACTATCTGCGCCGCGCCGCGCGCCGCAAGCTGCCGCATTTCGCCTTCGAATATTCGGACGGCGGCTCGGGCAAGGACGATGCCGGGATCCGGCGCAATTGGGCGGCGCTCGATGCCGTGGAACTCATCCCGCGCTATGGCGTGATGCCGGCGCTGCCGCCTTGCGACGTCGAATTGTTCGGCCGCCGTTATGCGGCGCCGATCGGCATCGCGCCGATGGGCGGGCCGGCGATCGTGTGGCCGGGCGCCGACAAGCATCTCGCCCGCGCCGCGCAAAGGGCGCGCATTCCCTATACGCTCGGGCTTGCCGGCGGCGCGACGATCGAGGAAATCGCCGAAATCGCGCCCGACGTCTGCTGGTTTCAGCTTTACCGCGCCGCGAAGAACGATCATGCCATCGGCTTCGATCTCGTTCGCCGCGCCGCGGCGACGGAGTGCAACGCGCTCATCCTCACGCTCGACGTCCCGGTACGCACCACGCGGGCCCGCGAGGTCGTGGTCGGTCTCGGCGGCTCGGGCTTTCATCCCGATCTGGCGATGCTGAGCCAGATGGTGCGCTCGCCGCGCTGGACCTATGCACTCATGAAAAACGGCATCCCGCGCTTCGCCACGCTGCGCGCCTATGCCGGCGACAACGCCTCGATCAACGACGTCATCGCCTTTGCGCGGCGCGAGATGGGCGGCGCCTTCACCTGGGACGAAGTCGCCAAATATCGCGACCGCTGGAAGAAAACCCTGATCGTCAAAGGCATCCTGCACCCGGAAGACGCCGAGAAGGCGGTTTCGCTCGGCGTCGACGGATTGTTTGTCTCCAATCATGGCGGTCGCCAGATCGAGGCGTTGCCGGGGCCGATCGACGCGCTGCCGGCGATCGTGCGCCAAGTCGGCGACCGCGCCACGGTGATGTACGATTCCGGCATCCGCAGCGGCACCGACGTGGTGCGCGCTTACGCGCTCGGCGCCGCCGCCGCTTTTGCCGGCAAGGCGTTCCTCTGGGGCCTTGGCGCGCTCGGCGAAGAAGGACCGGGCCACGTCATCGACATTCTGATCGAGGAGACGCGCAGCGCCTTTGGTCAATTGGGCGCGCATCGCCCGCAGGAAGCGCGCGCGGTGGTGATCCGCCACAACGGCGCGCTGCACTTTTAAGACACATCGGGAAAGGAACGCATCATGGCAAGGACAATGCGGAAGACCAAACCCGCGGCGCGCAAAACCGCGACGAGGTCGGCAGCGCGAACACAGAAGAGCGCCCGAAGTTCACGCAGCAAGGGGGCGGCGCGCGGCCGCGTCGCCAAGGCAAAGACGGCGTCACGCAAGCATAGTTTTGTCGCCAGCCATCACAGCCCCGACGCCTTCGAAGGCGGTCTGCGGCGCTATGCCAAATACCGCGATCTCGGCATTGCCGCGGCGACCGACGGCATGGTGCGCGCCCACGTCATCAAGTTCGTGCCGCCGTTCATCCCCGCCGAAGTCTCGAAGCGGCACTATCACGACGTGCAGTTCCAGATGATCTACGTGCTCAAGGGCTGGATGAAGAGCGAATTCGAAGGACAGGGCGTCATCACCATGCGCGAGGGCTCGTGCTGGCTGCAGCCGCCGAAGATCGAGCATACCGTGCTCGGCTATTCCGACGATTGCGAAGTGCTGGAGATCATCCTGCCGGCCGATTTCGAGACCGTGGAGCTCGAGTGAAGAGGCGCGTTGCGCGGCAATGAATTCGTCGTCAGGACAAGACCTCGCCATCCTCGCCGAGCTCGAGCGCAAGACGCTGTGGCTCGCCTCGTGGATGATCCATCACGCCAATCATCTGCGCGAGAATACCGATGGATTGAAGGTCGGCGGCCATCAGGCCTCCTCGGCCTCGCTCGCCACCATCATGACCGCGCTTTATTTCCACACGCTGCGCCCGGCCGACCGTGTCGCGGTCAAGCCGCACGCGGCGCCGAATTTTCACGCCATCCAATATCTGCTCGGCCGCCAGAGCCGCGAAAAGCTCGAAAAGTTCCGCGGCTACAAGGGCGCGCAATCCTATCCCTCACGCACCAAAGATACCGACGACGTCGACTTTTCCACCGGCTCGGTCGGCCTCGGCGTGGCGCAGACATTATTCTCCTCGCTCGTGCAGGATTACGTGCGCGCCCACGGCTGGGGTCTCGACCGCCCCGAAGGCCGCATGATCGCGCTCCTCGGCGACGCCGAGCTCGACGAGGGCAATATTTTCGAGGCCATCCTCGAAGGCTGGAAGCAGGGCTTGCGCAATTGCTGGTGGATCGTCGACTACAACCGGCAGAGCCTCGATGCGGTGGTGCGCGAGGGGCTGTGGCAGCGCTACGAGAATCTGTTTCGCAATTTCGGCTGGGATGTCGTCCTGCTCAAATACGGTTCGCTGCAGCAAGCCGCGTTCGCCGAGCCGGGCGGCGAGGTGTTGCGGCGCTGGATCGACGATTGTCCGAACCAGCTTTATTCGGCGCTGGTGTTCCAGGGCGGCGCCGCTTGGCGCAAGCGGCTTCTCGACGAGATCGGCGATCAGGGGCCGGTCACGCGGCTGATCGAATCCCGCAGCGACGACGAGCTGGCGCGGCTGATGAACAATCTAGGCGGCCACGATCTGCCGGCGATCATCGAGGCCTTCGATGCCGTCGATCACGATCGCCCGGTCTGCTTCATCGCCTACACCATCAAGGGCTACGGCCTGCCCTTTGCCGGTCACAAGGACAATCACGCCGGCCTGATGACGCCGGCGCAGATGGAGACGTTTCGCCAAGCAATGAACATCCGGCTCGGTCACGAATGGGATCGCTTCGAGGGCTTGCGCCAATCCGAAGCCGAGATCCAGGCGTTCCTCGATCGCGTGCCATTCGCGCAAGGCAACAATCGCAATCTTTTCGCGCCGCGCATCGAGGTTCCCGATCGCCTTGCGGTGACCATCCAGCCGGAAATGTCGACGCAAACCGGCTTCGGCGCGCTGCTCAACGAAATCGCTCGGGAGAAATCGGCGCTCGCCGAACGCATCGTCACGGCGTCGCCGGACGTCACGGTGTCGACCAATCTCGGCCCTTGGGTCAACCGCCGCGGGCTGTTCGCCCGTGAAAGTCTCGCCGACACGTTCAAGAGCGAGCGCATTCCCTCGACCTTCAATTGGGAGTTCTCGCCCAAGGGCCAGCATATCGAGCTCGGCATCGCCGAGATGAATCTGTTCATCACGCTCTCAGCGCTCGGCCTCTCCCACGCCACCAACGGCGAACGGCTCCTGCCGATCGGCACGCTGTACGATCCGTTCATCGCCCGGGGCCTCGATGCGCTCAATTACGCCTGTTATCAGGACGCCCGTTTCATTCTTGTCGCCACGCCGTCCGGCATTACGCTTTCACCGGAGGGCGGCGCGCATCAGTCGATTGCCGAGCCTCTGATCGGCCTGGCGCAGGACGGGCTGGCCGCCTTCGAGCCGGCCTTCGTCGATGAGCTTGCGGTGATCCTCGCCTTCGCGCTCGACTACGTGCAGCGCGCCGGCGACAGGGACAAAGACGGCGCGCCGTCGGAGCGCAACTGGCTGCGCGACGAAACCGGCGGCTCGGTCTATTTGCGGCTCTCGACGCGGCCGGTCGAGCAAATCGCGCGCGAGATGACGCTGACGCTCCGCCAAGGCATCGTCGACGGCGCCTATTGGCTGCGCGAGCCGGGGCCGAATTGCCAGGTGGTGGTCGCTTACAGCGGCGCGGTCGCGCCGGAAGCGATTC
>Ga0335081_10010679_pt1 | contig 14859 bp, 13 predicted proteins | sample Lox_Sample_35_FD_206713 | JGI IMG/M metagenome (GOLD analysis project Ga0335081, IMG submission 206713) | Soil microbial communities from Loxahatchee National Wildlife Refuge, Florida, United States - Lox_Sample_3.5 | ecosystem: Environmental > Terrestrial > Soil > Wetlands | place: USA... | reverse complement strand
GGAGGGTGAGAAGCGGTTCGAGGTCCTGCTCGAGCTCGGCCTCGCGGAACGCCGAATTGGGGCGCCCGATGCCCTCGGCCGGCTGGAGGCGGCGATGCACGCCGCCACCGAGCCGACTCGCCGCGCGCGGGCCGGACTGGAATACGGTCGGACCCTCTTTTACGCGAACCGCTTAGCGGACGCGATCACGGTCCTAAGCGAGGCGTCCGACGCGCTCGGCGGCAACGATCCCGACGTCAAGGAGCGCTTCGACGCTGAGATCATCGCGACCGCCCGCTGGGTTGCCGACTACTACCCGCTCGCGGCCGAGCGCCTCGCCGCGATCGACGAGACCGAGCTGCACGGCGGGGGCGGCAGCGCCCAGCTACTCGCCACACTGGCCGTCGACGAGGCAGTCCGATGCGGGTCACGCGAGCAAGCGACGCGACGCGCACGGCAGGCGCTCGCGATGGGTGTCTTGCAGGACGAAGATGCGATCGGCTATCAGCACGCGGTGAACGCCCTGTTCATGACGGGAGAGAGCGAGGAGGCGTGCGCGGCATACGAGCGGGCCGTACGGCGAGCGAGGCTACGGGGAGATCCGTTCGCGCTGTCGAACCTGCTCGGCTTCCTCGCGTACGTCCGGCTTCGACTCGGTCGCCTGCTCGATGCCGAATCCGACCTTCGCGAGGGACTTGAGCTCAGCCGAGCGGCCGCGGCAACCTCGACTGCCTTCCAGTGGCACGCCGGCACGCTCGCGGAGGTCCTGATCGAGCGCGGCGAATGCGAGGAGGCGGCCGCGCTAGTCGAGAGTGCGCGCCTCGACGACCAGCCGGCCGACAACATGCAGCTCTTTTTCCTTCGCGTCGCGCGGGGGAGGCTGCACCTGTTGGCGCACGAGCCGGAACGGGCGCTGGCGGATTTCCAGACGATCATCGACGTGGCCGTCGCAGGCGGCGCCGTCAACCCCGTCTGGATCCCGGCGAGGTCACTCGCCGCGCTCTCCCTCCACAACCTGGGACGCACTGCCGAAGCAACCACACTCGTCGAGCAGGAGCTCGGCTTCGCCCGCGTTTGGGGCGCGCCGGTCGGGATCGCCGTCTCACTGCGAACCCTCGGCCTGGTCACCCGCGGCGAAGACGGCCTCGCCATGCTCGAGGAAGCCGTCGACATGCTCGAGCAGACGACTGCACGGCTCGAGCACGCGTGCGCACTCGTTGAGTACGGTGGTGCGCTCCGCCGGTCCAAACAGCGGATCGAGGCACGCGAGCGGCTGCGAGAAGGCGCCGAGATCGCGCACCGGCTCGGCGCGCTCTCGCTCGTTGCGCAGGCGAACGAAGAGCTCGCGGCGACTGGAGCACGACCCCGCAAAGTCGTGCAAACGGGGCTCGAAACGCTCACCGCAAGCGAGCGCAGGGTCGCGCAACTCGCCGCCGACGACATGAGCAACAAGAACATCGCTCAAGCGCTGTTCGTCACTGTCAAGACGGTCGAGGTGCACCTCAGCAGCGTCTACCGCAAGCTTGAGATCAGCTCGCGAAAACAGCTCGCCTCCACCCTCGCCGGCGATCTCTGATCGCAGGTCATCACCCAACTTCGGGATCGCCGCGGACCGCGCCACGACGGTCACGATCACCAACACCTCGCCGTCCGTTTGGGCGGTGAGCGGTTACCCCGCTTCGGTCCTTTTTGGGGTTAGACGGCGGCTGGGGGGGCGAGGGTGAGGCCGTAGCGCGCATCACGGCGCCTCTCGCGGCTAGATCCGGCGGACCGCCTACGGTGGTGGCCTGCTGCCGGTCGGCGGAAGTCACTGTCAGCCTTCCCAGGTTGACCCTCCAATGCGCGGCGGTGGCGGTCGGATGGGGGCGCGGCTACGACGCTCCCCCTAGGGGCGGCGGACGAAAGATTAGGGGCAGATGCGGGTCGCCTCCGATGCGAATACAAGGGGTCGGGCGGCACTCTCGGAGGCGTGATGAACCGACTCGAAGGAGGACTCATGCGATTCCAGCGTTTCAACAGCTCAGGCACGCTCGCCGTCGTCTGCCTGGCGACCGCGATGTTGATGCTCGACATCGCCGTGGTCAACACCGCTCTACCGAAGATAGCGGCCGATCTATGCTCCAATCTGACCGGCATCCAGTGGATCGTCGACGCCTACACCCTCGCGTTGGCGGCGGTCGTACTAACGGCGGGCGCGATCGCTGACCGGAGCGGCCGCCGGCTGATCTTCACCTCGGGAATAGGGCTCTTCGCCGCGACCTCGCTTGCCTGCGCGCTCGCGTCCGACATCGTCGTCCTCGACGCGGCCAGGGCGCTGCAAGGGATCGGGGCGGCGATGATGTTCGCGAGCTCGCTCGCGATCCTCGTCGACGCCTTCCCGACCGATCCCGGGCGGGCGAAGGCGTTCGCCGCCTACGGCGCAACGATCGGCGCCTCGTTCGCCGTCGGGCCGCTCGTCGGAGGCGCGCTCACGAGCGGGATCAGCTGGCGGGCCGTCTTCTACATCAACGTCCCGCTCGGCATCGCTGCGCTCGCCGCGAGCTACAGATGGCTGCGCGAGTCACGAGACTCCTCCCCCCGGGCGATCGACCGGACCGGCCAGGCGACCCTCACCGGCGGCCTGTTCCTGCTCGTCCTCGCCCTGTTGCGCGGCAACCAAGAAGGTTGGGGAAGCACGCGCATCGTCGCCGAGCTCGTCGGCGCAGCCGTCTGTCTCGCGCTGTTCGTGGTCACCGAGAGCCGGGTCGAGCAGCCGATGCTGCCGCTGCATCTGTTCCGCCGTCCCGATTTCAGCGGCGCCCAGATCGCCGCTTTCGCAGTCTCTGCCTCTTTCTTCGCGCTGTTCCTTTACACCACTCTCTACCTACAGGAGGTGTTGCAGCTCTCGCCGATCGAGGCCGGACTCGTCTACCTGCCCGGAACGTTCCTTTTGTTCGCCGTCGCGGGCGCGACCGCGCAACTGCCGCGCCGCATCCGCCCCGGCCTGCTGGTCGTCGTCGGGCTTGCGCTGGTCGCTGGGGGGCTCGCCCTAATGACCCTCGCCGGCGCGCATTCCTCCTGGACGGCGCTCCTGCCGGGCGAACTCGTCGTCTGTGTCGGGACTGGGCTCCTGAACCCCGCGCTGGCGGCGGTCGCGATGGGCTCCGTCTCCGAGCGGCAGAGCGGGCTCGCGGCCGGCGTCAACGACGCCTTCCGTCAGGGAGGGATCGCCGTGGGGGTCGCCGCCTTCGGCGCGCTCGTCCCCTCCGCGGCCGCGCTCGGCCATGGATCGCCGGAGGCATACGTCGCCGGCATGCACACCGCTCTGCTCGTCGGCGCCGCCGTCGCCGCCGCCGGAACACTCGCCTCGGCAGTGCTGCTTACCGGCCTTTGCAACAAGGTGCCGGCCGGCGAGCTGATCTCCGATCCCGCCTGACCACCTTTTCACCCACGACAACTGGAGACCTCAAATGACCACCACCGCACCAACACGAAAGATCGAGCGCTCGGTCACCGCGCTCACCGGCAGAGTCGTCCTCCCCGAACACCCGAACTGGGACCAGGCACGGCTCGCCTGGAACCTCGCTGTCGACCAGCAGCCGGCCGCCGTCGTCTTCCCCGAAACGGCAGAGGACGTCGTCGCCGCCGTCGACCTCGCCCGGGCCTTCGAGCTCCGCGTCACCGCCCAAGGAACCGGTCACAACGCCGGCCCGCTCGGGTCACTCCAGGACACCATCCTGGTCAAGACCGAGCGCATGCGCGGCGTTCGGATCGATCCGGAGGCCCGGCTCGCGCGCGTCGAGGCTGGCGCGGTGTGGCTCGAGGTCGCCGAGGCCGCGGCCCAGCACGGGCTCGCGGCGCTAGCGGGCTCCTCGCCCTACGTCGGCGTGGTCGGCTACACGCTCGGCGGCGGCCTCAGCTGGCTCGGCCGCAAGTACGGCCTGGCCGCCAATGCGGTGCGAGCGATCGAACTCGTCACCGCGGACGGCCGGCTGATTCGTTGCGATCGCGCGCACGAGCCCGATCTGTTCTGGGCGCTGCGCGGCGGCGGCGGCAGCTTCGGCGTCGTGACCGCAATCGAGCTGCAGCTGTTCCCGGTCGAACAGGCATATGCCGGCGCGCTCTTCTACCCGATCGAGCGTGGCAGCGAGGTTGTGCACGCCTGGCGCGAGCTTACGCAAAGCAACTCGGTACCCGACGAACTGACAACTGTGGGCCGGTTCTTGCGGCTTCCTCCAATCCCGGAGATACCCGAGCAGGTTCGCGGGAAGTCGTTCGTGATCGTCGAGGCCTATCACGTCGGTGACCCGGCCCAGGCCGACCAACTGCTCGCGCCGCTGCGGACGCTCGGACCCGTCAATGACACGATCCAGACGGTCCCGATGCCGGCACTCAGCCACCTCCACATGGACCCCGAACACCCCGTGCCCGCAGCCGGCGACGGACTGTTGATCGCTGACCTGCCGCCGCAGGCGGTGGACGCGTTCGTCGAGGCCGCCGGCGACGGCGCCCAGTCCCCACTGCTGACCGTCGAGCTCAGACATCTCGGCGGCGAGCTAGGCCGCGCGCACCCGGCGCACGGAGCGCTCTCCTCGATCGACGCCCCGTACTCGATGTATGCAGCAGGGATGGTGCCGATCGCCGAACTGGAAGGAGGCGTGCGCGCGCACGTAAGAGCCATAAAGGCGGCGCTCGCGCCGTGGGCCGCATCACGCACCTACCTGAACTTCGCCGAAACGCAAGGCGATCCGGCGAGCTTCTGGAGCGAGCAGACCTACACGCGCCTGCGACGCATCAAGGCCACGGTCGACCGCGACAACCTCATCCGCTCAAACCACCCCGTCCCAGCAGCCCGCGAACACCAGCCGACCCCCGGAGCGGTGCGCCCGACAGCCCCCGGCGCACCGTTCGGCGGAATAACGCGTGCACAGCAGAGCAGGTCACGCCGCGTCTCATGGCGCACCCGCTAGTCGCCACAACCGCGCAGACTGCGCATCGCGGACGGATCGGCCCCTCCGCGTAGTTCCCAGCTCGTCTGTCGCAGTCACCAGATCAGCCGTCAGGTTGGCTCCCGCTCGCTCAGGCAGACCAGGCGTCGCGGTCCGCCGGTTGGCGGATACTTCGGCGCGGCCAAGCACTCGCGACACGCGGCGATCGTCACGGCCGGCGGATGCGCGGCCTGATCGTCGTGCTCTGGCGCGCGGGCCTTCGCATCCACGAGGCGCTCACACTCACCGAGACCGACCTCAACGAGCGACGAGGCAGCCTGTTGATCGGCCATGGCAAGGGCGACCGGCGTCGCGAGGTAGGCATGGATCCCTGGGCATGGTCCGTCTTGGCTGGCTGGACGTCGGACCGCATCGCGCTGCCGCCCAGGCCGCTGTTCTGCGTGATCGGCGGTCCCACGCCTGGCCGCGCGTGGTCGGCGATCAGTGCGTGCGGAACTGCGCGACCTCGCGATCGAGGCTGGGGTCCGGCGTGGCTTCGCGCCGCATCCACGGCCGCAAAGCGCCGATGATGCACGCCAGCACCGGGCTCGAGCTCTGATGAGCCACTCTTGCGGGACCGCCACGGCGCTCCCGCGGGGCCGACGCTCCCCGATGCAGAATCGCGGAGGAGAAGTCCGCAGCGCACCATCGCTGGTCGTGCGCACCAGCCGCCACGTCGCCGGCGGCCCCTAGCTCATGCAGTTCGTGACGAAGCGAAGCAGACCCTCCGAATACGCCGGGCACCAATGAGTGCGCGATCGGCGCAAGGCGGACTTCATTGTCTGCATCGGCCGTGCGCATCGGACCTGGCGACTGGGACCGACGAGCGGGAGTCCGGACCGCGCTGCCTCGGCGAGCAGTGGCGGCGGCACGACTCTCGCGATCTGTAGATGGGTCTTCGGCGAGGGCATGTCGAGGTGCCCTCGCCCCTGCGCCTAGAACCGTGCCGGTCGGGACGTTTTCGTTGGGTTGTCTCGCCGCGGATGTCGGTGGGTGTGGCGTATCTTCCTGTGCGGTAGTTTGTCGCGCGCGCTTGGCATCTACATCGATGTGTCGGCCGATGGACGGCTGGGGACGGCCTACGCGAAATCTGGGCGTGCGTTGAGCCGGCGGGTGTGTGTCGCGGCGCTACTCGCGATCCTGCTCGTGGCGCTGTCGGTGTCGACGGCGCGGGCGGACGGGGATCCGGGGAGCGACGTTTTGGTGTACCAGAACCTGTTCGCGGGGTCTGAGGTCGGTCTGTCGGTTCAGCAGCAGGTCCGGCTGGGAGCGTTGTTGAAGGCGGCGGCAGGCCGGGGGTTCCCGATTCGTGTCGCGATCATCGGTGGGACGCAGGATCTGGGTGCGGTTACAGAGTTGTGGCGCGAGCCGCGGACGTACGCTCGCTTCCTGGGTTACGAGCTGTCGTTGGCTTACAAGCAGCGGCTGTTGGTGGTAATGCCGAACGGGTTCGGGTTCAACTGGCCGGGCCACCCGTCGGCGGCGGCGTACCGCGTGTTGGCTGGGGTCTCGATCGGATCGGGCGCGGCCGGGTTGTTCGACGCCGCGGAGGCGGCGGTGGGCAAGCTGGCTCGAGCCGGCGGCGTGAAGCTCCCGTCCGGCGTGGTCACGCCCGCGACGTCGGCCGCCCCGGCGACGGCGGCTGCTCCCGCTGGGCAGCCTCCAGCCCCACGGCGCAGCGCCGATGACGTGTTGGGGACCGTCGTGCTGGCGCTGGTGGTGGTCGCGGGCGTGGCGTTCGCGGTCCACTGGACGGCGCGCCGGCGGGGCTGGGCTCGGCCGCAATTGTCGGGCGGTGTGCGGTTGAGGCGGCCGTCGATCGCGCGGTTGGCGATACCGGGCGGTGCCGTGGTCGTGATCGTGCTGGTCGCGGGGGCCGTCATCGTGGTGCGGTCGAATGAGCCGGCTGAGTCACAGGCGGACGCGCTGGCCTCGAACCCCTACTTGGACCCGGGGACGCCGGTGTTTGGCGTGGCGGCCGATTTCACGCTGTCTGATCAGTTCGGGCAGTCCGTCTCGCTGCGTTCGTACCGCGGGAAAGTCGTGATCCTGGCGTTCAACGATTCGGAGTGCACGACGGTGTGCCCGCTTACGACGACGGCGATGCTGGACGCCAAGGCGATGCTAGGCAAGGCCGCCTCTCAGGTACAGCTGCTCGGGGTCGACGCCAACCCGGCTGCGATCTCGCTCGAGGACGTGTGGTCCTACTCGGAGCTCCACGGGATGCTCCACTCGTGGCGATTCCTGACCGGCTCGCTTCCTCAGCTGAAGCAGGTATGGAAGGAGTACGGGATCGAGGCGGCGATCGAGGCTGGGGAGATCACGCACACGCCGGCTCTGTTCGTGATCGATCGGCAGGGCCGGCTTTCGCGGCTGTATATGACTCAGATGTCGTACACCGCGGTCCCGCAGCTGGGGCAGCTTCTGGCCCAGAGCGCCGCGGCTCTGCTTCCCGGTCGTCCCAAGGTCCATGCGCATCTTTCCTACTCGCGCATCCAGCCGGCCGCCCCGACCGCGCCGGCGACCGTGCCGCTGGCGGGGGGTGGGACGGTCAAGCTCGGTCCGGGCAAGTCCGCCCGGTTGTTCGTGTTTTTCGCGACCTGGGATCAGGAGACCAGCGGTCTCGGCGGGGAGTTGGATTCGCTCAACCGGTACCAGGCGATCGCAACCCGCACCGGACTGCCCCACCTGACCGCCGTCGACGAGGCGAGCGTGGAGCCGAGCTCGACCACGCTGAGCAGCTTCCTCAAGCGCCTGCCGCATCCGCTGTCATATCCGGTTGCGCTCGACCAGAGCGGGAAGCTTGCCGACGGATACGAGGTCCTGGGACTGCCGTGGTTCGTTCTGGTCTCCTCGACTGGCCAGCTCCTCTACTACCGGGAAGTGTCAACCGGCGGGTGGCCGAGCACGAACAATCTGGTCCGTTATGTCAAGGCGGCGCTCGACCGGGTCCGCGTCCCCTCGGGCGCAGCGGCTGTGAGTCACGCGCTCGCCGGCTCGCCGGCACCGCTCGCCTCGCTGCACCAGCAAGCCGACCAGCTGCTTGGAAACGAGTCCGCGCTTGCCGAGCGCATCCGCGCGTTGCGCGGCTATCCGATCGTGATCAACGCGTGGGCGTCGTGGTGCGGGCCGTGCCGTTCGGAGTTCGGCCTGTTCGCCGCCGCGTCCGCCAGCTACGGACGCCGGGTCGCGTTCCTCGGCGCCGACACCGACGACTCGGCCGGGGATGCCCGCACGTTCCTGGCGGCGCATCCCGTCAGCTACCCCAGCTACCAGACCAGCACCAGCAACATGACCAACATCGTCCCTCAAGGGGTCGGGGACCTTCCGACCACGATCTTCATCAACCGGGCGGGCAAAGTCGCCTATGTACACACCGGGCAATACGATTCCGAGGGCACGTTGGACCAGGACATCAGCAGCTACGCCCTGTCGGGATGAACCGTCGCGACCGACCCGCAAGCCCCTCACCCACCGGCTAGCCCGATGAACGGTCGTCGACAGCTCCGCACCGACACCCAGGGTCCGCGCAGGATCGGCGCTCGGATCGCCGGGCTCGCCTATATCGCGCTGCTCCCGCCGGCGGCATTCGGGGTGCATCAGCTGCGCTACTGGCTCGCATATGGGAGCCGGGCCGGGATCGAGCTCCAGCGCACGGGGCACTCGTATCTGCACTCGGTCGTGCCATGGCTGGTTCTGCTGTTGGCACTGACGATCGGTGTGTTCTTGCGGGCGTTGGGCCGGGCGTTCGCCGGGCACACGTCGCCGGCTCGCTTCACGCTGTCGCTGACGGCACTGTGGCTCGCGTGCTCGGCGGCGCTCGTCGCGATCTTCGTCTGCCAGGAGTTCCTCGAGGGGCTGTTCGCGACCGGGCACCCAGCCGGACTGGCGGGGATCTTCGGCTACGGCGGCTGGTGGTCGATCCCGGCCGCGCTGTCCATCGGCTTGGTGCTCGCGACAGTGCTGCACGGCGCTCGGTGGCTGTTGCGCAACGTCGCCCACCGACGAGCGCGACCGTATCTGCCTGTTGTCGGACCAGTGCTGCGTCCGGCGCGTCCCCGCGATGCGGTGGTCGTGCGTCCGGCGCCCCTGGTCAGTGGCTGGTCGGGTCGGGGTCCGCCGACGCTCAACTGAGACGCGGTGCTTGCTCGCTTGCGAGCCCGCTGCGGATTCTGCCTCCTCTGAAATCGCCGGTCAGCGGGCGCTCGTGCGTTCGCTAAATGGTGGTTTCAGAGGCGGCCACTGCTACCGATAAGGAGTCAATGGTTCATGAGTACTGGAACCGCTGACCTGCCGGTCGGAACCGATGTCGGTTCGTCCCGCGGGTCGACGATGTCTGGGCTGCGCGTCTACTTCGCGTCGGACAGCCGTCGCACGGTTCAGACCGTGCTGGGGTTGATCTGGCTGCTGGACGGGGCGTTGCAGTTCCAGGCGTTCATGTATGGGAAGGGTTTCATCCAATTGCTGACCAACCTGACGGCGGGTCAGCCGCATTGGGTATCGAGCAGCGTGACTTGGGGCGCGACCACGCTCCAGAGTCACCAGACCGTGTTCAACACCGGGTTCGCGCTGGTTCAGATCGCGATCGGACTCGGACTGCTGTATCGCCCGACGGTCAAGCCGGCGCTGGCGGCGTCGTTCGGATGGGTCCTGGTGGTGTGGTGGTTCGGCGAGGCGTTCGGGATGATGTTCATGGCGACGACGCCTATGGGTGGCGCCCCAATGGCCAGTGCGCTCACCGGCGCGCCCGGAGCGGTGCTGCTTTACGCGCTGATCGGTGCGATGGTCTGGCCAAATGGACGCCCCGGAGGGTTGTTCGGCGTGCGCGGCGCACGAGCCGTGTGGGCGGCCGTGTGGCTGGTGATGGCGTGGCTGTGGCTGGTCGAGGCGGGCGGGGCGAGCGGGATAACCAACGCGATTAACGCGGCGCCATCGGGAATGAGCTGGCTGAGCAGCGTGCAGGATTGGTTCGCAAACGCCGCCAAGGGCGAAGGCGTGGTGATCGCGGTCCTACTCGCAGCGCTGTCGGCGGTGATCGGTGTCGCGGTCGCCGTCAACTGGCGGCCGAAGCTGTTCCTCGCGCTGGCGATTGGCTTGAATCTCCTCTACTGGGTGGTCGGTCAGGGCTTCGGCGGCATCCCTCAGGGTGGCGCGACCGACCCCAACGCCGGCCTGCTGTTTGTGGTGTACGCCTACGCGATGTACGCACTGGTGCCGTACGAACAACCGGCTCCCAGTGCCGCGCGTGGAAGTCCGAACCCCCGCGAGATTGCCGTGGCGGGCTGAGCCGGGTCCGACCACGAAATTCGACTGACGACGGTGATCAGGGTCCCGTTCACCTGGCGGGACCCATCGCCGGAAACCACCATCTACCAAGGAGGCGCCACGGTGTTTGGACGCCATAGATTCTGCAGTGCGGCTCGGCGCGCCGCGGCGCTCGTCGCGTTCGCGATCCTGCTCGCGGGTTGCGCCAGCGCCGAAAAGAACCTGACCGTACCCTCGACGATGTCCACGTCGGCGAGCTCGAACAGCTCCAGCAGCATGCCGGGCATGAGCATGGGCTCGGGCTCGAGCACCAGCGGAGGTAGCGTGTCCGTGGATGGGGTCAAGGCCGTGCCCACTCAGCTGCTCGGCTCGGCCACGTGGGAGGGGATGAAGATCAGCGCCGAGGCGACCACCCCATTGCCATTTGTGATCTACAACGGCACCAGCGAGCAGATGGTCAAGGCGGGGCCGAAGGCGAGCTTTCACCTGATGGTGATGCTCAGCGACGCCCAGACCGGCGTGGCCATCCCATACGCGACCGTCTGGGCCACGATCACGCGGAAGGGCAAGATCTACTACGACGCCCGTCAGTGGCCGATGATCTCCCGCTATATGGGACCTCACTACGGAAACGACGTGAGCGTCCCCGGAGCCGGCAGCTATCAGCTGAGCTTGCTCGTCAGCCCGCCTGTGTCCGCGCGGCACGTCGAATATCAGAACGTGTGGCTCCATCCCCACCGGGTGAACCTCACCTTCCACTGGACACCGCCGTCATGAACGCAGTGTCATCCCGCTGGGAGGCGCGGCCATGCTGAGCCGGCGGCGCTTCCTGCTCGGCGCCGCAGCCGTGGCTGCCGGTGGGGCCGCGGCCGGGTTCGGCCTGGACCGTGCTCTCACCAGCCGCGGCACGCCGGTCCCGCCCGTTGCGCTCGGTGGTCAGCCTCCCAGTCTCCCAACCCGGCAGCATGCCTGGACAGTGAGCCTCGCTCGTGACTCGTACGGAAACCCAATCTCCCCTCGATTCGATCGCCTGGTGTTTCTTAACATCGACGGCGATCCGAGCCCCGCACACGTTCGCGTGCTCGAGGCCGCGCTGCGAACGCTCGAGCGCACGTATGAATGGGGACCGTCCGGGCTACTGTTCACCGCGGGCTGGGGGCCGGGCTACTTCGAGCGGTCACTACGCCTCCCGCCACCGATTCCCCGCGCCATGGGTCTGTCGGACTTCGAGTCGCCGGCGATCGACGACTACGACCTGTGTCTTCATCTCGCCTGTGACGACGAGCGACGCCTCGCAGCGATCGAGGCCGCTCTGCTCAACACCGCTCCGCTACCCGGAGCGGACGGTCCGCTTGACATCTCGAGCGCGCTGCGCTGCCAGGAAACACGAACGGGGTTCACCGGCGTCGGGCTTCCCGCCCAACGTCAGGACGTCGGCGGCATCCCACCCGGCAACCCCGTCCCCAAGAATGCCCCGCTGTTCATGGGCTTCAAGTCCAGCCTCCGGCGCAACCAAGCCAGCGAGGACGACATCACCATCCAGAACGGTCCATTCGCGGGCGGCACGACGATGCAAGTCAGCTACATGCGCCTCAGCCTCGACACCTGGTACCGGAACCTCACCGAGCGCGAACGCGTCGCCCGCATGTACGCCCCCCAAGTCACCCCCGAACAAGTCGCGCACTTCACCACCGACGCCAGCAGCGACCCGAACCTCCTCAACCAGGCAATCAACCGCTATGGAGTCATCGGACACGCACAGACATCCGCCCGCGCCCGACGAAACAACAAGCCCCTCATTCTCCGCCGAGACTTCAACACCATCGACGGCGGCCAAGCCGGCCTGCACTTCGTCTCCATTCAGCGCACGATCGAGGACTTCATCACCACCCGCAACGCCATGAACGCCTCATCCGCGCAGCTCCAAAACCCAAGCATCACCGACACCGTCAACAACGGAATTAACGAATTCATCTTCGTCGCCAAGCGCGCCAACTACATCCTCCCCTCCCGACCTAACCGCTCGTTCCCGCTGCTCCCCGGCCGCCACCAAGCACTCGACTGACCATCGTGTCGCCGCCCCGGACCGACGTCGTGCTGCGACCGGCGCCAACGGCCGCGGCGGCCCATGCATGAGGCAACGATCTGCTCTTTGTAGCCTCGTGCGTGGTGGTGGAGCGCGCGCGAGCGCCCCGCGCGCCAGTCCGGTCTCGATGGCCTCGGGACGATCACGATCGACGGCATGTCGTGCCGTGCCGATCACACAACGCTGCTCGTCGTGGTTTTCAAAGAGGGCCCTGTGAGGTCCGTAGCGATTGGTTGGGCACCTAAGGTGGAGAAAATGTGGACACGCCGAGGCCCCAAAAAACCTATTGCCCGGCAAGTATCTCCAGAAAATCCCTGCAAACAACGTATGCCGGAGGAGGGACTCGAACCCCCGACACGCGGATTATGGTTCCGGCCGCCTGGTCAGCGTCTACGGGCGATTCGCTCGATGTTGGACGGCAAGTTGGACAGTTTTGTCAGACCACTGGCGCCTCGACGGGGATTGCCGTGGTGCTGACAGCCGGCCTGGAGATGTCCGTCGAAGGTCAGCACGGCGGACACGGTGCCGCTCTTGTGCAGCGCCGTCGCAGCGCCGAGGTGGATCGCGTCGAGCGTCCGCACTTCCGTGGGTTCAATCGCCGCGGCGGATCGGAGTCGCGGGGTCGTGATGCGGACCAGCCTGAGGTTGGCAAGGAGCTGTTGAGCGTCCGCCTGGAGCCCGTACACCTTTCCGAGCCGCCCGAGCTCGACCGTCACGAGCTCACTCGACCACTGTTCCTCATAGCTCGCGAGAGCCTTGGCGATCGCTGAGGCGTCAGCCTCGGCCAGGAGAATCCGGCCGAGCGCCGACATGTCGACGTAGAGCCCCGCCATCAGTAGGGACGCTCACGATCGGCCTCGAGGAACCGATCGGTCGTCCCGGCAGGATGCCGCTTGGCGGTCGCGAGGTGGTGGTCGATCCATGCCAAAAACTCGTCACGCGAAGGCGTCGGCTCAGCCATTCGCCGGACCACTATCTCGTCGTGCTCGAGGTCGTCGCGCTCGAGGTCGACCCGGAGTTCCTCACCACTGTCCAGCTTCAGTGTCGCTCCTTCACGCATCGTGAAAGTGTCGCAGGCCGCTCTACTTCATCGCTGTGGGTCGGGCCTTCGACGGTCGCCAGCGCGTCGCGCTCGAAATGTCCGGGTCCATAAGGCGCTTCCAGAGCGCCGTGAGCCGTCTCGCTCGCTCTTCCCGGGCATCGCGGCGATCTCGCCGGGGCGCTGCTACGCGCGGGCGCCGTCGCCTGTCCGCTCGGTCATTTCACGGCGCTCCTTCGGAGGTATGAGTTGAGGCGCCCTGCCGGGTCGGTCTCGTCGAGCGGCGGCAGGAGCTTCACGTAGCGCTCGGTCGCCTGAAGCGAGCTGTGCCCCATGTACTCCATCAGCTCACGGAGCGTGTAGCCGGCGGCCATCAGGAAGCTCGCATACCTATGCCGGCACTCGTGAAGGGTGATCGGCTCGAGCCTCGCAGCGGCCCATCACCTCCTGGCGCGCTCAGCGATCTTGCCGGACGTGACGGAGACCGCGCTCACGGCCATTGGTTTCCTGGAGCCGGAGAACATGGCGCCTCGCATCGAGCCGATTGGGACAGCCTGTCGGTCAGGTTGTGGTGATTCGTTTGCCGTAGGCGATCAGTCCGTACATCGCGAGGATGTCGAGCGTGAAGATCGAGAGTGACCAGAATGGGTACGCCTGGATCATCATCAGCTGCGCGATGGCGTTGGCCCCGAGAACGACGACGCCGGTCCATCGTGAGAACTGGTTCTTGACAAATACGCCAAGACCAACGGCCAGCTCGAGCACGCCGATGCACAGCACGACCCAGCCCCAGGTGTTGAGGTTGCCGGCTACGTAGTGGGCGTTGGCGACGAAGAAGTGTGCGTTGCCGATCGCGGCGAGACCCTCGATGAAGTTCAGGGTGCCGAGCATCAGCAGCAGGACTCCCGCGAACGTGACCCAGCCGTAGCCGCGATCGTCATCCTCGGCGTAGTCGCGAGTCGTCTGCACCGCTTTGCCATTCGCCTGCGGTGGTCTTTGAGGAACTACAGAAGCGCTCATTTGGCCCTCCGACGTTTGGGTTATGCATCCCGCTCGCCAAGTCTCAAACGGCTTTACGGATACAGGCCGAGCCTACGCGCGCACGGCGCGCATCTCGCGTCCGCGCGAGCGCTTCACCCCGGTGATCGCGAACGACGGCCGAACGGGAGCGCCCGCGGTTTGGCCGCCGGCGGCCACGGCTCACGAGCAACCATGCAAGAACGCACCTCGTTTGGCAAAGCGGGGGAGACCGGGAGCGACATCCGTGGGACCAGGACGCTCAATGAGCACCCGACCAAGCACATCGCCGGGCGTCGCGATGCGGAGGTACGGGGTGAGCGACACGGCGACCACGGGCGCGACAGCACGTGCCGATGAGACGACGAAACTCACCCGGCCGCGGCGCGGACTGCCGGGCCTTGAAGGCCGGTTTTCACCCGTTGTGGGTGAGGCGAGAGGGCCCCTGATGCCGGAAGGTATAGCTCGCCATGGGAGCGATGGCGGACGATTCCCGGCGCGGCAGA
>Ga0335081_10010678_pt1 | contig 14859 bp, 11 predicted proteins | sample Lox_Sample_35_FD_206713 | JGI IMG/M metagenome (GOLD analysis project Ga0335081, IMG submission 206713) | Soil microbial communities from Loxahatchee National Wildlife Refuge, Florida, United States - Lox_Sample_3.5 | ecosystem: Environmental > Terrestrial > Soil > Wetlands | place: USA... | reverse complement strand
CTTGGGGACCCAGTGAATACAATTCGTAGCCTCGCACGTCCCCGCCGCCGCCCAGTCCGCCCGGGAAGAAACGTTCGTACAGCGGCAACTCGCTGCCCTTGCTTCCACCCAGGCTTGTCCCGATTCCGTAAGTAAATCCTGGCGAAAACACCCATTCGCCCCACCGCGGGCTCTTGATGTACGGGATGAAGAAGCGCGTGTGAAAGACGCCCTTGACGAAAGAACTACCACCCAGCCCGGCCACTTCCAAGTTGAGGCTCTGGACGGAACCGGTACGCGGATCGGTCGGATTGTCGATGGTGAAGCGGCGGATACTCGGCATCAACTCAGATACGCGAGTGTAGCCCTTATAACGCTGGATCTCGAAAGTGGTGAATTCGGACAAGCCGCTGATCCCGACGCTCTCGAACTGATAGCCCAATCCAGCGGTTACGTCGTCCAACGGCAGTGGCCCGATTTTCTTGAACCCCAACTCGGTCAGCGGGTAGCCCGTGTTGATCTGAAACCCGGCGTTGGTCTGATCGAATGAGAACAGGAAGAGCTTGTTGTAGAAGGCCTGTAGGCTCACGCTGAGCGGCATGTCAAGAAACCACGGCTCAGTGTAGCTTACGCTGTAGTTCTGATAGAGGAAGCCGATTTGAGCGTTGGCCGAAACGGCTTCGCCGCCACCGAAAAGATTGGTGTTGCCGACACTGAAGTTACCAAAGACCGAAGAGTAACTGTCGTACCCGCCGCCCACTTGCAGCGCCGCCGTGTTCGCTTCCTGCACGTTGATATCGAGGTCGATTTTGTCCGGTGTGGAACCGGGCGACGTTGAAATTCGCGTGTTGGAGAAATAGCCGAGAGCGTCGAGCTTTTGCTTGGATTTCTGGATCTTTCCGGTCGAATACGGTTCCTGCTCTTCGATTACCAGTTCGCGTCGGATAACCTTGTCCGAGGTCTTGGTATTGCCGGTGATCTTGATCCGATCGACCAGCACTTCGCGTCCGGGATTGATGTTGAAGGTAACGTCGACGATCCGGGTAGCGGGGTCGATCTGCGTGCGCGGGTCGACGTTGACGTAGGCGTATCCACGGTCGGAGTAGAAGTCGGACAACGTCAGCACGTCGTGCTGCATAGCGGAGCCGCTGAACGTCTCGTTGTGCTCGAGCGTCAACTTCGACAGCAGGTCTTTCTTGGGTACCTTGAGGTCGCCCGCCACATCGAGCGCGCCGACCTTGTAAACCGGCCCTTCGTCGATCGTCACGGTTACGGCCAGCGAGTTGCCGGTGCGGGTTACCGCGGGTTCGAAGACGTGAACATTGAGGTAGCCGTGATCGTAGTAGAAGGCGGTCAGGCGATCGACGTCGTCCTGAAGTTTTTTGCGGTCAAGAATCCCGGTCTGAAAGAAATAACTCAGCAGATTGTGGGGCCGCGTCTCCATCGAGCCGCGCAGTTCCCGAGGGGAGAAGTGCTTGTTGCCGACGAAGCGAACAGCGGAAATCGTCACGACCGGCCCTTCCGCTACGTCGAAGACTCCCATGGCGGTGTTATTCGCGCCCGGAACCGTGCGGAACGTTACCTTGGCGTCGAGATATCCTTTGCTCTGGTAGACTTCCTCGAGATTTCGGATTGTGGTTTGAGCGCGCGTGGGGTCCAGAACCGATCCTGAGTGCAAAGCGAGGGCATTGATCACCTCGCTGTCGCTGGCCTTGATCGCCTTCATCCCGGAGAAGCGTATCTCCGTTACCAATGGCCGCTCCCTGACGCGGTACGTCAGGATATTGTGATCGTGATCGAAGTTCGCGCTCACGTCCTCGAAAAATCCCATCCGGTAAATGGCCTTGGTATCGGCGTCGACGGTCGCGTCGTTGAGCGGTTGCCCGACCTGCGATGTCACGTGAATTCTGATCGCGCCCGTCTCGACCCGCTGGTTGCCCGCTATCCTGATTTCGGCAATGACCGGGCCGGGCTGCGCACCGACTTTCGCTGTCATCAACAACGAAATGGCGAGCAGCCATAAAACCCCTGCGCGAAATGCGCCCGGCGCGGACGCGCTGACTCTTGCAACCGTCACCAATCAACCCCAAAAGCGGCGACCAACCTAACCAATCGTCCCCTTGAAGTAAACAAAGCTGAGTGAACGCACGTTTAAGCCAATCCTGGCCGCCGCCGCCGGCTCCATCCGCAGGCTCTCCTAGATGCGCTCGTTCGCCCGTCTGGCTATGACGCGGTCTCGTTGAACAGGCGGCCGTCGCGCAGCCTGAGGGTTCGTCCCATGCTGCGCGAGAGTCGTTCGTTGTGGGTGGCGACCATGAAGGTCACTCCCAGCTCGCGATTGAGACGATGAAAAAGGGTATGCACTTCGTCGGCGGTATGCGGATCTAGGTTACCCGTCGGCTCGTCGGCCAGTACCAGCCGCGGACCCAGAACCACTGCCCGGGCGACCGCGACCCGTTGCTGCTCACCGCCCGAAAGCTCCGTTGGCCGCCGATGGAGCTTGTCTTTGAGCCCGACCAGCTCGAGCGTCTGCTCGGCGCGACTGCTGGCGTCACGCTCGGGCAATCGCGCTATCAGCGCCGGCATCATCACGTTTTCGAGCGCGCTGAAGTCGGCCAGTAGGTAGTGAAACTGAAAAACAAAACCGAGCTTGCGGTTACGAAATTCCGCCAGCGCCCGATCGTCCAGCGCAAAAAGGTCTTGCTCCTCAAACAGAATCTTTCCCGCGGTCGGAGCCTCGAGACTGCCGAGCACGTGCAGCAGAGTGGATTTGCCTACACCGGACTGTCCAACGATCGCGATTTCTTCGCCCGCCTCTACCTCGAGGTCGAGGCCGCGCAGCACCGAAATCTCACGGCCGGCATCATAAAACTTTTTGTCTACTCCCGCGGCGCGCAATAGCAGCCGTGGCGCCTGTGCGCCTGCGAGCTTGAGCGCGCTTTCACTCATATCGGATGACCTCGACCGGCCGCAGTGAGCGCGCCTGCAAGGCGGGGTAAATCGCTCCGCCCAGGCAGAGAATCACTGCCGCGACCGCCACGGCGACGAAGTTGACGGCGTAAAGCCTGACTGGCACCGCGCTCACCATGAACAGGTCGGGCGGTAGATGAATCAAATGGTACTTGCCGATGAGAAACGAAGTTAGAAAACCCAGGCTGACCCCAATCAATGTGCCGCCCGCCCCGAGGGCCGCCCCTTCGCACAGGAATATCGACACGACCGAACCCGCTCGTGCCCCCATCGCGCGCAGAATCGCGATCTCCTTACGCCGCTCCATTACCACCATCACCAGCGTTGCGACGATATTGAAGGCGGCGACCAGCACGATCAACAGCAAAACAAGGAAGTAGGTGAACTTCTCGAGCTTGAGCGCCGAGAACAACGGCGCATTGGTCTGCGTCCAGTCGCCGATCGAAAAGCCTGTCCCAGTCATTGCGGCGATCCGTCGGCCGATCGCGGGGGCATCGAACAGATTGTTGACCCGCACCTCCAGGCCCGTTTCGAGTTGGGGATCGTCCGCCAGCAATGCCTGACCGTTTTTGATCCCAACGAAAATGAGCGACGAGTCGAACTCGTACATTCCGGAATAAAAGAACCCGCCCACTACGAAGCGGCGCAGACGAGGTGCACCGGCGCCGGCAACCATACTTGCCGGCGAAATCACGATCACCGGATCCCCCGCGCGCAGCCCAAGCTCGAGCGCGAGCGACTTGCCGACGATCGCACCCGGCAGCTCGACCGTTCGTTTTCTACCATGATCGATCACGGTCACCGGGTACATTTGGTCAAGCACTTCCAGCGAACCGGAGGTGAGCGTCTGGTTCAGTTCGGTCAGCACTGGGTTGTCGCGCGCGACAACCCCACGCAGCATTCCGCCGGAAACGTACCCGGGCAGACCCGACGGCGTGGTCGACACCGCCATTATTTGCGATGCAACGAAAGGTGCGACCCCTACAACACCAGGAATTGCGCTGATTTGCCGCGCCAGATCGTTGAGATTTCCCGCCGACACCCCGGTCTTTTCCAGCGTTATATGCGGATTGAAGGCCAGCAGCCGGTTGCGTAAGTCCTCCTGAAAGCCGCTCATCACAGATAGCGCCACAGTTAGCGCGAATGTTCCGAGCGCCACCCCGACCAGCGAGATTAACGCGATCAATGAGACGAACCGCTCGCGCCGGCGCGCGCGGAGGTAGCGAATGCCTATCAGATACTCGAAGCGCACGGATAGTGTTTGCTTAGTGTGCGGCCACCGGCGACTCCTTACCGGCTGGCGCTTGCGTGCTTGTCTTTTCACCGATTGAAATCAGAATGCCACCGCACCCGACGCATTGCCTCGAAAGGGTCTTTCATGTTCTCCGAGCTGTTAAAGTTTTGCAATCAGGGGGTAGTTGAAACCCGGTCCTGACCACCATAAACTTCGCACGGAACTCCCATTTTTCAGGGGTTGGGCTTAATGAGATTTTCGTGGTCGTGGGGGCTTGCGGCTCTGGCCGTGCTCGGATGGACGGTCGCGGGGCGCGTCTTCGCCGCCGACAACGCGGCCGTGGGGGGCTACGAGGCAGCCGCCGCCACGAGCTCGGATACGCCGAACGAACCGGCAGCATCCGAAGCGTCGGATGACTCCGCTGCGGGCGACGAGACCGCCGGTGGGCCTGCTCCTGTAGGCATTGCCGCCGCACCTCCCGCCGCTGGCGAAGAGCCCCTGATCACCATGAACTTTCAGGACGTGGATATCCCGGTACTGGCAAAGTTCATCAGCGAGATCACCGGCAAGAATTTCGTGATTGACGAAAGCGTGCGCGGCAAGGTCAGCGTGATTTCGCCGACCAAGGTCACCGCGCAGCAGGCCTACTCGATCTTCCAGTCAGTGCTTCAAATCAAGGGATTTACCACGGTTCAAGCCGGCGCGGTCATAAAGATCGTGCCATCGCGCGACGTGCGTCAGTCCGCCGAACTGACCCAGTCCCAGGAGCCGGGCCTGACCCAAGGCGACCAGTATGTCACCAGGATGGTAAAGCTGCGCAACGTCGACGCCTCTTCACTGATGAACGTGATCCAGCCGATGATATCACATGACGGGCTGGTCGCGGCCTTTCCACAGGACAACACTCTGATCATCACCGACGGCGCCTTTAACGTCCAGCGCCTGCTGCGGATCATTGGCAGCCTGGACGTTCAGGGAATGCAGCAGGATGTCGCTGTTATCCCGCTCAAACTCGCCTACGCCACCGATCTCTCACAGAAGATTGAGAAGATCATGAGCGTCCGCGAAGCCGCCTTGCACAGCGGCGGTGCTCTGCTGCGGCCCGGGATGGGCGTGGTCGCGCCATCGGCCCAGGGCGGCTCGACCTCGTTTAGCATCGTGCCCGACGAGCGCACAAATTCGCTCATCGTGCTCGCCGGGCCGCTCCAAATGCACCAAATCAGGCAACTCGTTCAGAAGCTTGACATCCACCCACCGAACGAGACCTTCCGCATCCACGTTTACCACCTCAAATATGCGCCTGCCGCCGAAATGGTCGACGTGATCAATGGTCTGCTTAGCGGAGCGGGTGGCCCAACTTCCTTGTCGCCGCAAACCGGCCGGAATTCCCTCGGGCGCGGCAGTTCGCTCGGCATGCTGAACGGCTCAGCATTCGGTTCTGGCGGCGTTGGCAGCGGCGGCTTTGGCGGCGGTGGCTTCGGCGGTGGTGGCTTCGGCGGTGGGATGGGCGGGGCGGAAGCAGGCGGAGGGGCAGGCTCGCCGATGGGTCGGCGCAGCGATTCCACCACCGGCGCGACCACGGCGAGCAGTGGCGGTGCTCGCACTGCGGATTTCGAAAATCCGGTAACGGTGACCGCGGACCCGGCGACCAACTCGCTGGTCGTCAGCGCCGCTCCGCAGGACTACGAGACCCTCAAGCGTGTAATTGATCAGCTCGATATCCCGCGCGTGCAGGTCTTTGTCCAGGCCATCATTGTCGAGGTGAGCGTCGAGCGCGCCAAAGACATCGGCGTGAATTTTCTCGCTTCAACTGGATTCGGCAGCACTCTCGGGCTTGCCTCGCTGAACTTCGGACAGTTGCAGAACGCTTTGGGGAATCCTCTAGGCCTGACTGGCCTGGGTATTGGACTGGCTTCGGGCAGCACCTGCAATATTCCGGTCAGCGTGCTGAATTCTGTGGTCAGTTCCGGGTCCTCGACTACAGGCAGCACGATCGCCGCCCCCTGCGACATCGCGCTGATGACGGCGCTTCAGAGCGATACGCACAGCAACGTCCTTTCCGCGCCGACTCTCCTCACCGCTGACAATGAGGAAGCCATGATCGTGGTTGGCCAGAATCTGCCGTTCGTCGGTTCCGCGGCGGCTAACGCCGGCCTGCCCGGGCAGATCTTCAATTCGGTCGACCGCCAGAACGTCGGCATCACGCTCGACATCGTGCCGCAGGTCTCGCAGGGCGACTACGTCAAGCTCGACGTTTACGAGGAAGTCTCCAACGTTATTGCGAGCACGGCCAACCAGCAAAGCAATCCGCTGGGTCCGACTACGACGATTCGCTCCGCCTCGACCAGCGTATTGGTCCAGGATCACCGCACCGCGGTAATCGGCGGGCTGCTTTCGAGCGACCAGGAAAACGGCCGCCAGGGGATCCCGTTCCTCTCCGATATTCCTGTGCTGGGCAATCTTTTCAGCGACAACTCCCGCGCGCTAACCAAGCAGAACCTCCTGGTCTTTCTCACGCCTCACGTGGTGCGTACACATGAAGATCTGCAGTCGCTGGCGCTGGACGAGCGACAGAAGTTTGTGCGGGCGCTGGGTCGGCGTGAAGTCAACAATATGCCGCCATCCCAGTTCCAGCAACTATACCAACCGAACTTCAACGCACCGGTATCGCCTCAAGCGAGCCTGATGCAGTCCCAGCCGGTCATGCCCGGAGGCGGTTATGCCCCGATGCCCGGCATGACTCTGACGCCAGCCGCACCCGGGCCGGCCGGCGCAGCTCCAACTCCGGCGCCTGCAACCGGGCCACATAGTTTCAACACTGTGACGCCGCCAGGGGCGACGGCCGCTGCGCCGGCGATAGCGGCGACTGAAGCCCCGGTTCACACTGCTGCCAGCACCACAGCTTCAAGCACCAGTGGCCCTGAGACTAATCCGGTGATGGCCGCCGCCTCACCCTCGTCGAGCGCGATGGGGTCGACGACCGAGCCGCCGCCGGCATTTCCGGCCATGCGGCTTGGAGCCACCAGCGTCGTTGGGCGAAGCTCGTCGCCCTGACAAGCTCTTTTCCATCGCCCAGCGCCGCCCATCCCATCGATCGGCCTCCGGATGATGGTTGCAGGCAAGCCGCCGCGACTCCCCCTTGCGCCTGACAACTCTATTTGGAAGCCTGAAACGTTATGCCGCGCCAGATTGGCAGCTTGAGGGCGTGGATTGAGTGTGCCGCGATGGCTACGCCATGGGCATTGTTGCGCGCAATGCCGCTGGAATCCGCAGCGCGGACGGGGGCCGCCGCGGGTGCGCTTGCGGCGCAGCTCGATCGGTTCAACCGGCGAATCGCGATGCGCAACCTGCAAATTGCCTTTCCGGAGCGCGAGGGCAACGAACATCGCCGGATCCTGGCCGCTGCTTACCGCAACTACGGCCGGATGGCAGCCGAGTGGCTCCACGCCTTCGAATTTACCCGCGCGAATATCGAGCAGTATGTTACCTATGAGTCGCCCGAATACTGGAAGGATGCTATTCGCATTTCAGGCGGCCGCGGCATCCTGGTCCTCACGGGCCATTTCGGCAACTTCGAACTGCTTTCGCTCGCGCATTCGATTTACGGCAACCGCATCGCAATTATTCAGCGTCCCAATCGTAATCCGATCATTGACGCTGCCGTGACCGCGCGCCGGACCCGTTTCGGTAATGTCAGCATTCCACGCAAAGGAGCGGCCCGGGAAGTTCTCCGCCTGCTGCGAGACGGCTGGATGGTGACAATACCGCTTGACCTGGATACGCGCCGCGGCGTCTTCGTCAATTTCTTTTCGATGCCAGCAGCGACCAACGAGGCGCTCGCTCGTATCGCAATAGCGACCGGGGCGCCAGTACTCCCCGCGTTTATGGTGCGTGAAGGCTCGACCACCCGCCATCGAATCAAACTTCTTCCTGTGATCGAATTGCAGTGCACCCGCGACCGGCGCGAGTCGGTATTGATCAACACGCAGCGCTTTACCGACGTTATCGCGGACATGATCCGGCTTTATCCCGATCACTGGAACTGGATACATCGTCGCTGGAAGACCCGGCCCGCGGGAGAGCCTCGCTTCTACTAGCCCGGATGTGCCGGATATGATTTGTCGCGATGCCTGAACAACAAAAACCGTGTTACGAAGTGCGGGAAAGCCAACCGGAGCCGAGCGCGACCTCGGTCGGGATCCAGGCTCAGGCTCCGGCGCTAGTCGCCTCGTCCGAGGCCTCCGAGCCGCCTGCGCATTACGTTCCCGCCTGCGGCGTGTTGTGCGATATCTTCTGGTGGGCGCGCGGCAAGTAAAATTAAAGTGCCGCTCGACATTCGCAGTTCAACCGCCAGATGAGATTTGAGGAAATTTTACGATGGCATTGATAAGGGCCTGCAAGGCCGAAGAGCTCAAACCGGGTCAGGCGCTTCGCCTGAATTTGACGCCCCCGATCGCGCTATATCGGCTGAACGAGGGTTTCTATGCCACCGATGACACCTGTACGCACGCGCAAACGTCGCTCGCCGCCGGCGACATCGATCTCGAAGAATGCACGGTCGAATGTCCCTACCATGCTTCCCTCTTCGATATCCGCACCGGCAACGTGCTTTCCCTGCCGGCGAGCAAACCGCTCAAGACCTACCAGGTCAAGGTGGTCGGCGAGGAAGTCTTTGTCGAGATCGGCTAAGGCGCGCTCGCTTAATCCGCGAGACGGCGCAGGCGTACGCAGGCCTACAAATTCGCGATGACCGCCTTGGTGAAATCAGCGGTCTTGGCGTTTCCGCCCTGATCCACTGTCAGCGGTTTGCCCGCGGCATAGACCTTGCGGATCGCGTACTCGAAGCGTTTCGACTTGTCGCGCAGGCCCAGGTAGTCAAGCATCATCACTGCTGACAGCATCGTCGCGGTAGGATTGATGACGCCCATGCCCTTGATGTCCGGCGCGGTGCCGTGCACCGACTCGAAGTAGGCGTAGTTGTCACCGTAACATCCAGAGGGGGCGACCCCGAGGCCGCCGATTGTACCGGCCGCCGCGTCCGACATGATATCGCCGTAAAGATTCGGCATTACTACGACGTCCAGGTCGTGCGAGCTTTGCACGATCCGTCTGGCGAAATCGTCGATGATGAACTGCTCGTACTTGAGTTCGGGGTAAGCGGCGACGACCTCTTCGACGATCTGGCGGAAGAGTCCGTCCGATTCTCGCAACATATTGTATTTCGATGTGCAGGTGACCTTGCCGGGATGGCCCTCGGACTTGCGGCGCATCGCCAGTTTGCAGGCGAAATGCGCGATGTTGCGAGTGTTGCGTTCGGTAATCACCTTGATCGCGTAGATCCCGCGCTCGGACGTGTCGAGCTCTGCGCGCAGGATTCGGCTGCTTAGATGGAGCGGGGCGAGAGTCGAGAGCGGTCCCTCGAGTCCGAGATAAAGATCCTCGAGATTCTCGCGCACGATCACGAAGTCGATGCCCTCGGGATTCGCGAGCGGGCTCGTGAAGCCCTTCATGTACCGGCACGGGCGGACGTTGGCGTAGGTTTTTTTACCCCAGCGCAGGTACCCAATGCCGCCGGTTTTCCCCGAGGTCGAACCGAACAAGGTCGAATCCGACGCATCGATCGCGGCGCGCACGGTCTTTTCGGTCTCGCCGCGGACCCAGTTTTCGCCAGTGGGGAACTCGTTGAACTCGAGGTCAACCTCGAGCGTCCGCATCACTTCCATCGCGGCATAGATTGTCTGCGGCGCCTCGTCGTCACCCGGCAGCACCACGACCTTTTTCTGACCCACGTCGCTTCCTCCCGAAGCTTTGCAACTTCCCAAGACAGCCAAGGGGCTGCGGCGCCCATCGCGACTTGTCGGCAATGAGCGCCGCGTGCCGCAACTTCAATCCGTGCCAGCGGACGGCTTGCCTAACGCGCAACGCATTCCGTTAACGCGGGGAGGCTCAACCGCCATAATTGAAGCCGCACTCCTTGAGTGTGAGCGGATCGGCTTCCTTGTTGAGGCAGGCCTCGGTTACGACGCCAACCGCGATGCTGTGGTCGCCATGCTCGTAAAAGTGGACCACGTCGCATTCGACCGCGGCTGGAGCGTCGCAGATTATCGGACATCCGTTCTTGCCGGCCACATAGGCATAATTGCCGAACTTGCCGTCCTTGGGCTCGACATGCTTGAAGAAGGCCATCGCCAGGTCTTTCTGACCCGTGCCGAGCATCGAGAGCGTGAATTTCTTCGACTGTTTGACCAGTTCGTGCGCGGTCGAATCAGTCTTGATACCGACCACCACTAGAGGGGGCGCGAAGCTCGCCTGGGTGGTCCAGTTGATGGTTGCGACGGTCTGCTTGTCGCCGTGTTTCACGCCAAGGATTTGGAGCCCATAGGGAATCATCCGCAGTCCTTTTTTCTTCGCATTCTCGTCCATCGGTCAAAAGCCTCCGTTTGAGTTGCATAAAATCGGTCCGTGCCTGGCGGCTCGCAATCTCAGGGCGTGCTTCATTGTGCGCCTGCAGCGCCCCGGCCGTAGCCGTCGCGAACGTCGCCATGGGCGCCGGACCGATGCTATGATTACAGGGCAAGAGTGCAACAATGCAGTCCGGCAAGTCAAAGACGGCTCCCAGAATCCGCGGACTTAACGAAGTCGGCCGCTATGCCGTTGGCATCCAATGGGTCGATGGCCACGACAGCATCTATCCGCTCGAGAATCTGCGCCGCTTCTGCCCGTGTAACGTCTGCGGTGGGCGGATTGACGGCGAGATTCCCGCCGCGAGTCGGCGCCTGGCGCAACTGTCGCGGATGGGCGAGGCTGCGGTATTCCTCGAATGGAACGACGGGCACGAGACGCTGTACACCAGCGCGCAGTTGCGCGATCTCTGTCGCTGCGCTTATTGCGTCGGGGAACCCGAGCGCCCGATCACGGGAGATTGAATCGAACGCTACTACCCGCCGGTCGACCCGGCGATTCTGCGCAGCGCCGCCTCGCCCTTGTCCCCGCACATTCCGGTCGGCGAAGCCGCCGTGGCAGGGTGGAACTCCGCCTGCGCGCGCTTTATTCGCGAGCCTACTAATTCGAACAGCGCCGGCAGCACGATCAGCGTCGCCAGCAGGATGAATCCGGTACCGAGGCTTAAGACCCATCCCAGACTCGAGATCCCGCGATGGTTGGCTGGAATCAGCGCCGCGAACGCGGCAATCGTCGTCAGTGAGCAGATCGTGACCGACTTGCCGACAGCCCTGGTCAATATCAGAGACGACTTGTCGCCCTCCTCGCGCCAGCGGTAAAGCATGTTGACGCCATTATCGACGCCCATCCCGATCACAATCGGCACTGCGAACAGATTGGCCAGATTGAACTCCCATCCAAGCGCGCCCATCGTTTCGAGCAGCCAGGCGCTGCCGAATACCAGCGGCACCATCGCCAGCAACGTATCACGCAGGTTGCGGAAGTCCGCGAAGACGAACGCGAACACTGCGATCAGCGCCAGCACCGCCGCTCGTTCGTACCCGCGGCGCATGATGCTCGCTATGCTGTAGGTTTGCACCGGCGGCCCGGTGACGCTGCGGTCGACCGTGCGCAACGCTGTGATAAAGCGCTCGAGCGGCGCATCCTCCCAGACGTCGCCTTTTGGATAGATCTGAACCACGTACTGCCCTGAGGCACCGATAAAGCGCTCGCGCAGCACCGCGGGAAGGTTCGTTTCCGTTACCGCTCCGCTGGTGAGCTGGAGTTTGAACGCCGCGAGTTCATGACCGAGAGTGTCCGCCATTCGCCGGCTATAATTCGCAAAGGCGTTCGGCTCACCCTCCAGCTTGGCGACGGCCTGCGCCACCAGCGCGGAAGTCCTTGCGCTCGCGCCCGATCCGTCCAAGCGCCCGATCATCCGGAGTTTCGCGTCCAGTTCCCTAAGCTCGCGCATCAGAGCGGCCGGATCTTCGCGCCGCGCTGACCGAACAGCGACTGGCTGGAGCTCGCCGCGAAGGTGCGCGAGAATCGTCAGCTTCTCCTGCTGGCGATCCGGAAGATAAGTCCCAATCGTCTCGACGTCCGAAACCTCGGGCAGTTCGCGAAAGCGACCAGCCTCGCGTTCGGCCAGGTTGCGCGTCGGCGCCAACGCCACCGCGAACCAGGACGACCGGCCCGAATCACGCAGCAGCGTCTTCTCGAAGCGCACCGCCTCGACGTCGCTCGCCTGCAGCTTGAGCAGGTCCTGGTCGAAGCCGACGCCCCGCGCGAAGAAAACCGCGCCGATTGTCGCGATCGCTGTCACGCTCATAATCCAGCCCGGGCGCGCAAAAAGCTTCTCGAGCGTCGATCGCTTCGGTGCCATCGACACCACCTGCTTGGCGAGCGGCCGATTACGATCGCGCAGCGCGATCATCGCGGGGAAAACCAGCAGCGCCGACACCAGGCAGCAGAACAGTCCGGCCGCCGACACCAGCCCCAGCTCCGCGATACCCTTGAAGTCGGTAAACATCGGCATCAGGAACGCCAGCGCCATGATGCATGCCGAAGCGAATACGCCCGTTCCGGTATTGACCACGGCCAGTTCGACCGCTCCCGGCATCGCCAGGCCGCGCCGGCGCGCCTCGTCGTACCGCGCCATCAGATGAATCGGAAAATTGATCCCGATTCCGGCCAGCACGCTGGTGAACACCGCGGAAAGCAAATTCAAATGTCCGACCACCAGCGTCGTGAACCCGAACGACCATGCGACCCCGGCCAGCAGCGCTACCACCGCGAAAAACGGCTCAACTACGCCGCGAAACGGGATCACCATCAGCAGCACCAGTCCGGTCACCGCGATTATCGAACCGACGGTCATGTCGTGCTGGGTCGTGGTCTCCTCGGCGTGCGCCAGCGCCGGGCCGCCGGTCATTCCGGCCTCGACGTCCGGGAAGTCAGCCCGCACGCTGCTGACCATGTTCTGGATCACTTCAACCGGGTCCGCTCCGTGCGCGGCGCCCTTGGTGGGCGCGATATGCAGCAGCAGGTACTTGCCGTTGTCGGTCAGGAGATAGCCGTCGTGCAGCCCCTCGTTTTGGTTGCCGAAGCCGACGAAACCGCCCCACGGCGCCGGCGGGTTGGATGCCGGGTCGGCGAGCATTCCGGTGAGCGTCGCGTCGAGGAATCTGGTATCGATTCTGCCGGGAACGGCCGCTGCGTTCGCCGTCTCCGCGGAATTAGCTGCGCCAGCACCGGTCACGCCGCCCGGCCGCGCGCGCATCGCCGCGCTCATCTCGCGGTCGATCTGCTGATTCGCGATCCGGAAAATGGTCGCCAGTGACGGATCGGCCGCATACGACCGCAGAAGGACCAGCCGCTGGTCGATACGCGCCGCGAGTTCCTTCAGTTCATCGGCGCTCAAATACAGCAGGGCGCGGTCGCCCATAACGCCTGGATCGATCCGGTAAAAGACACTCTTGACGTTGATCCGATCGGCCTCGAGCCGCTTGGCCAGGGTGTCGGCGAAGAGCTCGGCGCGTGCGGGTGTCGGCGCCGTCTTGACCACAACGATCAGGCCGTCCAGGTCCGGAAATTCCCGCGTGTAGCGCAGGTAGTTGCGATTGTCGCGCGTGTTCGCACTGACCAGGTCGTCCTGCCCGGTGTGGAATTCGAGCCGAGCCTTCGTGTAAACCACGCACACCACCGACAACACCGCGGCCGCGACGAGCACCGTCCAAGGACGATGAACGTCCAGGCGCGCGAGCGCCCCGAACAAGCGATAGCGCATACTGGATGCAGGGCTCGTCATCTCGGGCTTGCTCCGTCCCGGCTGAAGCTGCGGTGTAAAGGCGGATCAGCCGTCGCCGGGGCGCCAAGCCCGCGCCGTTGGCGGCGGGCGCTGCCACGCGCGTCAACCGGCCGTTCGACAGCGCCACGGAGGTGGCGCCGATGAGGAATTGATCGCAAGCTAGCGCCGGAACAGTTCGCTGCGTAGAGCCTGCAACTGCGCTTCTACTTCCCGGGTAAGCCCCGCCGCATCCTGCGGTTCGCGTCCATAGCGCACCGCCACCCACAGCGAAGCCAGCGCAAGCATCAGCGCAACTTTGAACATCATCTTTACGTCACCCGTGTGTCCGCTCGCCGCGAGTCTTCATCGATAACCCGGCCTCACCGCCCGATAACCTTCGAGCGAACCTTCGAAAGATTCCGACGCGAGCTTTAAACTTACCAGCTTCGCCCTGACGAGCGAAGTATTGTCCGATTGCCGCAGACCTGGCGGTCAGCCCGGTTGTCAGTCTCGCTCCGCAGCTATTAGAATGTTGATGCAAAGCGCTTGCCGCCATCTTGCCGCGGTCGCTCATGGCGCTCCGAAGAGCGGCGAGGGATTCAACTACGATGCCCAGGGACTCATTCAACCGCGAGATCGATTATCTCCGCATCTCGGTTATCGACAACTGCAACCTGCGCTGCGTCTACTGCATGCCGCTCGAGGGCCTGCGCTTTCTGCCGCGCGAAGAGATGCTCGCGGCGGAAGAGATCGAGCGAGTGGTCCGCGCCGCTGTCAGCGTCGGCTTTCGCAAGTTCAGGCTGACCGGGGGCGAGCCGACCCTGCGCCAGGACCTGATCGAAATCGTCGAGCGGCTCGCGTCAATCAAGGGTGTTGGCGACCTCGCCCTCACCACCAACGCGCTCCTGATGAGTCGCCTGGCGCTTCCCCTCAAGCAGGCCGGCCT
>Ga0335081_10010677_pt1 | contig 14859 bp, 7 predicted proteins | sample Lox_Sample_35_FD_206713 | JGI IMG/M metagenome (GOLD analysis project Ga0335081, IMG submission 206713) | Soil microbial communities from Loxahatchee National Wildlife Refuge, Florida, United States - Lox_Sample_3.5 | ecosystem: Environmental > Terrestrial > Soil > Wetlands | place: USA: Florida... | reverse complement strand
GGGGCTGACGGAGTTTCTTCCCGTGAGCTCCACGGCGCATCTGCGGATTTCCGAAGCCCTCCTTCACGTGAGCCTCAGCAGCGGTTATTGGAAAATGTATACGATCGTGATTCAACTGGGGGCCATTCTCTGCCTTCCCATCTACTTCCGGCATCGGATCGCAAAATTCATGAGCACTTTTCCGGGGGGAGAGGATGGGACGCGCACGATATTCACTCATCCTCTGAGCCTGGTGGCGATCGCCTTTGTGGTTACGGCGATCCCGTCTTTTCTGCTGACCAAGGTAATCGGCAAACATTTGGAGAGCTTGACGATCATGGGCAGCTCGTTGCTGATTGGCGGGATTGTGATGTGGGTGATCGACGCGGCCAACGCAAAATCGGAAGCGGCCGGTCCGGGATCGAAGGGCGGACGAATCCGCACCTGGAAGATGGAGGCGATGAGCTTGGGACAGGCGGTCTGGATTGGCGCATGCCAGATTCTCTCGGCCGTGTTCCCCGGGACGTCGCGTTCGATGTCTACCATCGCGGCGGGGCAAGTGGCGGGAATGTCCCGGGCCTCGGCGCTGGAGTTTTCGTTTTTTCTGTCCATGCCGACGATGGTGGCGGCGACAGGATACGACCTGCTGAAATCGCTGGCGGGAAAGGGCGAAAACCCGATCGGGGTATCGCAAATCGACGCTCACGGATGGGCGCTTCTGGCGATTGGACTGGTGATGTCGTTCATCGTGGCGTACGGTTCGGTGGCCTGGTTCATGGCCTGGGTGAGACGGCGAGGGTTCGCGCCTTTTGCGATCTACAGGATCATCGTGGGCGCAGCCGTGCTGTGGGCTTATTTTTCGGGCCGTTGGGTCGTTTAGAAGCTGGTTGTCCGGATAGAAGCTCGGAGAGCGGGAGATAACCGGTAGGTACTCGGACGAACATCCCCTATTTTTTTGGCTTAGGGCTTTGGTATAGTTACCGCCGTCCGATGTTCCTCCACAGGTGAACCGCGCGACCAGCGCCCGCGCGTCCTGTGCAGCTATCTCTTGTCCTTCCCCAGAATGCAGGAGAATCCCGTGCGCTTGCTGACCCCGACGGAAAACCGCCGGTTCAATGAGCTAATTGGTTTTCTAGGCATCACTCTGGCCATATTGATGGCGCTGGCCCTGCTTTCCTATAGCCCGCGAGACGTCTCGCTAAACGTGTCCGCGCAAGCGCCACAAGCGCATGCGGCGCGAAATTGGGTGGGACCGGTGGGGGCGTATACCGCCGATTTGATGTTTCAGGTGCTGGGCTATGCGGCATTTCTGCTGCCGATGGGGATTTTGGCGCTGGGAGTGCGCTGGTTTCGCAGCCAGCCCCTCGATTCGGCCGTTGGCAGCCTGATCGGTTACGCGCTGCTCATCCTTTCCTTGCCCGCCTTGCTCAGCCTGTGGCGGATTCCCAATGTGCGCGAGGCTATCCCGCCGGGCGGCTTCGTGGGCGGCTTGATGGCCTCGGGGCTGGAACACGCGTTCAACTCCGTGGGAGCGCACGTCGTTGCCCTTGCTTCGCTCTTTGCGGCGCTTTTCCTCACCACGCCATTCTCCTTTACGGGAACGCACGCCCTGGTCCGCGGGCCGGTGAAAAAGCTCGATCCGATCGGAAGGCTGAAGGCGCGCTGGTCGGCCTGGCAGCAGAAGCGCGAACAGGAAAGAATGCGCAAGCGCGTGGAAGCGAACAAGCTGAGCGGGCGCCAGCCCGTTCCCACGCAAACGATGGGGTCGAAAGAACGCAAGGCTGCCGCGGAAGCGGCCGAAGCAGCGGAGGAAGAACGGTCCAAGGCGGCAGAAGAGGACGATACGGCCGTGGCTCGTCCCGTGTTCATGCCTGAAATCGCCGAGGCTCCCGCGGCGGCAAAGAAATCTTCCGCGGAACCGAAGATCGCACGCGGCGCGGCGGGTTTCCGTTTGCCTTCTCCGAGCCTGCTGCGCGCGGCCGAGCGCAGCGAAAAGATTTCGGAAGATGAACTGAAGGAGTGCGCGCGGGCGATCGAGGAGAAGTGCCGCGAATTCGACGTGGGCGGGCACGTCACGCAGATCAACCCCGGTCCGGTGGTTACGACTTACGAGTTCAAGCCGGAAGCGGGGATCAAGTACAGCCGCATCACCGGGCTCTCCGACGATTTGTGCCTGGCGCTGCGGGCCGAATCGATTTTGATCGAGCGCATTCCCGGGAAATCGACGGTGGGCATCGAGGTGCCCAACCAGCGGCGGCAGACGATCATGCTGCGCGAAGTGATCGAATCGGCGGACTTCGTCAACTCCGCCTCGAGATTGACGCTGGCGCTGGGAAAGGACCTGATCGGGCGCGTGCGCGTCTCCGATCTGGCGCAAATGCCGCACCTGCTGATCGCCGGATCGACCGGAACGGGCAAGAGCGTTTTTCTCAATTCGCTGATCGTCTCCATGCTTTACAAAGCGACACCCGAAGAGCTGAAGATGGTGATGGTCGATCCCAAGCGGCTGGAATTGGGGTTGTACGAGGACATTCCGCACCTGCTGGCGCCCGTCGTGACGGACCCCAAGGTCGCTTCGAACGTGCTGCGCAATGCCACGCGGGAGATGGAGCGGCGGCTGAAGCTGCTGGCGCAGCGCGGCGTGCGCAATATCGAGCAGTACAACCGCACCTTTGCCAAGGGGCAATCGCTTTCGCTCTTTGAGAATCTCGAGCAAGAGGAACACAAGCCTCTGCCGCTAATCGTGATCATCATCGACGAATTGGCCGACCTGATGATGGTGGATACAACCAACGTGGAAGAGTCCATCACGCGGCTGGCGCAAATGGCGCGCGCGGTGGGCATTCACCTGATTCTGGCCACGCAGCGGCCGTCGGTGGACGTGATCACCGGTTTGATCAAGGCGAATTTCCCGGCGCGCATCTCCTTCCGCGTGGCGGGCAAAGTGGATTCGCGAACCATCTTGGACTCGAATGGAGCGGAATCTCTGCTGGGCCGCGGCGACATGCTCTATTTGCCGGCGGGATCGTCGCGCCTGCATCGTATTCACGGGCCGCTGATCAGCGAGGAAGAGATCTCCTCGCTTTGCGACTTCTGGCGGTCACAAGCCAAAGCCGTCTACAACCAAAAATTGCTGGAAGCTCCCAAAGACGAGACGAGCGCGGCCGCGGCGGGCGAGGGTGGCGAGGAGGAAGTGGACGACGACCTCTATCAGGAGGCCGTTCGCGTGGTTTGCGAGGCCGGACGGGCCTCCACTTCCACGCTGCAGCGCCGCCTGCGCATTGGCTACGGGCGAGCGGCGCGACTCATCGACATCATGGAGAAAGACGGGATCGTCGGCCCGGCGGAAGGGACCAAGCCGCGCGAAGTGCTGAAGAAAAAAGACTGGATGCGCGAGTTCGACGAATCGCTGAAGTAAATCCATCCGCTCGGAAACCGCAGAGAAACCAGAGCCGGGAGCGATTGCTTCTCGACATCTCCACTCCGCGCCGCTACAATTTTTGGATTCTCACGGTGCCGGGGTAGCTCACCGGTAGAGCGCGGCCCTGAAAAGGCCGGCGTAGGCAGTTCAACTCTGCCCCCCGGCACCATCCACGCATAGCGGCCACCCAACAAGTTCCATTCGCCCAAAGCAATTAGCCCTTTTCGTCTTCCTGGGGCGTAGGCCTGTGGGGAGCCTCAATCAAAGTGGAATCGTTTCCAGCGCAATGTTTCGGCCATCTGCTCACCCTGGCACTTCACATAAGCCTCTGTGTCCGCCCGCTCTGGAGATTCCGGTTCGGATTCATCTTCCTCTTTAGGCTTCATTAGCAACAACTGCAAAGCAGTCCAGACAACGAACAAGATGACTGCGGCTAAAACCTCATACCAGTGCAATTGAAGTGCTTGCATCTCGATTCCCCGCGCGTGGTTCCTCTTAGTGTGACGGATGGGAAACCAACGACTTGCGGAGCTGTCGTCCCCGCAACTCCCCCCAACCTCGAAGGCATCATGGCCGTGCGGACGGTGCCGCCAAATGGGCCTTTAGCGCCAAATTAAAAAGTACCCGGGTTGTAGTACGCGCTCGGAACGACCTGAGCGGTGGCTTCGAAAAAGCGCCAGGCGGGAAGCAAAGCCACGCAAAGCCTTGATACGCAATTCCAATTCCGCGCTCGATTCCCGCGCCCAGCGGCCCTTTGCCTGGCATTTGCTAGCGCCCTATGCCCGCCGCTTAGGGTGATCCCTTCGAGGACGTTACACGGTTCGGCCGATCCACGCATCCCCGCAGCTTCGCTAAAGTTGCCATTGCAGCCCGAGGAGAAACCATGAACGCACTCCGATTTGTCGCGCTCGTTGCGATCGCTTTCGCAGCCTGTCTGGCAATGAGCACCACCCCCAAGGCGCAGGCTCAGGTCACCGTCCAGATTGGACCCGCCCCTGACTGCCCTTATGGCTACTATGACTATGCCCCATATGACTGTGCCCCCTATGGCTATTACGGTCCGGAATGGTTCAGGGACGGCATTTTTATTGGGGCCGGTCCCTGGTTCCATGGCCCTGAGAAGTTCCACGGCCATGTGGATAACCGTTACGACGTTCAGCATGGCTACAGGGGCGCCATGCCGCACCGTGGCGATAAGCCCGAACCGGATCGGCGTCCGGGCAAGGTGGAGCACTTCAAAGGAAATGAAACCCACGACGGGCATGGCCACGTAGAAGAAGGCAAACGTTAGCAATCAGTTCGGGTAACTTCAGCACACAAAACGGAACCAAAAAGGCGGCCTCGCGAGCGGGCTGCCTTTTGGTTTTCACCTTCAGCGTCCGTCATGGTTCGGAGCCGTGGGCGCAGATCGTCGGAATCAATGGCGTCTTGGGTCAATCAGTACATGCTCAGACGGGGCTCTTTAACGGATCTGCCTTACTTTGGAGACGGATCAAACGCTTCTTCAGACGTTGCGATAAAAGCGCGTGGCGTTCCGGTCCGATCAGGCCGAGGCGGGACGCCTTGCGAAGTTCGCCGAGCGCGGATCGGGTGATGCGCGCGGCCTCATCGTAATCTCGTTCTCTCCGTTCGTAGTGAAGGGCGAGTTGTTCGAGAGCTTCGAAGCTCGGTTCGATCGAGCCGGCGAGCTGATTCCAGAGTTCGATGGCGCGGCCGAAGTCTCGTTCTCGTTTGGCGAGCCTCGCCGCTTCGTGGCGAGCCTTGCGCGCAACGGGAGCGGGAAGCCCGGCGGCCAGGCTGCGCTCGTACAGCCTGCGGGCCTGGGAAGACTGGCCGCGGCGAGCGACGAGCTGCGACATTCCATAAAATTCGAGCGGCGATATTCGAGCGTCTTCCGGCTCCGCCAACATCCGACAGATACGCGCGCCGAGCGCCGCCAGTCCCCTCAAGTCCATGCGGTTGTGCTGGAAAACGCCGCCGATTCCGTCCACGGCTCCCGTTCGTAAGAAGTCAAAATAGAACTCGGGAATGCGCGATGAATCGATGTCGTCGCCGCACGACCAGCCTAAACTTTCGGCGCCTAAGACATTGCGCTCCAGGTCGCCGAGCCTGGTTGAGCCGATCTGCAACCGCCAGAGCTGCCGGGCGGGATGCAAGAAGTCGAGATGGGCGGCCAATTCAGGAACGTCGATCTGGCGGGTCATGCGAAATCGATTTTGGAGCAGCGGCCAATCGAAGGACTTGCCGTTAAAGGTGACCAGAACCGGGCGCTCGGCGAGGCGATGGGCAATTTCCAGAAGAATGGAATGCTCCTCGTCGTGATCGCGCATGAAAAGCTGCTCGATCCTAAGCCCTCCCGACTCCCACCAAGCGAGCCCGACGAGGAACGCATACGTTCCCGTTCCGCCGGCGAGGCCGGTGGTTTCCGTGTCCAGGAACAGCCATTTCTCCAGATCGACGGCGCATCGGAGTATTTGCTCGGGTGCCTCGCATTTTGGCGGCAGTAAAAGCCGCAACGCTTCTTCCGAGGGTTCGCACATTTCCGGCGTGGCATACCATTGGCGATAGACGACGTGTTCGCCGTAGCGATTTTTGCCGACGTGCGCGCCGAGCCGCGCCAGCAATCCATCCTGACAATCGTCGTGATTCTTGGGCTGATTGGGAAGAACGGGTTCGCGCTTCCTTGCGGGTTTGAAGGCGGAAATTCGGGAGAAGCGCTCTTGAAGCGAGCCGCTCATGGAGCAGTCACGCCCAAGCGACTCAGGATGGCCAGCGCGACCTGCTTGGCATGCTCGCTCGATTGATCGGCAGGGCCAACGCAAGAAGGGCATCCCCGTTCGCATGGGCAGGCCTCGATCAAGGCGCGTGTTCGCGCGATCAGCACATCGGCAATGTCAAAAAGCGGCTCCGAGAAGCCGATGCCGCCGGGGTAAGCGTCGTAAATGTATAAATTAGGCTCGAAGTACTCCCGCTCGACTCCGTCCAATTCAGGAGATTCATCCCAGTCCAAACCCAAACCAGGAGAGGGCGGACGTTCACCGATGGCGGTGCCCAGGTCGCGCCGGTCGCACATGAGCAGGAGCGTGGCCATGGAACTGAGGGCATGCAGGAGGCCGCGCATCCCGCTTTGGCGCTCGCTCACTGAGAAGGGCAGCGATTCGATGAGCGGCCTTTCCAGGGTGAGCCAAAACGCCGTGGTATGCATTTCATTTTCCGGCAACTCGAGATTGCCGGAGCCGACGTTCTCGTTGGTGAAGAACTTGATCTTCTTGAAACCGACTACCTGGGAGCGAACGAGCACGTCGCCATGATTGCGTGTCGCTCCCGAATGGGGATTCGCAGAGGCCGCGCCACCCGATTCAAGCGTGGAGCTTTCCGCCAGTTCCAGCACCCGCACTTGGGTATAACGGATTGCGTCGGTGTAATACTCCAGATCCACCCGCTTGACGTAGGCCTTGCGCTTCTCAAAGTCCATGCGCTCGACCTGATATTGCTGTCCCTGGTGAAGGTAGATCGCTTTGGGATGGACGGTCGTGAGCGCGCTCGAGAAATCGACTTCGCCGATGGTCTGCGGGAGTCCGGTGGTATCCACGATGACAAAATTGTCCGAGGTAACGGCTCGAAGGCTGACCGTGTCGGCGGGGTAAGCCTGTTCGGTCCAGTGCCAGTTGTCGCCCGTGCGATGAAGATAGCCGGCTTCTTCGAGCCGTTCGCAGAGGGGAGCGACGTCGATGCCGCCGAAGTGCTCGTCACTGCGGATCGGCAACTCGAATGCGGCGCATTTCAGATGATTGACCAGGATCTCCAGGTTATTGGGCTGGATGAACGCGTGTTCGGGAGTTCGGCCAAAGAAATAGTCCGGATTCTGAACGATGAACTGATCGATGGGGCTGGAGGAGGCGACGAAGACGGCGCATGAGGAGTCGGTTCTGCGGCCGGCACGGCCGGCGCGTTGCCAGGTGGAGGCGAGCGTTCCGGGGTAGCCGGCCATCACTACGGCATCGAGCGAACCGATATCGATGCCGAGCTCCAGAGCATTGGTGGAGACAATTCCGCCGATTCTTTCTTCGCGCAATCCGCGTTCGATCTCGCGGCGCTCGTTGGGAAGGTAGCCGCCACGATATCCGCGCACGGAGTGTTCGCGGCCGGGCGCGGGCGGATTGGCGCGCTGCAAATACGTGAGCAGCAACTCGGTATGAAGACGGCTATTGGCGAAGACCAGCGTTTGTAAATCTCGTTTCAAGAACTCCTGGGCGATGCGCGCCGATTCATGGATATAGCTGCGGCGGATGCCGAGGCAGCGATTCACAACCGGCGGATTGTAAAAAAGGAAAAACTTCTCTCCCGAAGGCGAGCCATTTTCGGAGATGCACTCAAAATCCGCTTCCGCCAGACGATGAGCCAACTCGGCGGGGTTGGCGATGGTGGCCGAACAGGCTATGAATTGGGGATCGGAGCCGTAAAAGTTCGCTACGCGGCGGAGCCTGCGCAGGACGTTAGCCAGATGGCTGCCGAACACGCCGCGATAGGTGTGCAGTTCATCGAGCACGATATAACGCAAGTTCTCGAAGAGACGCGTCCAGCGAGTATGGTGCGGAAGGATTCCAGAATGGAGCATGTCGGGATTGCTGAGCACGATGTGACCGCGCTCGCGGATGGCCGCCCGAGCATCACTCGGGGTATCGCCATCGTACGTGAAGACGCCGAAGCGGTCTTCCAGGCGCTCCCCCAATTCGTGCAGTTCAGCAAGCTGATCCTGGGCGAGGGCTTTGGTGGGGAATAGGTAGAGCGCGCGTGTGTCTGGATTTTCGAGCACGCTGTTCAACACCGGCAGGTTGTAGCAAAGCGTCTTGCCGGAAGCCGTGGGCGTGACGATCACTGCATTCCGCCCGGCGTCGACGGCGGCGATGGCCTGGGCCTGATGGGAATAAAGCTGCTCGACGCCCTTATCTCGATACGCGGCAATCAGCTCCGGGCGAACCCATTCCGGCATGGGCGCCCATTGCGCCTGCCGCGCGGGGACTCGGTGCAGCGCGGTAATGAGTTCGGCATGGCGGTCGCGTGCAGCCAATTGATCGACGACAGTTTCGATTTGGCTGCTCGAGCTGGCGCGGCTTACAGCAAGCGATCCGGCCACAGGTCCCTCCGAAGCTAGGCGAATAATAGGCGAATGACGTGCCATCATGCGCCATGCTGGGGAGGGACGCAAGGATATTGTGAGCTTCCGCTTCCAGCGTGAATGTGGGGAGGCTTTCGAAATAGCTTGCCCAGAAGACGCGTGCAAGGAACTAAACGGCGTGCCCTGGCGCGACTTTGTGCGAGAAGGCGAGGAAAGCTGCGTCGCCATGGGCCGCATTGCGATGGCCGCAGTTCACTTCAGAATCTCCAGCAAGTTGCTGTAATCGTCGGTCCAGGGCCGCACTCGTCTTTTTTCGATTTGGGCCTCGATTTGGGTCGACGTTCCGGGTGGTAGATCGATCCCGGATTCGGCCAGATTACTCACCGTTGGATTGGGCGTCGCGGCGAGGTCGACCAACATCCAGGTCGACTCATAAACCGCGTTGGCTTCGTCCTCGGCATTGGTCACGGCGATGGCGCGGGCGCCCACGGTTCGAGCCTCGGCTTCGATCAGCGGCGGAAGGTCGAGAAGCCGATTGGTGACGTGAATCGCCAGAGCGCCGTGCGGCTTGAGGTGACGGAAATAAAGCTCGAAGGCTTCGCGGGTGAGCAGGTGGATGGGAATGGCGTCGCCCGAAAAAGCATCCAAGGCCAGCACGTCGAACTGCTGCGGGCTTTGCCGTTCGAGCGAGAGGCGGCCATCGCCTGGAATTACGGATACTTCCGCATCGGCGTGGCTGAGAAAATCGAAAAGGTTCGTGGCCAGCTCGGCATCCAGCGGATTGATCTCGTAGAAGTAATAATGATCGCCCTTCTGTCCGTAGCGAGCCAATGTGCCCACACCGAGCCCGATGACGCCGACGCGGATATTGCCGGCCTGCCGCGCGAACAACAGAGCGATGCCGATGCCGGAGTTCTGTCCGTAATACGTGGTGGGCACGTCGCTGCGGGGGCCGATGATCTCTTCGCCGTGAACGACAGTTCCGTTGCGAAGCTGGGTGACCGCCGGCCGGGCGCCCACCGCCGGCAAAATGCTCACGCGCAGGACGCCATAAAAATTCCGAGCGGTTACGAGCGATTGCCGGCCCTGCAGGCGCGCGACGTGAAAAACCAACGCCAGCAACAGCAGGGTGAAGGCTTCGGCGGCTAAAACCGCCGGGCGGCCGAGCCCGCGACCGGAGGACCCCGGTTGTCGCAGTAGCGCAATTAAAACGGCGACCGCGCAGGCCGCGAGCGCCAGCGGCAGTTCGTAGAAGGCGCTAAAGATGTGTGGGGCCAGGAGCGCCACAAAGAGCCCGCCGCTGGCGCCGCCGGCGGAGACCATCAGGTAAAACAGTGTCAGAAATTCTGGCTGGGGCTTCAGCGCCGCCATCTCTCCATGGCAAACCATGCAGCAAATGAAAAGCCCCGCAAAATACAGAGGAATGAGCCATCGCGGACCCATGCCTTCAAATCGCGGTGAAAGCAAGTAGGCCATGGCGGCAAGCGCTACCGGCAACAAAGGCAGGAAAAGCCTCCGCCGATACCAGCGTTCGCCTTCGAAGCACAGGATGAGGCTGAGCAGATAGAGCGAGAGCGGAAGAATCCAGAGCAGCGGAATCGCGGCAATGTTTTGTGAAACGTGCTGCGTGACCGCGAGCAGCAGGGCCGAAGCACAAGCCGCCAGCAACAGCCAGAGCAGCTGTAGCCTCCAGCGCGGCCGGCCTTCAGCGCGCCGCGTCGGCGGCGGGAGGTTCACCGCGCGCATTCGGAAGGCGAGAGTCGAACAGAGCAAAACGAAGGCGCCATATACCGCCGACCAGACCAAAGCTTGGCGGTGCGTGGACAGCAGGGGCTCAACGAGGAGTGGATAACTGAGCAGCGCCAGCAGCGAGCCGGCGTTCGAAAGCGCGTAGAAGCGGTAGGGGCGCAGGCCCTCGCGGCGGAGAGAGTACCAAGCCTGCAGAAGCGGGCCAGTGGCCGAAAGCAGGAGGAAGGGAAGACCCACGGTCGCGGCGAGCGCACCCAAAATCCGCCAGGTGGGCTCTTCGCCTCCGCGCGGCTGCCAAAAAGCGCTGGGCAGGATGGGCAATAGCAGCAGGCTGGCGCCAAGAAGCAGGGCATGAGTACGCGTCGAAATACGCGCCCCGGCGCGCTGTATCAAGGTATGGGCGTAGAGATTGCCGAGCAGATAGGTCAGTTGATAGAACGCCAGGCTGACGATCCATACAGCCGCCGCTCCGCCGAACCAGCGAAGAACTAGTTTGGCCAGGATGGGCTGGACTTGGAAGAGGAGAAACGCGCTCAGAAAAATCGTTGCGGAGTACAACGCCGCGGACAGATTGGGCACATGCCTTACATCGGCGGCGAGCGCCTTTTCATTTGCGGCGGAGAACACGGGTTGGCGGTGCAGTGTACATCGCAGCGCGGGCGGAGACCACTTTTTGCCGGGTAGGCGGGCGTTGCCGGACACCCTTCCGGACGTTGGGCCGCCGAAATAGTTCACGCAATCGAAGCGTGGGGACCGCAAACTCTCGCGGAATAAGAATCGGAGTGTCCACAAGTTACAGGCTGCAAGGCCCGGCACGAGTATTCTAACGACACATTGGGTCACATATTTCCTGTGATCGTTGACCCGCGCGGGAAAATGTGTTAAAAATCGCAACCAATTAGGGGTCTCTCGTGCTCGTAGGGGTTTCTAGTGTTCGCAGATATCTTCTGGGTTACCCAAAAACGAAACAAAAAGGTGGGGTTATGAATGATTTGGTCTACAAGGCGAAGAGTTCGAGCACTCTAAAGCAAGCAGCAGTGCTCCTGTCCCTGGTCATAGCGCTTGTGGCGGGCTCTCTTCCTCTTTTCTCCCAAGCGGCGGTAGGAACGATCCTGGGAGGGGTTTTTGATTCAGCGGGTGGCGCGATCGCCGGTGCGCAAGTCACGATCATCGACGTGGCTCGCGGCACCACGCGAACTTTGACGACCGACGCGGCGGGCGAGTATTCGGCGCCCAGCCTGCTTTCCGGCACCTATACGGTGCGAGCGGCGGCCAAGGGATTCCAGACTACAGAACACAGCAACGTGCTGCTCGAGGTGGCCCAGGATGTGCGCGTCGATCTTACCCTGTCGCCCGGTGAGCAAACCCAGACCGTCACGGTGACGGCGGAAGCCCCGGCGATCGACACCACGAACGCCACTCTTGGAGGAACGGTAACGAACCAGGCAGTTGTCAATCTGCCGCTCGTCACCCGCAACTTCCTTCAATTGCTTCAATTGCGCCCAGGTGTGGTGGATACGCCGGGCGGCAACGGGAACGCGACGGCCACGAACGGCCGGCGTCAGGGAGCGGACGTCATATTGGTTGAAGGTGTAACTCAATTCGACCTGGGGACCAGCAACGTCCTGATTAACGGAGCCCAAAAGGGCGGCGCGGTCGACCAATTGCCGCTGGACTCCGTTCAGGAATTCAGTACGCAACAGAACCCCCCGGCGGAATATGGCTGGCGCGATGGATCGGCCGTAAACCTTGCGGTCAAGTCGGGAACCAATAACATACACGGGTCGGCCTACGCCTTCGGCCGCGATGCCGCAGCGACGGACGCCAAGCAGTTCTCCGCAGTCCCGGGCGCCATTGAAACTGTCGGCAACACGACGGTCGAGCAGCCCGGGTTCACGGTGGGTGGTCCCATACTCAAGAACAAGCTTTTCTGGTTTGTTTCCGGGGAATTTATCCGTCAGTCCAGTTTCGATCCGGCTTCGTACACGGTGCCATCGGATGTTACCGGGGGAACGCTCAGCATGGTGGACGCGTGCATCGCCCAACAGAAACTGGCGGGCGGAGTGAATCCACTCAGCGCGCAGATCGCGGGCATCGTGAACTTTACGAATCCCGCCGGGGCCAATTTCTGCGTACCGCAAGCGCCTACCTCGACGATCGAGAATTTGTTCCCCTACAATCCAAGCTTATCGGATCAGATAACCCCTCATGCTCTCACCACGACACCGAGCAACAATGGCCTGGCCAAAGTGGATTATGACCTTAACGAGCACCACCATTTTGACGGGTTCTACTATATATCGAGGGAGACGACGAGCTCCGGCAGTCAATATCAGCCTTACTGGTCAACTTTGGGTGTTGGGAATACCAACGAGTATGCCGGCGCCTGGACCTGGACTCCGAATTCGCACTGGGTGAATGACCTGCGTGGAGGAGCGGCGCCGAACTCAGGCAATTCGGTTGCGTCCGATACCGCCGTTATACCTGCAACCGCATACAGCGGCGTGGGCAGCGGGTACGGCGTAAATTCGGGCGCCAGCGGGTACGGCTTTATGTGCACGGAGATCGGTGGCGTTTTCCCGACCAACAATGGCCTGGGGAATTGCGGCAAAAATGGTATCCGAGGTCCGCAATACCAGCTGGATTTCACCGATAAAGTGTCCTACCTGCATGGCAACCACACCTTCAAATTTGGCTATGAGCAGGTCTTCGTTCGTTTCGACGATTCCTCGACGGCGAGCCAGAACGGCATTGTCGCCTTCACGAACCTGGCAAATTTCATGGCCGGCGTCCCGTCTAGCGGAAGCATCATCACCGGCGACAATACCGATCATTGGCGCGAGCAATGGCACGCCGCCTTCGCCCAGGATACCTGGCGCATAACGCCGAGGATTACGCTGACCCCCGGCATCCGCTGGGAATATATCGGGGCTCCGCATTCGACCACCGACAAAATGGGGAATTTCGACCCCACTCAAGTCGGAGGCGCGATCCAGGTGGGTCCCAACCTGTCCACTTCCTCATGCCAGGCGAATAACGTTGCGTGCGAGTCAGCGGTGACGCACGCTCAAAGGACGGATTTCAATCCTCGTTTCGGCGCGGCTTGGGACATCTTCGGCAACGGCAAGACGGTGTTGCGCGCCGGAGTGGGAGAGATGTCCAGCTTCCCGACAATCAACGCGGTCGCTGGGAATCAAATTCCGTACGGAGACACGCTGTGCAACTCCGTTAGCTTGGCCACCTGCACGGGCGCGGCTCTCGTCGCCAATCGATACGGGACGACCAACAACGGGATCACCCCAAACACCTTCGCCCCCACGCCGGCCTGGTCGAGCTGTGCCATCGTTCCGCTGCCGGCAAGCTGCACCACTGGCGCCGCCCCGGTATTCTCGGGCAATCAGCTGATCAGCTCCACGTCAGGCCCGACGTGCGGGACCAGCCCCAAGAGCGGAGCTGGGTTGATCACTCAATGCTCGATGCTGGTGACGGATCCGAATCTGAAAAATCCAAGGTCCCTGCAGTGGAATTTGGACCTGCAGCGCGCGATTACCAACAACATAACCCTGGACGTGGCCTATGTGGGTGTCCATGGCTGGAACGAAATTCACTCGATTGATTTGAATGAGCCTGCCTTGGGTGCGGGGTGGGACACTGGGGCAATTTTCGCAGCGGGCTGCCTGGGGACGAATCAGGCCGCTCCGGTTGTGGCGACCCAGTTCAGCGCTGCCAGCACTTGCACTGCCGACAAAGTCGCCGAACAGGCTGCGAGGCCGTACGCAACCAAGTTTCCTTACTTCCAATACATAGCTCAAACCACGAACGGATTCGTTTCCAACTACGACGGGTTGCAGATGACCCTGGACTCGCGGAATTACCACGGCCTGAGCTTCCTGGGTTCGTACACCTTTGCCCACGCTCTCGACGATTGGACAAAGAGCTCGCAGGCGACGGCGGCGCTGGCCAACCCCGCCAACCCGCAATATCAGTACGGGACCAGCGACTACGACGTGCGGCACCGCTTCCGGTTTTCGCCGACCTATGCGATCCCGGGAATGAAGTCGCCGGGGCAGATGCTGGAAGGCTGGCAGGTTAGCTTGATCGAAGCCTGGCAGACCGGCCTTGCCTGGGGCCCGGACGATGCCACCACGAGTGACTGGGGCGGCACCGGCGAAAACAGCGATCGCACCATTCCAAACCCGAATAGCGGCGTGTGGCAGAGCTGGAACTATACCGGCCCTCGCTCGGCCTTCAGCAATGCTGGCGACACGCCCATTCCCTGCTACGGCGCCGTGACCGGCTGCACGGCCTGGAAGAACGCCCCTACGGCGATCTGGCAATCCTGTTCCGCGGCCGCAGTGGCTCCATACGGGGACGCAGTGCATCAAGACCTGGCTCTTGCAGCGCTAACCAGTGCCAGCGGCGCCTGCTACATCCAGAAGGGGGGGATTTTGACGCCTCCCGCATACGGAACGCTGGGTGACGCAGGCCGCGGGTTGTTCCACGGGCCTCATTTCGAGGACGTGGACCTCGCGGTGGAAAAGATGTGGCATATCAGGGAGCGGTACAGCGCGCAGTTGCGGGTTGAGATGTT
>Ga0335081_10010676_pt1 | contig 14859 bp, 10 predicted proteins | sample Lox_Sample_35_FD_206713 | JGI IMG/M metagenome (GOLD analysis project Ga0335081, IMG submission 206713) | Soil microbial communities from Loxahatchee National Wildlife Refuge, Florida, United States - Lox_Sample_3.5 | ecosystem: Environmental > Terrestrial > Soil > Wetlands | place: USA... | reverse complement strand
AGAACGTGACGCCGACTGGCGTCGGCGATTGGCTCTTTCCGTCTTCGCTCTTTTTCGTCTGCTTAATCTGCGTAATCTGCGGATTGACCTCTCCGCTGAACTGAATCAAGCGGGGAACGGCGGACGGTTGTTGCGCCCACACAGTGGTCGCGCAGAATACACATAACGACACTCCTACCCAACCTCGTTGAGCTGCCATCACTCCTCCTTATTTTTCATTTTTCACAAGACGAAACTCGAGAGTCGAAACTAGTCCCCGAAAAACCGACGATGATGTCGGTTCGTGCCACGCATTTTCTTATAGATCCCCCCGCGGCCAACTGCAGGGCCTATCGCCTAGCGCTGAATTCTCCTAAAGGAGATGTTGGTGCGTGGTGTAGCTTATCGGCCATGTGGGGCGTGTGTCAAGGGTCAGCCGGGCACGCCCCGGCGACCCCGATCGAGGTGGCCGCCTTTCTTCTTGACGCTTGACAGTTGCCGATTGGATGCTCGGAAGAGGTGGCGGTTGTCAATTGCTCTTCGTCCCGAATTCCGCTGCCACTGACCACGGACAACTTCCTCCGGTCAGCCTGCGTCCGTCACTTTCGACTTTCGACTTTCGACTCTCGACTTTTTCGTGCAATCTGCGTAATCTGTGAGTCCGTTATCGTGGGCCAACGGTTCAGCGACAGAGTACCATCGGACTGGTACGGAATATCTCTCCGCATATTGGCGCGTTGGTGGTACAAGAGAACAGAAGGCAGTAAGCAGTAAGCAGAAGGCAGAAGGCAGAAAGCGGTAAGCAGTAGGCAGTAAGCAGATGGCGGTAGGGCCGGGAGCCGCGGAGCGGCGGAAGAGTTTAGCCCAGGGCGCAAGCCCTGGGTCGGCGGCACCGCTGTTTTCTTGTCTCGGTTCTTTCGGCAGTAGGCAGAAAGCGAAAGGCAGTAAGGGCGATGCTCAGGGCCGAGAAGCTCACTAAGGTTTATCGTTCGGGCGCGGAAGAGGTGGCGGTCTTCGAGGACCTCGACTTCGAAATCGGCCAAGGCGAGCTGGTGGCGTTGATCGGCGAGTCCGGTTCGGGAAAAACTACTTTACTACATTTGCTCGCGGCTCTGGACACTCCGACGCGCGGCGAGGTATACTTCGAAGGTGGGCGACTGAGTGAGTTCGGGGAGGAAGAGCGAGCCGTTTATCGCAACACGCGGCTCGGGTTCGTTTGGCAGATGTCCTACCTGCTGCCGGAGTTTACAGCGCTGGAGAACGTGATGCTACCCCAGCTTATTCGCGGACGCGCTTCGGCGGAGGCCCGGGAGCGGGCCAGGCAGTTGCTGGCGGAAGTGGGATTGGAGCAAGGGTCGTTGCGCCGCGTGGGAGAGCTCTCCGGCGGTGAGCAGCAGCGAGTGGCATTGGCGCGGGCGCTGGCGAATCAGCCATCGGTGCTGCTGGCCGACGAGCCGACGGGGAACCTGGATCATCGTACGGCCGAACGCGTGATGGGGATGCTCGAGAGGTTGCACCACACCCACGGGCTGACTTCGGTGCTGGCGACCCACAACCTCGAAGTGGCGCGCCGTGCCGACCGGACGCTGCGTTTGGCGAACGGCAGGTTGGAAGAAACGATGAATGATGAAAGATGAATGATGAACAGAAGACGGTTCACAGAGGAATGATGGACGCTCAACGGAAAATGTGCTTTCTTCTGTTCATCGTTCATCTTTCATCATTCATCGTTTCTTCTAAGTGCACCATGCTCGATGCGGTACAATTGCAGGGGGAAGACTGAGCCATGTTCGAACGATATACCGAGAAGGCGCGCCGCGTCATCTTTTTTGCCCGCTACGAAGCCAGCCAGTTTGGAAGCCCCTACATTGAGACCGAGCACCTGTTGCTCGGACTTTTGCGCGAAGACAAAGCCCTCACCAATCGCTTTCTGCGCTCCCACGCCTCGATTGAGTCCATCCGCAAGGAGATCGAGGGGCGCACCACCATTCGCGAGAAGGTCTCGACCTCGGTGGACCTGCCGCTGAGCCAGGAGTGCAAGCGCGTGCTGGCGTTTGCGGCGGATGAGGCGGAACGGCTTTCTCACAAGCACATCGGGACCGAGCACCTGATGCTGGGCCTGCTGCGCGAGGAAAAATCTTTTGCGGCGGAGATTCTGCTCACGCGCGGGCTCCGCCTCTCGACGATCCGCGAGGAATTGAGTCGGGTCCAGAGCGAGAAAATGTCTTCCAACCGCCCCAAAGAAACTTCGCTGCTCTCCGAATTCAGCCGCGACCTGACGCAGGCGGCGATGGAGAATCAGCTCGATCCGCTGGTGGGCCGCGAGAACGAGCTGGAGCGCGTGGTGCAGATCCTGTGCCGCCGCACCAAGAACAACCCGGTGCTGATCGGCGAGCCAGGGGTGGGCAAGACGGCCATTGTGGAAGGGCTGGCGCAGCGCATCGCCGACGGCAACGTGCCGTCGTTCCTCGCCGACAAGCGCATCCTGGCGCTCGACCTTTCGCTGATCGTAGCCGGCACCAAGTACCGCGGCCAGTTTGAAGAGCGCCTCAAGACGATCATGAAGGAATTGATGGAATCACAGAACGCCATCATCTTCATCGACGAACTGCACACCCTGGTGGGCGCCGGATCGGCGGAAGGATCGCTGGACGCGGCCAACATTCTGAAGCCGGCGCTGTCGCGGGGCGAGATCCAGTGCATTGGCGCCACCACGCCGGCGGAGTATCGCAAATCGATCGAGAAGGACCGGTCGCTGGAGCGGCGCTTCCAGGCGGTGAAAGTGCCGCCCCCCGGCGAAGACGACGCAGTTAAGATCCTGTTCGGCATCAAGGACCGCTACGAGAAGTTCCATGCCGTCACCTACACCGACGAATCCCTTAAGTACTCCGTTTACCACTCCAACCGCTACATCCCCGACCGCTACCTGCCGGATAAGGCCGTCGACCTGGTGGACGAAGCGGGAGCGCGCGTCAAACTGCGGCAAAGCTCGCTGCCGGGAGAAATGATCGACGTCCAGAAGCGCATCAAGTTTGTCGCTCACCGCATGGAAAACGCCATCACCAACCATGAATTCGAAAAGGCGCGGTTCTATTCGGATGAGGAGCGGAAGGAGCGCGAGAACTTGCGGGTGCTGCGCGAGAAGTACAACATCGACGAGACCGCCATGGGGACGGTGACGCGCGAGGACATCGAAGATGTGGTGGCGCGTTGGACGGGCGTGCCCGTGAACTCGATCAAGGAAGAAGAGATGTCGAAGCTCCTGCGCATCGAAGAGGAGCTGCACAAACGGGTAATCAGCCAGGACCGGGCCATCTCGGCCCTGGCACGCGCCATTCGCCGGTCGCGCGCCGGCTTGAAAGCGCCGGGCCGGCCGGTGGGTTCGTTCCTGTTTCTGGGTCCCACCGGAGTGGGCAAGACGGAAGTGGCGCGCACGCTGGCGGCGTTCCTTTTCGGCAGCGAGCGGTCGCTGGTGCGCTTCGACATGTCGGAGTTCATGGAGAAGCACTCGGTCTCGAAGTTGATCGGATCGCCTCCGGGGTATGTGGGGTACGAGGAAGGCGGGCAACTGACGGAGCGGGTGCGGCGCTCACCTTATTCGGTGATCCTACTGGACGAAATCGAAAAAGCGCACCCCGACCTTTTCAACATCCTGCTGCAGGTTTTCGAGGACGGGCAATTGACCGACGGCCTCGGCAATACCGTTGACTTCAAAAACACCATTATCGTCATGACGTCGAACATCGGCGCACGGTACCTGGAGGGACGCGCCCACCTCGGATTCCAGTCGGCCGCCGACGGCGCCACGGCCAAGAAGAGCGAGGAGTTGGTGCTGGGCGAGGTGAAGCGGCTCTTCAATCCGGAGTTTCTGAATCGCCTCGACGAGGTGATCGTCTTCAACGCCCTCACCGACGCCGACCTGTTGCAGATCATCGACCTGCTGGTGGGAACCATCAACCAGAATCTGGTCCACAAGGGCATCTCCCTCTCGCTTTCCAGCGAGGCGGCGCAGTGGATTCTGGAGAAGACGTGCGCCGACCGCTCTTACGGCGCCCGCCCGCTGCGGCGCGCACTGCAGAAGTACGTCGAAGACCCGCTTTCGGACGTCATGATTCAGGGTGAGATTTCCACCCCGGCGTCCCTGGAAGTGACGGTGGGAGACGAGGGGCTCTGTTACCGGCCCAAGGACGACAAGCTGGTCGCGGCTACGCCGCTAGCTCACTAGGGAGAGAGCCAATCCCCAGCGGACCGCCCGGCAGAAATACCAACCACGCCAAAAGAATGGCCGCCGTCGTACCCTGCGGAGAGGCGCGACGCTCAGGAAGGGATTGAGTGTCGGGCCAACCCGTGATGAACTGCGGGCATCGGATTGTTCTTAGCGGAGATCGGGGGAAAGCGGAAGCCTGCTGCGTGCGGATGAATCCTGAAATCCATAGGCGCCCGGTGCGCTGGAATCACTTTCGCGGGGTCGCGCTGGTGCTCGTCTTGATGGCGGGGACGGTGTGGCGTGCCCAGGCCCGTGCGGAATCTCCCGGCTGGGATCCGGCGTTTCAGAAGCCGGCGGACGCTCCAGCCAGCGACCAGCAATCGCCGGCCACCAGTTCCAACCCGCCGCAGACCGCACCGTCGCAGAAACCAGCCGCACCGTCCAACCCACCGGCCCAACCAAGTCAGCAGGCGCCTTCCCCGTCAAAACAGCCCGCCCAGGGGCAGGCGCAGCCATCAGAGAAAAATCAGAAGCCGGGAGAGAAGCCGGCGGCGCCGGCCCCCGCGCCGCAGCTCCAGCTCGAGGCTCCGCAAGAGGCGCCCGCGGCTCCGCCACCGACGAAGAGTGGTCCGCCCGCGCCCACCGCGGTGACGGCGCAGCCCGCGCAGCAGCAGACGATCGCTCACATTTACTTCCGCGGGAACCGGCGCATTCCCGCGGCGACGATGCGGGCCCGGATTTTTTCCCACGAGGGGGACGTCTACGACGAGGACGCGCTCGAGCGCGACTTGCACGCGCTGTGGAACACGGGGTTCTTTGACGACATCCGCATCGAGTCGGCCGACTCGAACGAGGGGAAAGTCATCACCTTCTACGTGCGGGAGAAGAAGCTGGTGCGTAGCATCGACTACAAAGGCCTGAGCACGGTACAGCAGTCCGATGTCCTCGATCGTTTCCGGGAAAAGAAGGTGGGACTGTCGATTCTCTCGCAGTACGATCCGGTGGTGGTGAAACGGGCGGAGGTGGTGTTGCAGGAGCTCCTGGCGGAGCACGGCCGCCAGTTTGCGACGGTGCGGGCGCGCACGCGCAACATTCCTCCCAACTCGGTGGCGCTGACGTTCATCGTGGTCGAAGGCCCCAAGGTCCAGATGGGCAGGGTGGATTTCACCGGGAACACAGTGTTTACGCGGCAGCGCCTGGAGCGCTCGATGAAGTACTCCCGTCCGACCGGCCTTCCCCCTTGGTTTTACTGGTTCCACAAGACCTACGACAAGGATCGGGTGGAGGCCGACCTCGAAAACATTCACAGCTTGTACCAGGACCACGGGTACTTCACCGCTCTGGTGCAGGAGCCGAAAGTCAAGATGGTGGATACGCACCGTCATTTTCCCCTTTTCTTCCTCGGCGGAAGGGGCAAGCGGGTCGACATCACCATACCCGTCGAAGAGGGTCCGCAGTACCGGCTGGGCAAGTTCGTGATCCGCGGCGGCAAGCTCTTCAAACCGGAAGCGCTGCAGCGAATCATGCGGATGAAAACCGGTGACATTTTTGACCTCTCCAAGGTGCGCAAAGCACTGGACGACTACAAGAAGCTGTACGGCGAGTTCGGGTACATCAACTTCGTGGCGACGCCGGACCCGGAGCGCGACGATAAACGCCACGTGGTGAACCTGGCGCTTGACTTCGAGGAGGACAAGCAGTTCTTCGTACATCGGATTGAGTTCTCCGGCAACACCAAGACGCGGGACAAGGTGATCCGACGCGACTTATTGCTCGACGAAGGCAACATCTTCAACACGGCGCTCTGGGACTACAGCGTTCTGCGCATCAACCAACTCGGTTTCTTCGAAGAGGTCAAGAAGGAGGATTACGACATCAAGCAGAACACCAAGGACAGCACCGTCGATATTCTGGTGAAAGTAAAAGAAAGAGGCCGCAACTCGATCGGGTTTTCCGGTGGGGTGAGCGGCTTGGCCGGCAACTTCGTCGGCATCAATTACGCCACGAACAACTTCCTGGGACTCGGCGAAACGCTCAGCATCGAGCTGCAGTTCGGAACTTATCAGAAGCTCTACTCTTTCGGCTTCACGGAACCACATCTTTTGGACCGGAACATCACCACGGGTTTCACCATTTTCCGGAACGATTACAAGTTCGATGAGTTACGCCAGACCCTGGCGGCCGCCGGCATCAACCCCAATAACATCCAGCAAAGCGCCTATACCAGCCTGCTTTATCAGAATTTCCAGCAGAATAGCGACGGCTTCACCACCTTTTTGAGCTACCCGCTGCATCGCACGTTCGCGCGGCTCGGACTCACCTACAGCTTCACCCGGAGCAGCGTCGAGGCCTTCAGCGCCGCCTCGACGGCCTACTTTGACGCGATCAACTTCCGGGGCTTCGCCGGACCGAACGCGCTTTCGGGCATCATCTCTAGTGCGGTCCAGCCCACTTTCGTCTACAACACGGTGGACAGCCAGTGGAACCCTCATCACGGCAAATATCTTTACGCCGGGCTAGCGTTCGCGGGAAGTGTCTTCGGGGGCAACGTCAACACCATCACTCCCACCCTCGAGGCGAAGTACTTTCATCCTATCAACAAGGGGCGCCACGTCCTGGGCTTCCATCTGCTGGCCTCGACGGTCACCGGCTACGGCGGCGAGTCGCCGCCACCATTCAACCGCTTCTTCATCGGCGGCGAGAACGACCTCCGCGGATTCGACTTCTATAGCATCAGCCCGGTGGCGTTTTTCCCGTCCATCGGCCAAGTCTGCAATCGCGACAACAACGGCAACCCGATTACGGGCGTCAACGCCGCCGGTCAGAGCACCGGGTCTTGCGGGTCGTACACGCAGTTCCCGTATAACACCCTGATCTTCCCGGGGGGCGACACCGAGATCGTGACCAACTCCGAATATCGCATTCCCATCATCCCCGAACGGCTGACGGTGGCGGCCTTCCTCGACCTCGGATCGTCTTTTATCTGGCACGACAGCCAACTCCAATTAGCTCCAGGCGCGTTGGCGAACATCACGGCCCAGTTCCCGGACTTTCAAGCGCCGTCGCGGATCAAGCCGATTGCGGCCACCAATTACCGACCCCGCAGCTCCACCGGCATCGAGGTTTCGGTGATCATGCCCATTGTGAACGCTCCCTTCCGGCTATTTTACGGCTATAATTGGCTGCGTGTGGACTCAGTGGTAACACCTCCCGGGCCGTATCCCGCGCAGTCGCTGTTCCCGAACCCGGCAACTTATAACGCGGCAGTGGGTCTCTTCGCGCCCCTCCGGCTGCGTGACCGCAAGGGACGAGTGGGTTTCACTGTGGCGCGTACGTTTTGAAAACTGCCGCCGTTTGAGTTAGAATCGAACGACGCAAGAAGTCATCCCAAAAAAGGAGTATGAATGAAGAATCGACTTTTGACTTTTGCAACTTTGCTGGGCTTCCTGGCGGGGACGGCGGCCCTGCACGCCCAGAGTCCGGCTCCGGCCACGGGCGCTAAGGTTGCCGTGATCAACATGCAGGCCGCAATCGCCAACACCGCCGAAGGCAAGAAGGCTCTGGGTGACCTGCAGAAGAAATTCACGCCGCGCCGGGCGGACCTCGAAAAGCAGCAGCAGGAAATCTCCGCCTTGCAGGATCAGTTGCAGCGGCAGGCCACGACGCTGAGCGACGACGAGCAGAGACGACTCTCCCGTGAGTTGGATGACAAACAGCGAATCTTCAAGCGGGCGCAGGAGGACTTTCAGGCGGAGGGGCAGCAGGAACAGCAGGACATTGGCCAGCGAATCGGGGGGAAGATGGTCAAGCTGCTTGATGATTATGCTCAAAAGAACGGGTTCGAGTTGGTGATGGACGCCACGCCGCAAACCCTCCCGATCTACTACATCGCGCCGCAGATGGATCTGACCGAAACCATGATCAAGCTCTACGACGCCGCGAACCCGGTGGCCGCGGAAGCAACTCCGGCGGTGAAGCCTCCCGAGAAGCCGGCCGCGAAGCCCAAGCCCTAGTTTCCCGCCGGACGGAGATCCGCTGCTTGAAACTCGAGGCGTCACCGGCACGAAAGGGGTGGTGTGTCCTCGCTAGGGAGGGAGTCCGAACGCGGCCGCTCCGCCTCGGGGCGGCAGCCGCGAGGCTAGCAGACTGCGCCACCTCAGCCCGTCAGGAAGAGGGCCTTGGTTCGGCGTGAATGTTGACCCGGGAGATCTGGGGAAACGCTCGGCGGAAACGGAACTCCAGGTCTTCGGTGATCTCGTGCACGCGGGTCACGGGAAGGTCAGGGTCCAGGGTGCAGTGCAGGCTGACGACTACTCCCGCGCCGACCTGATGCGCTTCCACGGCGTGGCAATCAAGTACGCCTGCTACTCCCCGGGCCACCCGCTCCAACTTCCGCTCCATGCGTCCGAAGGCATCCCCGGTGGCCTCGGCGCTCTCTACTTGCTCGATGCGCGGCTCCAGGTGGATGTTGACGTCGCCCACCTCCCGGATCTCCCGCTGGATCTCGCCTTCGAGGTCGGTAGCCCAGCCATGGGCCTCGCCGAGCCTCAGGTCAGGGTCGAGTTCCAGATCGAGGCTCACATTGACGCGCCCGTCCACCACGTAAGCCGAGACATCATGGACCTGGTAGTTGCGGCGGTTGGCGATGGCGCGAATCCGCTCGATTAATTCGCTGGAAGCCGGCACGCGCGGCGTGGCATGGACCACAACGTCGGCGGTCGAAGAAAGTTCGAGCACCTTGGCCTCCACCGAGTCCACGACCGCCTGGGCGTGTTCCAGCGGGACGTTGCTCTGGAGGGTCAAGCGCAAGTCCACGAACAAGCGGCCGCCGCTCTGTCGGACCCGGATGCGATCCTGGTGGAGTACCCCGGGAACCTGCGAAACCGCCAGCGTGATGCGATCGGAGACGCCCTTCGGCGCCGCGTCTACAAGGGCATCGACGGTCCGTTTGCCCAGCCGCAGGCTGATGCCGATGGAGATCCCTGCCACGAACAGGGCGGCGATCGGGTCCGCGGCCCCCAGGGCCGGGAGCTTCCATCGCTCGGCCACCTGAACCATCATCAGGCCCAGAACCACCAAGCCCGATCCGTACACATCCGTCGAGAAATGGAGGGCGTCCGCTTCCAAGGCCTGGCTGTTGTATTTTCGGGCGACGCGCGAGAGGGCGCGGGCGCGCAGCGTGTCCACCACCATCGACGCCAACATCACGCCATAAGCCCAGAGCGAGATCCTCACCTCCGCATGCCGGACGTAAAGCCGGCGCAAAGCTTCTCCCACGATGAGGGCGCAGGTGACCAGAAGCAGGGCGGTCTCGAGGAGGGCCGAGAGGTTCTCGACCTTGCCGTGACCGAAGGGATGGCTTTCGTCGGCGGGAAGGTCGGCCACCCGCACCGAGAAGTAAGTCGCCAAAGCCGCCGTCAGATCCAGCCCGGAATGCGCCGCCTCCGAGAGGATTCCCAGGCTGCCGGTCAGTACGCCCACCGCGATCTTGAGGGCGGTCAGCACGCCCGCCACCACCACCGAGGTCCTGGCCACGGACTGCTTCTCCTGCATCGGCGGCTGTATCACGGAAGTAGGCTCGGCGGGCATCACGTTAAGCAAAGGGTCGCAGCCGGCAGTGAGGAGTGATCATCCATCGGCCAAGGGCGCGCCAGTCATGTAATATCCAAAGAAATGGACTTCCTGCACTTCCATGAGACGGTAACTCCAAGGCGCGATCGCTCAATGCTCATGGCTCCGAAGTTCTTCCAAGGCCCCTTCCAGTTCGCTTCGGGCGTGAAGGTTGCCCTGCTTCGCCGTGACCTCAATCCCCTTGGCCAGGACCCGGCGCGCATCCTCGTGGCGTCCCGACCGCACCAGGAGCTTGCCGGCCTGGTAGTAGGCGGCCGAGTAGTCAGGATGGTGGGTCAGGAGATGTTCGAAGTGCCTCCATGCCTCCTCGCCGCGGCCGGCCTTGACGAACTCCAGGGCCAAAGCGTAGCGCACGAAAGTACTGTTCGGATCCGACCGCAGGCTTTCCTCGAGAAACTCGATTCGGGTCTGTTCCATAAAAGTGGCTGTCCCGACGGCTCATACTTTTCTAGCCTAGTAACTTTTCGGAGAGGCGCCGCGAACGAAACCTTAATCAAGCACGCCCCGCCGTTCCCCACTGGTAACCGGCCACCTGCCCGGACTCTCCGCCTCTGCGAATGAGGTTGCAATCGAGCCGCAACTGAAATAGTATAGGCGACCGGTTGAAAGAAGGCAAACCCCGGGCTTCGGGGCTCGGAGGGCGGCCTGGCACATGACCCGCCCACTGATCCTCAATCCTGAGAAGCTGTGAAATAGATGCGTGGAAGCTGCCGTCATCGAGACACAGAGGCAGGGACAAGAATGGGAAATATCGGCAACCAGTCGACATCTTGATGTAACCCTTGTTGTCTTCTCTGTGTCTCCGCGCCTCTGTGTTTAGTTTTTCACACCTTCTGAGGCCTGGGTGCCTGGCAATGTCCGTCAGGCCCTGACGATGGCTAAAGCGAAGGGAAGGACTGTCGCCGAATCGAAGACCGAAATGCTGGAGGTGGTGCTTCCCAACGATGCCAACCCGCTGGGGAATATTCTGGGCGGCAAGGTAATGCACCTGATCGATATCGCGGGCGCCATCGCCGCTCACCGGCACTCGCATAGCCTGGTGGTGACGGCGGCGGTGGATAGCCTCGACTTCGTCTATCCCATCCGGGTCGGGGAGGTGATCCTGCTGCGCTCCCAGGTCACCCGCGCCTTTCGCACCTCGATGGAGGTGGAGGTTAGAGTTTATCGCGAGGACTACATCACTGGCGACCGGCGGCAGACCAGTTCGGCCTTTGTGACCTATGTGGCCATCGATTCGCAGGGACAGCCCAAGCCGGTTCCGCCGCTCATCCCGCAGACCGCAGATGAAAGGCGGCGCTACCGCGAAGCGTTGCGGCGCCGGCGGCGGCGGCTGGCCGAGGCCGCGCAAATGCATCGCCGCTATTTCGAGAAACAGGGGTAAAATCGAAAATAGAGAATCGAAACTGGAAATCGGAAAATCGAAACTGGAAACTCGAAACTGGTAACTCGTGATTTCAAAATCCATCGAACGCAGTATCCGCTGAATTTCTCGTTTCGATTTTCCATTTTCTAGTTTCCATTTTCCAGTTTCGTTTCTCACTGAGGAGGCAGCACCATGAAGATCAAGCGCACCAAAGTATTCTCCGGAACCCCCTGGGAGCCTATGGCGGGATACGCCCGCGCCGTGCAGGCCGGCGATACCGTGTACGTTTCGGGAACCACCGGGACCGACCCTTCCGGTAAGGTGTTGTCTCCGGGCGACGCCCGCGCGCAAACCATCCAGGCGATTCGCAACATCGAGAACGCCCTCAAGCGTCTCGGACTCGGCCTCGAGAACGTCGTGCGCACGCGCATTTTCCTCACCCAGATGGACCGCTGGGAAGAGGTAGCCAAGGCGCACGGCGAGGTCTTCGGTGAGAAACGTCAAGCTGACGGCAGCGTCCACTCGGGAATCCAACCGGCCACCAGCCTGATTGGAGTCGCGCGTCTGGTCGATCCCGAGATGCTGGTGGAGATCGAGGCGGACGCCATCGCTTAAGGCAGTAGGCAGTCGCCAGAAAGCACTAGGCAGTCGGCAGAAAGCAGTAAGCAGTCGGGCTCCCAACTTTTTTTCGCCTTCTGTCAACAGGCTGCAGCCCTCCGCCCGCCACCGACAGCCTTCTGCTGATTGCCTACTGGCGTCTGCTGACTGCCGACTGCTTTCCGGAGACTGACTTATGTTGAAACGTCGCGGTTTCTTTTCCACGCTTTTTGCCTCATCCCTGGGCGCCGCCCTGGCGTCCAGCAGCCCGGGACCTCCCTCCATCGCAGCTCCCAAGGCCCTCGGGGAGCCGCCTCGTCCTTACGATCCCCCGCCCTGGCCCGACGATTCCGACCCCGGCTTCTGGGACCGCATTCGCGACCAGTTCTACATCACGCCCGGCGAAGCGTATTTCAACACCGGGACACTGGGCGCGACACCGCGTCCGGTGCTGGAGCGCGTGATCGAGGAGATGCGCGTGCTTCAGGAGACCATCACGCGCTGGGACTACACCGAGCAGACGCCCAACTGGATCAGCGGCTACTCGCCCGAAGTGCCCCTGCGCGAAAAGGTGGGCAAGCTGGTCAACGCCACCGCCGACGAGATCGCCCTCACCCAGAACGCCACTTTCGGCATGAACTTCGTGGCCCACGGCATCGATCTGAAGTCCGGCGACGAAATCATCACCACCGACCTGGAGCACCCGGGTGGCGTCTGCGGCTGGCAGGAACGGGCCAAGCGCGATGGCGCCGTGTGGAAGCAGGTGAAGATTCCCATCCCCGCTAACGACCCCGACCAGTTGGTGGACCTGTTCCGCCAGGCGATCACCCCGCGCACGCGCGTCCTCGCTTTTCCGCATATCATCTCCAGCACCATGGTGGTGATGCCTGCCAAGCGCCTCTCCGCGCTGGCCCACGAGCACGGGTGCCTCTCCATCGTGGACGGCGCCCAGGCGGTGGGACAGGTCGAGGTGGACCTTCACGACATGGGTTGCGACGCCTACTTCTCTAGCCCTCACAAGTGGCTGCTGGCGCCCGCCGGCAACGGCATCTTTTACATCCCTCGCGCGAAGCAGGACCTCTTCTGGACCACGCTGTGCAGCTCCGAATGGGACGATCATAAGCAAGGCATGTTCCGCTTCATGCAGTACGGCACCGGGAATCCGGCGCTGCAAGCCGGCCTCGACGCCGCGCTCGACTTCCACTTCCGCATCGGACCGGAACGCGTCCGCCGGCGGATGCGCTCGCTGGCCGATCGCCTGCGCTCCGGCTTGCAGCAGATCCCCGGCGCCAAAATCAGCTCTCCGGTCCATCCCGACCTCTGCGGGGCCGTGGTCGTCTGGCGGATCGAGGGCGTGCCGGCCATGAAGCTCGAAAACGAGCTGTGGACGCGCAAATGGCTGCGTCCGCGCGCCGTGGGCGATAACCTCGGAGTCCGTCAGTCCTGCCACATTTACAACAACGAAGCCCAGATCGACGCCACGCTCGAGATCGCGCGCGACATCGCCGCCAAACACGTCTAGCCCTCTGCAGCGCCGGCTTCGCATGCGCCCTTCAGAAGTGGCCAGTCGCCAGTGGCTGGTGGCGAGCAAGAATGCGCTCGGCCTTGTTCTCTAGCCACTAACCACTCGCCACCAGCCACTGCGTCCAGCGGGCGAGACCCAGGGTTTCCGGGTTGTGTCGCCGCCCGCGGCGGCTGACTCAGATAGTCCTTCGGAATCGGGCTCTGCGGCGTTTCACCCTGCCAGAGAATCGTGACAATCCACCAGCGCATGCCGTCGTTCATCAACTGAAAGCTGTTGATGCCGCGCTCGAAGGGCTTGGCGTCATCGGCGTTGTGGCGCGACTCATAGGTGCTGAAGACTTGCGCGATCTGCCCAAACTCCTCCGTGCGCCGCGCGATCTCACGCTCAAAGAATCCGTTCTTGGCGAAGAAAGGGTCACCGCGCGTGATGTAGTCTTCCGGGGTAAGCACGCGCGTGGTAAATCCCCCCTCTTTCGCGGGAATGGTCGGAATCAATCGCGCCCCCGGAGCGAAGAGGGAGCGGAAGCGGTTCCAGTCACGCTGCTTGCCGGCCGGGCCGGAGATGGTGTCATAGGCGGAGCGCAGGATGGCGTCGATGGAAGCGACGTCGGCGGGATTGGCTTCGGGAGTAGGGGAACTGGCGACCTTGGGCGAAGCGGTCGAGGCAGCCGGACCGGCCGGACCGGCCGGAGCAGCCGAGGTGGCTTGTCCCGAGGCCGACGCCACCGCAACCTTTGTCGACGCCGCCGCAATTGTCCGGGACGCCGACGCAGCGGCAGCGGCGGTCGCGTGGGCGGCGAGGCCTTCTGTTGGCACCGTGCCGCAAGCTATAAGAGCCGCAACGGCCGACCTAGCCAGATAGGTTGAAAACCTCATGGTATTAATCTTAGGAACTCAGCCCGTTCCGCCCGGCACGATCAACCGACGACGGGCGCTCGATCATCGATTAGGGCTTGACACGAGTCATCAGACTTGACACGTTTTGATAAAATCGACCGTGAAAAACCGCCCCTTTCGCTCAATTTTCTGCCACGTCTTGGCCAGAAAGTGGCAGAAACTTGCCACGATTTGGCATGAAAAGAGCGCCAAAGTAATGCCGATTCGGGCCGAAAAACACGTCCCATTTTCTCCTCTTACTTCGTTTGATGGCGGATCGCCCGCAGATTCTAAATGGCTTAACCGTTGCAACATCATTCGTCCCGACTCAAAACTGAGCCCCTTCTTTTTCAATGACTTATAATATCATCAAAATGGTAACTTATTAATTATAAAAGACATATCCGGTTCGAGGGTCAAACCCGCAAATCATACGGAAAACAATCAATTCGTTGCCCCGATAATTTTCTCAGTTTAACCACATCGGTAACCAGCCGCGCGCGCTATCCGGTCCGCGCGATCCTGCGACCGCCTGCCGGCAAACACGTCTGGGGGCCTCTTGTGATGCTTTCGGCCTCCTAGCCAGTTTGCGTTCTGCGCTTCGTTCAGATGGCTTCGCAGCCGCGGGACTGGGCACCTTCCTATAGGATCGGTGCCGAAGAAGGTCGATTTTCCGCCATAA
>Ga0335081_10010675_pt1 | contig 14860 bp, 10 predicted proteins | sample Lox_Sample_35_FD_206713 | JGI IMG/M metagenome (GOLD analysis project Ga0335081, IMG submission 206713) | Soil microbial communities from Loxahatchee National Wildlife Refuge, Florida, United States - Lox_Sample_3.5 | ecosystem: Environmental > Terrestrial > Soil > Wetlands | place: USA... | reverse complement strand
CCCGTTGGTGATCGAGCTCACGGTGGTCTGGACCGCATTCCCGCTGGCGGTCCACAAGGTAACCAGCGCGTTCGACCATGAGGCGAGCGGCATTCCCGCGGCAAAATTATCGCCCGAGGCCAGCGTCACCGAAGTGCCATTGGACCCGATGTTCACCGTCCCACTCCAACTCGCGTGGTTGGGCGTGAACATCAGCCAGGTCTTGGCAGCGTAGTAGCGCATGTAGCCCTGCCAGACCTGCTGCCAGGGGGGCGCAATCAAGGCTTCGTTTCCACAAGCGCCTTGGTTTACCTCGTCATTAGTGTTGGCGAAATTCTGGCTCTTCACCGCCGAGAGTTGGGTGGTGGCATCGCTCGAGATTCCGCCCATGCCAAAGGTGAGCGGTCCGGCGTTGTCGGCGTTGTTGTAAGTCATGTCCCAACGCTGAAACACTTTGTCGGGACGGTAGAAAGTGAGATACTCGGTGCCGGTGATGCAGCAATCGATACCGGCCGACCCGCCGTTCCAGTTCCCATACTGCCGAAGCTGCCAAGTCTGCTGAAGCCTGATTCGGACGTTATTGTTCTCGAGCACCGTAATGGCCGCGTTGGGGGAGTTCTTATACTCGCTGAATCGGTTTGCAGTAACGGTCCCGCCGTGTCCGGTGCAAGGGTAGGATTGGGCGCTGCTCAATTGATAGACTACCTGACCCGCCGAGACCGACTGGATACCTTTGTTGGCAGCCGAGAAGTTGCAGCTCCCCGTGTCGAGGCTGATTCCCGTCACGGTAAGCGCCTGCCCGGCGGCGCTGGTCATAGTGGCGCCGCTGTTAGCAAGTGTCAAGGTCACGGTCTTCCCGTCCGCGCCTAGCGACGCTCCACCCCCGTTGGTGGAGGAAAGGCTCTGGGGCGCATTGACGATGCCGAACTGCATCTGGGCCAAGCCGGAATCCATGGAACTCACGTCAACCTGGTACGCAAACCCGCCCGCAAAGGTGCAGCTTCCGGTGCAGGAAACCCCATTGTTGAGGGAGTAGGTCACCTGGTTTCCATTGATTGCAGTGATGAGATACCCGCCATTGATCGACGCGTTGGAGGTGAAGGTGCCGGAAGCGAGCGAACTGCCAAAGACGGAGATCGGCTGGCCCACGGACCAGGTGGGCGACCCCGAAAGAGTGAGGGTCACGGTGGAGCCCGAGACTGATGCCCCCGTAACGTCAAACTCGGTGTCGTTCTTATTATCCCAGAAGTCGCTGAGGTTCTTGAGATACTCACACTGGGTCGTGGTGGGGCAGGTGCCCGGCGCGCTACCCACCGCCAGGCGGATGTGGCCCGGCACATCGATGACGTATTCCGTGGCGTTGATGCCGGGGATGGTTGCCGCCGCGTACCCGCCCGAGACGTAGTTGGAACCTGGGCAGGTTTGGGAGTAGGAAACGTTGGAGCCGCTCACCGTAACGTTGGTGAAGTTTCCATTCCACCCCGCCGGACTCATCCCCGTAACCGCAAGACCCGCACCCGTCACTAGATTGGCGGGTACCGAACCGAGGGTAAGGGTGGTGGTCCCACTCGTGCAAGTTGCGGCTGAAACCGGCGCGGCGTAGAGCAGCGCGAGAGTGCCGGGATCCTGGGCCTTCAGAGAACGCGGGAGGTAGAAGGTAGAAAGCAGTACAGAGAAGGCAGAAAGCAGCAAGCAGAAAGCAGAGGGCAACAGGCAGAAAGCAGCCGTGTTCTGATTTCTGACTTCGAGTTCCTGATTAATCCTCACCGCGACAACCCCCATTCTTTTCCTGCGAAAAAGTAACTCGTGAACGAGACCGCCGAGCTGGAATCGGCCAGCGCATTGAAAAAGGGCGTGAGGTACTGCGACGAATTGGGGAAGGCGGTCACATTCTGGGTGCACCCGCCTCCCGCCAGGCAGACCGTAGCATCGTTGGTCGCTGTGCCCACGTTGGACCCGATCTGGATGGCCACCACCGGAGCGCTGCTGTACGTCGAGTTGCTGTAAATCCTAACTTTCACCGGCGTGGAACTGGAACCGGTGGTGGCGGTGGGCGCGCACGTCTCGACACTACCCACTGCGACGCACAGGTGCCAGGTGGTATCACCGAGGGCGCCCGTAGCCAGGCGCGCGTAAATCCCCATGCTGGGGACTCCGCCCGCGCTACCAAAACCGCTACTTGCCCCGAAACGATAATCGCCGCTGCTGGCACCAACCGCGGAAGGCAGCATGATAGCGGTAAACGACCAGTTGATGTTGGTGCCAAGATTGCCAGCCCAATAGTTGCCTCCAGAATTGCCCATCCCGCAGTAATAGCCATTGCCGGAAGTCGCCGCAGTGGTGATCTGCGCGCCTGCCGCATTGGGAAGTCCCGCGGACACTCCCGACACGCTGCCGCCGGACGAGATAGTGGCGCAGTGCCACTGGTATACGCCCGCAGTCCCACTGGTAACGGAGACGGGCCAGTCCTCGTGAAAATAACGGATACTGGCATCCTCGGGGTTGAAGTCCAGGTTGCCGCTTGAGTCAGTCGTCAGGGCTTGGCGCGGGGCCACCACTCCCGCGGTTCCTGAGACGGCAATGGGAACCTCGGCAGAGATGTTCGTGGTGGGGCTGCCGCTATCCGTCTGCCAGGTGATGTTCTTATACCCGGACTGCGCCGCCGGCGTGGTTCCGTTGAAATTGCCGGTGGTTCCTGCGAGCGTCGCCCCACTTACGTTGACGGTGCTCCCACCGCCCGAGGCGACGATCAACTGGCATCCGAACAGGTGCGTGGCGGTGCTGTAGCTCAGGGCGTGGGACGAATCGCCACAGGATGAGCCGGAATTGATCTGGCCCCAGGCGACGCTATTGGCGCCCGTGGAGGTAAGGGCGTAATCCGCGCCGGCCACGTTATAAGCCACATTGAGCGTCCCGGAAGCCGTAACCGGGCTTCCATTCACCGTAAAGACGCTTGGCATAGATAACCCGACGCTGGTCACTGTGCCCGACCCGCCAGCCGAGTGGCAGTTGCCGTCCGCACCCAGGTACTGCGATCCTGAGCACGAGTTGAACAGTCCCACCACGTCATTGTAGGTGGCGATGGCGGTGGCGTTCAAGGCTGTCCTTTTCACGATGCCGTTCGATCCGGGATCGGCAAGGCCGCTGCTGCCGCCGCTCGCCGCACTATAGCCGGGCGGTCCCACCTGGACGTTATAGGTGCCCCCGGCGGCGTTGGTGCTGAGCACCTGGCCGATCACCCAACCTGAGGTGGGGCTTGTCGCGCCGGCATCGTGGCAATCGCCAGCGACGGTGGTGCTGGCCTGGACGAAGTGTCCGAGGGTGGTGCCGCCGTCAAACGCGCACTGGGCGACGCCGCCGACCGACAAGGCGGCGTTTGCCGAAGTTCCGCCGCCGGTGGCGACAGGGTAAACCGGAACCGCCGTGTCGCTGGTGCCGGCCGTAGTTGCGGTTGGCGTCGTGCCACTCCCGGTCAACTTGGCCAGCAGTCCATTGGCGGTTCCGGCAGCCGAATTGGCGATCACGATCACGGAGCCCGAACCCGATCCACCGGAGACGGTTCCGGCGAAGGCTCCAGCCGGCGCCTGAATGTCGTTGCTGGGAATCACCGAGCTTATGCCCACCACGCCGCTGAGGGTGGTGGAAGGGGCGAGATACGACTTGACACTGGCATCTTCCTTCTCCAGGTCTAGATAAGGCGGAGCCAGGTTGGCGCTCGCTGTGGCGCCGTAGAGCCGCAGAAACGACTGGCTGGTCTGGCCCGTGCTGCCATAGGTGATGTTGTTCCCGAGGAAGTTCAGGTTGCCATTGGCGGTGACCCACACATACTTCGTCCCCGACGAGCATGGACTGGTGGAACAGATGTCAAGAAGGTCCGCGGTGGGGCTCGCGATGTTGGGGGCTACGGTGAGTGGCACAGCATCCTGGCCGGCCATGGGCTGGACGGTAACGGCATTGTTGGTGCTGTTGGTGGACCAACTGGAAGGCAGGCCGGTCCCGCTGCCCGAGCCGCACGATCCTGGTCCCCAACTGCTGGTGTAAACCAGGCATTGACCGCTGGAGGGCGGGGTGGCTGAAAGCGGGTATCCTTGGAGCCAAGTCACCTTGGGAGACGCCGCCGAACCGCCCAGGTCGCCAGTAAGCTGGATCGCCCCCGGAGTGGATGCGGTGGCCGTCGGAAGCTGGCTGGCAGCGATGACGCCGCCGATCGAGCTGAAAGCGGGCTGGAAACAGGTGGGCGCCCCGTTCCGGCTGAGTCCCGTAACCCACTGATTCGAGGGGCAGGAGCCGATCCCTGAGTAAGAAGGGGTCAGGTCCGCGTCTACCAGCGATCGAAAGAGCGGGCTGCCGGCGGCGCCGTTGGGGCTGGCCAGAACCAGGTTCGCCGCCTGGCTGTTCCAGGTGGCGGTGATGGTCCCCGAAGTGGTGACGGGAGAGCCGGTTACCTGGAAAATCGAGGGCAGCGAGAATCCTACGCTAGTTACCGTGCCTTGCGCGGAGCTGGTCGACGAGCAGCCAACGACGCAGTTGATCTTGATCGCGGTAGTGGAAGGATCGAAGATCTTGTTGAAAATCTGGTCGGCGTCCAAGAACGTGCCGGTCTGGCCGCTGCCCCCGCCCGTGGCTACCGCGTTGACGCGCAAGGCGAAGTTGCTGGGATCGAAAACCTTGTTCAGGGTCTGATCGAGGTTGCGGGAGGGGTTCGCCTGTGCGCGCCCCGGTAATCCGCTGAAAAGAAGGAAAACGAACGCGAGAAACACCGAGAGGGGAATCCGCGCTCCGGGTGCTCGAGAAGGGCGACGAGAATCTCTCCGATCGCCGGTGGTATCCCATCGCCTGCATACATTGATCATCAGTAACCTCAACCTTTACACATCAGAATTCCGAACTCAAACTTAAATCCTGTGGTAACAGCCGATTAGCATTTCAGGCCTTGACGCCGGCAAGGTCGTATCGCCCGGCGGGCCCCGCCGCCGAAGCCGCCTTCCGATCTCACCGACGGAAAGCGAATCGCGGTCTGCCTCTCCGGGGTAAGTCAAAACAGTTCAGCAACTTCCTTTGATCCGAGGCCGTTAGCGATATCGAGACAAACCAACACCTTCCGCGCCGCTTCCGAATCCAGCGCGCCCCGCGATTAACTACAATTCAACGGTATCACCCGATAATGAGACAATGGAGACAAATGAGACAAATGAGACACTTTTATTTCCTCTTTGAAATCAGCCGCTTGAAAGGCCAAAAATACGCGTCGCTTTCCAAAAACGCAAAAAGTGTGGCATTTCGCCACACTGGCAGCGGAGTCTCAATTGAGGATCAGGCACTCGGGCCGTCCAGCGTCGGATAAGATGAGTCGTTTTTTTAACCGACAGCTTGAAGGAGATTGCGGGCTACGCCGATTGGGGCTTGGGAGTGAAAGGGGGCGGAACGGCGCGAAGGGGCAGGCGCGACTTCTGGCGCAAGACCGGGTCCTTTGGGCGCTGTGGTTCGCAGAGATCGCGAGGATCGAACGAGCTGCGGATTACGGCAAGTCGCCGGCTATGACTTCACTGGGACTGCGGCGAGCCGCCTGGGTCCGGCTTCGACCACATGCGGAGGACATCCCTCCATCATGTGCTTGAAGTTCTCGATGAACCGCGCGGCCAGCGCGTCGTACTTCTGGTAGTACTCATCGCGGCTTCCCCAAGTGTTGGCGGGATCGAGGATATCGCTCGGCACGCCTTCACAACTCCTCGGCACGTCGAACCCGAACACCGGGTCGCGCTGATACTCGACCTTGGTCAATGAGCCGCTGAGCGCAGCGTTCAGCAGTCGCCGCGTGTGCTGGATGCTGATCCGCCTTCCGATTCCGAACGGGCCGCCGGTCCAGCCGGTGTTCACCAGCCAGCAGGTTGCGTTGTGCCGCAGGACCTTCTGCTTGAGCAGGAGCGCGTAATCGTAGGGGTGGTGCACCATGAACGGCCCGCCGAAACAGGTACTGAAAGTCACCACCGGCTCGATACCGAGGCCGATTTCCGTCCCCGCGATCTTGCTGGTGTACCCCGAAATGAAGTGATAGATCGCCTGCTCGGGCGTGAGCCTCGCAATGGGCGGCATCACCCCGGAGGCATCGCAGGTCAGAAAAATCACGTTGCGTGGATGCCCCGCCATCTTCTGGGGAAGGTAGTTATCAATGTACTCCAGCGGATAGGCGGCGCGAGTGTTCTCGGTGATGGAGTCGTCGTTCAGGTCGAGGCGGCGCGAAAACGGATCAAAGGCGACATTCTCTAGAATCGTCCCGAACCGGCGCGTGCAGGCATAGATCTGCGGCTCCGCATCGGCCGAAAGGCGGATCACTTTGGCATAGCAGCCGCCCTCGAAGTTAAATACGCCGTTGTCGCTCCAGCCGTGCTCGTCGTCGCCGATCAGATGCCGGGCGGGATCGGCGGAAAGCGTCGTCTTGCCGGTTCCCGAGAGCCCGAAGAAGATCGCTACGTCGCCGTCCGGGCCCACGTTGGCGGAGCAGTGCATGGGCAGAACGCCATCGAGAGGAAGCAGGAAATTCAAAACGGTGAAGATAGTCTTCTTGATCTCGCCGCCGTAGGCCGAGCCGCCGATCAGGGCCAGCTTCTCGCGGAAATTGATGATGATGAAGGTGTCCGTGCGCGTACTGTCGATCATCGGCGAAGCCAGAAAACCCGGTACCGCGATCACCGTGAAGTCGGGCACGTGGCGCTCCATCGCGTCGAGCGTCGAGAGCTTCAGGAACATGTTGCGCGCGAACAGGCTGTGCCATGCCTTCTGAGTAACAATCCGGATCGCCAGCCGATGGTCCGGGTCGGCGCCGGCGTAGCCGTCCTGCACGAAAAGGTCTCTGCCCTGAACGTAACCCTGCAATCGCGAGTGCAACTGGCTGAAGCTCTCGGGCGCAAACGGACGGTTGTACTCACCCCACCAGACGTGCTCCTCCGACGTCTGCTCGCGGACGATGAACTTGTCCGCCGCCGCGCGCGCCGTGTGCTTACCGGTGTCGACCACTACCGGTCCAAGATGCGAGAGGCGGCCTTCGGAGCGGTGGACAATCTCCTCGTAGAGTGCCGGCGTGGGCAGGTTCCAGTACACTCGGCGCAGGTTGAAGAGGCCGTGGTTCTCAAGGCCGTAAACGCTGGCCGCCACCCCGGCTTCCTTTACCGCAGGCGATTGTACGTCCAGGTAGATGTTCATAGGAATCCCTCGAAGAAGTGGCTCAGCCCTGTTCGCCCTCGAATCAACTCGTCGGAGTGGGAAACGGAGAGTTGGACCATGTGTTGTTCTCTTGTGTCTAGGCTAGAATGCTACGCATAGGTTGAAACGTGCGTTTGAAGGGGTTCAGCACCAGCCCGAATTCTTCCAGCGTTACCACCCCCAACAGGGCTGCGTCTTCCTTTTCACCCAAGATGACTGGGGTGTGCCGGGACTCACCGTCGAGGGTGATCTTGCACTCCGAGATGGGCCGCTCGATTTCGGTGCCGTCGGCCAGCTCAAAGGTCATAGACTTCAGCGGTCGCAGCCCGAGGCTCTGCCACACTTGTCGCGGCAGCAAGGTATACATTGCGCCGCTATCCACTAAGAATTTCACCGTTACCTTTTTGGCTCGCCGGGTGACCGTCCCCTTGACGTAGACAAATCCCATTCCGGCCCTCCTTGGATCGTCGAGCTCACCAACCGGTGTCATCGTCCTCGAATCATTTCAAACCCGTCGCGTAGACGCTCGTCTCTGCGCGGCTTCCGGTACTTAAGTCACTCTTTAACATTCAGCAGCTGTCAGCACTTGCGCCGCTCACGACCCCCACTGACCAGTTTTTCAAAGCCAATCTCGCACCAGCTTCCTCTCCCCCAGATAAAGCTCGTTGGGTGCATCGGGGTCGAGCGCCCACTGAATACGCTCGATCCCCTCGGTCACGTCTTTGATGGTGCCGCAGAAACTCAGGCGCAGGTGTCCATCCATGCCGAATTCTTTTCCCGGCACCGTTACCACCCGCACCTTCTCCAGTAGAAACTCAGCCAGCTTCTGGGAGTTCTTCTGGTAAGCACTGAAATCGGGGAAGCAATAGAACGTGCCGTCCGGCTTCGTGATCTGGACACCATCGAAGGCTCGCAGCCTTTCCACCATGACGTTGCGATTGTTTTCGAGCGTCAGGCGGAGGCTCTCCACCCCGGCTTGCACGCCGTTCAATGCTCCGATCGCCGCCCATTGCGATGGCGTTGCGGGACCCGACGTCTGGTGCGACTGGATATTGGTCATCGCCTCGGCGAGTTCGCGATTCACCACCGCCCAGCCGATGCGGAAGCCGGTCATGGCGTACATCTTCGATACGCCCTGCACCACCGCCAGCTTCGAGTGATCGGTGTGGTCCCGCGCGAAGTCGTAAGCGTTAGGGGGTATCTTGCCCTCGAAAATCAGCCGGTTGTAAAGATCGTCCATGATGAGGTAGAGGTTCTTCTTCTCGCAGAGCTCCACCATCTCAGCGATGAAGTCCCGGCTGTACATGACGCCGCACGGATTATTGGGGCTGTTAAGGATGACGGCCTTGGTGTAAGGGCCCACAACCTCGGCAATCTCCGTCACCGTGGGCTGAAATGTGCCGTCCTCGGGCGTGACCACCACCGGCACGCCGCCCGCCAGCTTCACCATCTCCGGGTAGCTCACCCAGTAAGGCGCGGGAAAGATCACCTCGTCTTTGGGCTCCAGAATCGCATAAAGCAACACCATGATGGATTGCTTGGCGCCGCTCGAGACGACGATATTCTCCGGAGCCACGACCTTGTGATAGTGCTCCTCCATGTAGCGGATGATCGCCTTCTTGAGCGCCAGAAGGCCGTCGGCGGGAGCGTATTTAACGTCTCCAGTATTGAGCTGGCTGGCGCAATTCACCACCGCGTCGATGGGCGCCTTGCTTTTCGGCTCGCCGCCGCCAAGGTGAATCACGGGCTCGCCCTTGTCTCGTAGCCGTGCCGCGGTTTCGTTCAGCTTCAGGGTAGGAGACTCTTTGATCGATCGTGCCAATTGACTTACACTCATGGCTTCTCTTCCTTCAAGCAGGATTCATGAACTGTAGTATAGCTGAGTCGTGAAGCAGACGGATACGGCGCCCGCCTGCGCTTATTCGATGGAAGACGGGGCGGTTGCGGGTTCCTGATTCCTATTACCTGACGGGCGAGCGGAACTTCACCCCTTTCCGTCGCCTACGGCGGTTATGGTAGAACTCACTCGAGTGCCAGCACTCGCGTCGGAGTGCAACTCGCTCAGATCCTCACTTCTGCCTAGTGTTTTCCCCAAGGAACAAAAGCGAAGAAATAAACGATCGCCGCGAGGATCGCGATCGCTGCCACAAAAATGCCTGCCTTGACGTAAAAAGTGCCCTTTTCTGCACTTTTCATTTCGTCGGCTTCGATAGTCTCGAACATACCAGCCCCCCTTCTCCCTGCGATCGATCCGCAGGGCCACGGAGCCGTAAGCTCGGCGTGCGTCTACCCCTCTGCTAGATTATACGTCTGAACCCGCGAGAAGGTTTCCTCAAAAGCGCGACTGGGAGTAGGAAAGAGTCGGAGTACGATCAGTCCGGCTATGCTGGTTTGAGGGCTGACTGTAGAATCCACTTAATTTGGACAGGCTCGAAAGGAGGGGCACAGTAGTCTGCCGCCCCGAGCTCCAGGGCCCCCAGCCACAGCGATACCTCGGGCAGGCGGCTCACAGCTACCACCGGGAGCTCCGGCTTTTCCGCCTTCATCACTTCCAGCAGCGGCGCGCAATGCTCCGGTTCGGCCGGGCAGAATACGATCCCGGCTCCGGCTTGGTCGATCAGCTCCAGGGCAACATCCCTAGGCAAGAGAGGTCCCAGGCAGACTGTGTATCCCTGCTGCGACAGGATCTGCCCCAGTTCTTCTCCTAGGCCTTCCAGGCCCATCAGAACAACCGTCGGTGCCAGCCCGCCCTGCTTAACCGTCTCAGCCATCATCGCCTCCTCGCTGGGCCTTCGGCCAGATTCAATCTTTGTATCCTTATCAACCGGCTCTGGCCGCGTCGGACTGTCCCTAGGGAGAGTACTGGGAGCCCGGCGGCCTGCGGGCCATCGACTCAGGTTAGAATCGAACTCCCACCGGTGTCCAATCGAAAGTATTTATTTACGGTATAATACAGGACTATTAGGCTAACCTAACGAAACATTGGACACACGTATATCACGCCGCACCTTGAAGGGGCGCCTCACACCGACGACTTCGAATTCGATCGGAGAACCGGCTTCACAGCGGTACGACCGCGCTCGCATTGTCGATTGAAAGAGGCCGTGGCCGGTTCTGCTGGCAATCGGCAATGGTCCATCGGCAATACTGCAACATTAAACCATCATATAATAGCTCTGTTTCGGTGCAGATTATAGCGGCGGTGGAGGATGAACTGGAACCCCAGAAGGCGACATAGGATCAGATTGAAACTGGTGGGCATTGTGCTTTGCGTTACGCTGGTCGCCTGCCAAACCGGGCTCGCTCAAGACCGCACCGGCAACCCTCCGCAAGAAACTGCCACTGCCGATACACCCGAAGCGCATCTGGGCGCCGGTTACGACGACCTGAAGAACAGCCGCTACGAGGCCGCCGAGCACGAGTTCAGGGCCGCACTGGCCCTCGATCCCAAGCTCGTGATGCAGGCGCGATTTCCCCTGGCGGTTTCGCTTTTCGAGATGCGCCAGTCAGACGACGCGCGCCGCGAGTTTGAGGCCGTGCGTCGCGACGCCGGGGACACTGCCAGCGTCGAGTACTACCTTGGCCGTCTGGACCTTGCGCAAGGCAAGCTGGACGCCGCGATCGCGGAACTGACGAAAGCGGCCGTCCGACCTCCGTTCCCGGATACCGCGTCCTACCTGGGATCGGCGTATCTCAAACGGCACGATTTCGCCTCTGCCGAAGAGTGGCTCCACAAGGCTGCCGAGCTTGCTCCGCGCGATGCCGCTGTGGAGTTTGCCTTGGGTCAGCTCTATAAGGAGGCGGGACGGAACGAGGAGGCGCAGCAGGCGTTTTCAAAGTCAGAGGATCTGCGCCGGCGGCAGGAAGAGGTTGATAGGCTCCGGGTCGAATGCACGCAGAAGCTCGCCCAGGCTTCGCTCGACCAGGCTCGCCCGGTTTGCGACCAGCTTTTCGACCCCAACGACCTGGAGAAACTCACCATTCTGGGCACCCTTTACGGCAACCATGGCGATACCGAAGCGGCGTTGAAACCACTGAGCCGGGCCGCCGAGTTGAGTCCTAACTCGCCGCAGATGCAGTACAACCTTGCCATGTGCTACTTCCAGCTTGGCCGCTACCGCGACGCCCGCGAACCGCTGGCGAAGGCGGTGGAGCGATGGCCCGACCTCTTCCCGTTGAGCGCGCTCTATGGCGCCGTCCTCGAGCATTTGGGCGAGGAATCTCCGGCCTATGAGGCTTACCACCACGCGCACGAACTCAATCCACAGGATGCGGCAACAGCGACCACCCTGTACGATCTGGCGCTCAGACTGGCGGAGAAAAGCCTGACGACTAAGCAGTATCCGGACTCGCTACGCTACCTGAGCGAGGCGGCGAAGATCCGCCCGCAGGAGGCAGAGCCCCATCGGCGGCTGGCGGCAGTCTACCAGGCCACAGGCCGAGCGGCGCAGGCCGTGGCCGAACGGCGTGAAGCAGAGCGTCTGACCCTGTCGCATGCGAAACAGGAATGATCCCCCTCTAAGGCGAGACTTTCAAGGGCGGCACGCGGCAGGCCCGCTGGTGCGCCGTCAAATGCTGTGCCACATCCTCGGACGATTCCAGTCGGATCTCCATGGACCTAGGCTGGTATGGTCTGAATGGGCCTCGGTGCCGTTCTCATTTCTTCATCCCACTCCACTCCAGATAAGACTTGAATTCTGCCTGGCCCGGCAAACGCATCTGGAACTTTCCATACATGGTTGAACCCTTCAATTCGTAGGCAAGGCGGAACTGTGGGCCTGGTTGAGATGACTCCGAGAGAAAGAGGGCGCTGGTCGGAGCTGCGGTAGACACGTCGTAATGGATCACGTGACCCTCATTGTCGAAGTAGATTGCCTTGTAGGGCTGCCCTGAAGCGTCCTGATAGATGTACAAAAGGTCGTTATGCTCGCAATGGAAATCCGCAGGGCCTTTGCATCCTTCGCTGTAGGAGTGCCGCGCCATGACGTGGTCGCGTAGTTCCAGCTGGAACGTATAGGTTCCGGAGCTCGCGGCCCCGGCCGTGCCACCCTGAGTTTTCGCCTCCCAAGTGCCTATCAGGAATTGCAGCGGCTTCCAGGTATCGGAGGGTGGCGCCATCGGGGGAACATTCTGTCCACAAAGGCTGGCGGTGCAAAGGAAAACGACAGCGACGGTTTCTCTGATCACGGTTTTTGTCCTTTCACCAGGGCGGAGAGTCACCTCGCGCTCTGGCCCTCTAACGGTGCAGCAGCAGCAGGGACGGGCAGACTCGGTTTCGGGTGCGTGACGCGAGCCCACGGCATCTAGCGCGGGTACAGCTTAGACGTGCGTATACAGTCGAGGGTTTCTGTACGAATAAGATATCCCTGCACGGGGGCACGCCCGCTCAAGGGGGGAGCGGCTAGTCGGCGGTGGCCCCGAGGCCAGGAAGATGGAGTCTGGTGATGTTGAGAACCCGCCTCAGCCATCCAGTGGCGGAAAAAGTTGCCGACTTCGCTTCGGTCGCGACTGGTCACTTCTTGCCCGCGCCCTCGCTTTTCAGAGAGAGAGCCAGCCAGTTCAACCGAAAGCCTAAAGGCCAAATTCGCAGAATTGCAGGAGATGAGGGCAGATCAAAGCCCGAGGCGGTCTTTGGCCTCGAACCTGCAATGGGGATAGCGGAGATTTGGTTTTATGGGAAGTGGATTCTACGCGACGTTCAGCGGTTTAGCAGCCAAGACCCAGGAACTCGACCTGCTCGCCAGCAACCTCGCCAACGTCAGCACCAACGGATACAAAGGGCAGCTTCCTTTCTACGAGGCGCTGGAAGCGAGTCCTCATGCGGCGAAGCTGGGCCCGCTGAATCGCGCCATCAACGATTTCGGGATCATGGGAGGCGCGGCTCTGGATCTGAGCAACGGATCCATCGAGACCACCGGTAACGACCTCGACGTGGCGCTGGAAGGCGCCGGCTTCCTGACGGTTCAGACCCAGCAAGGCGTGCGCTACACCCGCAACGGAAACCTGAAGGTGGGCGCCAACGGCGAACTGGAGACGCAGTCAGGCGACGCGGTGCTGGGGCAGCAAGGCCCGATTCAGGTCCCCAGCGGCAAGGTTTCCATCAGCGCCGATGGCACGCTGTCACACGACGGGACGGTGGTGGACCGGCTGCGGATCACCGATTTTGCGTCGGGCACACAACTAGCTGCCGAGGGCAATTCTTATTACTCGGCCCCCGCCGGATCGGAACAGCCGGCGGCCGATCCGCGCGTCCGCCAGGGAGCGGTTGAGGCATCGAACCTCAACGCCGTGGAGGGGACCGTTAGCCTGATCGAGTTGCAGCGCCAGACCGAGCTCATGCAGAACGCATTAACGATTTTTCATAATGACTTCAACCAGGCGGCGGCCCAGACGCTCCCGACCGTGCAGTGAGGAGCCAGGCGCTGAAAAGGAGTGGCTAGTGACTAGCAGGCTGCGGAAGAAAGGGGTTTGTCATGCTGAGCGCAGCGAAGCATCTCTCTTTAACTCGTTGGAAACACAAGAGAGAGATCCTTCGCTTCGCTTAGGATGACCATGCGGAGAAGGCCTTTTTCCGCAGCCTGATAGTGGTTAGTGGCTGTCGCCTGTTGCCAGCCGCCAGCCATCTCGACGGAATTGGTTAGAGACTTGAGGAGAGATTATGCTTCGCGCCCTTTACACCGCCGCTAGTGGGATGAACGCCCAGGAAACGAACCTGGAGAACATCGCCAACGACCTCTCGAACTCCAGCACGACGGGCTTCCGGCGGCGCCGACTGGAGTTCCAGGATCTCCTCTACCAGAACATGGTGGTGCCGGGATCGGCGTCCACCCAGCAGACCAACGTCCCGGAGGGCCTGCAGATCGGCCTCGGCACGCGGTCGGGAAGCTCGGAAATCATCCAGCAACAAGGCAACGCCACCAGCACCGGGAATTCGCTCGACCTGATGATTCAGGGAAACGGCTTTTTCCAGATCAAACTTCCGAGCGGCGAGATCGCGTATACTCGCGCCGGCGATTTTCACCTCGACCAGCAAGGCAACGTGGTGACCTCCACCGGCAACCCGATTGATCCGCCGGTGACCGTTCCCAGCAACGCGCTCTCCATCAGCATCGGATCCGACGGAACCGTCACGGTGACCCAGCCCAATCAGCAACAAGCAGCCCAGGTGGGCACCATCCAGCTCGCGCTTTTTCCTAACCCCGGGGGGTTGAATAGCATCGGCGACAATCTGATGCTACAAACCACGTCTTCCGGCCAGCCGGTGGTGGGCACGCCCGGTGGTACGGAAGGCCTCGGCAGCCTGCAACAAGGGATGCTGGAGTCGTCCAATGTAGACGTGGTGCAGGAAATGGTCGAGATGATTTTGACCCAGCGGAACTATGAGGCCAACTCGAACGTGGTGCAGACCGCCAATCAGATGTTCCAGAACCTTAATCAGCTTGGCAGGTAGCGCCTTCAATCGCTGATTGCCGATTGCCGGTCGAGGAATCATGAATTCGCGTCAAGCAAATCTTCGGGCTGTTTTTTTTCTGATTGCCGTGCTGGTCCCGTCTGCGGTCTTCGAGGGGGCTGCGGGTAAGACCAGGGTCGCGCTTTCGGGCACCGTAGAGGTGAAATCCGAAGCGCTTGCGTTGTCGGACCTCCTGCCGCCGGAAGCTGCCTCTGATCTTCGGCAGGCGGC
>Ga0335081_10010674_pt1 | contig 14860 bp, 13 predicted proteins | sample Lox_Sample_35_FD_206713 | JGI IMG/M metagenome (GOLD analysis project Ga0335081, IMG submission 206713) | Soil microbial communities from Loxahatchee National Wildlife Refuge, Florida, United States - Lox_Sample_3.5 | ecosystem: Environmental > Terrestrial > Soil > Wetlands | place: USA... | reverse complement strand
CTCATGGCGCATGGGATCACCAGTCCCGGGGGGGACCGCCGGTGACTGTTCGGCTGCTGACCAACATCGGTCGCCTGTGGACTGGCTCGGAGATCCTGAGCAACGCCGCCATCGTGACCGGCGACGACCGGATCGCCTGGGTCGGCCCCGCGGCCGAGCTGCCTCAGCGCATCCCAGGTGTGGTCGACGACATCGTCGACGTCGACCACGTGGAGAACCTGGGCGGCGGCCTGCTCACCCCCGGGCTGATCGACGCCCATACCCACCCGGTATACGCGGGTAACCGCTGGGCGGAGCTCGCCATGCGGTCCAACGGCTCGTCGGCCGCGGAGATCACCGCCGCGGGCGGCGGGGTCTCGTCCACCGTCACCGTGACCCGCGGCACCGACCCCTGGACGCTGTGCAACGGCGTGCGCGCCCGGCTAGGCCGCTGGCTGCGGTCCGGCACGACGACCCTCGAGGCCAAGACCGGGTATCACCTGACCAGGGACGGCGAGCTGGCCGACGTGCGGATGCTGCGCGGTCTCGAAGGCGAGCCGGGCATGCCGCGAGTGCACGTCACGTTCCTGGCCGCGCACGCGGTCCCGCCGGAGTTCTTCGGCCGTCGCCACGACTACATCGACGCGGTCAGCTCCTGGTGCGCGGACGCCTCTGCCGTCGGCGCGGATAGCGTGGACGTGTACTGCGAGGAAGGCCGGTTCTCCGAGGACGAGGCGCGCTGGATCCTGTCCGCGGGCCGCCGCTCGGGCCTGCTGCCGCGCGTGCACGCCTGCGGCGACTCCCGCACCGGCGCGGCGCGGCTGGCCGCCGAGATGGGCTGCGCCTCCGCCGACCTGCTGCACGAGGCCACCGAGGAGGACGTGGCGGCGCTGGCCCAGGCCAGTGTGGCCGCCGTGGTCTGCCCGGGCACGGCCCTGCAGACCAGGGCCCGGCCGCCAGTGCGCGACCTGCTGGACAAGGGCGTCGCGGTCGCGCTCGGCTCCGACCACACCCCGGGCGGCACCGGTATCACCTCGATGGCCCTGGTCATCTCGCTGGCCGTGTCCTACTTCGGGATGAGCGTCGAGGAAGCCCTGCGGGCCGCCACCATCGGCGGCGCGCACGCGCTGCGCGCTCCCGACCGCGGCGCGATGGTCCGCGGCAGGCTCGCCGACATGGTGCTATGGGACGCCGACCACGAGGGCGCCTTCGTCTGGTCCTACGGCCTGACCCCGCGCCGCGTCTGGCTCGGCGGCGAGCCGATCTCGGCCACCTAGTTCGGCACTCGGGCCTCATGCATGGCATGCTGCGGTCATGGCTGCGCGCACCGCGGTTAACCCGCCCGCCACCGAGGTCGTCCCGGTCACGCTCGTCGTCGGCGAGGAGGAGTTCCTCGTCGACCGCGCCGTCCGCGACCTGATCGCCGCCGCCCGCGTCGCCGCCCCCGGCAGCGACGTCCATGACCTGGACGCGTCCGCGCTCGGCCCGGGAGAGCTCGACTCGCTCACCTCGCCCTCGCTGTTCGGCGGCGGCTGCGTGCTCGCGGTCCGTTCGGCCCAGAATGCGGGCAAGGAGGTCGCGGCCGAGCTGGCCAGGTACGCGAAGAATCCGGCGCCGGACGTAATCCTCGTCCTGACCCACGCGGGCGGCGCCAAGGGCAAGGAGCTGCTGGCCGCGGCCAGGGCAGCGGGGGCCCGGATGATGGAATACCCGAAGGTCACCAGGTTTTCCGAGCGGCTGGACTTCATCAGGACGGAGTTCCGCCGCGCGGGCCGGCGCGCCGACGACGGCGCGGCACGGGCGCTGCTCGACGCGGTGGGTTCGGATCTGCGCGAACTCGCGGCCGCCTGCGACCAGCTTGCCGCCGACACCGACGGCCTCATCGATGAGCCGGTCGTGGCCAGGTACTACCGGGGCCGGGCCGAGGCGACCGGGTTCACCGTCGCGGACCGGGCGGTCGAGGGACACCTGGCCCAGGCGCTCGAACAGCTGCGCTGGGCGCTGGCCACGGGTGTTTCCCCGGTGCTGATCTGCAGCGCGCTCGCGCAGGGAGTCCGGCTGCTCGGCCGGGTGGGATCGGCGCCGCGGGGCGCCAGCAGCGCCGCTCTCGCCGCCGAGGTCGGTGCTCCGCCGTGGAAGATCGACCGGGTCCGGCAGCAGCTCCGCGGCTGGCACCCGAACGGCATCGCCCGCGCGCTGCACGCGGTCGCCGAAGCGGACGCGCAGGTGAAGGGCGAAGCGGCCAGCGCGGCCTACGCGCTGGAACGGGCAGTGCGCCGGATCGTCGCCAGCCGGGTCGGCGACGATCCAAACTGAGCAGCCGCCCGCCAGGACGACCTAGCTGGCCTGGAGTTCGGCGTAGCGCTTGGCGATCGCCGACTTGCGGTTCGCGGCCTGGTTCTTGTGGATAACGCCCCTGCTGGCCGCCTTGTCGAGCTGCCGGGTAGCGGCGCGCAGTGCGGTGCCGGCCTCGTCGAGGTTTCCCGCGTCCGCGGCTTCGCGGAACTTGCGCACGGAGGTACGCAGCGACGACTTGACGGCCTTGTTCCGCTGGTGCGCCTTCTCGTTTTGCTTATTGCGCTTGATCTGAGACTTTATATTCGCCACGCGTGGGAATCCTTCAAGGTTGTCTGGTGGTGACGCGACGACGGGTGACGCGACGACGAAGCTTATCCGAGCCGGACCCCCCGGCTCAAACCAGGACCCGATCTCGTGCTCGATGCGGCGCACTACAGGGCCCAATTCAGGCGGGCGGCAAGGGCACTGGGCCGGACATGGGATCATGGATCACTCAGGCCGACAGACGGCGAATCACCCGAACGGACGCGCGTGTCATCACCTAGCCCCGCCAGCCAGCCGGTTCAGCGGAACCGGCCGAGACCGTTGGCCCAGGACGCCCGGCCGGCGCCCGCCCATACCGATCAGGCCGTGATCAGGAACTTCTGCATCATCGCCCACATCGATCATGGCAAGTCGACGCTGGCTGACCGGATGCTGCAGTTCACCGGGGTGGTGGAAGGCCGCCAGATGCGGGCGCAGTACCTGGACCGGATGGACATCGAGCGCGAGCGCGGCATCACGATCAAGAGCCAGGCGGTCCGGCTTCCCTGGGCCAGCGACGGCTCCCAGTACGTGCTCAACCTGATCGACACCCCCGGGCACGTGGACTTCAGCTACGAGGTCTCCCGCAGCCTGGCCGCCTGCGAGGGCGCCGTGCTGCTCGTCGACGCCGCTCAGGGCATCGAGGCGCAGACGCTGGCCAACCTGTACCTGGCGCTGGACGCCGACCTCAAGATCATCCCGGTGCTGAACAAGATCGACCTGCCCGCGGCCCAGCCGGACCGCTACGCCGCCGAACTGGCCGGCATCATCGGCTGCGACCCCGCCGAGGTGCTCCGCGTCTCGGCGAAGACCGGCGAGGGCGTCGAGCACCTGCTGCACGAGATCGTCCGGCTTGTCCCGGCCCCGTCGGGCCACCCCGACGCCCCGGCCCGGGCGCTGATCTTCGACTCGATCTACGACACCTACCGCGGCGTCGTCACCTACGTGCGGGTGGTCGACGGGCGGCTGTCCCGGCGCGAGCGCAGCCTGATGATGTCCACCGGCGGCACCCACGAGACGCTCGAGGTGGGCGTGATCTCGCCGGAGCCCACGCCGAGCGAGGGCCTGGCCGCAGGGGAGGTCGGCTACCTGATCACCGGGGTCAAGGACGTCCGGCAGGCCCGGGTCGGCGATACCGTGACCAGCTCGGCCCACCCGGCGGCCGAACCGCTGGCCGGCTACTCGACCCCCAAGCCGATGGTCTTCTCCGGCCTGTACCCGGTCGACGGCGACGACTACCCCGATCTGCGCGACGCACTGGACAAGCTGCGGCTCAACGACGCCGCGCTGCTGTACGAGCCGGAGACGAGCGATGCGCTCGGGTTCGGCTTCCGCTGCGGCTTCCTCGGCCTGCTGCACATGGAGATCGTCCGCGAGCGCCTGGAGCGGGAATTCGACCTGTCCCTGATCTCCACCTCGCCGAACGCCGTCTACCGCGTCGTCATGGACACCGGCCAGGAGATCCGGGTGACGAATCCGAGTGACTTCCCGGGAGGCAGCGAGCCGGGCAAGGGCAAGATCGACCGGGTCTACGAGCCAGTGGTGCGGGCCACGGTGATCTCCCCGGCCGAGTACATCGGCACGATCATGGAGCTGTGCCAGAGCCGGCGCGGTTCCCTGATCGGCATGGACTACCTCTCGTCGGACCGGGTGGAAATCCGCTACACGCTGCCGCTCGCCGAGATCATCTTCGACTTCTTCGACAACCTCAAGTCCCGGACCCGCGGCTACGCGTCGCTGGACTACGAGCCCGACGGCGAGCAGCAGGCCGACCTGGTCAAGGTCGACATCCTGCTGCAGGGCCAGCCGGTCGACGCGTTCAGCCAGATCGTGCACGCGGACAACGCCCGCGAGTACGGCCTGGCCATGACCGCGAAGCTCAAGGAGCTGATCCCGCGGCAGCAGTTCGAGGTGCCGATCCAGGCGGCCGTCGGCGCGCGCATCATCGCCCGCGAGAACATCCGCGCGCTGCGCAAGGACGTGCTGGCCAAGTGCTACGGCGGCGACATCACGCGCAAGCGCAAGCTGCTGGAGCGGCAGAAGGAAGGCAAGAAGCGGATGAAGACCATCGGCCGCGTGGACGTGCCGCAGGAGGCGTTCGTGGCCGCCCTGTCCACCGGGCCGGGGGACAAGAAGACCCGCTAGACAAGCATTAGGGCCGAACGGGCCTGGGCGCGTGCCGGTGCCCCACCGCCGGCACCCTCTCGGTCGTGATGAACGGAGCCAGCTGCGCGCGCTGGAAGGGCTGGATCTGCGCCGGCTGGTAAGAACCCTGCTGGAACGGGATCGGCGGGGCGTGCGCGGTCGCGATGGCGGTGACCAGCGCGGCCAGGGTGAAGATCACCAGCGCGGTGATGACGAGTGCCGCGGCGGAATGCCAGCTCGTGTCCGGCTCGGCGCTGGGCGGCACGGCGGGAGTCGCCTGCTGGTACGGCAGGCCGCCCGGGTAGGGGAGCGGCCCGGCTGGCACGTCGGCGATTAGCGCCCAGAGGTCGCCGTACGTGCGGGCGGCGTAAGCTCGCGCCACCCGGTCGTCGAGCTCGTCCTGGCTGAGCCGTCCCTCGGTGAAAGCCGCCCGGAGCACCCCGACCGTACGCTCGCGGTCCGCGCTGCCCGCCAGCCAGGCCGGATTGACCCCGGTGAACCCGCTGCCGGCAGGTACAGCGGGGAGAGGCGGAAATGCCTGACCTGGACCGTATACCACTGAGCCTCCCGCGGACGCCTCTTAAGAGTGTAGACGCGCGAGGGTCGCCAGGAGTGCCAATGCCACGTTCGGCGTTCCTCGCGGTTACGCGCTGAGCGCGGTACCGAGGTTGTTGTAGGCCTGATTGATCTTGTCGACCGACTGCTGCAGGCCGGATGCCTGCGCCTCGCTGATGTACTTGCTGGCCGTGGGAGCGGTGGTCAGCTTGGCGAACTTCGCCGCGGTGTCCGAGACCGCGGCAGCCAGCGCGGCGTTGGCCGTGGTCGCCTGCGACGGCATAGGGATCCCGCGCAGCTGCGCGGCAAACGTGTTGAGCGTAGCGGCCACCTGGCGGTCCACGCCCTCCACGCAGCTCAGCTTCTTGTTGCACGCCTGCACGTGGGCCGAGTAGTTGTCGAGCACGTCACGCGTCGGCTGGATGTCGGCGACCACCTGCTTCGCCGCGGACAGGGCGCTGACGCTGTTGCCGGCCAGCGCGGCCTGGACCGCGCCGTTGACCGCGGCGAGCACCACGCCGAGCACGATGAACAGGATCACGAGCTTGCGCGCCGCCGCGGACAGCACGAGCCGCCAGGACAGCCCGCCCGCCGGTCCCCCGGCCGGTATCCCGTAGCCGGCCTGGGCGTACCCCGGCTGCACGCCATATCCCGGCTGTACCTGCGGGTCGCCGTACTCCGCCTGCGCCTGCACGTCGCCGAACAGCCCTCCGGGGTACGCGCTGGTCAGCATCATGGCGAAGCCGAGCGTCCTGACCTGGTAGCGGAGCACGGCCGCCAGTCCCTGGTGGATGGCGTCCGGCATCTGCCCGGTGACCAGCACGATCAGCCAGGTCACGAACATGAAGATGGTGAGTGCGCCGTAGCTGACGACGGCCTGGACGATCCAGCAGGGAATGAGCAGGAAGAACCGGAACAGGACGGCCAGCCGGTTCAGCCGGCCTGGCGTCACCGCCAGCCGGACCGGATAATCCGCGTCGTCCAGCGTGAACGGCGGGTACACGTCGGTGAGCAGGTAGTTGTAGGCGTACACCCGGCCCAGCCAGCGCAGGTAGCCGGTGAGGAAGTCGGCCGCGAAGACCGGCAGCCGCCCGGTGAACAAGGCGCCGAACCAGCCGATGATCGTGATCACGCCGGCCGCGACCCCGAGCAGCCACAGGACGATCAGCTGCGGGATGGCCAGGAAGATGCGGAACGCGACGGTCAGCCGCGACTGCGGAGCCGGACCCGCGAACGCGACGAGGACCGGCACGGGCGTCGACTGCTCGGTGACCGGCGCAGTGGCGTCGGCGGCGTAGTACGCGGACATTGCCTTGTTCTCCCCTGTTCTTTGCTGTCCCCCTGCAGGCGCGACCGATCATATTGCCCGTTAGCCGTCGTCCGGGGCAAAACGCGTCAGCGCCCGCCTGTATGCGAAGACGTTACCGGTCGGCCCGAAACTAGTCCCGCTGGTTATATCCGCAGCTCAGAAGCTTTATTCCGATGGGCGAGGGCATGTCCGCTGCTCATCGGGCAAGCCAGGTGCCTGTCATCGGGCGGGCCAGCGACCTGCCCCGTAAGCGCTGCCCGCGAGGCCCCGCGATCTACCGGGGCACGCCCTAGCCGCCGGGGGTGCCTGTGGCCGAGATCACGGCGCCCACGATGGACAGGACGATGAGGATGCCCCAGAAGATAACCGCCATGTAACCCAGGACCAGGCCGCTGGTCGCCAGCCCGTCGCCGCGCTGCCCGGTCTGCCGCATCTCCCGCTTGGCCATGTGCCCGCAGATGATCGCCGGGATGGCGGTCAGGCCCATGGTGAAGAACTCGGCCACGCCCAGCACCAGCGCCGCCCGGGCCAGCGAGTTGGTGGTGACGGGCGGCTGGTACACCGGCATGGGATAGACCATGGGCACGGGCCCCGCTGGCAGGTCGGCGGTCAGCGCGCTCAGCTCGGCGTACGTTCGCGCGGCGTAGGCCTGGTTCATCCGCTCGTTGTACTCGTCCTGGGTCAGGCGGCCCTCGGCGAAGCCGGCCTTCAGCACGTCGACCGCGCGTTCCCGGTCCGCCGAGGCCGCGCGCATGGCCGGGTTCATAGCCGGGTTCATCCGGGCCTGCATCTGGTACCCGCCCGCCGGAACGTGGAACCCGCCCGGCGGAACGGGGTAACCACCCGGCGGTACCTGGTAACCACCCGGCGGTACCTGGTAACCGGCCTGCGGCACCTGGTAGCCGTACGGCACGGGCGGGACGTACGGTGCCGCTGGCGGGATCTGCGGCGCTGCGGGCGGGACGTACGATGCCGCGGACGGGCCGTAAGGCGTGGCAGGCGGGACGTACGGCGTCGTCGGCGGAACCTGGTCCGCGGTCGGCGGGCCGTCGTCGGCAGGAGCCGACCCGGCGGGGGCCGCCCGCCAGTTGTCCCTCGGGTACTGGGCCGGCCATTCCGGCTCGTTCTCTGCCAACGGTGCCTCCCGTAGACGGGACCCTAGTGCCACGTGCCTCCCGGAACGCGACTCTTTCAGTCTAAGCGCGCGAATCGCCAAACTGCTTCCCGTGCCGTCGCGCCGGTCTTGCCGGGTAGCGTAACGGCATGCCTGGCACCCTTCCCGATGGCGAGCCGATTCCCGCCTCGGGGACGCTGCCCGATAGCGCGCGGGCCGGACTAGGCCAGCGGCCGTTCGGCCTGTACGTCCACGTGCCGTTCTGCACCACCCGGTGCGGCTACTGCGACTTCAACACTTATACCGCGGCCGAACTCGGTGCGGGGCCCGGCGCGACGTCACCCGGCAGCTATCCAGACCAGGCCATCGCCGAGATCAGGTTCGCCCGCCGGGTGCTCGCCCGTGCTGGGCCGGGTGCTGATGGCGTGGACCTCCCGGTCAGCACGGTGTTCTTCGGCGGCGGGACGCCGACCCTGCTGCCTCCGTCCGCGCTGGGGGCCATCCTGCGCGCCATCGACGCCGAGTTCGGCCTGGCGCCTGGCGCCGAGGTGACGACCGAGGCGAACCCGGAGAGTGTCGACCAGGCCAGCCTGAGCGAGCTGCGATCGCAGGGGCTGACCCGGGTCTCGTTCGGCATGCAGAGCGCCGTGCCTGCGGTGCTCGCCGTGCTCGACCGGGTGCACCGTCCCGGTCGGCCGGCCCAGTGCGCCGCGTGGGCCCGCGCGGCCGGATTCGAGCACGTCAGCCTGGACCTCATCTACGGGACACCGGGAGAGTCGGACGCGGACTGGCGGCGCTCACTGGACGCGGCCGTGACCGCCGCGCCCGACCACGTGTCCGCGTACGCGCTCACCGTGGAGACCGGCACTCGGCTAGCGGCGCGAGTTCGCCGCGGCGAGCTCGACCCACCGGACGACGACGTACTCGCCGATCGCTACCTGGCCGCGGACGAGATCCTCAGCGCGGCAGGCTACGGCTGGTACGAGATCTCCAACTGGGCGGTTGCCCGGTCATCAAGCACGGGGTCATCAAGCACGGGGTCATCACGGTGTGCGCACAACATGCTGTACTGGACCGGCGGCGACTGGTGGGGGATCGGGCCCGGGGCGCACAGCCACGTCGGCGGGACCCGGTGGTGGAACGTCCGGCACCCGGCCGCCTACGCCGCGCGGATCGCCGCCGGGAGCAGCCCCGGCCAGGCCAGGGAGGTCCTGTCCGAGGCCGAACGGCAGCTGGAGCGCGTCATGCTGCTCACCCGCCTCGCCGACGGCTGCCCAACCGCGGCGCTCGGCCCGGCCGGCCGGGCGAACGCGGCGCAGGTGGTCGCTGACGGCCTGGCCGACGCCGCCGCCCTGGCCCGCGGCCGGATCGTGCTGACCCGCCGCGGCCGCCTGCTGGCCGACGCCGTGACCCAGAAGCTGACCGAACCCTGACCGAACCCCTGACCGAACCGCTGACGGGGCTCAGCCCACGATGTGCGCGCAGATCCAGTCGGGCGCCTCGGACCGCTCACCGCGGTTCGCCGCGATCGCGCCCCTGATGAGGTACCGCAGCGCCGATGCCCAGATGACCAGGCCGACCGGGAGCACCACGATGAGGGCGACGGTGGCGCTGTCCAGCAGGAGGAGCCCGCCGAGGATGAGGCAGCACAGCCCGTACAGCGTGGCGGTCAGCGACAGGTTCACCGCGGTGGCCGCGTGATACCGCATGAACGTCGACCGCCGCGACCGGAGCACGTAGACGGCCAGCGGGATGACCGGGCCGAGGAAGATCGCCCCCAGGTAGCCGAACGTCGCCGGCCTAGTGTCGCTGTCGCCGTCCCGCTCGAGATCTGCCGTCATGGCTATGCGCTCCCCGGCGTGGTGACGAAATCGATCAGCTCCTCGACCCGGCCCAGCAATTCGGGCTCGAGGTCGGCATAGCTGCTCACCGAGCGCAGGATGCGCTGCCAGGCCGCGGGCACCTCGGGCGGCCAGCCGATGGCGCGCAGCACGCCTTCCTTCCACGGCTGCCCGCGCGGGACGTCAGGCCAGGCGGCGATGCCGACCGCCGAGGGCCGCACCGCGGCCCAGATGTCGATGAACGGGTGCCCGACGATCAGGACGTCGGGGGAGCGCACGCCGGCCGTGATCTTCGTCTCCTTGGAGCCGGCCACCAGGTGGTCCACCAGCACGCCGAGGCGGCGGCCCGGCGCGGGGGAGAAGCTCCTGACAATGGCGGGCAGGTCGTCGATGCCTTCCAGGTACTCCACCACGACGCCGACGTCGCGCAGGTCGTCGCCCCAGATCTTCTCCACTAGCTCGGCATCGTGCTTGCCCTCGACATAGATCCGGCTGGCCCGGGCTACCTTGGCCCGGGCCCTTTCCGCCGTTGGCGCGGCCACCGAGCCCGAAGCGGTCCGGGTGCTCTTGGCCGAGGCGGCCGAGGCGGGCGGGACGAGAGTGATCGGCTGCCCCTCGAGCAGGAACGCGGCCGGGGTCAGCGGGAATACCCGGCGCTTGCCGTGCCGGTCCTCCAGCGTCACGGCGCCCTTCTCGTAGCCGACCACCGCGCCGCAGAAGCGGCCCTCGGAGTCCTCGACCACCAGGCCGCGCTCTGCCGCCACTGTCGGGACCTCGCGCCGGCCACCTCGCCTGCGTCCCGTCCCGCCGGCCAGCACGTCAGCGCCGTATTGCCTGCTCCGCACGGTATCTCCTCCGCTCGTATCCCTCAGCCGGGCCGCGGGCATAGCCGTACCTGTGGGCCAGCGTACCCAGCGGATCCCGGCCGGGACGCCGCCGACACGCGCTATCGCGGCCTGGGCCGGCCGGGCTACCATTTTGCTGTGGGCCATACCCGGAACGGCATAACCGAGAGCCTGGCCCGGGTACGGTCAGGTGCCCGTTCGCCTTGCTGTCACGCGCCGGGAACTTGCTAGACGCACTAGACTTAGCACTCGGGACCTATGAGTGCCAAGGAGGTGAACGCGTGCTCGATGACCGGAAACTGACGGTGCTCCGTGCGATCGTCGAAGACTACGTGTCCACCACTGAACCGGTGGGATCCAAGTCGCTTGTCGACCGGCACCACTTCGACGTGTCGCCCGCGACCATCAGGAATGACATGGCGGTGCTTGAGGAGCAGGGCTTCATCGCGCAGCCGCACACCAGCGCCGGGCGGATACCGACGGACAAGGGCTACCGGCTCTTCGTCGACCGGCTGTCCAGCGTCAAGCCGCTGTCGGCGGCCGAGCGACGCGCCATCGAGACGTTCCTGGCGGGCGCGTACAACCTCGACGACGTGGTGATGCGCACCGTGCGGCTGCTGGTCCAGCTGACGCGTCAGGTAGCCGTGGTGCAGTACCCCTCGCTGACCAGGTCCGCGATCAGGCACATCGAACTGGTCCCGCTCGCGCCGCAGAAACTGCTGCTGGTCCTCATCACCGACACGGGCCGGGTGGAGCAGTGCACCGTCGACCTGCCCGACCCGTGGGACGACGCCTCCGTATCCAACGTGCGCGCGGTCGTGAACACCTGCCTGGGCGGCCATAAGCTGTCGGATGCCGCCGCGATGGTCAGCGACCTCGCCGAGCGGATCCCTGCCGGGGACCGGACGAATGCCAACGCCGTGCTCGCGGTGCTGCTGGCCAGCCTGGTCGAGCGGAACGAGGAGAAAATTGTCTTCGGCGGAGCCGCTAACCTGGCCGCGCACGATTTCAGCAAGGGGTTGCGGGAAGTGCTTGAGGCCCTGGAAGAACAGGTGGTGCTGATGCGGCTGCTCGGGGAGGCGACGGAGCCCGCCATCCTGACCGTCAGGATCGGTGCGGAGAACGAGGTCGCGGGCCTGCAGTCCACGTCCGTGGTGTCCACGTGGTACGGGAACGCGGGCCAGCCGCTGGCCAAGCTCGGCGTGCTGGGGCCGACCCGGATGGATTATCCCGGCACGATGGGCGCGGTCGGCGCGGTCGCCCGCTACGTCGGCCAGATCCTGGCGGAGTCCTAGTGGCCGCCGACTACTACGCGCTGCTCAAGGTCCGCCGCGACGCGACACAGGACGAGGTCAAGCGGGCCTACCGGCGGCTGGCCCGCGAGCTGCACCCGGACGTGAACCCCGACCCGGAGACGCAGGAGCGGTTCAAGGAGATCACCCAGGCGTACGAGGTGCTGTCCGACACCGACAAGCGCCGGATGTACGACATGGGCGTGGACCCGTTCGCGGCGGCCGCCGGGGGGCAGGGTTCCGGCCCGTTCGGCGCGGGATTCAACCCGCTGAACGACCTGCTCGACCAGTTCTTCGGTGCGGCGGGCGGCGGCGCCACCAGCCGCGGGCCCCGCAGCCGCGCGCAGCGCGGCCGCAACGCGACGATCAGGATCGAGCTGGAGCTCGCCGAGTGCTCGTTCGGCGCCACCAGGGAACTGACCGTGGACACGGCCGTGGTCTGTCCCACCTGCTCCGGTGAGGGCACCGCGCCGGGCACCCACCCGCAGACCTGTGACATCTGCGGTGGCCGCGGCGAGGTGAGCCAGGTCACCCGCTCGTTCATCGGCCAGGTGATGATGGCCCGGGTCTGCCCGGGCTGCGGCGGGTACGGCACCGTGCTGGTCCGGCCCTGCCCGGAGTGCGACGGCGACGGCCGGGTGCGGACCAGGCGGACGATCAAGGTGCGGATCCCGGCCGGGGTCGAGGACGGCACGCACATCCAGCTGGCGGGCGAGGGTGAGGTTGGTCCGGGCGGCGGCCCGCCCGGCGACCTGTTCCTCGAGATTGTGCAGCGCCCGCACGCGATCTTCGAGCGCCAGGGTGACGACCTGCACTGCACGGTGACGATCCCGATGGTGGCGGCCGCGCTGGGCGCCACGCTGTCGGTGGAGAGCCTGGACGGCCCCTCCGATATCGACATCAGGCCAGGCACCCAATCCGGGCAGGTCATCCCGCTCTACGGCCAGGGCGTCAGGCACCTGAACGGCAACGGCCGGGGCGACCTGGTCATTCACGTGACCGTGGAGACGCCGGTCAAGCTGGACGCCGAGCAGGAGAAGCTGCTGCGCGACCTGGCCAAGCTGCGCGGCGAGGAAGCGCCGCCCGGCCGGTTTGCCCCGGGCCAGCAAGGCTTCTTCTCGCGGCTGCGCGACGCCTTTAACGGCCGCTGAGCCGCTGTCCGGGGCATGAGGCAGTCGGTGCAGCCGCCCGTCTTCCTGGCCGACCGCGCGGCTCTGGAATCCGACGTCGTGCTCCTGTCCGGTGCCGAGGGCAGGCATGCGGCCACCGTGCGCAGGCTGCGTCCGGGCGAGCGTGCCGACGTGACCGACGGGGCTGGCCTGGTGACCGAGTGCGTGGTAGCCGGGCCCGCGGCGGGCGGCCTCGAGCTCACCGTGCAGTCCCGGCGCGAGGTGCCCCGGCCGGACCCCGCGATCACCGTCGTCCAGGCTATCCCCAAGGGTGACCGGGGCGAGATGGCCGTCGAGGAGATGACCGAGGTCGGCGTGGACCGGATCGTGCCGTGGGCCGCCGCCCGCTGCGTCCCGGTGTGGCAGGGCGCGCGCGGAGAACGCTCGCTGGCCAGATGGCGGCTGACCGCGCGCGAGGCCGCTAAGCAGTCCCGCCGCGCCTGGATACCCGAGATTACCCCGGTCGCTTCGGCCGGCCAGGTGGCTGAGCTGATCGGGAAGGCAGCGTGCGCGGTGGTGCTCGAGCCGGGCGCCGCAGCCAGCCTCGGCCGCCTCAGCCTGCCGGAATCCGGGGATCTGCTGGTCGTGGTGGGCCCGGAGGGTGGGATCACCGGCGAGGAGAGCACTGCCTTCGGGGTGGCCGGAGCCATGGCCTGCCGCCTGGGACCCACGGTGCTGCGGACCTCGACCGCCGGGACCGTGGCCGCGGCCATCCTGCTCACCCGGTCAGGCCGCTGGTCCTAGTGACCTTACCCCGGGGTGGGGGTCACGTTGCCGGTCGATCCGGTGCTGCCCGTCACCGTGCTTGTCGATCCGCCGCCGGCCGTTCCGCCGCCGTCCGTCCCGGTGTTCGTCCCGGTGTTCGTCGATCCGGTTGCCGGGCCGCCCGAATTCGTGTCGGTCGGGCTGGTGCTAGCACCGCCCGCAACTGGCGAACTCGACGTCGGCGAGGCCGGCGTCGAGGAACCGCTGCCCGGCGTCGACGAGGACGCGGGCGCCTTGGGTTTATTCGTCCTGGACGGTTGGGCGGTGCCGGGCGAACAGGTTGGTGTCGCGGTCGCCTTGGCGGACGCCTTGCCCTTCCCCTTGGTGCTGGCCTTCGCCGAAGCCGTCGAGCTGGCGGTGCTCACGGCGGTGGCGCTCGCGGTCCCGGCCGCCGGGGCGGTTGCCGTCGTGGTGTCGCCCGGGCTGGTGCCGCCGCCTGGGCTGTCGCTCGTCGCGCTGTCCGTGGCGCTGCCGGACGGGCTGCTCACCGAGCTCGCCGGGGTGCCGCTCGGCGTCGCCGGCGTCGCCGGCTTTGCCGGCTTCGCCGATTTGGCCGGGGCGGACGACGCCGAACCAGGCGTGCATGCGATCGCCGACGCGCTGCCCTGGGCGGCCGAGGTACCGCCCCCGGCACTGCCGGGGGCCGAGCCGACCGGAGTACCGTCTCCGTTCGTGCCCTGAACCCCGCTGCCGACGCTGTGGCTGGAGATCCCGACCGCGGAGCCGAGCTGGACGAAGGCCTCGCGCAGCGGGGGCACCGCCAGCGCGACGCCGATGGCGAACACGGCGCAGGCGGCCGCCAGGGCCGGGCGGAGCAGCCCGTACCGCCAGTCCCGCTGCTGCCGAGGATGACCGCCGCCCTCCTCCTGGCCGCCGCGCGCCCTGTTCCAGCGGTGGGCCAGGCCCGCCAGGAACCCTCCGTGCTCCGCCGAATGCTTGCTGGCGTAGGCCGGGCCCGACTGCACCCGGGCACGGATCCGCTCCAGCCCGTCGGGTCGCGGTTCGAGCTGGTCCGCGGCAGCGTGCAGCTCGCGTCGCAGGAACTCGGCGAAGTCGGGTCCTTGCGGCGGCATGCCGTCGTGTCCGGGTCTCGTCATTACTCCTGCTCCAGGGCCGCGCGCAGGGCGGTCATGCCGCGGGCGGTGTGGCTCTTGACCGCGCCGCGGCTGATTCCCATCGTGGCGGCGATCTCGGCCTCGGACAGGTCGGCGTAGTAGCGCAGCACGATCGCCTCGCGCTGGCGGT
>Ga0335081_10010673_pt1 | contig 14862 bp, 11 predicted proteins | sample Lox_Sample_35_FD_206713 | JGI IMG/M metagenome (GOLD analysis project Ga0335081, IMG submission 206713) | Soil microbial communities from Loxahatchee National Wildlife Refuge, Florida, United States - Lox_Sample_3.5 | ecosystem: Environmental > Terrestrial > Soil > Wetlands | place: USA... | reverse complement strand
AACTGACCGATTCCGACATGGAAGACGCGCTCAAGGGCATGGAGCGCGCCGCCAAGCAGCTCGCCAATTTCGATGTCGAGATCATCTATCAGGGCGGCGTGCCGCCGGTGGTCGTGCGTGGTCCGGGCTTTGCCGATGAGCTGGCGGATCGCCTGTCGCAGGCTTCGGGCCTGCCGGTCATCACCGACATGACGGCGGTGCTCGAAGCGATGCGCGCCATGAATTTGCGCACGCTCGCCATGGCGACGCCATTCCGCCCGTTCATCAACGAGCGGCTGGTGAGTTACCTCGCCTCAGAACAGATCACGGTAGTCAACGACACCGCGCTGGGCATCGAGCGCAATACCGAGATTCGCCGGCTGCCGATCCCGGTCGAGTACAATGTCGCGCGCAAGACTTTCCTCGATTCGAAACGACGCCCCGACGGCATCTATATCGCCTGTGGCGGCTGGGGCAGCATCCACAATGTCGAACTGTTGGAGCGCGACCTCGATACCACGGTCGTCACCTGGATGAATGCCTGGGTGTGGAGCGCGATGAAGCGCGGCAAGGTGGCCGGCCCGATAAAGGGATGCGGCAAGCTGCTGGCGTCGCTGTGAGCGCCGCGCTCCCGGTTGGCGCGACAAACAACTCCCTATGCTGAGGTTCATGATGCGATTTTTGCCAATCACGCTCGTCGTTGCTCTCTCGTTCGGTCTTGCCGTTTGCGGCGAGGTCGCGGCGCAGACGTCAGCCCAGGACTGGCCGCAGCGGCCGGTCCGCCTCATCGTGCCGCTGTCGCCCGGCACCGCGACCGACGTTACCGCCCGCCTCTATGCCGAGAAACTGTCTGTGCGCTGGGGCAAGCCGGTGGTGGTCGAGAACAAGCCGGGTCCCGACGCGTTGCCGGCCGTCAATGCGCTGACGACGGCGAACGACGAACACACGCTGCTGTTCTCGTTCGGCGGGCCGGTGACGGTGAACCCGTATCTCTACGACAAGCTGCCTTACGACCCGCAGCGCGATCTCGTTCCGATCGTCTCGGGCACCGATTCCTTCATCGGCATCGCTGCGAGCGCAGCCTCCGGCATCACCTCGCTGCGCGATCTGCAGGCAAGGGCGAAGGCCGAGCCGGGCAAGCTTAATTGGGCGGCGACTGCCGGCATGCCGCAATTCGTCTTCACGATCTTCCTCAAGTCCGCCGGCGTCGACATCACTTATGTGCCGTATCGCGACTTCACGCCGGCGCTCCAGGATGTCAGTGAAGGCCGCATCACCGTGGTGACCACCGGCCTGCTGCCGCTGCTGACGCTGTTGCAAGGCGGCAAGGCGCACATTCTTGCGGTGACCAATCACGAGCGCTCGTCAGGCGCCCCGCAGGTTCCGACCGCGATCGAAGCCGGTTTCAAGGATGTGGTGGCGCCGAGCTTCCAGGGCTTCTTCGGCTGGCGCGGCATGTCGGACGCTTTGCGCGACAAGATCGCCGCGGACGTGCGCGCCGTCGCGCCGGAAATGCCGACCGATCGGCTGGCCAATCTCGGCCAGATCGTCCGCGTCGGCACCACGGCCGACTTCGTCGCCATGATCGAGGAGCAGCGCGCTCTGGTACAGACCGCGATCAAGGCCGGTGGCATCGGCCCGCGCTAAGGCATGATCCGGAAAAGCCTGCCCGCGGATTTGATCCGCGGGTGAATACCGTCAGCCCAGAAGTCCGATCTCCCGGTAGGCGGTGAGCGCACCGTCATGCAGCACGACATTGCCGAATTCGAGCGCGCGCGAGCCGTCCGCGCGCAGCGGCTCGAACAATTCGCCGATGCCGAGGAACAGCGCATTCAGCCGCGGCAGTTCCTCGCGCGCGGCAAAAATATCGGCGGTTGCGCGCCGCACCGTATCGGCGCTGACGCGCGCATGGGTCACCAGCACATTGACCACAGCGGGCTGCGCCGCGTCGGCCTCGAGACAGCGCAGCGCGCCCTTGCGCATCACGGTATGCCGGTAGAACGGCACCGCGTTCAGCAGCGTTTCGAGATCGGCCGGTCGATAGGGCAAGACGCGGATCGCGGTCTTGGCGTCGAGCGCCGTCATCACCTTGTTGGGGATCGGGCATTGCAGTTGCGCGTCGACCTCGCCGCGCGCCAGCGCGTCGGCGCCTTCGGCGAAGTCGAGATAGACCGGCGTGACGTCGGTGAAGCTCATGCCCAGCGTGCCGAGGATGACGCGCGCATGCTGGGTCATGCCGCTGAATTCCGGGCCGACGACGAGTCGGCGTCCGCGCAGATCGGTGACCGTGTGGAGGTCTGAATCCGCTCGTGTGATGAAGAACAGCGGCCCGGCATTCATCGGCGCCACCATGCGCAGCGCGATCGCGCGCGCGAACGGTGCCTCGCCGGACTTGGCGCGGCCGATCCAGTTCGACGCCATGAAGCCGAAATCGATATCATTGGCCTCGAGCCGGTTGGCATTCTCGACGCTGGCATGGGCCGAGGTGCTGACCTCGATCGGCGCCAGCGCCGGATCGCGCTCCAGCACCGTCTTGAGGGCGTGGCCCTGGCTGAGAAAGGTGCTGTCGCGTTCCGCGGTTCCGATCCGCAGCGTCATGAGGCGGTCATCCGGAAAGCCGTTCGATCGCCGCGCCGCAGCGGCCGAGCTTGTCTTCGAGGCGCTCGAAGCCGCGATCGAGGTGATAGACGCGATTGACGATGGTTTCGCCCTCGGCGGCAAGCCCGGCTATGACCAGCGACACCGAAGCGCGCAGGTCGGTCGCCATCACCGGAGCGCCCTTGAGCTGATCGACGCCTTCGATGGTCGCGCGCTCGCCGTCGAGCTGGATGCGGGCGCCGAGCCGGGCCAGTTCCTGCACGTGCATGAAGCGGTTCTCGAACACCGTCTCGACGATGTGCGAGGTGCCGCGCGCCCGCGTCATCAGCGCCATGAGCTGGGCCTGCAGGTCGGTCGGAAATTCCGGGAACGGCGCGGTCGTCACTTCGACCGGCGCTAGCGCGCCGCCGTTGCGCGCGACACGGATGCCCTGATTGGTCGGCGTGACGGAGACGCCGGCTTGGCCAAGCACGTCGAGCGCGGCCTGCAGCAGTTCCGGCCGCGCGTTCTGCAGCAGGATGTCGCCGCCCGCCATCGCCACTGCCATCGCATAGGTGCCGGTCTCGATCCGGTCCGGCAATACGGCGTGGCGCGCGCCGTTGAGCTTGGCGACGCCTTCGACCACGATGCGGCTCGTGCCGGCGCCGGAAATGCGAGCGCCCATCTTGGTGAGGCATTGCGCGACGTCGCTGATCTCGGGCTCGCGCGCCGCATTGTCGATGACCGTGGTGCCGTTGGCGAGCGAAGCGGCCATGATCGCCGTATGGGTGCCGCCGACCGTGACCTTGGGAAACACGATCTCGCCGCCCTTGAGCCCGTGCGGCGCGCGCGCCACCACGTAGCCGCCGTCGATGTCGACCTCGGCGCCGAGCTGCTGCATCGCCATGATCAGAAGATCGACCGGCCGCGTACCGATGGCGCAGCCGCCCGGCAGCGACACGCGTGCCTCGCCCATGCGCGCCACCAGCGGCGCCAACACCCAGAAGCTCGCGCGCATCTTGGAGACGAGCTCGTAAGGCGCCGTGGTGTCGACGATCGAGGCGGCGGAAATGTGCAGCGTCTGGCCGTGATCGGCGGTCTCGCCAGAGCGCTTGCCGCTCACCATGATGTCGACGCCGTGATTGCCGAGAATGTGTTCGAGCAGAGCGACGTCGGCAAGCCGCGGCACGTTGTCGAGGATAAGCGTCTGATCGGTGAGCAGGCTCGCGATCATCAACGGCAAAGTGGCGTTCTTTGCCCCCGAAATCGGGATCGTGCCGCTGAGACGGCGGCCGCCGACGATGCGAATGCGATCCATGATGACCCCCCGCGGCCCCGCCCGGACCCGCTCGCGCGCGACTATGGACCGGCCGGGCCGCGGGTGCAAAGGCGGCGGGGTCTATAGGTCGTGCGGTTCTGAATTCGGACCCGGATTGCGGCGAAAGTCGGGAACTTCGCTCTGGTTGGGCGCGGCGGAAGCTTCCGATGCCAGTGCCGCGGTCCGGCTGCGGCCGCGCGCTTGTGCCTTGCGGCGCTTGAGGTTTTCGCGCAGCGCGACGCTGAGCCTGGCGCTGCGCGCCGCCTGTTTTTCCGCCTTGCGCCGTCCGATCATGGCGGTGCCGAACTTGCGCGGATTCAGCCCTTGTGGCAAGGATCGCCGCGCTTTTTCACGTCTTTACCGATCTGCCCACGACGGCCGCTGCCGTAGCTCAGTGGTAGAGCACTCCCTTGGTAAGGGAGAGGTCGTAAGTTCAATCCTTACCGGCAGCACCATGCTGGCGGCCGCGCCGCCGAGATCGTCCAAGCCCTTGTTACGGATTCCTACGCAGCGGCGTGCCTTCAACACGCGCTCATATAGTCGTTATCGCGGGATGAACCGGCATGCTGCGGAGTCTTCTCCCAGTGCGGCGGTGCGAAACCAAGCCGCGAAAACTCAGGAGAGTAGAATGCATTTTAAATCAAAAACTCTGACCTGCGCTGCGATCATTCTGGCCGGCACCATTGCGGCATCGGCAGCGAGCAAGAAGGACAAGAACACGCAACCCTATAACGGCCTGCGCAATCAAGTCACCGCTCCGCAGCCTCCCGTCAGTTTCGACGATCCCGCGCTCACCGGCGGCGGCAGCCTCGGCTACAATCAGAATATCTACAATGATAGCTGGTAGGCGCCCGGCGCGAGCGCTCACGGCCTGCAGCCGCTCATAGCCTGAAATCGCGCACAGTCCGCGGGCGTCTGCCGCCCGCGGACCGTCGCGGTCCGCGCACACTTACAGAGCGATATCGTATTGCGCGAGCGTCGTGTCGCTGACAATTTCCCAGCGCAGCTTCTCGCATACTCTACGCAACGCCTTGGCGTCATTATTGCGAAATACCACGATGTCGTCGGGCTGAAAGGCTACGATAAAGTCGGTGTCATCGCGCCTGATCGAAACACGCCGTCTTTGTCTAGGCGAAACGGAAGCGCCTTCATTGTCGCTGACTAATGACATACGCCACCTACGTCATTCGAGGTTGTCCTCGTGCAGACTGCCTGCACGAGTTCGGGTTCTTCGACCCGCAACGACGATCATTGCAGAAAGCCGCTGTGGCGGCGGCAAAACCTGGCAGTTATCCACAGGCGCGTGAAACCGGGCAGCGTGAACGTCGACCTGCGCGAGACCTGCCGGCCGCTTTCGCCACGAGCGGAATTGGCAAGGTTTGGCAAAGGGTAGCTATGTCAAAAACCGCTTACCCGCGGCATTGAGCGCACATTATAGTGCGGCGCGATGACGGGGTCGTGCACAGGCCGATATCGCTGCGACCGGCGCGAGCCCCACCCGGGCGGGATCAAGGCATGGCTTATTCCGTAGCCGTCGATATCGGCGGCACCTTCACCGACCTCGTCGCCTACGACGACGCCAATCATGCCGTGGTGTTCACCAAGTCGCCGACCACCTACGGCAATTTCGTCGCCGGCGTGCTCGATTGCTTTGCCAAGGCCAAGCTTGAGCCGCAGGTCGCGAGCTTCCTCAACCATGGCACGACGCTCGTCATCAATTCGATCATCGAGCGCAAGGGTGCCAAGGCCGCGCTGGTGACGACGCGCGGCTTCCGCGACGTGCTCGAAATCGCGCGTGGCAATCGGCCGGATCCGTTCGATCTCCACTATCGCCGCGACGAACCTCTGATTCCGCGCACCCTGCGCTTCGAGGTCGCGGAACGCATCGGCAGCAAGGGCGAGATCGTTACGCCGCTCGATGAGCCGGCGCTTGCCCAGCTTGCGGAAAAGCTCAAAGGCCTCGGCGTCGAGGCGGTCGCGATTTTTTTCATGAACTCCTATGCCAATCCGGAGCACGAGGAGCGCGCGGCCGCGATGCTACGCCGTCTGCTGCCCGACACCTACGTGACGTGTTCGACCGAGTTGACGCGCGAATGGTACGAATATGAGCGCACCTCGACCGTGGCGGCGAACGCTTATGTCGGACCGCAGGTCAATACTTACATCCGCCGGCTCGGCGGCGATCTCGCCGCGCAAGGCTTCCGTGGCGCGCTGTCGATGATGGGATCGAACGGCGGGTTGCTCTCGGTCGAGCGCACCTGCCGGCAGCCGGTCGGCTTGGTCGAATCCGGCCCGATCGGCGGCTGCATCGGCGCCGCCGCTTATGCGAGCGCTCTCGGCCACCGTAATCTGATCGCCTTCGACATGGGCGGCACCACGGCGAAATGCGCGCTGGTCGAGAACGGCCAGTTCTCCGTGGAGTCGATCTACTATGCGGGTGGTTACGTGAAGGGCTTCCCGATCAAGTCGTCGGTCATCAACATCGTCGAGGTCGGCTCCGGCGGCGGCTCGATCGCCTGGCTCGATCCGCAGAATCGGCTGCATGTCGGACCGCGGAGCGCGGGCTCGGCACCGGGTCCGGCCTGCTACGGCAATGGCGGCCACGAAGCGACTGTGACCGACGCCAATCTCGTGCTCGGCCGGCTCAATGCCGCACGTTTCCTCGGCGGCGAATTGGCGCTGGACGCGGCTGCGGCGCGCAACGCGGTCTCGCTCATCGCTGAGCCGCTCGGCTATCACGGGCCGAACGGCCTCATCGAAGTCGCCGACGGCATTTTGTCGATCGCGACGGTGATCATGGCCGGCGCCATCAAGCAGGTCTCGGTCGAGCACGGTCTCGATCCGCGCGATTTCGTGCTGTTCTGCTACGGCGGCGGCGGGCCATTGCATGGCGGCGCGCTTGCCCACGAGCTGTCAATCCCGACTGTCATCATCCCGCCGGAGCCGGGAAATTTTTCCGCGATCGGCATGCTGCTCGCCGATGCGCGACTTGATCTTTCGAAGACCTTCGTCGGCGCGCTCAACGAGGGCTCGGTAGCGGCACTCAACGCCGCCTTCGCCGAGATGGAACAAGAGGCCCGCGGCGCGCTCGCCCGCGAATTCGGCGCGAGCGAAGTGCTGTTCGAGCGCCATGCCGAGATGCGCTATACCGGCCAGCGCCACAACATCAAGATCGCGATCGCCAACAGCGAGACGCCGGCCGACATCCGTCGCGACTTCGATCGCGACTACCAGCGTCGCTACGGCCATGCCGATGCGCGCGCCAGGGCCGAATTCCAGGCGTTGCATCTGTCGGCATTCGCGCGACTGCGCCGGCCGGATTTGGCGCGGCTGCCGCGCGCCGGCACGGCGATGCGGCCGGTATCGAAACGGTCGGTCTATTTCGGCGGCCATGGCGCCGTCGAGGCGGCCGTCTACGATCGCGCGAGCCTTGCTGCGGGGTTCGCCGCCGCGGGCCCGGCCATCATCGAGGAATACGGCTCGACCACATTGGTGTGGCCCGGCGACCGATTCGAGGTCGGCAAGCTGCACGAGATTCGCATTGATTGCCGCACTGCTTCCGGAGCGGCCTGATGCAGCTCGCCGCCGAGAAAATCGCGCCGTTGATGGTCGATCCGATCACGCTCGAGGTCATTCATCGCGGCCTCGTCTCGATCACCAATCAGATCGACGCCAATATCAAGCGCACGGCCTTCAGCCCCTATATTTACGAGTACAACGATTTCGCCGTCGGCCTGGTCGGTGCCGACGGCCAGCTCATCGCGCAGTGCACCGGCGGCATGCCGCCGTTCGTCGCCGACTCGGTCGGCATGGCGGTGCGCGACGGCCTGAAAGTCTATGGCCGCGAACGGCTCCACGAGGGCGACGTCGTGGTCTGCAATCACGCCGCCGTGCAGGGCCAGCATCTCAACAATACCGTGATGTATACGCCGATCTTTGCTGGGCCCGCACGCGCGACCCTGATCGGCTTCTTCGCCATCAACGTGCACTGGATCGAGATCGGCGGCATCCAGTCGCGCTCGACCGACATTTTCATGGAAGGGCTGCAGCTGCGGTCGATCAAAATGTGGTCGCGCGGCAAGCCGATCGAGGAAGTCTACCGTATCATCGAAAACAATACGCGCATGCCGCAGGAGCTGATGGGCGATATTGCCGCGCAGCTTGCCGGATGCCTGCTCGGCCGCGATCTCACCGTGGCGCTCGCCGATCGTTACGGCATCCCGACCTTCAACCAGGCGGTCGCCATCATCCTCGACCGATCGGAGGCTGCGGCGCGCGCCTTCATCCGCAGCATGGCGGACGGCGTCTACACCACCGAAACCTGGCTCGACAACGATCGCTCGGGCTCGCAAGACCCGGTGCCGATCAAAGTGAAGGTCGTCGTCGCCGGCGACCAACTCACCGTCGACTATTCCGACATCGCGCCGCAGGCCAAGGGGCCGATCAATTCCGGCTATTACGGCGGCGGGCAGACCATCGCCCGCGTCGCCTTCAAATATCTGATGGGCGCGGACGAGATGGCCAATGAAGGCACGTTCCGCCCGATCAAGCTCGTGCTGCCGCTCGGCAAGCTGGTCAGCGCGGATCCGACGGCACCGATGTTCATGTATCCGACGCCATTCCCGACCGTGATCGACGCCATCATCAAGGCGCTCGAAACCGCGTTGCCGCAACGGGTGCCGGGCGGCCATTTCGGCACTCATTCGGGCGTTCGCTTCTACGGCCGCCGTGCCGACGGCTCATTCTTCGACACCCACGACAGCGGCCACGGCGGCTGGGGCGCCTGCGCCACGCACGATGGCGCCGGACCATTCCGCACCATGGCGCACGGCGACACTCGCATCATTCCGCTCGAATTGCAGGAATCGCTGATGCCGTTTCGTATCGAGGAATTCTCGCTGCGCGAGGATTCCGCCGGCGCTGGAAAATTCCGCGGCGGCCTCGGCTTCCGCAAGAAGTACCGCATCCTGGCGCCGTGCAATCTCGGCACCAATCTCGACCGCACCCGCTGCCCGCCGTGGGGCGTGCAGGGCGGCAAGGAGGCGAAACCCGGGCATTTCGTCGTCATCAAGGCCGCAACCGGCGAGCAGCTGATCGCCGACAAGGAAGATGACTACCGGCTCGCGCCCGGCGACATCGTGTGTGTGGAGACCGGCGGTGGCGGCGGCTATGGTGATCCGGCCGAGCGTGCGCTCGACGCCATCCAACGCGATGTCGATGCCGGCTATATTAGCGTCGAGGCCGCAGCGCGCGAGTATGGCGTCAAGCGCGGCGCCGACGGTAAGCTGCGCCGCTAGAGCATGGTCCGGACGAGTGGATGCCGGTTTTTCGAAAAATCATGCTCCACTCAAATGAATTGGACCATGATCCGATTCCATCCGAACGGATCATGGCGTAGCGCGATGGGCGGGGGAACGGAAGCATGAATCGAGTCGATTTTGCCGTTGCGGCTGGCGTCCTTCTCCTGCTCTCCGTGTCGGCACCACGCGCGCAAGAGATGACGCCGGCGCTGAAGGGCCTCATCGCCGCCGCTGACAAGGAAGGCGCGCTGACGCTGACCTGGGGTGTGACCACCTATGATGGCGCGCGAGGCATCGCGCAATTCCAGGCCGGCATGAACGCGATGTTCGGCAGCAATCTGAAGATCAATTTCGTGCCGGGCGCCGACATGGCGCGCATCGGCAACCAGATCGCGACCGAGTTCTCCGCCGGGCAGAAGGCGAGCGCCGACATCATGCTGGGTGCGGCGCCGCAAATGGCGCCGCTCATCAAGCTCGATCTGTTCGAGAGTGTCGATTGGCGAAGCTATATGCCCTCGCGTATCGATGCCGGCATCATCGAATTCGACGGCAAGCTGATCCGGATTGCGACCGGATTGACCGGCGCGACCTACAATTCAAGCCTCGCACCGATGAAGCCGCAGACGCTCGAAGATTTCCTCAAGCCGGAATGGAAGGGCCGCATCGCCTCGACGCCCTATGCAGCCGGATTCGACGTCCTCCTGGCGACCGACGTCTGGGGCAAGGAGAAGACCGTCGATTACGTGCAGAAGCTTTCGCATCAGATCACCGGTCTCACCCGCTGCGGCGAGTCCGAGCGGATCGCGACCGGCGAATATCTCGCCTTGGTGATGGACTGCACCGGGCAGGACGCGCTGGTCTGGCAGGCGAAGGGGGCACCGCTTGCGCAGATGATGCCGCTCGATGCCGCGCAGCAGCGCTACTATTATTTCGGCGTGCCGAAGAATGCCCAGCATCCGAACGCCGCCAAGCTTTACACGCTGTTCATGCTGACCGACCAGGGCCAGAAGATTTCCTACGACACCTGGAAGATTGATCTGCACACCATGCCCGGATCGCAAATGGGCGAGATGGTCGCGGACTTCACCGCGAAGAACGTGAAATTCAAGGAAGTCACGACCGAATGGTATCTGCGCCATCCGGAGATCGATGCCTCGAAGAGCGAATTGATCAAGATCATCACTACAAGGCAGTGATGACGAAGGGAAAAGACGAGCGGTTCCTCCGCTCTTCTTCTTCTCCCCGCGCGCCCCGCCTGGGAGAGGGGTGCGAATGAGCGAGCCTGTGCGCGATCACTTCGACCTCATGCCGGGCGTCATGCTCGCGGTTGTGGTCGCGGTCAGTGCGCTGATCCTCGCCCATCTCGCGGTGGTGATGTGGCTGGCCTGGACCGACGGTACGCCGGGCGATGCCGCGCTCCTCTACACGGCGCGCAATTTCATCGCCGTCTTCACCGACCCGCGCACCTACAGCGTATTGCGCGACACGGTCGGCTTTGCCTTGGTCTCGCTCGCTGTTTCGCTCGGCTTCGGCTTGCCGGCAGCGTGGCTTGTCGAACGCACCGATCTGCGGGGCAAGACGTTGCTGTTCACGTTGATGGCGATCGGTCTATTGATCCCCGGCTTTGCCGCCGCGATGGGCTGGCTGTTCCTGCTGCATCCACGCATCGGGCTTGCCAATCAGCTGCTCATGTCTGCGTTTCACATCAGCGCGGCCCCGCTCAACGTGATGACCATCGCCGGCATGGGCTGGGTGCAGGGCCTCAATCTCGCGCCACTCGCCTTCATCATGACGGCCGCGGTGTTTCGCGCCATGGAGCCCTCGCTCGAGGAGGCGGCGCGCATTCACGGTGGCGGCTTCTGGACGGTGCTGCGCCGCGTGACGCTGCCGCTCGCCTGGCCCGGCGTTCTCGCGGCGTCGATCTACATATTCATGACCGGCTTTGCCGCCTTCGATGTGCCGGCGATCATCGGCTGGGGCAACCGGCTGTTCACGTTCAGCACTTATCTCTACCTGCTGCTCAATCCGCAGGATGTGTTGCCGCGCTATGGACTCGCCGCCGCGCTGAGCACGATCGTCATGGCGATCGCAGCGCTGGCGAGCTGGTGGTACGCCCGCATGCAGGGCCGTTCGCAGCGCTTTGCTGTCGTCACCGGCCGCGCCTATCGGCCGCGGCTGATCCAGCTCGGCCGGCGGCAGATCGTGGCCTGGTGCTTCCTCGGCATTTTCTTCACCTTGAGCAAGATATTGCCGATCGCACTTCTGGTCTGGTCGTCGCTGCTGCCGTTCTTTCAATTGCCATCGCGGCAGGCGTTGCGCAGCGCAAGCCTCGCCCACTATATGACCTTGCCTTGGGATCTGGCGCTCGGCGCCATGGCCAACACGGTGGTGCTGGCACTGCTGGTTCCCACCGTAACGGTCGCGACGAGCCTCGCCTTCTCCTGGGTGGTGCTGCGCTCGCGCATTCCCTGGCGCGTGGGCTTCGATTTCATCGCCTTCCTGCCCCATGCGGTGCCCGGCATTATTTTCGCCGTCGGTGCCCTGCTGATCGCGCTCTATGTCGTCCAGGGCGCGGTGCCGCTCTACGGCACGATCTGGATCCTGCTCATCGTGTTCGCGGTGGCGCGGCTGAGCTACGGCACGCGCATGACCAACAGCGGTCTCATTCAAATTCACGCCGAGCTCGAGGAATCGGCGCTGGCCAGCGGCGCCAGCCGATGGATAGCGTTTCGCCGCATCGTCATTCCGCTGCTCGCGCCGACGCTGCTCTATGCCTGGCTGTGGATCGCGCTGTTGGTGTTCCGCGAACTGACCCTTGCTGTGATCTTGTCGACATCGAACAACATCACGCTGCCCGTCGTGGTGTGGAGCCTGTGGCTCGGCGGCGGGCTCGGCCAGTCCTCGGCACTGGCCACCGTCATGCTGGCCGTCATGACGCCGATGATTGCGTTGTACTGGGTGCTGGCGCGGCGTCAGGGCCTGTTGGCGACTTGATCGGCTCGCTTCGGCCCTGCATGGCGAGCTCTGCTGTTACCGCGGCGAAGTCGCTGGCCATGCGATCAATCAGCGCCGAGCGCGGAAATATTCTGGCCAGATTGTTGCGGATATCGCCGCGCCAGTCCGGGTGCTTTTCGCGCAAGAGCTCGATCGCCTGCCGCGCTCGCAAACGATTGCCGTTCCTGGCGTCGACGATGGCGCGCAGCACCAAGCCGGACGGAAAGTAAGTGTTTTGGTCACGATCGACTTCGGTGGCTGCGGTGGAGAGGTCGCCTTTGAAATATGCGGCCAGCGCTGCGAGGAAGTGGTAACGCCTCGGTACGATCGGATTGCCGACAATGATCTTTCTCACGATGGCCATCCCCTCGTCGATTTCGCCGAGCGCGAGGAGCAATGTCGCGTAGCTATAGACAATGCTGGGATGACTGGGATTGAGCGCGATGGCGGTTTCGCCGGCTATTTTCGCCCCTGCAATGTCGCCGCGCGCCACCAACACATCCTGCAAAATGGCTTGGGCGAAGGCGCTGTTCGGCCTGATTTCGATGGCGCGGTGGACCGCGTCGAGAGCGCGCCGCAGGGTCTCCCGGTCGCCTGGCGGTCCGACGATACCGAACTGATAGTCGCGCAGATGCAGATGCGCCAACTGTGCGTAGGGCATCACCCATTCCGGCGTCGTGATGCTCGCCCGTTCGAGACAAGCGAGAGCGACCGCATATTCCGGCTTCGCGTAGCTCGCAAAATAGGTGTTGGCATCGAGCAGGCAGCGATAGGGGTCTTCCATATTGCTGACCGCGTCGCGTTTGAGGCGCTCGCGGGCCTGGATAACCCCCGCCGGCTGCAACAAGGCTATCGCGATGTCCCTGACCGTTCGCGCCTGCCCCTTGGGGTCACGCGCGTCGTAGTCATAGGCGTTAGACCAGACGACGCTGCCGTCGGAAAGGTCTTCGAGCAGGGGTGTAACGTTCAATGGCCCGTCGGGATTGGAATAAGTTGCGAGCGAAAGCCGATAGTCCGCGGGCGCGGTCGGGCCTTCACTCGCGCCGACAACTTTGACGTCGTCGAACCGTGCCAGGGCATCGATCAATTGATCGCGAAACATCGTGGCGGAACTCGACCCCAGCAGAGACATGCCACGTGCCGTGAGCGGGTGGATCTGGATGACCGGCGTTATTGCCTTGCGCGGCGTCGGCGCGCGAACCGGCGCATTGCTGGCGAACATGCGGAACGCGATGCCGGAATTGACCGGCTCGCCGGTCAGCGGCCGGTCGATATCGAATAGAACTTCCAACACCGCGAGAACGCCGACCGTGATGGCGACAATTCGCAGCGGCTTTGCGTATCGGTGGGTCCACGCGGCGAGGCGCTTGGTCTGGACTTCGCGGTTCGGCTCGCCTGTTGAAATCTCTGTCGACAGCGATCGGCGGCGAAACGCAGGAATATAGCCGCCGCGCGGCAAGTCGATGATGACCTCGTCGTCACGGCCCGGTCCGGAGTAATAGCGCGCAAGCGCGTCGCGCAATCTCCGCGCCTCGACTCGGACAATCGGATCGATCTGTGGGTCGAAGCTGGCATCGCGGCCGAGCGCTTCGACCGCGATCGTGTAACCTTTGATTCGGTCGCCTTTGCCTTCGAGCTGCGCGGTGACGACGAACCTCAAGAATGCACTAAGGCGCGGCGCGGCGCGAAAGGTCAGACTCGACGTTACAAGCGAAAGTTGGCGGCCAATTTCGTCCACGGCCGGAAGGTCGCAGACTGCCTGCGTGCCTCGCTTGGTTTCCTCACATGTAACTTCGTGCTTATCGTGCATTTGGGGTTCAGTCCGCTCACTCTGACCGTATAGACGCAACGAGTCGTCCACGAAGGCTCCCCAGTATCCCTCCATTGCAGATGAGCGAATAAAACCGACTCGCGTGCTGATTGCCACGGACGAAATCGCGCAACCCATTATTTACTGTGGACAACCCGTACCGACGCCGGCGACTTCATCAAAATCGAGAACGAAGAAAATTCGCCAGGAAATTTGTCGAATAAAATGAGAACAGCGCCTCACCAGCAGCAAGAGTGCCCGATGAGTGCGGGGGAACGTCGCCAAAGGCGTGGTTCCGAGACAATGGACAAAAGAAAACGACTGAACGCAGTCGACGATTGTTGCAAATCTAACCGATTGCGCGACAGTCTGACTGCCTCTGTCCGGTTTTCCCTGACGCGCCTGCGGGCGCATCTACGCTCCAAGCGGAGCAATTGCTGTCCGCCGAGGAAACGATGGCATCGGACCTGGGCGCGTTTCGTTTTGCTGAACAAAAATTGGATGGCAATCATTGCGTCGAGCGCTCGACGCATCATGGCGAACGCGCTGCGCGCAAGAGCCGTGACGATTCAGATAGCGCCGCGCGATTGATGGGAGGATCCATCGTGTCTCTTTGCGCCGTATTCGAGTCCTGGAGCAATATCGCTTCAGATTGAATCGATTCTTGCTCCAGCATCTTGATGGAGCATGATCTTCGGAAAACCGGATTCTACCCGCGGATCAAGTCGGCGGGCGGGCCTTTACCGGATCATGTTCTAGCGCCCCTTTGGTTCCGAGGTTCGCATCAAAGCATGTCGTAGGCATTTGCGAGCTCCGGAATCGGGACACAGCGCTTGCGGGCAACTTCCCGGAGCATGCGGCCGACGCATGCCAACGCTCGGGAA